>Ga0210401_10001020_pt1 | contig 33679 bp, 28 predicted proteins | sample IncBWH32MmetaG_FD_150866 | JGI IMG/M metagenome (GOLD analysis project Ga0210401, IMG submission 150866) | Forest soil microbial communities from Barre Woods Harvard Forest LTER site, Petersham, Massachusetts, United States - Inc-BW-H-32-M | ecosystem: Environmental > Terrestrial > Soil >... | reverse complement strand
CGTCCGCTCCGCGGACTCTTTTCTCAGCATGACGTCCATTCCCCCCTGGACGATGCCGAAAAGGGCCTGGGTCTGATCGCAGTTTCTAGTTTCTAGTTTCTGGTTTCCAGAATGTGCTTCACTGGAAACTGGAAACCGGAAACTGGAAACTGGATTCCAAGGCACTTCTTCTTTATGTTCCTCAAAATGCTTCTTACTGCGCGCCGCCCAACGCAGGGTCAGTTCCATCGACTGCCGCACTCGCGCCGCCTCCGCCGGATACTCTGTGCACTCATCGAACGCCATAATAATGTCCGCCCCCAGGCCAATCTGCGCCTCCATCGCGCTTTCCGGGCTGAAAAAATGCGAAGACCCGTCCAGATGCGAACGAAACGTCACACCTTCTTCGGTGACTTTCCGCAGTTCATTGAGGCTGAAAACCTGAAAGCCGCCCGAGTCGGTGAGAATCGCACGCGGCCAGGCCATAAAGCGATGCAACCCGCCGAGCTTCCTGACCTGCTCGACGCCCGGCCGAAGGTAAAGATGATAGGTGTTGCCAAGCAGAATCTGAACGCCCAACTCTTCGAGCAAATCCTGGGGCACGCCTTTGACCGACGCCAGCGTCCCCACCGGCATAAACACTGGCGTTTCGACTTCGCCGTGAGGGGTGATCAACCGGCCAGCGCGCGCCGGTCCGTTCGCGGCTTCAATTTTGAAGGAAATCGACACTGCTGGGATTGTATCGAACGAAGTAGCAACTATTGCTCTGTGTCCCTCTGTGCGCTCCGTGGTTAAGGCTTTTCCCGCAGCAACACGACGGCATGCGCGATCGCAGCGTTGTCGGTGCCCATGCCTTCCGGAGTCTTCGCTTTAAGACCAACACAATCGGCTGGAATATTCAGAAGTTTCGCGACGCTTTCGCGAATCGCAGCCGCGTGCGGCCCAATCTTAGGTGTCGCGAGAATAAGCGTGGAATCCACGTTAACGATGGAATACCCGGCAGCGCCCGCCCGCTTCAACGCTTCCCGCAGAAAGATCGCCGAATCCGCGCCCTTCCATTTCGGATCCGACGGCGGAAACAAAGTGCCAATATCGGGGCCAGCCACTGCACCCAGCAGCGCATCCGTTAGAGCGTGCAAAAGTACGTCGCCGTCCGAATGTCCGCCCAGGCCATGGGAGTGCGGCAAAGTCAGGCCGCCAATCTTCAGCGGAGTCCCCGCCACGAACTCATGCGAATCCCAACCGTAGCCAATTCTCATGCTCATACCTGGTCGCCGCCGGCATTTGCGTTCATCTGCCTAACTCAGCGGCTTTCAAATAGAACTCCGCCAACTCCATATCGGCCGGGGTGGTGATCTTTATGTTGCTTGCCGAACCCATAACTACCATCACTTCGTGCCCCGACCGTTCCACTAGCGAAGCCTCATCGGTCCCCATAAATCCGTCGGCCGTCGCTTCGTCGAAAGCCTTCTTCAACACATCGAAACGGAACCCTTGTGGCGTTTGTGCCATCACAATACGCTCTCTCGGAATCGTCGCTGTGATCACCGCGCCCTCCGCCGTGCGCTGCACTTCTTTGATCGTGTCTACCGCAGGAACGCCGGCGATGGCTGCGCCGTACTTCTGCGCGCCTTGGATGACGTCATGAATGATTTCTTTTGTGACAAAAGGCCGCACTGCGTCATGGACCAGGACAACATCATCCGGCGCCGCCGAAATCGCCGCCAGTGCGTTTGCCACCGATTGCTGGCGATGCTCGCCGCCTTCGACGAACTGAATTTTTTTCTTAAGGACGTCCCGGGCCTCTTTTTCCAGACGCGTGCGGAAGCCCACGATTTCGTTCGCTCGCAGCGCGACACAAACCTCTGTCACGTCCGCGCTGGCGGCAAACTTGCGAAGAGTATGAATAAGGATCGGTGTGCCAGCGAGTTCAGTAAATTGCTTGGAAGCGGCAGGCTTCTTGCCTTTAGTGCTCGCAGCCGAGGCCATACGCGTGCCCAGGCCCGCAGCCGGAATAATCGCAAAAACCATCATGGCGGGCTGTCAGTATACGAGTGCCGAGTCAGGGTTTCAAATCCAGTCACTTCCTGCCCTTCGCTGATTCCCACAACTCAATGCGGGCTTCATCCGGATCCATGATCCAAGCGAAACGCCCGTAATCTGCATCTTCACGGTGCGGGTCGATCTTGACGCCTTCTTCCTGCAGAGCATCAACAACGCGTCGAGATGCGACTACTCCGCCGGTCGCTCCACCACCAGGGGCTGCGGTTTCTTCGATTCACCATTGGGCACGGAAGCGACCGTCGTCGTGACCACCACCGCCGGCCGCGACTCGCTTCGCGATCCTGCACGTTCGTCCCACTTCCCGAAAATCATTTTCCCCGCCGTCGTTTGCAGCACCGAAGTCACCGAAATGTCGATGGTCTTGCCAATCATCTTACGCGCGTTGTCCACCACCACCATGGTGCCGTCGTCGAGGTAAGCCACGCCCTGGTTGTACTCTTTGCCTTCCTTCAGTACGAACACCTTCATGATCTCGCCCGGCAGCACGATCGGCTTCAGTGAGTTGGCCAGTTCGTTGATGTTCAGCACATCCACGCCCTGCAGTTGCGCCACTTTGTTGAGGTTGAAATCGTTGGTGATGATCTTGCCCTCGTACAGCTTGGCCAGTTCGATCAGCTTGAGGTCCACCTCGCGCACGGCGGGGAAATCGTCTTCCACAATCTGGATCTGGACTGAGGCAACTTTCTGCAAGCGCTGCAGGATGTCAAGCCCGCGACGTCCACGGTTGCGTTTCAGGGAATCCGCCGAATCCGCCACCAGTTGCAACTCGCGCAGCACGAATTGCGGAATCACGATGATGCCATCCAGGAAGCCGGTCTCACCGATATCGGCAATGCGCCCGTCGATGATGACGCTGGTGTCCAGAATCTTGTAGCTCTTCTTCGATTGCTTCTCTCCCCCAAAAATTCCACCCAGCGCAGCCAGATTAAGCAGGTCACCTTTATTGGCGCCCACAATCAGGCCAACGTAGGCCATCAGCAACATCACCATGATTTGCAGGAAGCTTTGCGTATGCCCGGCGGGAAGGCTGTTGCGGATCACCAGGGCGAAGAGATACGCCCCGAAAATTCCCAAGATACTGCCAATCGCAGCTCCAATCAGCCGCTTGAGGCTCATCAGCCGCAAGCGCCACTCGAAGATCACGATGGCGGCGCCGAGCGCAGTCCCGACCCCGGCGTCCTTCAATGCATCCAGACCGAACGGCTGAATAAGAAAGCAAGTAACTGCAACGAAAACAACAAATAAAAAACGAACCAATATTAAGTCCACGTGCGCTTCCTCCCGGGACCGTAAGGCCAGGTAAACCCGGTCCCGCACCAGCCGCCACTCCCGAAAGCCATCGGCGTACCGGCGATCTATCTGCGGAGCATATATGAAGGAACCTGCTATGAAGCCGCGCTCCGCCCCCGCCCGGATATCCAGCGGGAAACCAACATTATTCTCCTGAAGTATATACCTGTCGCAAAGCCGTCATGATTACGCTGGTCACAAATGTGTGTGATCAACTGCAAACCGAAAAACAGATCGTGAGGCTGCTACACTTTCTTGGTGAAGGCGATCGTGATCAGCCGCCTGGGCGGGCCGGAAGTGCTTGAGATTCATGACATGCCCGAGCCTGCCGCAAATGCCGGTCAGGCGCTGGTGCGGGTCGAAGCCGGCGGGCTGAATTTTGCCGATTTCATGACTGCAGGCGGAGGCTATCCAGGTACTCCAGCCCCACCACTGATTGCCGGGCGTGAATTCTGCGGCGCAAGACGAAGTGATGGCCAGCGCGTCATGGGCTATGTGCAATGGGCGGCTTTCGCAGAACGAGTCGCCGCCTCCGCACAGTTGCTATGGCCGGTGCCCCAGGGATGGAGCGAGGAAGAAGGCGCCGCATTTCCGGTAAATTATTTCACCGCATACTTTGCGTATTGGAAAGCCGGCCTGCTGGCTGACGCGAGTGTAACTCGACCACGCGTTCTGATTCACGCGGTGGCCGGCGGTGTCGGCACGGCCGCCGTGCAGATCGGCAAATTGCTGGGCATGGAGATGTACGGGACTTCATCGTCTGACGAGAAACTGGCACGCGTCCGGGAGTTGGGTCTGCAGCATGGCATCAACTACAAAAAAGCTGACTACGAGGAAGCCATCCGAGACCTCACGCATGGCGAAGGCGTCGATGCCGCATTCGAGATGCTGGGCGGAGACCACACTAACAAGAGCGCACGCTGCTTGCGAGATTTTGGCCGGCTGATCGTTTATGGCAGCGCCACGGGGGAGAAATCCACGCTCGATCCTCGTCTGCTTTATGCCAAGGGCAGCAGCGTGCACGGGTTGTGGCTTACTTATCTCTCGGCAAATCGCGAATTAATGAGCGAAGCCTGGAAGCAGCTTTCAGCGTGGATTTCGCAAGAGAGCCTGCGTCCGGTGATTGGACAAGTCTTTCCCATGGAGGAAGCGGCTGGCGCTTACCGTGTGCTCGGCGAGGGAAAGAACTTCGGCAAGTTGGTTTTGAGAATTCCATAGTCGTAGCGCCGGCCACTGTCCGCTTGCGAACGCGACATTTCGCCAGCGGTCACACGGGGTTTCGCGCCCCAGCACTTTCTCGCAAGAAATCAGCAATTGGGCGTTCCATAATCTTGGCATCGAGCGTGCATGACGCTCCTGTGTTAAAGGAGTGTGAAAAGGTGTCACAAATTGTCACGATGTCTGAATGTGCAGATAGACAGAACAAACGGCGGCTGTATGCAGTCACAAATTGCTAACGCTGCGTGGAGCTGAGCGTCCAACTGAGTAATCGCACTTTCGATCGGGAAGGAACTTTAGAGCATCTAGCAACGTATCTACTCATGACGCAGAAAGGCCGGGCAGACCAACCAGCCCGCCCGGCCAAAGAGTTCAGGGGTTGAGGGACTGGCTCACACTCGGTTTGGCGGCCCAGGTGAGCGCAATCCCTGTAGCAGAGAGCACGGAGTCCTTGCGGCCCGTTTGCTTTCTCCTTAACCCCGCCGCAGCATTGTAGGCCTTTGGCGAAGAAACGCAAGTTTTCTTGCAGAAGGCAGGTCCAGGCCGCCCCAAACCGGTTCCCGACGTTCGGGAAAGAAAAAAGGAGAATTGCATGAAGTTCGCAAATGTTTCCAAGGGATTGCTACTGGGCTTGACCTTGCTGCTGGCAACAAGCATGTTCGCGGCCAATATCCACAGCTACAAAGAGTCGCTTCAACTTCAGAATTCTGTGATTGTAAGCGGCAAAACCGTTCCCGCAGGCGAGTATTCAGTGAAGTGGGAAGGCACTGGTTCCAATGTGCAGGTCAACATTCTTCAGGGCCGCAAAGTGGTTGCCTCAACCTCAGCGCGAGTCGTAGACCTGGATCAATCCAGCGGTTCCAACTCCGCCGTCCTCAAGAACAACGGTGACGGCAGCAAATCGCTGTCTGAGATCCGCTTCAACGGCAAAAAGTACGCGCTGGCCATCGACGAAGGATCGCCGAGCGCAGAAATGAGCGGCAGCTCGAAGTAAGACCTCTGCATGACAGAAAAAGAGGGGAGCGCAAGCTCCCCATTTCTTTTTTCTCTGCGATGCCGCCTCAGTTGGCCGAGGCCAGCACGTCGTCGTAATAATTCACCAGCAAGCGATGCGGTTTGTCTTTGAGCCCTTTCAACGGGATCTTCTGCTCCAAACTGGTGTTCCCCATCAAGGGTGCGCGGCCCAGAAAACGCACGCTGCCGTCTGCCAGTTCGATATATAGCGGCACCAGCATGCGGAAATTGGCATCCACGTTGCTTTGCGCCAACTTGAAACTGAACTCCATATCGCCGGCGGCGTTGCTGCCGATCGAGCTTTGCAGATTGTAGTTGGGGAGTTGCGTCCCGTAGACGTACTCATCGAAGAACCAATCCATTTTCCCGCTGCCAAACGCTGCCATCTCCGGGGTCATATGTTTTTCCACCATGGCCTTGAAGTCTTCCGTGGTGGCGGCTCGCCCGGCATACGTCTTCACGAAATCCTGCATCGTGGCTTTGAAGTTTTGGTCGCCGGTCCGTTTGTCCCACATCATCATGCGCACCATGTGCAGAATGTAGGCACCCTTGGGATAAATCAGGTCGCGGGTCAGGTTCATTCCAGTGCGCGAATTGCTCATGCGGTAGCCCAGTGTGACCGGCCCGGCGTCAATGGCGCGGAAGCCCTGGGGGTCTTTCATGGTCAGCAACTCGCGCTCATCGTTCCAGAAATCAATGAACCTTTTGGGGTTCTTGTCCACGATTTGCAGAAACAGTGAGGCCGACATGTCGGCAAACCCCTCGCTCATCCATTGATCGCGATAGGAACTGAAACCCACTTGATTTCCCCACCACTGGTGGGCGACTTCATGAGGCGCCACGGTCTTCCAGTAGCCGCGATCTCCCCGATCCAGCCCGAGTTGGTGGCGAACCGTATTGTCGTAGAACGCGCAGATGGGCAGCCACACCAGCGTCGGCCACGACTGCCCGAAGGTGCATGCGGTTTGTTGGGTCATGGCCAGGCGTTTGAACGGAATCGGTCCGAAGTAATCAGTGTAGACCTCCATCGAAATCTCGCCGTCGGCCAGCGCCTTCTTCTGCATGGGGGTGGTGTTCATATTGCCCAGGGCAACCTCGGCCCTCCCGCCAATGTAATCGTGCTCCACTTCGAGGTTGTCCTCCCCGTTTGCCTGCCGCTGCAAATTCTTCACCCACAGTGGCGGCTCCTTGTTGGCATAGGATTGCACCAGGTAATCCGGTTTCGTGATCTTGGCTTCCTGCACGTTGAAATTCCCGAAATTGAAGCCGGCCACGGTTTGCGGCACTTCGCTCTTCCAGACTGAAACGGCGTGGTCGCCTTCGTTACTTTCGCTGACCAGGGTTCCCGTCGCCGCGATCTTCATTCCTTTTGGGATGCGAAAGGTCATGTCGTAATTGGTGAACCCGCCGAACGCTTGTCCGGTGTTGTTGGGGTACCAGTTGTCGCGCGCCACCGGAAAATAGTTGCCGTTGCCCTCGTTTGAGACTGCTTCTTTCCCGCTATAGGTGGTCACGATGCTGTATTTTTCCCGGGAGACTGGTGGCCTCGGCAAGATCACCGAAAAAAACTCAGCGTCTTCATCTTTGCCTTGCTGGATGAATGAGAGCGGCTGGCCGCCTTCGGCCGTCACGCTTTGTACCCGCAACGCCGGAAACAGGTCAAAGGGCACCACGTTCAATCCGTTCACCTGGGAAACAAACGTCGTGGTTGCCTTGCCAGTTAGAGTGCCGTTCTTTTCGATGGTAGTGTCGAGTTGCTGGTGGTCAATGCGGATCAGTCCATTGTTTTGCGACCCGGAGGCGGTACCCTGTTTGTATTCGTTGGAAAAGTGAAAAGCCGCCCACACCCCCGTCTTGTTATCGTCGTACGTGATCAGCTCCACTTCTTCCGGCGCCACGTCGAACAGCAGGTGCGCGCCGTGAGGATCGATCGCAAATACTTCTTTGTCGCTATATCGCTGGCCGTGGATGAAGGCCACGAACAGACCGCCCGGCGAAGTCGGGCCCACATCCTGCAGGATGCGGGCGTCCAGATTGAAGCGCAACGCGCGGTTGTGGTGCAGGGCATTCTGACTATCGCGCAATAGAGCGGGATCGCAGGCCGCGGTGGCCGTGCCGCCGGCTTTCTTGATCTCTTCGTAAGTGCTGTCGGTGAAGCGGATCACCAACTGGCTAAACTTTTCGCTGAATTCATTTTCCTTAGTCAGAAGTCTGAGGGTGCCGCGCTCGATGCCCAACGGCGGATCGAGGACCATGTTTCCTTCTCCCACGAACACCGCTCCCGTGATTTTGCCCTGAACCGCTGACACGAAACACACATTGCCCGAGTGCAGGTGGAAGGTGGCAGCGTCGCGTTTCAGGGTGACATCGTTGACCGAAACCGCCTCACTGCCCAACCCTATATTGCGCAGCAGTTGATACGTGGGGTCAGAATTCGGCCCCGTGGAGGTTTGAGCGGACAGGCCGGCAGCGAAAGTCAATATCGCCGCGAAACAAAAGTACAAAATGCGAGACGGAGATGGCATGGAGCCTCCTGCTAGAGTTTGTGGAGCCCCTGGGGAAAAGAACGTGCCATTATCTATGCCAGGCAGAAGAATACAAGCGTTTTTGAGAGGTTATTGGCTTGATCCCTGGCATTTCCGCAAAAATCCCTCGCTGCAGGTGCATGCAAGAGTCTTAATTTAATGTGTTTGCGGCCGCCGATACTCTCTGATTTCGTTCCTCACAATTTCCAGGTCTCGGCTGCCCCACAGATTTGCGGGCTCGATGTCGTCGTCGGTTTTGGCGTCGAATCCCTCATCGGGCGGGACAAATTCGTTGAATTGGTGAATCAGCAGGAAGATGGGGTCGAGCTGTTTCGCGTAGGTCATGAAGGCATCGAAGGTCGCGTAGCCCTTGTCTTCGTCGAAACGCAGAGCGTCGTCGGGACAATAAGGGAGGGTCTCATCGGGGCAGCTCCAGCCGTTCTGGCCGGCCGTGGCGATGGAAGCGGTGAAATTTTCGACTCTGGAACTAACCTGGTTATAGGAGGGATAGTACGGGCACAACGGCATACCGCAAGAAATATTGAGCCGGTCGACCCAACTCCAGAACCCATAGGCTGGGTTAATCTCGACCGGTCCGTGCGGCGTGCCCTCATTTGCCCACAGATCAGGCTGGCTGTCCAGGTATCCCGCCATCAGCTTGAAGGTGTATTTATCACTAATTTCGGGATGGTCTCTGAGAAACTGCTCGATCCGAAACCAGAGGGGATGATCAGCGGAGTTGGGATCCTGCGCCGCCCCTAGAAAGACCACCATCAGGGGCTTGCCCTGGTAAACCACACTCAGATTCTGGTAGTGGCGCATGCGCGCGCCAAAATAATCCACCTCTTTTTCGAAAGCGGTCTTCCCGTCTTTGTCCTTGAGCAACACGTTGTTATCGATGCCGCCGAGCAGAGGGATCAGCTTCAGAGGCGTTCCGAGCCCCGACCACGCGGTATAAAGATTGCCGGTATTGTCGCGAATGCTCTGGTTGTAGACGCGGAAGGACGGAGTGCAATTAGGAACGTATTTCTTGACGAACCACTCACTGTCGAAAATACAGCTTACATTATTGGTTAGGTCGGCGATGGCCGCGTCGATTCCCATGTATTCGAACGCAACGACGTGGTGTGCGATGACGTCCGGGTCGGCACTATCATAACCACCACCCACAGATTGCATATCCGCCGACTGTAGGAGGGGCATGGCCGCACTGCTTTGGAACGTGACGGCATTCGGGCCGAACCAGGCCTCATACTCCATCACGACCACCCGGCTGCTGCCGTCTACGATCAGCGGGCCAGTGGCCGTCGAAACCGATGCAGCCGCGAGTGCGGGTGCGAAAAGCATAGCTACCACAACACTATGGCGACTATGGAGATGAATACAGTGCAGAAAAGGTCGTGCGGCATCTTGCAACATAACTGCTACTCCGCGGGGCTGCTTACACCTTTCATAACCCGGCGCGCGAGGTTTTGTTTCACTCGGCACCCAAAGGTTCGCTTCCCCAGCTTAGTACTTCGGCATCCTCGGATCGATGCGGTCCGCCCAGGCTAGAATTCCGCCCGCCAGGTTATGCACCTTTTTGAATCCTGCCTGTTGCAGGAAATCCACCGCCTTGGCGCTACGCACACCGGACCGGCAATGAGCGACGATCTCACGGCTGGAATCCAGTTCGTTCACACGCCGCGGCAAATCGCCCAGAGGAATCAAGTGTCCCCCGATGTTACAGATTTGATATTCGTGAGGTTCGCGCACATCGAGCACGAAGATGTCTTCGTTCGCGTCCAGACGACGTTTCAGCTCTTCAACCTGGATTTCAGAAATTCCGCCGGCCACAGGCTTCTCCTTGCTTTCTTCTTGACCCCGAATCCCGCAAAACTCATCGTAGTCTATCAGTTTTGTGATGGTGCGATGGCCGCCGCAAGCCGGACAGTCAGGGTTCTTGCGTAACTTGAGCTCGCGGAACTTCATGCTCAGAGCGTCTATCAGCAGCAGCCGCCCGATGAGCGATTCACCCTTTCCGAGAATGAGCTTGATGACCTCCGTTGCCTGAATCATGCCCACCAGGCCAGGAAGAATCCCCAGCACGCCGCCTTCGGCGCAAGAGGGAACCAGCCCTGGCGGCGGTGGCTCGGGATACAGGCACCGATAGCAAGGTCCTTGCTCGGCGGCAAAAACGCTGGCCTGACCCTCGAATCGGAAAATCGATCCATAAACATTCGGCTTGCCGGTGAGCACGCAAGCGTCGTTTACCAGATAACGCGTGGGGAAGTTATCGGTGCCATCGGCGATGATGTCGAATTCGCGGAAGAGATCGAGCGCATTGGCGCTGCTGAGGCGGGTCTCAAACGTTCGCACATTCACGAATGGGTTGATTGCTTTCAACTTCTCCGCCGCCGAATCCAACTTCTTGCGGCCGACGTCCGCGGTGGTGTGAATGATCTGGCGCTGCAGGTTGGTGTAGTCCACCACATCGAAGTCCACGATCCCCAGCGTTCCCACTCCCGCCGCCGTCAGATACAGCGCCAGCGGCGACCCCAGGCCGCCCGCTCCAATGCACAGCACCCGCGCAGCTTTCAGCTTCTGCTGCCCTTCCATCCCCACTTCGGGCATGATCAGGTGACGCGAATAGCGCAGAATCTCGTCGTTTCCGAGAACGGCGCCTTCGGATTTAATTTCGGGAGTGATGGTAGCCATAATAGCCTCTACTTTTGGGAATTGTTGGGAATCGCGAACGGACGGACTATCGACAACAGCAACAACAGCGGCGGGTTTGGCTGGTGGCGTTCATGGAACAGTGGTCCATCTAGCTACGGCCTCCAGCGATCGAAGGCACTATCGAAATATTATCACCGTCTTTGACGATGGTTGCCTCTTTCTGCAGATAGCGCACGTCATCGTCATTGAGGTAGACATTCACAAAAGCACGTAGTCTACCGTCTTCGGTGTAGAGATGGCGGCGCAACTCGGGGTGCCTGGCGGTCAAGCCAGACAGTGCCTCGGCGACAGTGACAGCCTTAACCTCCACCGTCGGCTGCTTGCCGGTGTACTGGCGTAGCGGTGTAGGAATGTGGATTTTAGTCATACTCTTAGTTGATGTTCATGGCAGCCATAGGATTCAGGGGTTTGGCGCCGACTAGAGTAGGAGGAAGCCGCCGACGGCCCTCCTGCGGAGCAACTTGCCGCTCAGCTCAACTCAACTTCTTCATCCACCAGCTTCTTACCATTCTCCTCGCTGCCGACCAGCTCAAACGAATTGGTCACTACCGCTTTGCCCTTTTCCACGCTGGTGATCACATACGAGCAGCAAAACCAATGCGCCTCCGCCAAGTCCGTCTCAGACCAGCGCGCGGGATGATCCGGATGCGAGTGGTAGAACCCGACAATGTCCTCGCCGCGTTCCCGGCCCTCGCGCTGGATGCGAACCAGTTCAGCCGGATCTATGTTGTACCGGTTCTGTGGCGAATCCGCTCGCGTATTTCCACATCGGGCCACTGAAGTGACTACCCGCGCGTCACCGTCCGCCTGCCCCAGCAACACTCCGCAACACTCGTAAGGATACGTTTCCTCGCTGTGTCGGCGGAGGGAATCGTAATTTGATCGGCTAATCCTCAGCATGAGCTACGTCTTCACAACAGAGGACACAGAGGTACACAGAAAACCAGAAGTCCTCTGTGATCTCTGTGCCCTCTGTGGTAAAGACTTACCCCTCTTCCCAAAACCTCTCGCTTAAATACTTGTCGCCCGAATCCGGCAAGATGGCGACCATGGCTGCTTGCTCATTCTTCTTAAGTTGCCGAGCGATCTGCAGGCATCCGACAATCGCCCCCGCGGAAGAAACCCCTACCAGCAGGCCCTCTTCCCGCGCCAGTCGCCGGGCCATGGCGTAGGCGTCTTCGGTCGAGATCCCGAGATCTTCGTCGGCTAACGACGCATCGTAAATCTTGGGCACAATCGCGCTGGCCATGTGCTTGGTGCCTTCAATGCCGTGGAACGCGGAATCCGGCTGCAGAGAAATGCAGCGCACTCGCGGGTTCAACTCTTTCAGGCGGCGCGCCGTGCCCACGAATGTCCCGCTGGTTCCCAGCATGGCCACGAAGTGCGTGATACGTCCTTCGGTTTGTTGCCAGATTTCGTTGGCCGTGCCATGGTAGTGTGCCTGCCAGTTGGCGTCGTTAGAATACTGGTCGGCGTAAAAATATAGGTCGGGATGCTCGGCAGCCAGTTGGCGCGCCATGCGGATGGCGCCATCGGAACCGTCGGCCGGGTCGGTATAGATAATGTTGGCGCCATAGGCATGCAGAATACGTTTGCGCTCGATGGAAACATTTTCCGGCATGCACAAAGTAACCGGGAAACCCTGGGAGGCTCCAATCATGGCGTAGGCGATGCCGGTGTTGCCGCTGGTCGAATCCAGCAGAATTTTACCGGATGTTAACTTGCCCGCAGCGCGGGCTTGGGCCACGATGTTGGCGGCAACACGGTCTTTGACCGAACCTCCGGGGTTCAGCCACTCCGCCTTGCCCAAAAGATCGATGGCGGGCAAGTCCTGGGCAATCCGCTCCAGTCGCAACAGTGGAGTGTTCCCGATTCGCCCCAGGCTGGGCTGACCGAGGGCCGCAGCTGTATGGGGCACTGGTACTTGTGCCAGTTTTGGTTGCGCCTTTTGCATGCGATAAGAACCTTATCTTCGTGACCTACGTAACCCTGATTGGAGAGGAAATCGCGCACGAAGCCTGGGGAATTAGATTATAAGGAAGGTGGGTTGGTTCCACAGAAGATGCGCAAGGCTCCCTTTGCGGGGAAGCCGCATCTAAGCAAGAGAAGAACAAAGGAAGAAATGGCAATCAAGACAGAACCCCGGACTTATGACGACGCCTTGAACTGGCTGCGCGAGCACGGCTTTGACCTCATCGAAGCTCCTGGCACGCAGGGGCGCGTGTTCCTGAAGAAGTACAACTGTTCCGCCGCGATTCAGAAGGACGGCGTCGATGGCGTGAAGATATTCGCGTATCCCGGCTATATGATCGGCAGCGAGATTTCCAAGCTGGTGAACCGCGGCTACCAGCAGTTTCTGAAAACCTCGAAGAACGAAATTGCCGCCACCGCCGACCATCTGAAAGCTCTTCAACAATTCACTGAAGAACTGAAGGAATGTCTAGGCCTGCCCAGCCTCTACAACGAATCGTTGGGCACTGTCAGCGAGTCTTACCATTACGATCGCATTGAGAACCGCGACAAACCTGCTCCTGAGCGCCCCAAACGGCCCTGGGAAAAAGCCGGCGTCGCGATTGCGGCCGTGGCCAAGAAGAGCCCGGCGTAGGTTCATGTAGCAGGCGTCTCGCTTGCCGTTAAAACTCGCCCTCTTCCGCGATTTCCTCGCAGGCCTTATTCTTGACAGGAAGGCCGTTGCCCTCGAATGACGGTTGCTTCCCGCAAGTCATGAATCCATTTCGTCTTTATGCATTGGTGGTGGGCGGTTGCGGTGTACTGTACGCCGCCTATCTTTTGCTGCGCCGCAAGCCCAAGCGATCAGAAGATATGGAGCGGGAGCGCCGCGAGTGGCTCGACCACGTCGGCCGCATCACGGACGGCACCGTTATTGACGTTCAGGAGTTTCCGCGAGAGGAACAGAAACAATCCGTCCTGTTGATCTTCCAGTACGACGTTGCCGGAGTGTCTTACGAGGCTTCGCAGGACGTTACCTACCTGCGCCAGTTCATCAACCTGCATTCCTGCCGTCTCGGCCTGCCGACCTCCGTCCGTTACGATCCCCAGAACCCCGGAAACTCGATCGTGGTTTCGGAGAGATGGATGGGGTTGCGGCACTAGCGAGCTTTCAGCCATCAGCACTCAGCCATCAGCTAAACCTCCATACATGACCGACCGCAATCCAAACGAACAGATGCCAAGTGCAGGTTTGGCTGAATGCTGACGGCTGATTGCTGTCTAGCTTCCCGCTGCGAATCCTCCGCTATGTGCGAAGGTGAGACGGAGATATTTGTGGGGGTTAACCGGTGTGTCGTTGATGCGAACTTCGTAATGCAGGTGGGGTCCTGTACTGCGGCCGCTCAGACCGACATATCCAATCGTATCGCCGCGGTGAATGTACTGGCCAATGGCGACCGCAAAATTTGCCAGATGTCCGTAGCGGGTAGTGATCCCGTGGCCGTGGTCCAACACAATCGCCCGTCCATAGCCGCCCAGGAATTCTGCGAACAGAACCACGCCGTCAGCCGGCGCGATTACCGGCTGCCCATAGGAAGCCGAGATATCGACACCGCTGTGGAATGCACCCTCACCATTGAACGGATCCGTGCGTTCGCCAAATGAGCCTGTTACCGGGCCCTCCACCGGCCACAGATTGGGCGCGGAGTTCGCCCGCAGCCAGTCTGCCGTGGTGGCATCACGCGTCAGTCCGAGAGAAATGCCGGTAGCCGCTGCGCCGCTTAAAGCCGTGTCTTTCAAGGTATACAGCCGGTCCAGGGACGAAACCACCTGAGCGTCCTGCACCACATCGGTCGCCGGAGTAAGGATCGGATCGGTCTTTAACCCGTAAAGCGAAGAAACCTCGTTAGCCAGCGACCCCAGCGAGGCGACCTGAATGTCGCGTTCCTTGGCGACTTGCTCGAGCCGGGTATACCGGTTCTTCAATTCTTCTTTTTGAGCACGCAGTTCATTGAAGTGCGAAACCTTCAACAGCATGCGCAAATAGGAACTGGCAATTCCGGTCAAACTGAGGCCGCCGATGGCGGCGCCGATGACCAGCACGTAAAGATAATGAACCGGGATGGGGATCTTCCGCAGCTGGCCGTCTTCACCACGAGCTACGAAAAGAATGTAGAAGCGCTTGCGCAATAGGCTCCTTACTGTTGTCGTCAGGACTGGCAAAATTCTCAGCGTTTCGGGGCTGTTTAACTATCCCTGCGTCCTGATTCCAGCATGGCTTCCTCTATGGGAAACCGGGACGATCGAATGCGTTACCTACCAGAACCAGACTCAGGTCCGAAAACGTCGTGCGCTGAAATCAAGCATCAGCGCCAGACTCGGCCAAAGGTTTTTGGGAACAGCATGGTCACGGTAACAAAGCAGGTCCCTGCCTGTCAATGACATAGGGCACAACACCCGGGTTACGGAAGGGCGGGTAACGGTGCTTGTCCCGGGGTGGGTAACCTTTATCGTCTTCTGCCGGGTTACTTTCCGCGTTTTTGGTGCTCATAACGGAGCTGTTTCCCGGTCTGGTCAACTCTGATAACGCTGGTCTCTTATATATTGAATTTGCCCTTGCCTCTCCATGAAAAGTCGATCATCAAGCGCGTCCGCTCCCGGGCAAGACGCCGTGAGGCGGCGGTTCGCCTGGGTATCGGCGACGACTGTGCCGCTCTCCGAATCCCACCCGGACACGACGCGCTCGTGACCACCGATTTCAGCCTCGAGGGCGTCCACTTCCGGCGCGATTGGCATGCTCCCGAGACTGTCGGCCATCGTTGCCTTGCCCGCGGGCTCAGCGACATCGCTGCCATGGGCGGTCGGCCCGTCGCTGCATTCTTATCGCTCGCCCTGCCGCGAAACTTGGCGCAGAATTGGGTCGACCGGTTTCTTGCGGGCCTGCTACGGTTGGCCGATGCGTTTCAGATGACTCTCGCCGGCGGTGACGTTGCCCAGTCACCGGGCGGAATTCTGGCCGATATCGTCGTCGTAGGCTCAGCCCCAAGGGGCAAAGCTATCCTTCGCTCAGGCGCGAGACCCGGCGACCTCATTTATGTGACCGGCGAACTCGGCGGTTCTGTGGCGGCTCTGCAATTGCTCTTGTCCAAACGGAAAGTTCGTCCCGCCTACTACCGGCATCACTTTGCACCCCAGCCCCGGGTTGCTGTAGGAGAATTACTGCGCCAGAAGCGTTTGGCCTCCGCGATGATTGATATCAGCGACGGTCTCTCCACCGATCTCGCCCATATCTGCGAGGAGAGCGGAGTGGGAGCAACGCTCCAGGCAGAAGCAATACCCCTCGCTCGCGTGGGCAAGCTTATGTACGAAGTCGACATTCAGTGCGCCCTCCACGGCGGCGACGACTACGAACTGCTCTTCACCTCTCCACCCAGCAAGCGCATTCCGGCACGGATGGCCGGTGTTCCAATTACACAGATCGGCCACGTGACTCGGAGAAAACAAGTCATTCTGCTGAAACAGAATGGCAATCGATTGAAGTTTCCTCCACAGGGTTGGGAACATTTCAAATCCCGCTGACAAGCGGCCGCGAACCACGACCTTTGGTGGTGACTTTAGTGCCGTATCGCGCTGGTGACTGCCAGGTCTAAATTAAGGACATGTCATCCCCTCGAGTTGCTTTCACAATTCTCGCCGTCGGTATGTGCCTCGTCGCAACGGCACAGGCTCAAAAGACCCCTGAACCTACGATCGACAACGGTTTCGTTGAGCAGCAGTTTGGTTCGAACTGCAAGCTGGTTGGCATGCCTTCGTTGCGCGGCGACCTCGACGGCGACGGAGTGGAAGACATCGTGATTCCTGCCCACTGTAACAGTCCTTTGATGGACCAGGCCGAGAACAACTACGTCGTGATCGATCCTTACGACGCCTTTTTCGGCTACGGCAATCCAAAAATCACCACCGCTTTTGTGGCGGACGATCCGCAGCGCCGCGGTTTCACTCTCCTGGTGATCCACGGAGCCGGCCCCGACGCCTGGCACGCCGCCGTCCCCAAGGCGAAGTTCATGCTGGTAAATATTCCCTTTCGGGATATCCAGATCAGAAAGTGGCAGATAAAGAAGAAGGCTCGCATGGCAATCTACGTCGCCGAAACCGGCGGTGATTCCATGACCTCTGTCGTCTTCTGGGATGGCAAGAAATACCGTTACGACCCGATGGGTTCAAGCATGGAGTAAAAACTTCATGTGGGGACAGCCGCCCAAGGGCTGTCAGCCCAGTGACACTCGTCAGCACTGCCCGCCCTATCCTTGCCACCCGCTATAATCTCCTCGCGATGAACCGCGAACAAAAACTGGCCGAATTGAAGAGGCGCAATCACCTGGCCGAGGAAGGCGGCGGTGCGCAGCGCCGGGAACGCCAGCACAAAGAAGGCAAGATGTCGGCCCGCGAGCGCATCGAGTTCCTGCTCGACGAGGGCACTTTCGAAGAGACCGACAAGCTGGTCACCCACCGCTCGAACGATTTCGGCATGGCTGAACAGAAAGTCTACGGCGACGGCTTCATCACCGGGCATGGTCGCATCGAGGGCCGCGTGGTCTTCGTGTTCGCCCAGGACTTCACTGTGTTCGGCGGATCGCTCTCCGAGGCCAACGCGGGCAAAATCGTCAAGATCATGGACCTAGCCGCCAAGATGGGCGCGCCACTGATCGGCCTCAATGATTCCGGCGGCGCGCGCATTCAGGAAGGCGTCATGTCGCTGGCCGGTTACGCCGATATCTTTCTGCGCAACACACTTTATAGCGGGGTCATTCCGCAAATTTCCGCCATCATGGGTCCGTGTGCCGGCGGGGCTGTTTATTCACCTGCCATTACCGATTTCATCTTGATGGTCGACAAAACTTCCTACATGTTCATCACCGGCCCCGACGTCATCAAAACCGTGACTCATGAAGAAGTCACAAAGGACCAGCTCGGCGGCGCCAGCACCCACAACGAGATTTCCGGTGTCGCACACTTTCAGGCACACGACGACGCAGAGTGCCTCTCGATGGTGCGTGAGTTGCTGAGTTTCCTGCCGTCGAACAATGTGGACGACCCACCGCGCAAGCCCTGCAACGACCCTATCGACCGCGCTGAGGCCGCGCTTGACACCCTCATCCCCGACCAGTCCAACCTGCCGTACGACATTAAAGACGTGATTCACGCGGTGGTCGACGATGGCTATTTTTTTGAAGTGCAGGAGCACTACGCCAAGAATATCGTTGTAGGATTTGCGCGCCTCAACGGCCGCCCCGTCGGCATGGTCGCCAATCAACCGGCATTTCTAGCCGGTACGCTCGATATCAACGCATCGATTAAGGGTGCACGCTTCGTCCGCTTCTGCGACTGCTTCAACATTCCGCTGGTGACCTTCGAAGATGTCCCCGGATTTCTCCCCGGAACGAATCAGGAGTATGGCGGAATCATTAAGCACGGCGCCAAGCTACTGTTCGCGTTCGCCGAAGCCACAGTCCCGAAAGTGACGGTCATCACCCGCAAAGCCTATGGCGGAGCGTACTGCGTGATGGCCTCCAAGCACATCCGAACGGATGTGAACTACGCCTGGCCGACAGCCGAAATCGCCGTCATGGGCCCCGAGGGCGCAGTGGACATCGTTTACAAGAGGGAATTGGATCGCGCAGAGAACCGCGCCGAGACGCGGCAGAAGAAAATCGAAGAATTCCGCGACCGCTTTGCTAACCCCTACGTCGCAGCCGAACGCGGCTACGTGGATGCCGTCATCCAGCCGCGAGAGACGCGCAAGAAGCTGATTCAGGCGCTGGAAATGCTGGAGACCAAGCGCGACAAGAACCCGCCGAAAAAGCATGGGAATATACCGCTGTGAAAGAGGGAGATTCTTCTAGTAGATTAAGGGTTCCGCAAGGAGGCACATCGGAATGGCTAACCTGCGAAGGCACAACCAGCAGACCGTGGCTTGGTTCAACGATCTCTACACGCGGGGCTTACTTGATCTGGAGCCGCCGTACCAGCGCCGGAGCGTCTGGAATCAGGCGTACAAAGATGCTTTTATAGACACTATCCTTATTCAGTATCCCTCGCCGGCGGTTTTTCTGTACCAGGAAATTTCTCCCGACGGCCAGACTAAGTTGCACGTGGTGGATGGTAAGCAACGACTCACATCCATATTCGAGTTCGTCGCTGGCGTATTTCCGGTGGCGGAAACAGCCCAGGTCACTCAGCTTCGTGGTAAGTATTTTGAACAACTTTCGGCGGACGTCAAGACGAATTTCTGGACTTATGAGTTCGCTGTCGAGTACCTTCCGACCAACGAAGAGGCATTGATCAACGGCATCTTCGAGCGCATCAACAAGAACACAGCCAAGCTGACAAGGCAAGAACTGCGCCATGCGCGATTCAGCGGGCTGTTCATCACGGCGGCTGAGCAGCTTGCCGAGTGGATGACGAAGACCTTGCCCGAGAACTTTCCTCGATTTGACTCGCAGTCCCGTAAGCAAATGAAGGACGTTGAGCTTGTGGCGGGCATTCTGTTGCTCATCGAAGAAGGCGTCAGCGGGTACTCACAAGACGACCTCGACAAAGCCTTCAGTGATCGCGACGCTGAATGGGACGACGCCGCCGATACCGAGCAGCGTTTTAGGGAGGTTGTCGACTTCGTTAGTCAATTGGTTGCGCTGCCTCAAGAAAATCCGCTGTCCCGGAGCCGTCTGCGAAACCAAGCCGACTTCTACTCACTCTTTGGTGCGATCACCGAGCTATTGGACGTCGCCGACCCGGTCTTACGAACCGCTAAGGACGTCTTGGCACGCCGGCTAGCGACGTTTCTGGAGATTGTTGAGGACGACAACAGGCGAGCGCAGGACGAGGCGGCGACACGTTATTTGAACGCCGCACGCTCCAACTCGAACGACCTCGGGCAGCGAAGGCAACGCGTGGAGACCATCACAGCCATCCTCCGGGGCTAAGACCGTGATTACCCCGTCGCAAACTCGCAGCAAGTATGCCAGCGTGGAGCAGCACCTTGCATTCGTGCGGGATCGTGTGAGAGACACGCTCCTCGGGTTCTGCGAGCCCAAGGGATACGCCTTTGTCTCCAGGATCAAGACCTTGGCCTCTCTTTCCGAAAAGATCGAAAGTGGTCGCTTCAAGAAATGGTCTGAACTGGATGATCTTCTTGCCTGCGCGATAGTTATCCCGACTCTGACGGATGAGCCCTCGGTTATTGAGTTTCTCGGGCAAGCCTTCCAGGTGGTGGAGGTCAAGCGCCGCAGCTCGACCCGTAAAGCGCCGGAAGTCTTTCGGTTTGACACAACTCGCTTCATCGGAAGGCTGAGGCCGGTGGGCGACGCTTCACCCTTAGACGAAACCTACCAAGTCATGTTCGAGGTGCAGGTACGCTCCGCTTTTGAGCATGCCTGGTCGGTCACGACACACGCACTCACCTACAAGGGCGAGCACGTAGCGTGGAACAGGCTGAGGCTAGCCGCACAGCTTAAGGCTGCGGTTGAGCAGCTCGACATCCTAGTCCTGGGATTCGAGGAAACCTCCTCGATTATTGCAAAGAGCTTCTGGCCAGAGACCCAGGCTAAGGCTGACATTGCGAACTACTTTAAGTCCAAGTTCTCGTCCGGTGCCCTTCCAACCGAGCTCGGGCCCAAGGACTGGACTCGATTCAGCGACAATATTTACGGCATGGTACGCTCTTCATCCGGCCACCGTCGGGACCCAGCGCACATCGTGACGACTGTCGCAGAGACGATTGACACTGCAATAGCGGAGCTTGGTCGAGAGCAGATTCCAGTTAGTATCTCCCTGGTCCAATTTGTCTTCGCGAATCTGTTAAGGGCGCGCGTGTTATCCGCTCCCCTCGATGGCTACTGGCCGGTGATCACTTCAGAACTGGAGACGCTGTACCCCACGCTGCTGGAGTTTACGCCGCGATTCGACTTCTCGAACTGAAGGTCTTGTCGCGAGGCTGCGGCGCAGGACTCGATTATGTCCCTGAACTCCCATATCGAATGGACCGACGCCACATGGAACCCAGTCCGCGGCTGCACCAAAATCAGCCCCGGCTGCAAGCATTGCTACGCCGAGACGTTTGCCGAGCGCTTTCGCGGTGTGAAAGGCCATCCTTACGAGCAAGGCTTTGACTTGCGGCTGGTCCCAGAAAAACTCAAAGAGCCGTTCACCTGGCGCTCGCCCAAACTAGTCTTCGTCAACTCCATGAGCGACCTATTCCAACCCGGCGTTCCCGAAGATTACGTCGAAACCGTCGCACGAATCATGGTCACTGCCAATTGGCACACCTATCAAGTTCTCACTAAGCGCTCCGAAAGACTGCGAGACATGCTCAGCGGCCAGCTGCATTTCGCCGCGGACCAGGAAAACATCTGGTGGGGTGTCAGCGTCGAAGATCGTAAACACGGTTTGCCCAGAATCGATCACCTCCGCGATGCTCCAGCCAGTGTTCGCTTCCTTTCCATCGAGCCCCTGCTGGAAGACCTCGGCGAAATCGACCTGTCAGGTATCACCTGGGTTATTGTCGGCGGCGAAAGCGGACCCGGCGCTCGCCCAATGAAGAAAGAATGGGTAGTCTCCCTCCGTGATCAATGCCACGAACAGAAAGTACCGTTCTTCTTCAAACAATGGGGAGGCGTGCGCAAAGCCAAGAACGGCAGGGAGCTCGACGGGTACACCTACGACGAGTATCCAAATCGAGTCACAGCACCCGTTCCTGAGAAAGCAAAGTGCATGGCCTTTGCGGCCGAGTTTGGTCGTGACTCCCAGGATAAGCTGGTCCGGCTTTCACAGGCTTAGCTCCTCAGCTCTCTCGTCCTCTCCCGCCAAACTTCCGTAACCTAGCCTTACCCTTTCCACCTGTGTGACCCTGAGTCTGTCCCCACCAAGTGAAGTGAGGTAGTGATGTTGCAGTCGCATCAATATGCAAGCGGTACGATCTTGGTCGCGGACGATCAAGCTGCGAACCGCGAATTACTTGACGAACTCCTCAGCTCCGAGGGGTTCAACGTCCTCACTGCCGCCGATGGAGCTGCCGCCCTTGAGCACTTGAACCTGGTCAACGTTGATCTGGTGCTGCTCGATGTGATGATGCCTGAGCTCAATGGCTTTGAGGTGTGTGCCAAAATCAAATCCAACCCCGATACCTACCTCATTCCGGTGGTCATGGTCACCTCGCTTTCCGACAAACAAGACCGCATCGAGGGCATCCGCGCAGGCGCCGATGATTTCCTCACCCGCCCTGTCGACCGCACCGAACTGCTCACCCGTGTCCGGTCGCTGATGAAGCTCAAACATCACACTGATGAATTGGAGCGCGCGGAATCGGTCCTATTCAGTCTCGCCCGCAGCATCGAAGGCAAGGATCCCTATACTCATGGTCACTGCGAACGGTTGATGAACTACTCAGCGAACCTTGGCGAGCAGTTGGGCCTGCCGCAAGAACAGATTACCGCCCTGCGCCGAGCCGGCATCGTCCACGATATCGGCAAAGTCGCCGTACCCGATGCCATCCTTCTGAAACCGGCCAAGCTCACGCCGGAAGAGTGGAAGCTGATGAAGGAGCATCCGGTGGTGGGCGAGCGCATCTGCGCCCCGCTGAAATCATTTCGCTCCGTGCTCCCCATCATCCGCCATCACCACGAAAAACTTGACGGGTCGGGATACCCCGACGGCCTTCGTGGGGAAGCCATCCCGATGACCGCCAGAATCCTCACGGTGGTTGACGTCTACGACGCGCTTACCACTGAGCGGCCGTACAAGAAGGCCTTTTCTGCCGCCGAAGCACTCTTGACCATGCAGGGAGAGGTGGATAAAGGATGGTGGGACCCGCAAATCTTCGGCGAATTTGAGCGGCTGATTCAAAGCGGCTCCGTCAATCTCTTGTCCAAAGGCGCAGGGGCCGCCAAGTGACTGCTCCTGCAACGGCGATTCCATGAAAACGCAAGGGGTTATTGGAAAGTGGGTATCGAAGGACCGATGGCGCATCCACGCCCTATTCATCCTGCTACTGCTCTTGCCCATTGCGATTTTCGCCTACTCAGTGGGTCGCGTACTGCGCCAGCAGGCTGAGACTCATGCCGCCACCGAGAGTGCCGAAATAGCTCATGTCGGCGCCGCACTGGTGGAGGAAGACTTCCAAGAAAACACCGCGTTTCTACAGTTGATTGCCGCCAGCTCCTCCTTCCGTAAGGCCTGGGTGGAGAGAGATGGGAGCGTGGTGGAAAGCTACCTGGCAGAAGCGCAGGCTCTGAGCCCGGATTTTAGTTTTGTCGCCATATTCGCATTAGACGGAACCCTGCATGCCGTCCACCCGTCTCAGCCGGACATCCTCAACCAGAACTTCGCATTCCGCGACTGGTACAAGGGCGTAACTCGTCAGTGGACGCCTTACGTCTCCGAGGTATACCAAACTTCGTTCTCGCCGAATCAGTTGATTGTGGCCATTGCAGTGCCGATAGAAAACGACGGTAAGCCGGTGGGTATTCTTATGGCTGCCTGTCCTGTTAACAGCATCGGCCGTGAGTTGGTAAGCACCAAACTCGAAAACGGCTGGACCGTTTCGCTGGTGGACCAGCACGGTCATCTGTCCGGCCGCCACAACATAAATCCTTTTTCTGCGGCTATCGACCTGAGCGATTACGAGCCTGTCAAACGCATGCGGAGCGGTGGCACCGGCTATGGTCTGTTTGCCCGTGACCACGATACGTTCGCTGTTCGCTACGAACCCGTCACCCGGTACGGCTGGGGTGTCCTGGTGGAGCAGTCCGCCTCTATGCTGCACCGGAACGTTGGGTTGGTGGAAAGACGAGTGTGGTTGCTGGCCCTCGCGTTCCTTCTCGTCGGCCTGGCAGTGAGCGCCTTCCTGGGGTCACTCTATTCTGAGCTGGAGATGGGCAACCGATTCATCCATCTATCGGCTGATCTGTTTTGCATTGGTAGTTTTGACAAGTATTTCAAGAAACTAAACCCGTCCTGGGAGAAGGCGTTCGGTTTCACCGAGCAAGAGCTGATGGCGAGGCCTTACACGGAGCTCGTCCATCCAGATGATCGTGAGGCGACCGTAGTCGAAACTTCCCGAATTGAGGCCCCAGGGACTACTTCCTTTGCCTTCGAAAACAGGTATTTGTGCAAAGACGGTTCGTATAAATGGCTTTCCTGGAACGCGGTTTCCGAACCCGAGCAGAAGCTGACCTACGCCGTCGCCCGCGACGTCACTGCACGCAAACGGATGGAAGAAGTATCGCGAAAGAGCGAGGAGGAACTTCGTCTCTTAGTCAACAACGTCCGGGACTATGCCATTTTCATGTTGGATCCCGCCGGGAAAGTGGCCACTTGGAATGAAGGAGCCAGGCGCATCAAGGGCTACGAAGCCGCGGAGATCATAGGCCGTCATTTCTCCTGTTTCTACTTGCAGGAGGACATCCAGAGTGGCAAACCAGCGCGCGAACTCCAAAAAGCCGTCGCCGAAGGCCATTACCAGGAGCGAGGCAGGAGACTGCGCAAGGACGGTTCCCAGTTCTGGGCCGACGTGGTCATTACCGCTCTGCGCGACAAATCCGGCGAACTGCGTGGATTCTCCAAGGTCACCCGCGACATCACTGAGAGCAAGCGGGCTGAGGAAGCCCTGGAAAAGAGCCGGGAGAATCTTCACGTGCTTCTCGAGGTTGCCCCTGACGCTGTGGTGACGGTCGACGACCAGGGAAAGATCGTGATGGTAAACGCCCAGACTGAAAAGCTCTTTGGCTATCAGCGCAACGAGTTGCTCGGTGAAAAAGTTGAGAAACTTATTCCCGAAAAGGTTCGAGAGGGGCACTCTCATCATCGGCAAGGCTATTCCTCCAATCCTCATCCGCGTGCCATGGGAGCGGGCCTGGAACTCAATGCACTGCGCAAAGACGGCACGGAGTTTCCGGTGGAGGTCAGTTTGAGCCCGATTCACACCAGCGAGGGTTTTCGGGTGATCAGCTCCATCCGGGACGTCTCTGAGCGCAAGAAAACCCAACGGCAAATCGAGCAACAGAACCGGGAGCTTGAGCTGCGCAATCGTGAAGTCGAGCGTGCCACCAAGATGAAGAGCAAATTCCTGGCCAGTATGAGCCACGAGTTGCGGACTCCGCTCAATGCCATTGTGGGCTTCTCGGACCTTCTGGCCGAAGGAACTCCCGGCCAACTCAATGACAAGCAAAAGCGTTTTGTGGATCACATCAAGCAAGGTTCAGCCCATCTGTTGCAGCTGATCAACGACATTCTGGATCTTTCCAAGATCGAGGCTGGTCAGCTGGAACTGCACTGTGAGGATTTTCAGGTCGGCGAGGCGTTGCCGGAAGTCTTGTCCACCATCCGCCCGCTGGCCATGGCAAAGAACATCCTTGTAGAACAGACGGTGCCGACCCAGGCACCGGTTCACGCGGATCGCGTCCGTTTCAAGCAGATCCTGTACAACTTGCTGAGCAACGCGGTGAAGTTCACTCCCAAAGGCGGGAGCGTCTCCATAGAATGCTCCGAAACTGGCAATCGCGTGAGCCTCTCGGTCACCGACACCGGCATTGGCATCCGGCCCGAAGACCAGCGCATGATCTTCGAAGAATTTCGGCAGGTGGAGGGAGGTTCGGCGGCGGCTCAGCAGGGTACTGGCTTGGGGCTGGCTATCACCAAGCGGCTGGTCGAGCAACAAGGTGGCCAGATCTCTGTGCAGAGCGAACTCGGCAAGGGCAGCCGGTTCAGTTTCACCCTCCCATCAGGGACCCAAACCACCGCAGCTTCACCTCAGCTGCCCATCCTGCCCACGGCTGCGTCCGGCCTTGGGAAACCATTGATTCTGGTGGTGGACGACGAGGCCTCTGCCCGGGAGCTGATTTCCAATTATCTCGAGCCGGAATATCGCATCGTTGTGGCTGCGTCCGGCGCCGAAGCCGTCAAAAAGGCCCAGGGACTGCGCCCAGATGCCATCACCTTGGATGTGTTGATGTCGGAGGGCAACGGCTTCGATACTCTGGTTGCGTTGAGAAAGAATCCGGAGACTGCCGGCATTCCCATCATCATCGTTTCCATCGTCGACCAGAAGCAGGTGGGATTTGCCCTGGGTGCGGCGGACTATCTGGTCAAGCCGATCCGCAAGGCGCTGCTTCTGGAAACCATTCGCAAACACGCCCCGCCTCAGACCGACGATGATACTGCAATTCTTCTGGTGGACGACGACCCCAAGACTCTCGAGCTGTTGGAGGAAACCCTTCGCTCCGCCGGATATGAGACGCAAAGTGTTCGCAGCGGTCCGAGAGCGCTCGAAGTGCTTTCTTCCAAACTCGTGGGAGCGGTCATGCTGGACCTGCTGATGCCGGGCATGAATGGCTTTGAGGTCATTCGCCATATTCGGCAGGCGCCCAATCTAAGAGAGCTGCCGGTGTTTGTCATGACTGCCAAGAACCTCACCTTGGAAGAGCGCGCCGTTCTCAGCCGCGAAACCCAGGCCATGTTCCAGAAGAACGGGTCCTGGCACGAGCAGCTCCTAGTGGAAGTGGATCGGGTGGTACGCAAACGCGAACGCGGCAAAGCGGCGGGACAATCATGAGCACCATCCTGATCGCTGAAGACAACCCGGTCAACCGCGAACTGCTTCGCGAGCTGCTGGAAACCCGTGGTTATTCCGTCAGCGAGGCCTGCAACGGACAGGAGGCCCTCCGCGAGATCGAAAAAGTGCGCCCGGACATTTTGCTGCTCGACCTCGACATGCCCGTCCTGGACGGCTTCGCGACGGTGCGCAAGATCCGCGAAAACCCAAGGCTCGCTTCGCTACCCGTGCTTGCCGTGACTGCCTACGCCATGCAAGGCGACCGCGAGAAGGTTCTGGCCTCGGGGTTTGATGGCTACTTGTCGAAACCCATCCAATCACGTGTGCTGTTTGAGGAGTTGGATCGGTTGCTGACGGAAACTGGCGGCGGGAAGAATCCGGCAGCGAAGCATGCGGGAGCTGGAACAGGATAGGCGCGCATGCCCCAAAAAATTAAGAGTCCCGAGGTGATGTTGAACTCATTCGTCTCGGCCAGTAGCTCGCTTTAGACCCTTGCCAACCTGCGTTTCATCGCTCACCTTACGGCGTACGATGCTGCGATTGTTGCTCGGGCTCCGGGCTAACCGCCAACCGGATAAACCTGTTCAACGCCTCGGGACTCTATCTTGCCTTTGACATGATGTTCTCGTTCGCCTCGACCAGCACCTGGCTATAAGACCCTCGCTCACCCTCTCCGCTTTTCATCTCGCGATGCCGCAGAGTGACTTCGCTTGAGCCCCGGACGCCGCACCAACCGGGAAAACTTTAGAACGTGTCAAAGAACGATTGCCTTTTTACGCCTTCTATTTTCAGAGTCAATCAAAAATCGCGACCTGTAACCGCTGTGGATACAGACATGTGCAGTCACTCCACAAGCTAGTGACCAGATTTGGTGCAGCTGGATTTTCGCTCATCATTGCGATAGTGAAAGTAAGCCCAATTTATTCGATCTGCCCGTGGGAAAGCCTGACGATTAAGACGAACCCGCAAATGTGGAAATCGGCTGCAAACCGCGACAGCCAGGCATTTTGGGGGCTCGCTTCGCCAGGACATGGGCTACAATGTTGCCCGCTGGCCCGGTCGAGGCCAAGGGAGGACGTATGCAGAACACCGTTCGAGATCCGCGTGCAGTTTTGAGAATGCGATCAAACGCCGCAAGAGTTCTGGCCTCGGCGATTGTGATCGTATCCGCCATGGCGGTTTCTTCCGCCCACGCGCAAACTTTCACTGTGCTCTACACCTTCACTGACGAAACTCAGGGTTGGCAGCCCGACGCCGCGCCTATCGTCGACGACAATGGCAATCTTTTCGGGACCACTCAGTATGGCGGAACCGCAGGCGGCTACGGCACGGTTTACGAGTTGGATGGCGGCGGCAAAGAGACCGTCCTCTACAGCTTTTCCGGAACGCCCGATGGCGAAGATCCCGAAGGCAGTCTCTTTCGGACTAACGCCGGCTATCTCTATGGCACCACCATCTACGGTGGCACCGGCGGTGGCTACGGCACGGTATTCCAGCTCGCGGCCAGCGGCAAACTGACTCTTCTCCACAGCTTCACCGACACTCCCGATGGCGCCGACCCTCATGGCAGCCTGGTCCCTGATCGCCAGCACAACGGCTACGGCACCACCCAGTACGGTGGCACCGGCGGTGGCTACGGAACAGTCTTCAAAGTTAGCCAGACAGGTGAGCAATCTATCCTCTACAGTTTCTCCGGAACCCCCGACGGTGAAGATCCCGAAGCCGGCCTTCTACGCGATACCGCCGGCAATCTCTACGGCACCACCGTCTACGGCGGCACAGCCGGAGGCTACGGCACCGTCTTCAAACTGGCTCCCAATGGCAAACTGACTTTGCTTCACAGCTTTGCCGGCACGCCCGATGGAGAAAATCCCTATGCCGCATTAGCCGCCGACTCCTCCGGCAACGGCTACGGCACCACCAAGTACGGCGGCACTGCCGGCGGCTATGGAACCGTGTTCAAGATAAGCCGGACCGGCACCTTCACCCTGCTGCACAGCTTCGCCGGAAACCCGGACGGCGTAAATCCGGTATCGCCCGTGGTCGTCGATCGCGCCGGCAACGTCTACGGAACCACCTTCTACGGCGGAACGTCGGGCTACGGCTCGGTCTTCGAGATCGACACCACCGGCAAGTTCACCATCCTCCACAGCTTCACCGGCACTTCCGACGGAGCGAATCCCATGGCCGGCCTGACCCTCGACGCCCTCGGCAACCTCTACGGAGCCACCACCGAAGGCGGAGACCTAAGCTGCGGCTTTTCCGGCTGCGGCGTCATCTTCAAGGTCACGCCATAGAATTATTATTATTAAAGATGAATGCCGGGGCCCATTCTCGTGTTTTCTGTCGCGTGTACGACCACCTAAAGGGGTTGCCCCACGTTTCGCGGCTTTCGAAACGTGGGATTCCACGGACGCCCGCATCTTAGCGGGAAACGCAAGAAGTCACCCCCGCACCAACCACCCGATCACCGCCGCGCCACCAACAATCCAAGCCGAATTAATTCGAAACCGCAGCAGCAATCCCGCGCTCACCACCATAATCGCCAACGTAATCCAGTCCACGATCGCCGCTCGTCCCAGTTGCCACGCCACCACCGCCATCAACGCCAAAGACCCGACCACTACTCCATCCAATATCGCAGCCGCTAACGGAGAACGCCGAATCCTCGGAAGCATCCGCCCGCTCAACGCAACGAATATGAATCCCGGCACAAACACTCCCACCGTCGCAACCACCGCACCCGGAACCCCCGCAACCAGATAGCCGATGAAAGTAGCTGTCGTGAACACCGGCCCAGGAGTAAATTGCCCCACCGCCACCGAGTCAATCAGCTGTTTCTCAGTAAGCCAATGCAGATGGTCGATGAACTCCGCTCGCAAAAACGCAAGCAACACGTATCCGCTGCCAAACACCACCGACCCAATTTTCAAGAAGGAAAGAAACAGCCGAAGCAGGCTGGCCGGAGCAGCCGCGACGGCGGCCATCCCCGCCATCAGCGGAAGCTTTCCAAAAAAAGACGCAGCCGAAACCGCACCCCGCCGCTTCGTAAACCGGAACACCACCCCCGACGCAGCCCCAGCAATCGCGATCACCATCACCGGCGCCAATCCCAAAGCGCTGAGCACCATCGCCCCCGCTCCCACCAACGCCAGCAGCTTTGTCTTAGCGGCGGTCCTGCCGAGACTCCACAAAGCTTGCAGAAGGATCCCAATCACCGCAGCTTTTATCCCATACAAAATGCCCGCCGCCTGCGGCAGCGATCCGTAGCGAACATACAGGGCGGCAATCCACGTAACCATGACTGCCGCCGGAATAATGAAGCAGCAGCCGGCTACCACCAGCCCCGCCCAGCCGCGCTTCGCATGCCCAATGAAAATCGCGACCTCGGTGGAACTAGGTCCGGGGATCAAATTCGCCGCGCCCAACCGGTCCAGGAAATCCGCCTCCGTGATCCATTTCCGCTTGCGGACGAACTCGTCCTGCATCATCGCGATGTGCGCTGCCGGCCCGCCAAACGCAATCGTGCCCAGCTTAAAGAAAACGAATGCCAGCTCCCACAGAGATACCGGCGCGGAACTATCCGAAGAAACGTTCTGGTTGGAGGGTTCCCCGCGCATCAAGAAAGACAGACTACCGGAACCCGCGATGAGCAGATGAGAAAATTTCCCGCAGGTAGATGATCACGAAAGCCGCGAAGCGGCGAAAGAATAAAGCCCACGGCGCAAGCCGTGGGCGTGAAGTTGATAACCCCGAGCCCCGTAGGGGCGAAAGAATAGCCGCCGATTCTACGAGCGCCAACCTTACTTTCGGCTCGCCTTCCTGGCCATTTTCCTTTGCGGGATCGGATACTCGCCATCATCGTCGTAGTACTTCCGCGGTCCCATGTCCGACTTCACGCCCGGGATCGGCTTATCGGCCTCCGAACTGTAGGTAGGCTCGTTCGCCGCGGCCAGCAACGGCGTCGTCGTGGTGTACATGGCTTCGTTATATTTCCCACCCGACAACGCCTTGGCCACTGCAAACACGCCGAAGGGTTGGCTATTGGCATACGACACGGTGAGGTAATCGGCCACCATGTATCCGGAGAAGGTGTTTGGCAGCCAGGTGAGACTCATCGGTCCGCCCAGGACTTTCCCGGCGGTCCAGGTCTTTCCGCCATCCTTGGATGTCGTGAATCCGACGTACAGCTGGCAGGTCGAGAAGCTGCAACTGGTATTTGCGTAAGCGTAGGTGGTTACTGTCAAGTGCGCGGACGCACCGGAAGTGGTGGGGTCAATGCCCAGTCCGGGAATAAACAAGTCGACCGCGCTGCTGGTCGGCACGACCGGCAGCCGGGCCGCCGTCGTCCAGGTAGTCCCGTTGCTCGAGGTGCTCAGAACCAGGTCGTTAGAGTTGCAGTTGGTGCGGAAGCGGCAGTCCGACCAAATCACGTAAATGTTTCCTGCACCGTCGATGTTGGCTGCTGGTAAGCCGGCGCTTCGCAGACCTCCCGCTTCGCCATGTTCTACAACATCAGAAATATTCACCGTGTTACCCCAACTGGTGCCACCGTTGGAGGAACTAAAAGCCGACATGCCGCCCGTTTCCAGATTCACAATCGGAACCACGACGTTGCCATTAGGCTGCACCAGGGGCACGCCGCCAATCCCATAAAGTGTGTCCGTCGTATTCTTCGCCGCACTCCAGGTCTGTCCACCGTCTGTGGATGTGCTCATGTACACCAAGTCGCCAAACTCCGGGCTGTCGAACTCCACGTAACAATGCCCGTAAAACTTGCTGGTACTGGTGTTGTCGCACACAATCCAGTTTTTGTCGGAATCTATGGTGCTGGTCACCAGGATCGGTGTTCCCCAGTGGATCCCATCGGTCGAGCGGCTGACCGCAACCAGGTCGTTGTTCCCAAGAGGGAGAGTGCAGATGAGCCATACGCCGTGGGCCGCGTCATACGCCACGGCCGCGTCACTCGCCGCCGAATAGCTTCCCCCTTGATAGTTGACTGTCAGGCCAGGAAGATAGCCACTCGTCCACGTCTTTCCGCCGTCAGTCGAGGTCGAAAAACCGATATCGGATGCGCCGCCGCCATAAATGCGGCCCACCTGAAACGCGCTCACGATCGTGGATCCCCAGACAAACATGCCCGGCTCAACTTCGGTCGCGTGCTGGGCGTCGGTGTCGGTAAAGGGGTCGCTGCTGATCTGGGTCAACTTGAATTGCGCATTGGCCGGAATGGCCACCGCCACAGAAACCGCTAAGACTAACAAGAGGCACAGGGAGCTATGTCGGGGAGTGGAGAATCCCGCAGATCGTCGATTCATCTGGAGTATGTCCTTAGACTGGGAGTTAAAGTCCCCCGAGCCGTTGCTGGGCTTGAATGGGGAGGGCATTCGCGGGTCGCAACGATCGGCGGTAGTAGCAAGCGCGTAGCGAACATACAACGAGGTCTCTACGCTGTCAATGTGCAGTTTTTTGCAACTGTTTCCCGCCGATCCGCAGCCGCTTCAACCTGTGTCTAGTGTCCCCGCCAAGTCACTTCGCAGACCCTGTCCTCTTTACTACACTGTCCTCGGGGGTGCACCCATGGCAACTTTCAATACCGGTGGCAGGATCATCAATGTCAACCCCAACCCGTTTCTACGCATGATCGGGCTGGCGGTCGCCGCCTTTCTGCTGGTCATCTTGCTGTTCGCGTCGGTGACCCGCGTCGAATCCGGCCACGTCGGTGTGTTAACGCTATTTGGCCGGGTAACCGGAGAAGTCCTGCCCGAGGGCATGCATCTCATCAATCCTTTCAAGACCAACAACGAGCTGACCATCCGTACCCAGGAGATCAAGGAATCCGCCAGTGTCCCCTCCAGCGAAGGCCTGGTGATGAATCTCGACACTTCGTTGATTTATCACCTCGATCCGGAAAAGGCCTCTGACGTATTCCAGAAAATTGGCCCCAGCTACGAAACTGTACTGATCGAGCCCAACCTGCGCGCCGCCATCCGTGAAGCGACTGCTTCTCACACCGCCAACGCGCTCTATACTGGCGAGCGCGAAATGGTGGCCAAACAAATCCACGATCAAATGGCGGGCATTCTGGGCACCCGCGGAATCCTGGTAGAAAGCATCCTGCTGCGCGACATTCAACTGCCGCTCACGCTGAAATCCTCCATCGAAGCCAAGCAACAGGCCGAGCAAGACGCATTGGCGATGAACTTCAAGCTGCAAAAAGAAACCCAGGAAGCCCAGCGCAAACGCATCGAGGCCCAGGGCATCCGCGACTTCCAGCAGATCGTCGCTCAAGGCATCAGCCCGCAACTGCTGGAGTGGAAGGGCATCGAGGCCACCGAAAATCTTGCCAAAAGCTCAAACAGCAAAGTGGTCGTGATCGGGAACAGCAAGAACGGCCTGCCGTTGATTCTTGGGCAGTAAGCAGAAAATCACTAAGACGCCCGCAAACTCTTTCATTGACAACCGTTCCGAAAAGCGGGAGACTTGCCCCCTAGCTGTCGGGCTCCGATCCAAGTCTCTCGGAGGCAGTATGCCCGCCCATCTCCGCTTTCGTTCGCCGAACTCAGCGCTGTTCCTCGTTCTCTTTGTGTGTGTGCTGTTCACTGGCACTGCCTTCGCCGCACCCTCGATCACTCTGACGGAGAAAATCGGTCCGCCGACCAGCAAGATACTGGTTTCCGGCAGTGGCTTCTCGGCCAACGTGTGTGTCGACATTTACTTCGACACGAAAGATGAAGCCCTAGTGGTGACCGATGGTAAGGGAGAATTCCACGATGCCAAGATTTACGCGCTCAAGTCCGCTTATCCTGGCAAACACTGGGTCAGTGCGCTAGAGCGCAATGGCGACAAAGGCGATCAGGAACCGTTCGTGGTGTTCACTGATTGGCCACAGTACCATTTCGATGCAGCTCGTACTGGCTCAAATCCATACGAAAATGTGCTAAACAAAGACAACGTAAGTGGGCTGCGTCTACGCTGGGCATCTCCCTCACTAAAATACCCGGCAATCTCTAACGGCCTGGTCTACGCCGGTTCTTTGGAAGGTAACGGCTACTTGTACGCTGTGAACATGGGGACGGGTGCGACCGTTTGGTCGTACGTGTTTGATTCGAGTACCGCATCGGGTCCGGCGATATCTGGTGGGAACGTTTACGACGGGTCCATTGCAGCGGCAGGGGCATCCTTCTTTGCGGTGAATGCCAGGAACGGGTCTCCAATCTGGGCATCAACCTGCGGCCAAACTTACACTTCGCCGGCTTTGAACGAAAACCTGGTTTATGTTTCCTCCACGAGCGAGATTTTTGCGCTCGACCAG
>Ga0210401_10001018_pt1 | contig 33730 bp, 25 predicted proteins | sample IncBWH32MmetaG_FD_150866 | JGI IMG/M metagenome (GOLD analysis project Ga0210401, IMG submission 150866) | Forest soil microbial communities from Barre Woods Harvard Forest LTER site, Petersham, Massachusetts, United States - Inc-BW-H-32-M | ecosystem: Environmental > Terrestrial > Soil >... | reverse complement strand
AAAGCGTGGCCTCCAGCCGGCAAATAACACTTTCCTCACAGTCCACCGCCGCGTGCCACACGTGGATTTCGTCCCCGATGGGTTCCCATTCCTTGGAGGAAATTTGCCGCACCGCTCCCCTTTCTCTGCGAGCTGCCGCCCCGCTCAACGAGCATCTTAGGCGACCCGAGACCAGACTGGTATGGCATCCTATCGGACCCCTGCTGGAAACGAAACATGAGTGTTCGATTCCAGGGCACAGCGCTGGCGAACTCATTTTTGCTGGGATAACATTCTAGCTCCCCATGTCCAACTACGAATCGCCCTGGATGAATGAAGAATTGCGGATGTTTCGCAAGACTGTCCGCGAGTTTTTACACGAAGAATTCCTGCCGCGCCAGGCGAAGTGGCGCGAAGAGCATCGCCCCGACGCGGAAGCCTGGAAGCAAGCGGGCCAGACGGGTCTCTTGCTTCCGGATGTGCCCGAAGAATATGGCGGAGGGGGAGGCTCGTTCGCGCACCAGGCCGTGGTGACGGAAGAACTGGCGCAAGCAGGGCTGCACTTCGGTTGCGGCGTTCAGAGCATCGTCTCGCACTACATCCTGCAGTACGGAAGCGAGGAGCAAAAGCGCAAATGGCTCCCCGCAATGGCGCACGGAGAACTCGTGGGAGCGATCGCCATGACCGAACCCACGGCTGGCTCCGACTTGCAGGCCATCAAAATGACCGCGCGCCGCGACAGCAACGAGTATGTCCTCAACGGTTCCAAAACTTTCATCACCAACGGCTGGCATGCAGGCCTGGTATGTGTCGCTGCAAAGACTGATCCCAAAGCGGCCGGCTTTCGCGGCATCTCCATGATTGTCGCCGAAACGAAAAATCTTGCCGGCTACCGCGTCGGCAGCTCGCTGGAAAAAGTGGGCATGCATGAGGTCGACACCTGCGAACTTTTCTTCGACGAGGTGCGCGTCCCCTCCGCGAACTTGCTAGGAAAGGCCGAGGGGGCAGGCTTTTCCCAGATGATGGAGCAATTGCGCTACGAGCGCTTGATGATCGGCGTGGGCGCCGCGGCGACTTCCGAGCGCGCCGTGGCCCTCACCGTAAAATATGCGAAGGAGCGCAAAGCGTTCGGCCAGACGCTCATTGAATTTCAGAATGCGCGCTTCAAGCTGGCGCAGTGCAAGACGGAAGCGCACATCGGCCGCGTGTTCGTTGACAATTGCATCGCGCGATTTATCTCCGGCCAGCTCGACCCGGTGACCGCGGCCATGGCCAAGTACTGGCTGACGGAATGCCAGTGCCGCATCGTCGACGAGTGCCTTCAATTGCACGGCGGCTATGGCTACATGACCGAGTATCCCATCGCCCGCATGTGGATGGACAGCCGCGTGCAGCGCATCTACGCCGGAAGCAATGAAATTCTGGAGGAGCTGATCGGCTGGTCGCTGTGAGGCCCGACGAAACTGCGGAATCTGCGCCGAGGATCCGGCTGAGTGGCGCGCGGAAGTCCTGAAATCTTGCCAGCTACGGTTTGGAGTTCAGCGCAACGTAGTTGTGCGGCCGCTTGCTGGCGCCGAAGTGCATGGCCCAGACTTCGTTAAGACTGCCCATGCGGGTGATTTCTTTGGTCACTTCGTGATAGACCGGCGAATTGCGCGGCACCGGGTTGATTTTGTCAAAGCTCATCTGCGTGTTCTCGTACACCGCGTCGCTCATCTGGCTCCACATGAAAAACTTTCCGCGGGAATAGAAACCGTCCGCGGCCAGATAATCGTGGCCAAAGAAGAAGACGGTTCGATTGGCGAGGCCGGGATCCCAAACGGGCGTTCCCTGCTCGAAATTTTCACCTTGTTCGATCCCCAGCAGGCTGCGAACACTCGGCACAATATCAATGTGAGAGGTAACGTACGGGATTTCTACCCTGTGTTCGAGGGCCTTCGGCGCGTAAATGAACAGTGGCACGTGGAAGGAATAGTCGTCAATCGTGCCGCTGGCCAGGCTCGGGTCCTCAATCGGATTGCGAACGCCGTGATCTCCCACCACTACGATCACAGTGTTCTCGAGTTGATTGTGGCGCTGCAGGACTTCCATGATCTCGCCAAGCATTTGATCTGGAATTTGCAGTATGTTTCTACCGCGCTTTTCCACATTTTGCTCTTTGCCGTCTTCTTTCAAGTCGGCCCAGGGTCCGTGGCTTACTTCCGGCTCAAACACGTAGGCGAACTTCCGTCCTTCGGCCAGATCGCGCTCCAGGTCGCCCTTTAGCAGGCCTGCGGCAGTCAAATCCAGGGCCATCCTTATGCGTGCGGAACCATTCGAATTGAAAGACGAGGACGATTCCACGTCAAAATTGGCGGACTCAAGGGGTGGGTAAACCTGCCTCTGAAATCCCAGGGACCGGTACATTTCAGCGTCCGGCTCCCCTTTAAAATCAATCGGGCTATAGAACGCGGTATCGTACCCGAGGTCCGACAAGCTGGATATCAGCCCGGGAAGAACCACATCCGGCTGCCGGTTTTGAACCCTGGCAATCGCCGTCGAAGGGTACCAGGAACTCAGGATCGAGAACATGGCCTGATGCGTGGCCGCATAGGTGGTGTAGTGCGACGCCCCCACCAGAGACCTTTCCCGCAAGCGCTGAAGGTTTGGAAAATCGGCAAGATCGCCATCGGCCGGCAAAACTCTGGCCGGGGCAGTTTCCAGTACAAAGAAAAGAACGTTGCTTCCCTTGGCTTTGCCCCAGTAGCGGGCGTCCCGCGCTGGCGTAGAAAAAGTAGCAATGGCTCGATATTGATTCTGCAACTCCACGTCGGGTAGATTCACAAATTCAAGTGTTTGCGTGTCCGTTCGATCGGCAAGCGATCGCAGAATCCAACCGAGAACATTCCGGTGATAGGGAGTCGCAGGAAACGGCGAGGCCCACGCCGTAATCGTCACCACCGTAAGCCCGGAAAGAACGACTGCTGCGCCGATATTCCAGCGCCGGGAGCCACTTGAGTTTCCGTCGATCCGCATTTTTCGGTTCGCCTGCCATCTCCAGGCAATCATGGCGGCGGCCAGTCCAACGAGCGCGGCCAGGGGTTTCCAGGGCAAATATTTGGCAATGGTGGAACGATCGTGCAAAAGTCCCCAGGTGATCGCTGCCGACATCACGTGTGACGAAAGGAATTGCCCTGCTGCGTCGAATGAGGAAAGCTCCAGGTACAAGACCACTGTACTTGCCAGGGAAAAAAGAACGATAAATGAAGTCCGCCAGCGATGCGGGAGCACGTACCTGCTTACCAGCAGAAGTCCCAAAGGTACCAATAGAAAAGCAACGAGGAAGTCGGCCCGAAAGAAGGAGATCTTCTCCCAATAACTCAGACTGACTCGACCCAAACTTCTGGCGGCAATCACATAGCCGCCGTGCATCGCCCGTTTATTTTTCAGCAAATCAGCCTTGATATAAATGCTGAGCGTGGCCGGGATCACCCATGGCAGAACGGAACTGGCCGCGGACCGCCAGGCGTTGCCGGGCTGCGCAACTCTGGGGCTAATCATTGGCAGTTCCCACCGGCTACGCGTTTGCCGCCAGGGCGAGCTTCGGAGGAGTTAATCACAGAGCCCCAGCTGTTCGCCTGTAAACTATTCGCACCGTCACAGCTAAGCCGGTTTGCGAACGGCGAAGGCAACTCGGTGCGCCAGGATGCTCTACTTTTCCAACTCAATGGCTCGCTCCTCTTAAACTAATACGGAATTGGAGACGTTGCGGGAGACACCCGTGGTAAACGACATGACCAGACGGGAATGACCCCCGCCGAGGGTGCAGCAATCCTGATGCCACAGGAGGAGTCCGTGCACAGGCCGGGAGGGTCTTGGCGATTCATGCAAGTAAATGAAACTGCTGGAGTTACAGGCTACTTATGCCCGGAAGGGCCTGCAGAAGGTGAATGGATCGTGCCCTCCTCCGACGACTGTGAAAAAATGTTCCGCTTTTTCCCCAGGGCAAGCTTTGGATGAGACACGCTTGGTAATTATATTTTCCTATTAGTTACTCGCAGATTCTTCAGGCCAGGAGCCGCAAAAGCCGTTGGTGTGCAATTACGGTCGCGAGTTAGCGGCGGAATTTGCGGGATCCGCTCGGGAAAAGTAGAGGCTTGGAAACACAGGTTCCGCAGTAAAGCGGTGGTCAGGGATGCCAGCGATTATAAATGATCGTATAATTAATTATATAGGTAATCTCGAACAGTCGCAGGGATGACGGCGGTTGCCGCTTGGAGATTATCTTGCGCGCGATGACCGGCTGGAAGCCTGGGGCGCTTCCTTGCCGTGGATGGACATGGCGCCCTTCGGGATGGCCGGCACTTCGCCGTGCGCCTCGATGCTCCAACTCTTGGCCATGCGGTTGCCGCCGGCCGTGAGGCAGAAGAATGCCGACAGCTCGATGATTTCCGCGTTGCTGTAAAATTTCTTCAGCTCCACGTAGACTTCCTGGTCTCTTCCATCATCGAGCGTGAGGGTTCGCGCGTAGTGCAGAGCGGCGCGAGTCTTCGGGTCGGGGTGCTCCCAGTTGGGCAGCGCGCAGCTCATCTTCTCCTCTTCGGTGATCGAAGAAGCGAGCGGAGAAGTCTGCCGCGCGCAGAATTCGCAGCCGACGATTTGGGCGATCTGGATGCGCGCGAGTTCCTTGATTTCGTGCGGCACCGTGCCGCCGCGATGGAGCATGTCCCAGTAGCGCGCAAACTCCTTGGCCACTTCCGGGTTCTGGCCCATGGTGCGGTACCACGCCGGCGGCGGGCTCTTGGTCACCTTCGCGCGCTCGATCACCTCGCGCAATCCCGGATCGGCGGCATCGTCCGCAATCTGCGGAACATTCGGCACATGCGTCAAAGTGGACATCCCGGACCTCCGAATTATTTAGATGGCGGAAGGGCGCGCGCAGATACAAAACAAAATAATCGACGACGAGCGCCTCACTCCATCGGCTGAATGCGCACGATCCGCCCTGTACTGTAGTCGGCATACCAAACGGTGGTCGGAGTGGTGGACTTATCGACCCAAACCGCACGCGAGTGCGAATAAGGCTCTGGCATCGCATATTCCGTCCACTGGCCCGTTTTCGGATTGAATCTCAGGAACTCCCGGCCGTGCAATTCTCCGCCCCACACTTCGCCGTTCTTGTCGGGTTCCACGGAGTACAGATCCGTGTAAGGCTCGACCGGCCCCGGCGGATAAAATTCACGGATGCGCTTTGCTTTCGCATCCAGCTCCACCAGAGTTCCATTCTCGCCGCCGAACCAGGCATTTCCAAAGGGATCGAATCCTCCTCTGCGGCCGGCCGAGCGGCGATCCCCGGAATCCAGATTCAGCATTTCGCCGGTGCGGATATCCAAAAGCTCCGCCGAATTTCCAAACGTTCCGGAAATCGCGCCTCCGGCCCAGAAATTTCCGTCCTGGGAAATAATCCCGTCATAGCTGAAGGGAACCTTCATCGGATATTTCTGCACGAGTTTCCCGGTCTTGGGATCGATCTTTTCCGCGGCGTATCCTCCGCCCATGCTGGCCCACACAAATCCATCCGGCGTGACGTCGAAATCGGCCATACCCGCCGAGTTGATCGGGAAGGGCGCCGCGACGGGCACTTCCGCCATCTCGCCGTTGCGCGGGTCGAGCTTGAGCAGCTTGTGCGACCAGGGTTCGGAGATGAGGACTTCGCCGTTCTTCTCGACGTACACGTGATGCGTGCCGGGCTGCGCGCCCGGAGTCAGCGGCGTCTGGTATTCCGTCACCACGCCGGTGCGCGTGTCCAGTTTTCCGAAGAAGCGGCTCAGGTGGCTTGTGTACCATATGTTACCGTTACCATCTCCATACACATCATGGGCACTTTGCAGCGCGCGCGGCAGCTCGAATTCCGTCACCACCACGCGGTTGGATTCCCCGGTCAGCCGCGGGAACGCGTACATGGGTCCGTCCACCGAATCCGGCCCGCGAACCTTCGCCAGCCACTTGGTGAGCATCTTGTCGGTCGCCAGCGCCGAATCGCTCACCGGCTCCAGCGGATCGTTGATCAGCGGCCCGCCCCCGCGATGCAGCATGCGCGCCACCAGCACGCCCCAACTGCGCTCGTCATAGCGGTTCTTGAAAATCTGCTGGAAGGAATGGCACCCCAGCGCGCAGGTGTTGTGCAGGGCTTCCTTTTCCTCGACCGTGCCGGGAAGATTCCACAGAATTTCCTCGCCGCTCAGCTGCGCCTCCACTTCGGGCGTGGCAGGAAGCGACCGCGTCTTGACCATCCGCTCCAGTACAATGTCTTCCAATTTTGTAGGGCCGTCGATATGGACCGAATCGCGGCGGTACGGCTTGAATTCCAGCGGATTGGCGATCCGCAAGAGGTATGCCCCGGCCTGCATTTTTGGAAATTCGTACTTTCCTTCTTCATTGGTGTAGACCGTGGTGCGCACGCCGTTCGGCGCGATCAGCTGCACCATCACGCCTTCCGGCGAATCGCCGCTGGCGACACGCACTGTCCCGGTCGCACCGCCGGAAAGCCCGCTCTGCACCGTCCATTTGCTGGTTTCCGACCGGTACCACGGATTGGCCGGAAGGTGCTCTCCCTCGACGCAGCATTTCGCGCTGTGCAAATAGCTGACCACGTCCGCCACATCGGAATTGGAAAGAGTCGTCCCAAACGATGGCATCCCCGGCCCGCCCTTCTTGATGTGCGCGGCCACATTCTCTTCGTTGACGGGAACGCCGGTGATCAGGGCCGGTTGCTGGAAAAGGCCTTCGAGCGTCGGAGCGGCCTGCTGATATTTGTTGTGGCAGGCCCAGCATTTGTGCCAATAAATATTTTCTCCGCGATCCGCGCCGCTCTCCGCCACCTCAAGATAATGGTCGGTCCGGTACGAGCGCTGAAGATCGTCGCGATAGGAGGCAGGAGACGGCGTGTCCGCGGCGCCGTCGCGCGGCCGGCCCGCCGTTACAGGCCGAGTCATTGAAATTGCAAAGAACAGAATCACAACGAAGGCACTCGACCCCAGTAGCGCTATTCGCCGCCGCATGTTCACCTCGGCCCCTATTTATTCCTGACGCCCAGTCCGCGCATCGCCTGCGGACCACGGTAGCCCCGTAGGGCTCATGGCATACATTCTACATTGATCTTTGAGACGCCCCTAAAAAACTGTTTGCTGATTGGGTTACGGCGGTATACTCGCCCCGCCCTTTCAATTGGCGGAACTCAACATGGCCATTTTGCCCGGAAAAACCGTCGGCCCTTACCAGATCCTCTCTGCGATCGGCGCCGGCGGCATGGGCGAAGTCTATAAAGCGCGCGATACGCGGCTCGACCGTACTGTCGCCATCAAAGTTCTGTCCGCGCACCTGGTCGATCGGGCTGACTCGCGCGAACGCTTCGACCGCGAAGCGCGAACCATCGCCGGACTGAACCATCCGCACATCTGCACGCTCTTCGACATCGGTCATCAGGACGGAATCGACTATCTGGTAATGGAATTCCTGGAGGGCGAAACGCTGGCGGACCGCCTGAAAAAGGGTCCGCTGCCATTGGAGCAAGTGTTGCAGTATGCGATCGAAATTTCCGACGCGCTGGACAAAGCCCACCGCAACGGCATAACGCACCGGGACCTGAAGCCGCTCAACATTATGCTCACGAAATCGGGCACGAAGTTGCTGGACTTCGGCCTGGCCAAATTGCAGCAGGAAGCAAAGCCCGCGACTCCATTCTCGGAGCTCGCGACGATTCAGGGCGGCGAGACTGCGGAAGGAACGATTCTCGGGACGCTGCAATACATGGCGCCCGAGCAGGTGGAAGCCAGGCCGGTCGACGCCCGCACGGACATTTTCGCTTTCGGCGCGGTGGTCTACGAAATGGCCACCGGCAAGAAAGCTTTCGAAGGCCGGAGCCAGGCCAGTTTGATCGCCAAGATTCTGGAAACCGATCCACCTCCCATCTCTTCGCTTCAGCCCGTGACGCCGCCCGCGCTCGATCGCCTGGTAAAGAAATGCATGGCCAAGGAACCCGAGAAAAGATGGCAGGCGGCGAGCGACGTATGCGACGAGCTGAAATGGATCGCGGAGCAGGGCCAGGGAACGCAGCCAGCGACGCCTGCATCCGGAGACATAGCCAAACGCGGCGTCCGCGAGCGTCTTGGCTGGCTGGTGGCCGCGGTAGCCATCCTCGTCGCGGTTGCGCTCGCCGCAGCAGTCTTCTACTTCCGCCCGCCTTCGGCGGAATTGAAGGTCGTGCATTTCACTGTTGCTCCGCCGGAAAAGCAAAGATTGCCATTGAATGGTGTCGGCCCGAACTTCTTTAGTGTGTCTCCAGACGGCAGTAAGGTGGCATTTGTAGCCGTGGACGCTAGTGGCCATTCCCAGCTTTGGCTGCGCGACCTCGATTCCTCAACCGCGCGGGCGCTGCCTGGAACCGAGGGTGCATGGGCGCCCTTCTGGTCGCCGGATAGCCGCTTCATTGCTTTCGATGCTGGTTCGCTCAAGAAGGTCCCAGCTACCGGAGGCCCCGCCGAAACCATCGCGGCTTCGCCGGCCGACGCTGGGGGAACCTGGAATCGCGATGGGGTCATCTTGCTTTCGACCGGTCCTGGGAGTCCGATTCTTCGCGTCCCTTCGGCAGGTGGTTCGCCGACTCCTGTCACAACATTGGACGCATCCCAGCAGTCGCTCTGGCACGCTTGGCCATACTTTCTACCGGATGGAAAACACTTTCTCTACACAATCATTGCTTCGAATTCGGAAAATAGTGGGATATACGTGGGATCGCTTGATTCGAAAGATACGAAGCTGATTCTTAAGGGCGACTCTTCCCCACTTTATGCTCCTCCGGGCTATCTTTTCTTTAACCGGGTGGGGACCTTGTTAGCTCAACCTTTCGACGCGGATCGCCTGGAGCTGAAGGGTGACGCCATCCCCATCGCCGAAGGCGTTCAGTTCAATGGCGCGAACGCCAAGGTGGCCGTCACCGTCTCCGCTAACGGCGTGCTGGCCTACCGGTTGGTACCGTCAGCCGGACAGAACAAGCTAGTCTGGGTAGACCGAAAAGGAACGGAGCAACCACTGGACGCTCCGTCCCACGCCTATCGAAACCCAAGGCTCTCTCCCGATGGCCAGCGCATGGCCGTTACGATTGACGAGTTGGGAACCCAGGAGTGGCTTTTGGACACCAGACGGGGCACATTGACACGGCTCACCTTTGAAGGGAGCTATAACGGCGCTTTGGCATGGACGCCTGATGGAAAGAGAATCGCATTTGGATCGGACAGAGCGGGGCAGCGGAACCTGTTCTGGCAACTGGCGGACGGCAGCGGCGGGACGGAGCGGTTAGCAACAAGCGACCGATCGCAAATTGCAGGTTCCTGGTCTCCCGACGGACAGACGCTGGCCTTCGAGCAAGTCAACCCCGGTACCGGTTACGACCTGTTCGTTTACCGGGTCGGGGACCGAAAAGTGGAGACGTTCCTGCAAACACGGTTCAACGAAATCGCCCCTAAATTTTCGCCCGACGGCCGGTGGTTGGCTTATGCCTCGGATGAGTCGGGCCGCAACGAGGTTTACGTCCAGCCTTTTCCTGGGCCCGGGGGCAAATGGCAAATTTCGACGGAAGGCGGCACGGAACCCGTTTGGGCGCGCAACGGAGAACTCTTTTACCGGAGCGGAGACAAGATGATGGCCGTGGCGACGAACACCAAGGCGAACTTTTCCGCGGATACGCCCAAGGTGCTCTTCGAGGGGCACTACGCCACTTATAACACGATGCCTGCCTATGACGTCTCGCCCGACGGCCAACGATTCCTCTTGGCGAAGACCGCGGAGCAAGGCCCCCAGGAAATCAGCGTCGTGCTGAACTGGACCGAAGAGTTGAAGCAGAAAGCTCCCTCGGGAAAATAGGGAAGGCTGTTACTGCAGGACAGGCCTTGAATCATCCGTTCCCGTTTCAAATTTTGAACTGCGCCGTGTTAAACTACCTTCCCATTCCTCTTCACGGAAAATCAAACTTAGCTTCAGCCAAGGAGACCCTGGTGAACTATTATGGTGGCAAGGAATTAGCTGAAAGTTTTCGCACCGTCCGCAAGAACACCCTGGCCATTGCCCAGGACATTCCCGAAGATAAATACGATTTTCGGCCCATGCCGGAGACGCGCAGCGTGGGCGAGCTGCTCGCGCACATCGCGCTGGCCCCGACATTTCAGCGAAAAATCAACGCCGAGGAGCGGCGCACAACTCTGGCGGGATTCGATTTTCCAGCGTTGATGCAGCGCATGAACGCGGAAGAAAAAGCCCGGCGCACGAAAGCTCAAGTCATCGAGCTGCTCACCAAAGACGGCGAGTCCTGGGCCAAGTGGATGGAAGGGCTCGACGACAATTTCCTGGGCGAGGTCATTACCATGCCGCCCGGCGGAACGCCGCCGTCCCGCACGCGCTTCGATATGATTCTCTCCGTGAAAGAACATGAAATGCACCACCGCGGCCAGTTGATGCTGATGGAGCGCATGCTGGGAATTGTTCCTCACCTTACGCGCCGCATGCAGGAGCGACACGCAGCGAGCGCCGCGAAAAAATAACACGGCCAGGTGGAACACGCTTCACAGGCTGCGGGAAAAGCAGTTTATTTTGTCATTCCGAGCGAAGCGTGGAATCTCTCTTCGATTTGCCCCATGAAAAGAAAAAGAGATTCCTCGCTTCGCTCGGAATGACAATATTCTGGAGGGGCTTTTTCCGCAGCCTGTTCAGCCTGTTGCAGTTGACGTTCTTTTGGAATTTAAACCAGACAGGCTGAAGCCCGTCCTACTGGCGCGTGCCGTTTCTGTTCGGAACGTTTGCAGTTTCCTCTCTTTTTTCCGCCGGGCGCTAAAGTTAATTTCCCCGATGTCGAAGTTAATAGGGTGAGGTGATACTCGTGAGTATTTCTGTTCAATCCGTTCAGCCAATCAACGCACCCGCACAGTCGCAGCCGGCAGCACAAGCACCCAAAGCCCCGGCGCAAAGCGCAACGCCTCAAGACAAAGTCACCATCAGCCCGCAGGCGCAGCAGGTGCTGGCGAAGACCATAACCACGGCCGCCAGCGGCGATGTAAACCACGACGGCGATAGCAAATAGCCTCGTAACCATCTTCGCTTCTGTATCTTGGAAGACGCTAAAGCTATTTCCTCGTCTGCCGATGTATAGGGCAATGAGGTAATCGGCCATGACGAGTTCAATTCACTCTGTTCAGGAAGCTCATTCGCAGGCGCAGACGGAGCAAGCAGTTCAGCCACCTAAGACTTTGCAGACGCAAGCCGCTACGCAAAATCGCGCCTCTCAAGACACAGTCACGATCAGCCAGGAAGCCAGGCAGGCGCTGACGCACAGCACCACACAGGCCGGCGGCGGAGGCCCGAACGACTACGGCGATAAGCACTAATTCGCACTGGAATTGTGGGGGTGTTCAGTAGCGCAGGCTTCAGCCTGTGGGGGTTCGTCCTGGCAAAGACCGAAACCCACAGGCTGAAGCCTGCGCTACTGGCACCCCTCCCGCGACTTCAGGCATTTTTAAAATTTATTTTGTAAAAATGCGGGCTAGCTGGTCTTTCCGGCGTACTGCAATTTCACGCGCGCGCTTTTTTCGGCCACGGATTTGGCGAGCTCTTCCTTGTACGTGATAAGCCGCTTGGCGACTTCCGGATCGCTGGTGGCCAGAATTTCCGCCGCGAAAATCGCCGCGTTGATGGCCCCGGGTTTGTCGATGGCCATCGCGGCCACGGGCACGCCCCCCGGCATTTGAACGCTTGACAGCAAGGAGTCGATCCCCGAGAGCACCGTGGTGGCCATTGGCACTGCGACGACGGGCAGCGTGGTGACTGCCGCGACCACGCCCGCCAGATGCGCCGCGCCTCCCGCCGCCACGATCACCACTTTCAGCCCACGCGAGACCGCCGTCGACGCGTATTCGTGGGTCCGCGCTGGCGACCGGTGCGCCGAAGTCACTTCAATTTCGTAGGGCACCTCAAATTTTTCCAGCATCTTCGCCGTTTCGCTCATCACCGGCAAATCCGTGTCCGAACCCATGACGATTCCGACGAGCGGCTTGCGGCTGTTCTTCGATTCACTGGCCATGAATGCTCCCTGCCTTCCTGATTAGTATGATGGTTCGTTGAATCAATACCCGCGGGATACGGAATCATCGCCGCCGTGATGCGGCGCGCGCGCCTTCTCTTCCATTTCCACGCGATCGCCCCGGCGGATGCGGCCGGACTCGACGACTTTGCACAACAAGCCACGCCGCCCGCGAATGGCTTCCTGAAGACCCTGGCGAATTTCGTCCATCTGGTGGCACGGCGTGCAGGGCTTCGTGACTTCCAGCAGCGCCTCGCCTGCGCGCAGCCTCTGCCCGAGAGGCAATTTGCCTAGTGCGATCCCGCGCGTTGTGATGTTTTCCCGGGCGCGTCCCGGAGCGATGCCGAATTCCTCGAGCGTTTCGTCATCCATCAACAGAACCTGGCGAATGCTCCCGCTCCGGCCGTGAAGGCAGTCCTGCAAGCCCTTATTTTCAACGGCAATCACTTCCTCGAATTCGCGCATGGGTTCGCCGTGCGCCAGGCATTGAAACAAGTGCAGAACCTCAGGCACGCGGCGCCTCCGCCACTGCGCGCGTTCGCAGGTCCCCTTTGGCGCCGATATCGCTGCGGCACTGCGCGCCGTCAAAATTTATTTTACCCGCGGCTTTGTAGGCTTTTTGAATGGCCAGCGGCAGGGAGTCGGCGGCAGCCGTGACACCCAGCACGCGCCCTCCGCTGGTCAAAATGGATCCGCCTTCGCGCTTCGTTCCCGCGTGAAACACCGCGACGTCCGGCAGCGCTTCCGCCTCCGCCAATCCGGTGATCTTTTTTCCCGTCTCGAAAGTCCCGGGGTACCCACTCGACGCCAGGACCACGCACACGCTCGCGCCGGGCTTCCAGGCGGGCTTGAACCTCTCCAGCTTGCGCGAAGCCACCGCATCAAAAGCCGCCGCAAGATCGAAATCCATGCGCATCATGATCGGCTGCGTTTCCGGATCGCCCAGCCTGCAATTATATTCGAGGACCATGGGCCCGCTGGCTGTAAGCATCAGGCCGAAATACAAGAAGCCAGTATAGGGAATTCCCTCTTCGGAAAGTCCCGCAATCGTGGGGCACACAATGTCCTTGATGATGACCGATTCATATCTCGGCGTAATCATTCCGTCCATGGTGTAGGCGCCCATGCCGCCGGTGTTGGGGCCGCGGTCGCCATCGAAGACGCGCTTGTGGTCGCGCGTGGGCGCCATGGGCACGAAGGATCGTCCGTCCGTCAAGACGATGAACGAAAGCTCTTCGCCTTTGATGGCGTGTTCGAGCAGCACGCGCGAGCCGCCGTGGCCGAGCTCGTGATTCTGCATGAGGCGGCGAATGAACGACTCAGCCTCCGCGCGTTTTTCGGCTACGAGGACGCCCTTTCCACCGCACAATCCGTCGGCCTTCACCACCACCGGCCAATCCACAGCGTCCAGCGCGCGAATGGCTTCCATGGGAGATTCAAAATCGCCATAGAGCGTCGGCGTGGGAATGCCGTAGCGGTCCATGAACTGCTTCGCGTAGATCTTGCTTCCCTCCAGCCGCGCGTCCCGCTGCGAAGGGCCCACGAGGCGCATGTGGCGACATTCAAATTTATTGCGGATCCCGGCAACCAGCGGCGCTTCCGGTCCCACTACAGTGAGGTCCGGCTTGAGCAGTTCGGCCAGCGACACCAGCGCGCTCACGTCGCCGGCATCCACGGGCACGCATTCGGCGATGCCCTCAATCCCGCCGTTGCCCGGCGCGCACCAGATTTTTTCGACTTCCGGCGACTGACGCAGCCGCCAGACCATCGCGTGCTCGCGTCCTCCGCTTCCGACCACCAGGATTTTCACAGTAGCCTCACGATAGTCGGAGCCCCCGCCACTGTCAACCCTGATGCGAATTGTGGAGGGCTCGCCTTCCGGCCTGCGGTCATTCCTGAAAGAGTGGTATTACGGGACGGGCACTTCAATATAGCGGAAAGGTGTTTCCACGTCCTTGTACCAGTGGATCGTGTCGGGAGGAACGATGTACACATCCCCTTTGCTGATGCGATGTGATTCGCCACCCTGGATGGCTTGGCCGCCGAACTTGTCGGGCGCAGCAGCTTTGGCCGTGCCGCCGATCACCAGAGTCGCAGCCCCGCTCACGACATACACGAAGGCAGTGAAGCCCGTATGGCTGCAGCCCTCGGGTTTGCACGCCGCCTTTATGGATTCCCGGCTGTGCGTCGAGACGTTGTAGGTCCCTTTGCTGGACGTGCGGCTCCAGAGAAGGTCGCTGCCTCCGTTCGAGATTGCTCTGGTAAAAGACGCGTCCAGTTTCTCGTGATCGAAGACGGTAATCACTCCGGTAGACGAATTTTCCTGCGCCGTGGTTTTGGCATGCCAGATCGAGCCGATCACCACGACTGCCAAACCTGTCAGGACAGTCCTTCGAATATTCAACATAGTTTTCATGCCTCCATTAGTAATCTGCCGGGAATTTCAGTCCTGTCGTGCCAGGATTGGACTGCAATCGGCACACAAAAGTCAACTGACCCCGTTTGTCCAACGGGCAATTCAAGGCCGCCAGTTTCAACAACAAAATGAGAAATGCATTTGCAACATTCCGATAAGCGGGGATTCTCGGGACTTGGCCCACCTCCGCCGCAGAATTACCCCCCTGTGCCGTCACAGGTGACATTCTCCTAAGCAAGAAGAGTCTGACGCCCCCTTGAGCCGGCGTCGTTGACGATCTTTATCTAAAGGAGTAATTTATCGAGAAAATGACGTTGTTTCCTGGGAGCTGGGCTTTGCGAATTGATCGACATGCGATCTATTACGGCCTCGGCTGGTCTGCTTTGTGTATTTTGACGGTTGCGCCCTGTTTCGGCCAAGTTGCCAAGGTGTTTGTTAAAGTGGAACCGAATCAGTGTTGGTTGGACGTTAAGGACGCGGTCCATAGGCGCGCGTACGGCGTGATAACGGACGAAAGCGTCCACACTTTAACAATCGACCGGTTCGCTTCGCTTGATGGAACCATTGCCATTGTCGTAGAGGTTCAAGCCGATCAGAATAAGAAGGGGGAACACGGATGCTCGATCATGGTCGCAGAAACGGGCAACGATTCGCCTCATGGCTCAAGTCAGAGAATCAATGCAGCTAGTGGCAGCGGAAACTTTCGGGCGGCAGCCTACATCTCTAGCCAGGTAAACGCTGCTCAAAAAATTAGAGATAAGAAGGCCAAAAGTAACAGCCCCTGAATAAGGGGCCACCCCATTGGCATCTGGACTTGAGTTCCGCCTGAGAAACTGGATTCTCGGAATGTGGAAATTCGTCCATGAGGCCCTGCACCGAATTCCAAACAGGCGCCTTGCCGGCGGGCAGTTCCGGTTCCTCCGGCCCATTAGAAATTGCTAGATCATGGATGAAACAGCACTGCGTTCAGCTTCAGTCGCGATATATTTCGTAAGGTCAACGTCGTTGCCTTGCGAATCACGCACGACATATTCTCGGGGCCAATAAGCGTTAAGTCCCTCGATAAGTTCTAAGGCCACGTCCAGTTCATCGCGGCAGGCCACGAACAGGAATTGGCCATCGTCAAATTGAGCGAATATTCGATACATACGGCAGCACCTCCCTTTCTGGACTATGGATACTTCTTCTGGCTGGACGTGGCTGTGAGATAGATCACGGCTCTATGTGACGAAGGAACATGGCTGATTCACCCCATGTTCGGGCGCGGTTACAAAGCGTTTCCGATTTTATATATGGGGTCAGATGGCTGCCCTCAGGCACCGGTTAACGAGCTACTTTGCGCAAGAAAAGGTTGAAGATACTAGCCTTAGCCGCCCAGCCCCGATAAACAGGCCGGTTACTGACCACTGCATCTTAGGTATCAGGCCGGCCGAAAATCCCCATAGTCAGTTCGGGCAAATGGTTTTACAATGCGGTCATCGGCATTCTGTGCCGAGAAGGAGGTGATCCAGTGAGGTACGGTTTACTTTGATTGAGCTTTAGGGAGGCGTTTGTGATTCTGCCAGGCGCCTCTCTTTTTTTCCTGCCTGTTCTGTGAGTTGACGAAATCTTCCGCAACTATACGATCAAGAAAATCTCAGCAAAGGCAAAGCGCTCGGGATAATTTTTGTGCACGCGGTGCGCTCGCGGCCGCGGCCCTTCCGCTCAGGCACAAAACGCTAATTCGTAATTCCCATCTGCCATAAGGCGTAGGCGTAGTCGAAGGCCGCCTCATGCAAAGCGTCATAACGTCCCGAGGAGCCGCCGTGGCCCGCGCACAGGTTGGCCTTCAACAGCAGGAGATTCTTATCCGTCTTCGTGGCGCGCAATTTCGCGACGAGCTTGGCGCCCTCCCAGCATGGAACCTGGCTGTCGTTCAGGGATACCTCGACCAGCATCGCGGGATAATTTTTCGCCGCGACATTGTCGTACGGCGAATAGCGAATCATGTAGTCAAACGCACGCTCCTCGTGGGGATTTCCCCACTCGATGTATTCGCTGGTGGTGAGCGGCAAAGACGCGTCCAGCATGGTGTTGATCACGTCCACGAACGGCACCTGCGCGATCACGGCTTTGAATATGTCCGGGCGCATGTTCGTAACTGCGCCCATCAGCATGCCGCCCGCGCTGCGCCCTTGAATGACCAGGCGATCCGAGGAGGTGTACTTGTTCTGGACCAGGTATTCCGCGCAATCCACGAAGTCGTAGAAAGTGTTCATCTTGCTCATCATCCGGCCCGCGTCGCGCCACTCTTCGCCAAGCTCGCCCCCGCCCCGGATGTAGGCGATTGCATAAATTACACCGCGATCGAGCAGCGCCAGCCGGTTCGATGAAAATGTGGGCGACAGTGAAAGGCCATAGGAGCCATATCCGTACAACAGCATCGGGGCGGTGCCGTCGAGCTGCACTCCCTTTTTGTACACAATGGAGATCGGAACTTTCGTGCCGTCGCGGGCCACGGCCCAGATTCGTTTGGCTTCGTAACGCCCGGCATCGAAGCCGCCAGGCACTTCCTGCTGCTTTAAAAGTTTTCGCTCGCGCGTGTTCATGTCGTAGTCATAAACGGAAAGAGGCGTCACCATAGATTGATAGTTGAAGCGCACAACGGATGCGTCGAATTCGCGGTTGTCGCCGATCGAGAGATCGTAATCGGATTCGTCCGTCGCGATGCGATGCGACTGTTTCGTTTTCATATCGATGACGCGCAAATAGTTCAGGCCGTCTTCCCGTTCGGATACCACCAGGTGCCCGGCCAGCGTTTCCAGGCCCTCGATCTTTATCTTCGGGTCATGGTCGATGAATGGTTTCCAGTTTTTTTCCGACGGGTCGCTGACCGGCGCGGTGACCACGCGAAAGTTTTTGGCGTTCTTGTTTGTGGTGATGTAGAACTCGCCCTGGTAATAGTCCACATCGTATTCGTGGCCGGGCTGCCGCGGCAGGACGATCTTCAATGGGCCGGCGGGATTGTCCGCCGCGAGGTAGCGATACTCTCGCGAAGTTTTGGCCTCCGATTCGAGAAAGATCATCTTCTTGTCGAGAGAGCGCGTGACCTCGAGGTCAAACAGTTCGTCCTTCTCCTGATAGAGGAGATCGCTGTTGGCCGCGCCTACCGTGTGCCTGTAAAACCGGTCCACCCGCTTCGACACGGCGTCTTCGGTGGTGTAGAAGATCGTCTTGTTATCGCTTGCCCACACCACGGAGTCCGCGCGTTCGATATGCTCGCCCAGCGTCTGGCCGGTGCGCAGGTCCTTCACGTAGAGTGTGTATTGCCGGTAGCCCGTCGAATCGGTGGAATACGCGAGCCAATTGCCGTCGTCGCTGACTTTGAATTGGCCGAGGCCCAGAAAACTGTGCCCCTCCGCCAGTTTGTTCAGGTCGAGCAGGATTTCCTCGGTCGCCTCCATGCCTCCCATCCTGCGGCACCGGTACGGATACTGTTTTCCCTCCTCGGTTCGCGAATAGTAAAAATATCGGCCCTGCCGCACCGGAACGGTCAGATCGGTTTGTTTCATGTGGCCGAGCATCTCTTTGTAAAGCGACTCCTGAAATTCTCGGGTAGGCTTCATGACTTCGTCGGTGTAGGCATTTTCCGCTTCGAGGTACTTCATCACGTCGGGATCATTCTTGTCGCGAAGCCAGAAATAATTGTCTTTCAGTGTTTCTCCATTCACCTGCGTGGTGTGCGGCACTTTTTTTGCCGCGGGCGGTTGCGGAGTGGAATCCTGCGCCAGCGCTAATGGCGCAAGCAGCGCGGCGGCCAGCGCAGGCCGCAGTAAAACTTCGCTGAGCTTCTTCATCTCGTCCTCCGGTAAGCCTTCGCCACTTTTGGCCACTTGGTTTCCGCCCCGGGCGCCTCAAATGGATTTCACGCCAACGGATAGTATACCTTCCTCGCAATTGACGTGGTGAAAGGCCCAGACTACGATGCGCCGAGTGATGCCACGACAAATTTCCGGCGGGCTGCACGCTTCACCTGAAGCGTTCAGCGCAAGAGCAGAGGCCGCACCCGCGCCGCGCAGGTATTTATTCCCAGCGTTGCTCGTGTGTTTTTTCTTTTCCGGCGCGGCCGGATTGATCGATCAAGTGGTGTGGAGCAAGGAGCTCGGACTCATCTTCGGCCACACGGCGTACGCAGTCGCCACTGTCCTCGCCGTATTCATGGCCGGCCTCGCTTCGGGCAGCGCGTGGATCGGGCGGCGCGGCGAACGCTGGGACCGGCCGATCGCCCTCTATGGGTGGCTGGAACTTGGTGTCGCGGTGACTGCGGCAATTTCTCTTGCCGGACTTGCTGGCGTGCGCGCGGCGTACGTCGCCGCGTATCCCTACGCCTCCGGGAACGGCGCCGTTTTGTTGGCCCTGCGATTTGCGGGGTCGGCGCTGGTCCTGTTCCTGCCCACATTCCTGATGGGTGGAACGCTGCCGGTCCTTGTGCGTGGGCTCACGCGAAACGCCGCGGAACTCGGGGGCCGCCTTTCCCGCCTCTACTGGATCAACACGGCTGGCGCGGTCGCCGGAACCTTTACGGCAGGGTTTCTTTTTCTGCCTTGGTTCGGTCTGCGGCGCACGCTGGGAATTGCCGTGACGCTCAATCTTGCCGCAGGAGCCCTGGCGCTGTTTCTGGCGCGCGATGAGCCCGCCCCAGCCTCGCCGGATGAATCGAGCTTGCCGGAAAAAATGAACGCGTCGCCTTCTTCCGCGTCATCGAGATTTTTCCTCGTTTGCTTTGGAGTTGTCGGCGCCACGGCCATGTCCTACGAAATTGGCTGGACGCGCCTCCTCTCGACGCAGCTGGGCAGCTCGACCTACGCGTTCACGCTGATGTTGGGAACATTCCTCACGGGAATCGTTCTGGGCAGCGGACTGTTTGAACGATGGGGCCGCCGCCGCGCGCCGGGACCCATGACTTTCGCCGTCACGCAGACGTTGACGGCGCTGGCCGCGCTCGCCTTCCTGATTTTCTTCACGCGCCTGATCGAAGTACTCCCGCCGATTCTGCGCGCGACGCATGAATCGTTTCGCGGCCTCGTTCTCGCTCAATTCGTCACCAGCGCGCTGGCCATGCTGCCCACAGCCGTGATCTTCGGTTTTAATTTTCCGGCCGTTGTAGTGCTGATTGCCGGCTCGCGATCGGCCATGGGCGCCGGCGCGGGCGCCGCGGTGGGCCGCGCCTATGCCTGGAATACGCTTGGCGCAATCGTTGGCGCGATTGCCGCCGGCTTCTGGCTGATGCCGCGCCTCGGAAGCTTTCATTTACTCGCGGCGACGGCGGGCGTGAACCTTGCTCTCGCCGCCGTGATTTCTTTTTCATCCCTTCAGCGGCGGTCATGGAAAATTCTAGCTTTCGCGGGAAATCTCCTTTTGCTCGTTGCCGCCGACTTCATCGGCTTCTCAAATTATTTTTACGACCCCGCGGTCGCTTCATTCAACACCGTGATGTACTGGAATCTTTACGGCCGCCCGCTGTCGCTGCGGGAAAACGCGCGCGTTCTGGACATCGTCTATTTTCGCGACGGCTTGAACGCCAACATTTCCGTCGCGCGGACCGACGATTACGTGGGCCTGCGCACCAACGGAAAAGTGGACGCCTCCAATCGCGACGCGACCACCCAGCTCCTTCTCGGCCACCTCGCGGCCCTCGCGCATCCGCCGCGGCGCGTGCTCCTCGTCGGATTCGGCAGCGGCATGACGGCGTCCGCGCTTGCCGCCTATCCGGATCTGCAGCGCCTGGACGTCGTGGAAATCGAGCCGGCCGTCGTGGGCGCCGCGCCGCTGCTCGCGAAATTGAACCGCAACGTGCTCCTTGACCCGCGCGTGCACGTGACCTTCGACGACGCGCGCAATTTTTTCTTCACCACGCGCCAATCGTACGACCTGATTATTTCCGAGCCGTCCAATCCCTGGATCGCCGGAGTCGCCACTCTCTTTACCCGCGAGTTTTACGCCGCCGTTCGTGGGCGGCTCGCTCCCGGCGGCGTCTTCGTGCAATGGATGCAGGCCTATTCCCTGTATCCCGAGGATTTGCGCATGCTTTTTGCGACTTTCCTATCTGAATTTCACGGCGCCACGCTTTGGCACGGCGACGCGCCCGACCTGATCCTTATGGCGCCCAGCCCTCCCTCAGCCGAAATTCTTCAGCGCGCGCAGAATTTCTTTGGACAGCCGCGCCTGCGCGAAGATTTCGCGCAGCTCGGCATGGAAGAACCGGCAGGCGTCTTCGGTTTTTACCTGCTCGATGACGCAGGTTTAAGAAAATTCTCTTCCGGCGCGCAATTCAATACCGACAATCAAACGCTGCTCGAATATCACGCCCCGCGATCGTTGCTCGTTCATGGCCTGGAGGACAAAAACCGTGACGTGATTCTCCGCGAGCAAAAAAATCCGTTGCCCGGGGATTTTCCACCGGACGCGCGCGATGCCGCGCTCGCCGCTGCCGCCGCGACCTCCGTTAATCAGGAAGACGCGGACGGAGCTGAGCGCTTTCTGCGCGCCCTCGACAACCGCCCGGTCACCGCTCGCATCGCCACGATCCGTGGCCGCGCCGCGCTCGCCCAGCCCAATTTTCAGTCGGCGTTCCGCGCCTTTAATGCCGCGCTGGCCATTGATCCCAATTCCCTCGAAGCCGCCTGGGGCCTGGCCGAAGCCGAACGGCATATCGGCGACAACGAAACAGCGCGCCAGGCCTTCCAGCGAATTCTCGCGCGCGATCCCCGGAATCTAGCGGCACTCGAATCGCTTGTGAAGCTCGATAAGGATTTTTCGCGGTGGGCGGAAGCGGAAGAACTGCAGCGCCGCTTTCTCGCGGCCAATCCCCAAGCCAGTGCAGCCGCGCGCGCGCAGCTTGCCGAAATATTAATGCGTGAGGACAAACAGGACGAAGCCTATCAAGCGATGCTGGATTGCTTGGCGCTGGACCCCTACAACTATCAAACCCAACTCAACCTGGGAGAAATGCTGGCCCGGCAAAAAAAATGGGCGGAAGCCCGCCCGCATCTTGAGTTCGTGATGCGCTATTTCCCCGACGAGGAATCGGCGATCTACCCCCTCCTGTTTCAGGCCGACCAGGCGCTCGGCGACCCGTCCGCTGCCGCCAAAGCGGCGCGCTTTGGCCTGCGCCTGTTCCCCAGCAATTCGGAACTTCAGCGCCTGAATTCGCTGCTCTAGCCTGGAAGTAGCGCAGGCTTCAGCCTGTGGAATTTGGTCCAAGCAAGCACAAGACCCCATAGGATGTATTTTCTGACACTACAAAAAAAGAGGGCCGCCGAAGCGGCCCTCTCTTTCTAGCCCCGTGCAACAAATCGAAACAATTAGGTGCTAATTGGTCTTTGCGGAAGCTGCGACGGCCTTGGGCGCGCTCAAATAGCCCGATATCTTCTTGTCGCTGACCTGGTTGACCACCAACTCCATCGGCTGACGGGATCCGTTTGAGTAGAAGTAGATGGGCTCGTTGACGGCTCGGTTCTTCTTTTCAAGGCGCGTGTCGTCGACGTACATCGCGATGGTGTACTGGTGTTTCTTGCCGCTCGCGCTGCGGAATTCGATCATCGTCTGTCCGACGTGTTCCTTCTGGCCTTTCTTGGTCAAGTTGAATTCATAGTAGTCGCGCTCGCCCATCCGCTTGAGCTGCTCGAGTTCTTCGTGGTTACGCGCGATCAACTCGCCATGCTCGCCGCGCAGCTGTTCGAGGTTGCCCTTGGTCGAGTCGAGATCCGTCTTCACGCCGTTGACGTCGGTGCCCAGCGCCTTCACGTCATCCGCACTGGCCTTGGTTGCCAGCGTGGACTGCACGTCATTCAGCTTTTTGTTGTAATCGGCGCGGGTCTGCTTCACCTGGTTGCGGGCCGTTGAAAGTTGATTTTGGGTGAGTTTCAGCTTGTCGCCCACAAGGTTCACTTCCGCCTGCAGTTCGGCGTTGGTTCGCTCCGCTTGCGCAATTCGCTGAGTCATGGCGTCCTGGCTCTGCTGTATGGTCTTGCCCTGCGTCGCCAGGGCCTGTTCCGCATCCCGTGCGTGGCCACCGGCATTCCATGCCAGGCCCACTCCCGCGAGGGAGAGAATCGCCAGCCCAACCACGGCCATTCCCATCCAACGCGGTGAACCTTCCGTTGTCTCTTGGTAGTTCGCCTGTTCGTCCATAAAGAAATAATCTCCTTTGCGATTTCCCTCGCGATAGGGAGAAGTGCATGCTTAGAACCAAATGCCAATTTGGCCGGGAAGTCTTGGTTATGTGGCTACAAACAATAGATTTATTGTAAACTCACATTCTTGGATTTATGCCCTAGGCGTAGGTTGAAACGTGTAAGTTTTACCTGCAAAATAAGGTATATCACCTATAACGATCTGAATTGATTACCTTTGGGAAGTGACACAATTTTTATGGAAATTATACAACGGTCCTAAGTGATCCCTAAGTCTAAGAGATGCAGGGGATTAGGCGACGCGGGTGCGGTCGCCGGAGGTGGCTTCTACTTCGCGGTCAAAATAAACTTCAAGGGTCAGGGCGGCGGCATCAAAAACAGCACGGCAATTCTGGCAACTGCTCAAGTGGCGCTGGACTTCGCCCGCGACCTCAGGCGCTAGCCGGCCTTCCAGGTATTCGCAAATCAGACGGATCGTAGCCTTACAGGTCATGCTCACGACTGCCCCCGATGCCAAACGCCCTGTAAACATGCACGCCATACGCCAAAGGGCTGTCAAGCTCTTCATATTCGTAACCTTCGTGTAATGAGTTGCTTAAGCAATTTCTGGCGAATTGCGATAAGGACGTAAGCCGTACCAAATGGGAGAATTTTTTCTCTCGGGGAATCATTCTTACCGTAGCGCTGATCTCGAAGAAACTGTAGAAATGGCGGGAATTTCCAGCATCCCCTAACACCATGCAGCAGGATAGTTTAGCGGGTTACGGTCATGTCGCGGAGGGCCGCGATCCGCTCGGAGAGGGGTGGATGCGTGCTGAATAACCCCGACATCACCTGACCGGCGCTTAATGGCGCGACGATGAACAAAGAGGCTGTTGTGGGGGACACATCCATCGGAATTCTCTTATTGTAGGCGCCCAGTTTCTCCAGTGCGCTGATCAAGCCATAGGGATGTCCGACCATTTTTGCGCCAGAAGCGTCGGCGGAAAACTCACGCTGCCGGGAAATTCCGAGCTGAATCAATAACGCGGCAATCGGCGCAACGATCAGCATGATCAGCGCCGCGAGACCTCCGCCATTGCGGTTGTTATCGCGCGAGCCGCCGAAGCCGCCAAAAATCATGGCCCAACGCCCCATCGACGCGATCCAGGTGATGGCGCCGGCCAGTGTGGCCGCAATGGAAGTGATCAGAATATCGTAGTTGCGCACATGCGAGAGTTCGTGCGCAATGACGCCTTCGAGCTCATCGTCATTCATCAATTCCATCAAGCCGGCGGTGACCGCCACCGAGGCGTGCGAGGGATTGCGGCCCGTAGCGAAGGCGTTCGGGGCAGGCTGCGGAATCACGTACAGCTTCGGCATCGGCAATTGCGCCTTGGCGACCAGCCGCTCCATCACTTCGTACAAGCGTGGAAGCTGCTCGCGCGTTACCGGCTGCGCTCCGCTGGACATCAGCGCGATCTTGTCCGAGAAAAAATAGGCGACGCCATTCATCACCACGGCCAGAATCAAGCCCAAAGTCATCCCTTGCTGGCCGGCGATAGCATCGCCGCCCAGCACCAGAAGCAGTGTTAATGCAGTCAATAAGAAAAGCGTTTTTACGGCTCTCATAATCGCCACCTAACTATATATACGCAGAACCAGTCTAAGAGTTTCCGCCATGCGCGTCAAACCGGGGCGCCCGCGAAGAAACGGAATTTACCGCCGGCGTCCCGATTTCGCCGCGGTGACGGCGGGTGCCGCCGCCTCCTCTTTTGCCGCGGATTCCTGCGCCGCTCTCTGCTCCACGCGCTCAAAGCGCATGGAGTCGGAGTTCGGATCGATATCGACCCGCACCAGATCCCCCGGCAAAACGCTGCCGTCAAGGATGCGCATCGCCAGCGGATCCTGGACCAGGCGCTGAACCGTGCGTCGCAGCGGGCGCGCTCCGTAAGCCGGATCGTACCCGTCGCGGACGAGCCTCTCCCGCGCCGCGGGCGTCAATTCGATTCGCACTTTTCGCTCCGCAAGCAGGCGCATCACCTTGGCCAGCTCCAGGTCGATAATTTTATTGAGCTGCTCCTTCCCCAGCGGGTTGAACAGCACAATGTCATCAATGCGGTTGATGAACTCCGGGCGGAAGGCCTGCCTCAGGGCTTCCATCGCTTCCTTGCGCGCGCGTTCCGGATCGCTTCCCGCCAGATCGAAGAGCGCGCTCGATCCCACGTTCGAGGTCATCACCAGCACGGCGTTGCGGAAATCGACAGTGCGGCCCTTGCCGTCGGTCAGCCGGCCGTCCTCGAGAATCTGCAACAGAATGTTGAACACGTCAGGATGCGCCTTTTCAATTTCGTCGAAAAGAATCACAGAGTACGGATGCCGGCGCACCTGCTCGGTAAGCTGCCCGCCTTCTTCATAGCCGACGTAGCCTGGGGGCGCGCCGATCATGCGCGAGACCGAATGCTTTTCCATGTATTCGGACATGTCCAGGCGGATCATGGATTTCTCGTCGTCAAACAAAAACTCGGCCAGCGCGCGGGCGAGTTCCGTTTTCCCGACGCCCGTGGGCCCCAGAAAAATGAACGAACCGATTGGCCGGTGGGGATCGGAAAGCCCCGCGCGATTGCGCCGGATGGAATTCGCGACGCGTTCGAGCGCCGGGTCCTGCCCGATGACGCGCTGCTGCAGGCGCGATTCCATGGTCACGAGTTTCTGAGCCTCGCCTTCCAGCAATCGCCCGACGGGAATCCCCGTCCACTTGCTCACCAGCTTGGCGATGTCTTCTTCCCCGACTTCTTCCTTCAGCATCCCGCCTTTTTTCTGAGCGTCTTCGAGATTTTTTTGTGCGGCGGCGAGTTCCCTTTCGGTTGTCGCGAGTTTGCCGTAGCGGATTTCCGCGACCTTGGCAAGGTCTCCACTCCGCTCGAGGCGCGTCTCCTCCGCCTTGAGCTTTTCGATCTGTTCCTTTACGCCGCGGATTTTTGCGATGGCGCTTTTTTCCACCTGCCACTGGGCCTTGCGCGCGTTGGACTCCTCGCGCAGTCCGGCCAGCTCTGACTCCAGCTGCTTCAGGCGCTCCTTGGAATGCGCGTCGGATTCGCGCAGCAACGCCTGCCGTTCGATTTCCAACTGCAAAATGCGCCGCTCGATTTCGTCGATCTCCACGGGTAGCGAATCGAGCTGCATGCGCAGGCTGGCGCCGGATTCGTCGATCAAATCGATGGCCTTGTCCGGAAGAAAGCGGTCCGTGATGTACCGGTGGGACAGCGTGGCGGCGGCCAGAATCGCGGCATCCTTGATGCGCACGCCGTGATGCAGTTCGTAACGCTCTTTCAATCCGCGCAAAATAGCAATCGTGTCTTCGACGGAGGGCTCGGCGATCAGCACGGGCTGGAAGCGGCGTTCGAGCGCCGGATCTTTCTCGATGTACTTTCTATATTCGTTGAGCGTGGTTGCGCCGATGGCGCGCAACTCCCCGCGGGCCAGCGCGGGCTTCAGCATGTTGGAAGCGTCCATGGCGCCTTCGGCCGCGCCCGCTCCCACCAGAGTGTGCAACTCGTCGATGAACAGAATGATCCGCCCGTCGGATTCCGTTATTTCCTTGAGCACCGCTTTCAAGCGGTCCTCGAACTCGCCGCGATATTTCGCTCCGGCGACCAGCGCCGCAAGATCCAGAGCCACGACGCGCTTCGGACGCAGCACCTCGGGCACATCGCCCGCGACGATGCGCTGCGCGAGGCCCTCCACCACGGCGGTTTTTCCCACGCCGGGTTCGCCGATCAGCACTGGATTATTTTTCGTGCGGCGCGCCAGAATTTGCATGACGCGGCGGATTTCATCGTCGCGGCCGATCACCGGATCAAGCTTGCCGCGCCGCGCCAGTTCGATCAGGTCGCGCCCATATTGTTCGAGGGCGCGAAAGGTCGCTTCCGGATTTTGGGAGGTCACCCGGTGGCTGCCGCGCACCGAAGTCAGCGCTTGCAGGATCGCTTCGCGCGAAGCCCCGTGCTTGGCGAGCAACTCGCCGGCCTCGTCCTTGCGGATGGTGGCGATTGCCAGAAGGATGTGCTCGGTGGAAACATATTCGTCCTTGAATTGCTCGGCTTCGACGAAAGCCCCTTCGAGGACTTTGTTCGCGGCCGGGCTCATTTGCTGCTGCACCGCCCCCGTCACTTTCGGGATGCGCCCCAGACGAGTTTCAATCTCGCCCGCGAGCGTATCCGGGCGCACGCCGAGACGCGCGAGCAGTGGAGGAACGACGCCATCCTGCTGCGCGACGAGCGCACCCAGAAGATGCAGCGGTTCGATCTGCTGATGATCATGCCGCGCGGCAATGTCCTGAGCCGACTGCACGGCTTCCTGGGCTTTCAATGTGAATTTGTCGAAGCGGACCATGTTGTTTTGCCTCGCATCTGGAAAAAAGTGGGGCCGTCAGACTGACCAGCCCCCATGTTATCGCCACAAGCCGCCGGGCGGCGCCGGGAGCTTACTTTCCGTTGGCCGCTGCGTTGACAGTCACCTTCACCTGGCGCGGTTTGGATTCCTCGCGCTTCGGCAGGGTGACGGTCAGCACGCCGTTCTTGTATTCGGCGCCGATCGCTTCCGCGTTCACCGTGTTCGGCAGCGAAAAGCTGCGGCTGAACGAGCCGTAGGTGCGCTCGATGCGCAGGAAGTTTTCCTCGGATACCGACTTTTCAAACTTACGCTCCCCGCGGATGGTGAGCAAGTTGTTCTCGACGCGCACGTCGATGTCTTTCTCGTTCACGTCCGGCAAGTCCGCCTTGACCACCAGTTCATTCGCGGTCTCGTAGATGTCCACGGCCGGAGCCCAGGTTGTCAAAGCCGACTCCTCGGTGTGATTTCGGAAGGATTCGTTAAAAATCCGGTTGAATTGATCCTGCAAAGTAGAAAGCCCTCGGAAAGGTTCGAGGCGAGCGGTTGTGTTCATTCGGTCCTCCATTCACTCGTTTCGTTGATGTAACTGCAAGCGCATCATAAAATATTAGTGTAGTAATGTCAAGTCATTTTCGGGGCGCCGTAAGCTGCCTCAATAATCATATAAGTATTTACAAAATAAAGGCTTAGATCAAATAGGCAAACATCCGTTTGCACTTCTCACCAGGAATGCTTATAGTTTCGGCACGCATCCATGCTGCTGTCCGACTTTCAATTCGAGCTTCCCCAGGAACTTATCGCCCAGCGGCCGCTACCCGCGCGGGACGCCTCCCGCATGCTTGTTCTGCGCCGGCACGCGCAAGACTGGCAGGACGCTTATTTTCGCTCCTTGCCTGACCTGCTGCGCGGCGATGAACTGATCGTGGTGAACAATGCGCGCGTCATTCCGGCGCGTCTGTTTGGCCGCAGGGAAGGCGTGCGCTCCGAAAAGCCTGGCCGCAATCGCCGCACCGCACGCGAATTTTTGTCCTCCCCAATCGAAGTCCTTTTGACCAGGGAAATCGCTCCACATGAGTGGGAAGCTCTGGTGCGGCCGGGCCGCAAGATCCGCGTGGGAGAGCGCATCGAATTTGGAGAAGGAGACCTCACAGCCGAAGTGGTCGGCCGAGGCGAGTATGGTGTGAGGCGAATCCGTCTGACGGCCAAGGGAGACGTCACGCAGGCCATTGAGCGCCTCGGCCACGTTCCGCTGCCGCCCTACATTTCGCGCCAGGACCAACCGGCGGACCGGGAGCGTTACCAGACAATTTTTGCCGATCATTCGGGAGCCGTGGCGGCGCCCACAGCCGGCCTGCATTTTTCTCCCGCGATTTTAGAAAAGCTGCGGCACAGAGGCCTCGAAATATCCACCATCACGCTGGACGTCGGCCTCGGCACTTTCCAGCCCATTCATGAACAGGAGATCGGGAAGCACCAGATTCATTCCGAGCGCTATGAAATTCCCGAGGCCGCTGCCGCCGCGATCTGCAAAGCGCGCCGCGATGGCCGGCCCATCCTTGCGGTGGGTACAACCGTGGTGCGCGCGCTCGAGGACGCCGCGGAAAAATCGGCCGCGCGGCACGGCGAGAAGTGGGACGCGGTGAAGTCCCTGGTCGAGCCCGGCGCCGCGGAAGCCAGCATTTTCATTCAGCCCGGCCACACGTTTCGCGTGGTCAACCATCTGCTTACGAACTTCCATTTGCCGCAATCCACACTGCTCATCCTTGTCAGCTCATTCGCCGGGCGCGAGCTCATTCTGCGAGCCTACCGCCACGCCGTCGAAGCCCGCTACCGCTTTTACAGTTACGGCGATTGCATGTGGATTGCGTAGAATCCCGCCTGCAATCCGGAACGAACGTGATTGCGCTCACAAGCAAGCGTGACCGCACTCACTGCGCTTTTGGGGCTTACAGCAGATGCTGCAGATATCCTGAGTAGTATTCCAGAATCGTCAGTCATCAGGAGGATCCTATGAAAGCAGCTGCGATCGGTTTGATTGGCGCGCTGATACTGGCAGGGGCTCTCTCCGCCCAAAAGGCTTCCGGCTTTACCGTTCGAGACGGCGAAACCTTCACCGGCAAGATCACGGACAGCCTCTGCGCGACGGGGCACTTGATCGATGGTGTCAAAAGTGAGAGAAATTGCGTCCTCACCTGCGTCAAGGTCGAAGGCGCACAATTTGTCCTCTACAACTCTGAGACCAAACGCGTCTACAACCTGGATGATCAACTGCAACCCGAACCTTTTGCGGGTCACGAAGTAATCGTGACCGGAACGTACGATAAAGAAGCCAACGCGATCCGCGTGACCAAGATCCGGCCCAAAATCTTTTATGCCGGTCTGTGAAACAGGATGTGCGCGTATCGGTTGCGCGGGATGCGGAAAAAGGGCCCCTCTCCGTTTGTCATTCCGAGCGAAGCGAGGAATCTCTCTTTCTTCTCGTCGGGAAAAATCGAAGAGAGATCCTTCGCTTCGCTCAGGATGACATTAAACAACTGTTTTCCGCTTTTTTTCGACCGTTATCTTTCCCGCAACTAAACCTCGCGTGTCCAAATGAGGCGGCGTAATAAGCCGGCCCGATTCCTCACCCGGTATTCAAGTTTTGAAATTTTATTGCTGCACGGAAAATCCAATTTTGTTTCGAGACGCCAGGAAGCCGCTAAGAAGATCCCTTCAATAGGTCGTGGGCCGGGCCATGAGATTCTTCCCCTCGAGAGATTTCCCAAGCGAAAGAGGATCCGTTCCTGATATCGTCTATAATCGGGGCGGGTCGAGGATGCGGCTCGGTTAAATCATTCAGGCACCTCACAAACGATGCGATTTCTCCTGTTAAGTGATATTCATGCGAATGTTACTGCGCTCGATGCCGCCCTCGACGCAGTAAAGGACCGTTGGGAACGCATTTATTGCCTGGGTGACATCGTCGATTACGGGCCCGATCCGAACGAAGTTGCCGAGCGCGTGAAGGCTCTTTCCCCTGTCATCATTCGCGGCAATCACGACAAGGCCGTCGCGGGCCTGACCGACCTCTCGGATTTCAATCCCGTGGCGCAACTCGCGGCGCTATGGACGCGCCAGCAAATGCGGCCCGAGAATCTGGAGTACATCAAGCAATTGCCACCCGGGCCGATTTCGGCGGACGGCATTACATTGGTTCACGGAGCCTTTGAGGATGAAGATGAATATGTTTTCGTCCCGGGGCAGGCCATGGGCGGGCTTCTCGAATCGCCCACGGACGTAACATTTTTCGGGCATACGCATCACCAGGGCGGATTTTCCTACCGCGCCGGGCAAATCGGAATGATTCAACTGCGCCCGGATCATGGGCCGAAGTTCGCGGCCCTGCGACTGGAACCGGGGACGCGCTATTTGCTGAACCCGGGATCCATCGGGCAGCCCAGGGATGGGGATCCGCGCGCCGCGTTTGCCATCGCCGATCTGGATCACCACATCATCGAATTCTGGCGTGTGCCGTATGATATTGGCGCGGTTCAAAAACGCATGGAAAAGGCCAGCCTGCCCTTTCCGCTGATCGAGCGCCTCGGAGCGGGCCGCTAGTAGCGCAGGCTTCAGCCTGTGGGGTTTCGTCCCAGCAGGACCAAACGCAAACAGTCAGAAGTCTGCGCCACAAAAACAATAGTGCAAGAGGAGGATTTCCGACTTGATCCCCACCGAAGAACGCAGCCGCCTGCCGGTCGCATTTCTGGTCGGAATCGTCATCGTCGCTTTGCTCGTTGGCGCAGCCGTTCTCTACAGCCGTTATGCCAAGCCCGCCGAATCGGAAGACGACAAGCCATTGCCGATAGGGCCGGCCGAACTTGCCTACGCGCCGCAAATCCATTTTCTCGAACCAAAAATGAGCCGCGCGGCCAATTTCCTGAATCAGGAAGTGACCTACGTATTTTGCACGGTCGAAAACGGTGGCAATCGCCCGATCCACCAAATTGAAATCACCATTGAATTCCACGATCCTTTCCACCAGGTGATCCTGCGCGACAAGCAACGCCTGTTTCTGCCCACCGCCGCTCCCTTCCTTCCCGGCCAGCAAAGGGACGTCCAGATCCCGTACGAACACATTCCCGCGCAGTGGGACATGGTATTCCCGTCGATCGCAGTGAGCGGCCTCGCGTTTAAATAACCACTGAAATGTGCAGACCGGGTTTGGTGGCGCCGGCGTCCCGCCGGCGGTTTTACCCTGCGGCACGCATTACAAAAACCGCCGGCGGGACGCCGGCGCCACCACTCCCGACTTGAAATCCCGCGTCATGTCCAGAGTTGTCACGAAAAATGACTTTCCCTTTTCGCTTTCCTATTCGATAATTCCCGCCGATGGAACTGGCTGCCGAATTGCGCCGGGCCCTTGATGGACTGTGCGCCACCGGAGCGCCCGAAGTGCGGGAAAACGGGGAATGGCTGGCAGGACTCGCAGGCGTGCAATACGAAGTCAGTACCCAGGGCGAAACTGCTCTGCTGCACCTATGGAGCGCGCAGCAATCCCTGGTTCGCCGCGTGCTTCGCGTCGCAGAGGGTTCTGGCGATCGCGTCGTGCTCGAAGTCAGCCGCTTTGGCTACTCCAGGCCCGCGCAGTTGGAGTTCGTCGCGGGCGGCGCTCGTCGCGAATCGCGCCGCGTGGAGCGCGAACAATTCTCAGCCCGCCTGCGCAGGATCTTGACGGATCAATTCCCCGATGAAACCGTTGAGTCGCTGGCGACTTCCGCGGACCTGCACCATTCCATTTCGGGTTCGTACACGCGAGGCCTCCTGCGCCGCGGTTCGGAAGCCCATGCCGTGCTTGCGGCGTCGCCCGATGAAGATGGCGCAACGATTGACGGCATCCTGACATTTGGCCTGATCTGGCTTCAACTCACGCGGGATCGCGCACGGCGATATTCGGTTCACGGGTTGCGGCTGTTCTTGCCGCACCGCAGTTCCTCCATCACGGCACATCGCATGGCCGCCCTGGCTTCTCCCCAGGAAGTCGAGTTATACGAATATGAGCGACCGTATTGGCGCGTCCGGCGCATCGCCCGATCGAGTGCGGGCAATTTAGACACCGCGGTTGTGGCGCGGCGTGAAATCGAGCAAACCATCGCCGCGGCGATGCCGCTGGCCGAGCGCATCTGCCGCCTTGCCCCCGAAGCCATCCGGGTGTGCGTGGCGGCGGCCTCACAGGAAGTGACGTTGCGTTTTCGAGGATTGGAGATCGCGCGCTGGCGGCTGGGCGCGATGTGGTATGGACTCGGTGACCGCCAGGATCCCCTGACGCCCGAAAAATGGCCGGCTCTCGAGGCGCTGGTCAGGCGACTTGAAGCTCACCGCCATGCGCTGGCTTCGGACACGAGGGACCGCCTCTATCGCGCGCAGCCGGAACGCTGGCTCGAAACCATGGTGGCCGCCGACCCGGGGCGCATTGATGCGCGGCTCGATCCGCGGCACATTTACGCGCAGGTTCCGGCGTTTTCTTCGGGCGACCGAGGAATGATCGATTTGCTGGGAGTAACGCGGGACGGCCGGCTGGCGGTTCTCGAACTGAAAGCTTCCGAGGACATTCACCTGGTGATGCAGGCGGTCGACTACTGGCTTCGTGTCCGTTTCCATCACCAACAGGACGACTTTCGCCGGTACGGATACTTCCCCGAGATCCCCTTGAACGCCAAGCCTCCTCTTCTCTACCTGGTGGCTCCCGGGTTCCGCTTCCATCCCTCTATAGATATCGTATTACGATACTTATCCCCGGAAATCGAAATCGCGCGGATCGCCCTGGCGGAAAACTGGCGCCACGGTTTGCGCGTCGTCTTCCGGCAATAGAAACGCTGAAAGGGCAATCTGCCAGGGAATTCCCGAAAAATGGGCGTAAAAAAAGAGAAGCAGCCTTGGCAGAGCCAACGCTGCTTCCCGGGGTGTGTCCTTGAAGTGGTTTGTCTAGTTAGACGCTGAGGAATTGAAAAGGTTGCACAAATTAGAAAAATTTTATCTAAGCGGCAGATTTCTGTTTCGTGACGAAACTAAGGGGATCGCTGTAGCGATTCAAACCTCAGTAAAATAAATACTTGCGCCACTTTTCATCTTTGTTCCCGATGAGCCGCATCAACTGCCGGGAAGTGTGCAATGTAAACGGTCGCGGCCGGCGCGCCAGGGCCAGCCCAGCTTCTTCAGGCGTCCGGTCACCCTTCCTGTTATTGCACTGGTAGCAGCAAGCCACCAGATTCTCCCACGAGGACCTGCCTCCGCGAGAGCGGGGCACCACATGGTCGAGGGTCAGCTCCGACGCCGGGAGTATTCGCTTGCAGAACTGGCACGTGTTGCGGTCTCTCAGGAGAATATTCTTCCGCGAGAGCGCACGCGTCTGTTGCGGGATGTGCCGGTAGGCCAGCAGGCGAATCACCGAGGGCACCTCCAGCGACCGGGTAGCCGAGTGCACCAAGGTGTGGTTAATTTCCTCCGCCTGGGCCACACCTTTGAGCATCAGGACCATGGCGCGGCGGACGGCCGTGACATTGATCGGTTCGAATGTGGCGTTCAGGACCAGGACCGGCTCCTGCATGATGGCCGGTTTCCGGACTGCGGGGGATACAGCACCGGGCGGGCGCACATCGCCTCGGATTTCCGGCGTGAACTTCAGCCGTGGCGGCCTGCCGAGTT
>Ga0210401_10001017_pt1 | contig 33735 bp, 26 predicted proteins | sample IncBWH32MmetaG_FD_150866 | JGI IMG/M metagenome (GOLD analysis project Ga0210401, IMG submission 150866) | Forest soil microbial communities from Barre Woods Harvard Forest LTER site, Petersham, Massachusetts, United States - Inc-BW-H-32-M | ecosystem: Environmental > Terrestrial > Soil >... | reverse complement strand
TGGCCTCGCTCCTCTTCTCGTCTGGGGAGCGCGCAACTGGCGCACCTTGCACCAGGTCGAATTTCTTGCTCCCCGTTATGCAACCGAGCCCAACGAGTATGTTCCCCTGGGATTCAACCGGTGGGTGAACACCTGGATCGCAGACTTCACCTCAACCGAAGAAATTTACTGGAATATGCCTGGCGATCGCGTCGATCCCGGCAACCTCCCCGCGCGCGCGTTCGACACTCCGGAACAGCGAGAGCGAACCCTCGCCCTACTGGAAAGCTATAACCAGACACAAAGCATCGATCGGAACCTCGATGCTCGCTTCGCCGCGCTGGCCGAGGAGCGAATTCACGCTCATCCGCTGCGCTTCTACGTCGTGCTCCCGGTGTTGAAGATCGCCGACATGTGGTTGCGGCCCAGAACCGAGATGCTCCCTCCCGAGAACCGCTGGTTCGAATTCGATGACGATCCTCCCTGGATCGCCCTCGCGCTCGGACTCGGCATCCTCAACCTTCTTTATATCGCCGCCGCTGTTGCAGGCCTTGTCCGGGGAGCTCCGATTGCCTGGGCCGGCCTTGGCCTCTCCTATATCGCACTCCGATCTCTGCTCCTCGGCACCCTTCCAAACCCCGAGCCCCGCTACACGCTCGAGTGCTTTCCGGCACTGATCTTGTTTGCCTCTGCTCTCGGCGCCACCAATAGCCTTCTGCTGACTCCAAGTCACGCCGCCAACATCAAGCGGCCGTCCTGTCTATCACTTTCATCTTGATTGCTTATCTAACCTGCGGGCAGAATAGGCAGCCAGTGAAGCCTTGGTGTTCGTTCTGCGCGCCGGAACGGATTCCTGGGCACTCGGCGCCACGCTTTGTTGAACATGGTCTCGCTCACGAGGAAAATCCAATGCGAAGCTGCCGGTTCTGGGGTGTTCTCTCCTTTGGAGTGTTGTCGGTTTCCACGTTGCTCTGGGGTCAAGCCGGGACAGCTTCACTCCGCGGAATAGTCTCCGATGCCAAAGGAGCGATTTTGACGGGTGCTACCGCCACACTCCACGATCCGCAAACCGGCTTTGCCAGAACCGTTCAGACCGAAAGTGACGGCACCTACCAGTTTCTTCAGATCCCGCCTTCAGCCTACACCCTCGAGGTCAGTGCCCCGGGATTCGCGACGCAGAAGAGGGAAAACCTACGTCTGTTGGTCAATTCCCCGGCCACTGTGAATGTAACCATGCAGGTCGCGGCGGCCCTTGTCGAGGTCCAAGTCACCAGCGAGGCGCCACTCGTTAACACCCAGGATGCCAGCATCGGCAATGCCTTCAACGCGCGCCAGTTAATCGATCTCCCATCCGAAGGCCGTGACCCGGTTTCGATTCTGAGCCTGCAACCCGGCGTCACCTACATCGGCAGTCAGGTGGATCAAACCAACGACAGCCGTGGCGGCTCCGTCGCCGGCGCTCGCAGTGACCAGACCAACATTACCTGGGACGGCCTCGACAACAATGACCAGCTTCTGGGTAATGCCTTTCAGGGCGCTCTGCGCGCGACGCTGGACTCGTTGCAGGAGTTTCGCGTCACCACCAACAGCGGCAATGCCGACGAAGGCCGCTCCTCCGGCGCGCAGGTATCCCTCGTCACCAAGAGCGGAACCAACGCATTTCACGGATCCCTTTACGAATACAACCGGAATAGCGTCGGCGAGGCTAACGACTGGTTCAATAAGCAGTCGCAGATCTCGGCGGGACTACCGAATCGTGCCCCGCAACTGATCCGCAACACCTTCGGCGCAACCTTGGGCGGACCCCTCGTAAAAGATCGTTTCTTCTTCTTCCTCGCTTACGAAGGCCAGAGGACTCGCGAAACGATCCAGGAAATCCGTGTGGTCCCGAGCGCCCAGTTGCGACAGGGCATCATTCAGTACTACTGCGACAATGGGAGTGATCCGAATTGCGTGGCGAACTCGCCCGGACTCGGCAATCCCAACCCGTTTACCATCGTCGCTAATCCGAACCTACCGGCTTTTAATACTGTTCAGCTCACTCCCGACCAGTTCGCGAACATGGATCCGAATTGCACAGGAAACGGAACCTGCCCCCTGGGTCCGGGAGCCAATCCCTTGATCGCGAGCTTGAATGGTGCCAATCCCAGCGCCGTCTTTGAACACTATCCGATGCCCAATTCGCTCGCGGGTGGCGGCGACCTGCTCAACACCCAGGGCTTCACCTTCCCAGGTGCCGATTCGGTCAAGCATGACACCTACATCGTGCGGCTCGACTACAAACTCACGCCCAATGGAAACCACAGCCTGTTCGTGCGGGGAAACCTGCAGAACGACCACGAAGACCAACCGCCGCAATTTCCCGGTTTGCCGCCCAATGACATCGTCACTGACAACGCAAAAGGAATTGCCCTTGGCTACACCGCGCTGATCCGCAGCAACCTCATCAACAATTTCCGCTGGGCATTCGTCAGGCAAGGCCTAGGCGACGAAGGTGCGAATTCCCGTGACTTCGTTCACTTCCGCAACTTCGACAACGTCACCGGGCTCGACCACCAGTCGACCTTTACCAATGTCCCGGTGCACAACTTTGTCGATGACCTCTCGTGGACCAGGGGCAAGCACACGTTGCAGTTCGGAACCAACATCCGAATCGTGCACAACAACCGCACCGGCAACGACCACAACGTCTCGTTCGCGGTCACCGATCCCTTCAGTCTGACTTTTGCAGCCATCGCGAATCAAGGCATCAGCCTCGACCCGTCAATCTTCACCTACGGACCAAGCAACACTCCTTATCCTCTGGTGGATTCCAATTTCTTCGGCGAGTCTTACGATTTCGCGGCAACTGCGCTGGCGGGACTTGTCACGGTCGTGAACAAGACCTACAACCAGGACAAGACCGGCCAGCAGTTCGCTCCCGGTGTTCTCATCCCCCGCCACTTCAAGTCGTACGAGGCCGAGTTGTATGCGCAGGATTCCTGGCGCGTTACGCCGAACCTCGTGCTCACCGGCGGTCTTCGCTACTCCCTGCTGCAGCCTCCTTACGAAGCCAACGGCAACCAGGCCGCCCCCAACACCAGCATCGGGCAACTCTTTGCGCAGCGAGCCCTGGCCATGGAACACGGGCAAACCCTGAGCCCGGCAAATATCCAGTTCGTTCTCTCCGGACAAGCCAATGGCAAGCAGCCCTACTGGAACTGGGACTACAAGGACATCGCTCCCCGCGTCGCGCTCGCCTACTCACCGCACGCCGACAGTGGCTGGCTGCACTCTCTGTTCGGCAGTGCGGGCAAAAGCTCCATCCGCGCTGGCTACGGTATTTACTACGATCACTTCGGCCAAGGCCTCGTTAACACCTTCGATCGCAACGGCTCCTTCGGTCTGACCACGACCGAAACCAACGTGTACGGGTTCCAGGACCCCGACTGCTCCGCTCGGTTCACAAGTCTCTTCTCCCTCCCGCAAGGCAACTTCTGCGGACAAGATTTGATCGGGGCCCCTCCACCGCCCTTTCCAAACCCAGTCACCCCTCCCTCCGGCGTGAACGCTCCCGGCGGCTTCGCCATTTATTGGGGCATGGATGACCACCTCAAGACTCCCTACTCGCACGTGATCGACTTCTCTGTTACCCGGGAACTCAGCCGCAACTTCTCGCTGGAAGTTTCCTACATCGGCCGCATGGGACGGCGTCTGCTGCAGGAAACCGACCTAGCAATGCCGCTGAATATCCGCGATCCGAAATCCGGCATGGACTACTTCACGGCGGCCACCTTGCTCGCCAAGATGGGATACGCCGGAGTTTCTCCCACTGACCCAAACAATTCCAATCTGCCGAATCCTCAGATCGCTCCCATTCCCTACTGGGAAAATCTGTTCCCCGTCACCAACGGCTTGCCGGGCACGGCAACCCAGCAGATCTATCAGGTGTTCAACGCCAACCTCGGAGATGAGATCGTTGCCCTCCAGGCCCTCGACACCCCTCAGCCCGGTACAACCAACACTTGTAACCCTTTCTGCTCTCAGCTTCCCGGTCAGACACAGCCCACCCCGTACAACTACTTCCTCCCCCAGTTCTCGTCGCTATGGGGATGGCGAACCGCCGGCAACAGTTCCTACAACGCCCTCAACCTCAGTTTGCGGCACGCCTTCTCGCAAGGCATTCAGTTCGACGTCAATTACACCTATTCGAAATCGATCGACGTCGGATCCAATGCCGAACGGATCAACGTCTTCGGCAGCGGAACCGACGTGGGCGGCTTCTCCAGCCAGGTCATCAACGCCTGGGAACCGAATCAACTGCGTGCCGTCTCTGACTTTGACCTGACCCATCAAATTAACGCCAACTGGATTGCTGAGTTGCCCATCGGTCACGGCAAGCGCTTCGGAGGCGGTATGGGTCGAGTGGCGAATGCAATCGTGGGCGGATGGAGCTTTTCAGGCCTCTCCCACTGGACCAGCGGCCTGCCATTCAGCATTTTCGTGACGGGATGGTCGACCAACTACAACCTGGCCGGAGAAGCCATTCGCACTGGGAACCCTGGAAAGGTCGGCGTGTACACCGACGCCAACGGCAACCCCAACATGTTCCCCAACAGTACCAACCCAAACGCGGCGAACTACGCAAAGAATGCGTTTCGTCACCCCTATCCCGGCGAAGGCGGCCAGCGCAACGAACTGCGCGGACCCGGATACTTCGGCATCGACACCGGCCTCGGCAAGGAATGGTCCATCACCGAGCAGCAAAAGCTCAAGTTTGCTTGGGAAGTTTTCAACGTGACCAATGCCGTCCGCTTCGACGCCGCCCTCTCTTCCAACAACTTCGATCTAAGCTCCGGAGGCTTCGGCGTCTACGGACCACCGACCCTCACCAAACCCCGCCTCATGCAGTTCTCGCTGCGGTACAGCTTCTGAACCTAAGGGGCTGAGAGATCCCCGGGTCGTCGCTAACCGCTGAGACTGACAATAAGATCTTCCGTGATCCGACAAAATTAAGAGGGGGACGGCAAACCGTCCCCCTTCCCGTTACCAAGACACCGAATCGCTCTAGAACGAGTACCGCAACGAAAACTGCATGACCCGCGGAACCGTCAAGCTCTTGCTGTACGCTCCGAACCCGGTCGAAAAGTCGATCGCTGTCGATGCGGTCAACGGATCGAACCGTACGCTATTGAAAATATTGAATGCTTCCCAGCTGAACCGGATCTGATGACTCTCAGTGATTTTGAAAGTCTTGTCCAGTCCCATGTCCACGCCGAAGTATCCCTGTCCACGAATGCTGTTACGAACTCCGACTTCGCCCGGAAAATCCTGCCGATAAGACTGAAGCGCTGTCTGTGGGTCCGCGAAAAGGTTAGGAGTTCCGTTAATCATTGTTAGCTTAGCTTTCGGGTCGGGCCCGATTTGGGTGGCGTAACCCGCCAGTTCCCAATTCGTTGACCAGGCGCTCCCGTTACTGATACTGATCGGGAAACCACTGGTCCACCGCCAGAGACCGGTCAGGTCCCATCCGCCGATGAGCGCATCCGCCAGACGACCTGCGCCGGAAGCATAGGGACGGCCTTTACCAAAGGGGAGTTCCGCAACCCAGTTGGCATTGATCTGGTGGGTAGTATCAAACGTGGAAATGGCGCGATTCAGTTTGGGGTTCCACGCGTTGAAAATCTGATCGCCAGCCGGCGGGCCTCCCAGGAAGATTCCGTTGCCGATCTGCTCGGTGTCGGAACCATAGTCAATTGATTTCGACCACGTGTAGTTGAAATCGAACTGGACCCCCCGAGTCATGTGACGCCGCAGCAGGAACTGGCCTGCGTTATAGGAAGCATTCCCGATCGATCGCCATGCATAGAGTGACGAAAACTGCGGTGCGAGATACTGGGTCGGACCGGTAACGCCTCCAAGAGTGGGGCAGCCCGGAATACAAGGATTCCCGGCGACACCATCGAAGATTTGCTGAAACGTAGTCTCATTGTGCACATAACCACACGACATCAGATCGTAGAGGTTCTGCGTTGCTGTCGGACTCGCTGGAATGCCGGAAGCGCATCCACTGCTGATCCCGCCATTGGCAGCGGACGAAGTGGCACCGAAAATGTTCTCCCAGTACGGAATCGGGGCTAATTGGTTCTCCTGTGTTCCGGCTATGACGGCGTTATCCAGTAGCCTCACGGCCTTGTAGTAGTCCATTTGCGACTGTGGGTCATACACGTCTCTCGGCTGCGCCAGATCCTCTTCCTGCAGCAGGCGCCGACTCTGGCGACCGATGTAAGACAGAGATATGACGAAATTCTTCGGCAGCTCTCGCTCGAACGACACGTTGAACAGGTACGAGTATGGCGTACGCAGTTTGTCGTCGAGTCCCCACTGAGTAGCGAAATTGGTTGCGGGGAATTGCACCGGGAACTTGCCGCACTGCGCTCCGCACGGCGTAATCAGTGACGGCGGCAAAGTGTAAAGGCCGTTCGGCGTCATGCGCGGAGCGCCATCGACCGTTTGAATTCCGCCCGTGTTGGTGAGTAGTGTTGAAAGCCCGAAAGAACCTCGGCGGTCGAACGTGTTCACCACGCCTTCCCCGAAATGGTCGTAGTACATACCTACACCCGCGCGGATTGAGGTCTTGCCCGGCCCCCCGAGATTCGGCGACCAGGCAATGGCCAGTCGGGGCGCGAAGTTCGCGTAGTCATAACCCCAATACGGTTTCTTGCCGTTCGCCTGACCCGAAAGGTCGAAGTTGATCAGCTGATTGAATGGTTGGCCCAAAGCCTGAGTAAGAGCTCGCTGCTTAAACCAGTTGTCCAGGCTGATCGTCGGCGCTACCTGAACTCCGTTTTTCTCGTACGGAGGTTGCAGCAGCGTCCAACGCAGACCGTAGGTCAACGTCAGGTTCGATTTAACCCTCCAGGCATCCTGTATGTACGTTTCAAACTCATGTCCCACGAAATGACGCTTGTTCGGGACGCCGTCGGCAAAGGTGTTCCCGTGAGTATCGAAGTTGTATCTCTTGTCGACCTCGGTAATGAGTCCGACAAGCGCCGACACTGGGTAGTCGTAAGAAGTCTGAAACCCTTTGTCCACCTTGGGCAGGCCCAATCCCGAAAATGCGCCAGGGTCGAGACTGTTCCCCGTATTCGCGATCTTGCTGACATTCAGCCACGAAGCGTTCGTCTGACCGCGCGAAAAAGAAGAGAGCGTCGAGTTCCTGATGTCGCCGATCATCCTGAAGTTCGCGCCCACTTCGATGGTGTGGCTGCCCTTTGTCCAGGACAGGTCATCGATGAAGTTGTGTACCGGCACGTCCGCAACGAATGAGTGGTTTTCGTCCCCTCGAGTTGTGTCCAGCCCCCGCAGGTCGACGTAATCTTGCGAACCTGCGCCGACTTCCGTGAGCGCCTGCCGAATAAACCCATATCTGAAATTGTTAATCAGCGTACTGGACAACACAGCCGTATAGCCCGCGGCGAGGCCTTTACTCGGAATCACGTCTGTCAGCGTGGGAATCAGTCCGGGAAACTGAGGTGGGTCCGAGGTACGGTCGTTTTGCAAGTTCCCTCGGACAAACAGCGTGTGATTCCCGTTCTGGGTGATTTTGTAATCAATCTTCGCGATGTAGGTATTCAGATTCTGCGGATTTGCGCCCGCAAAAGTGAACCCCTGAAAATTGTACCCATCCGAGGTGACGCTCGCATTGGAGCACAGCGGACAGTTCGCATGGGGATAAAGAGTCATGATCTGCTCGATCGCAGGGTTTGCGCCGGGCCCAAGAGGGCAAGTGCCGCTCGATGTGCAATTGGGATCCGTCTGGGCCAACTTCGACGCAGGCATGGTCACCAAAAGACCTCCAGATGTGGACGTGATAGGAACGTTTGGGTTCGTTGCTGTGCAGTTCGGGTCGGCCGGCTGGCCTTGGCTCGCGCCGCTGGCGCAGATGTAGCTCACGATCCCGTTTCGCAGATTGTCGCTCGGGACCACGCGCGTCACTTGCTGCGATTCGCGGGTACGTTGCGCTTCCCAGTTGACAAAGAAAAACAATCGGTCTTTCTTGATTGGTCCGCCGAGCGCCGCCCCATAGGTATTGCGCGTCAGATGCCCCGGTTTGTTCGGAAGCCCGTTTCCGATCTGAGCGGACTTGTTGAACCAGTCGTTGGCTTGGCCGACATTGGAGCGGTTGTACTCGTAAGCGCTTCCGTGCCAGTTGTTGGTCCCGCTCTTGGTCACCATGTTGATTTGAGCGCCCGAGGATCGTCCGCTATCCGCGTTGGAGTTCGCGGTCGTGACGCGGAACTCTTCAAGTGAATCCAGCGTCGCGCGCAGCGCTCCTTTGAAAGCAAAGCCGTTGTTCTGGTCGTTATTGTCGACGCCGTCCAGCGTAATGTTGGCCTGATCGCTGCGACTGCCGTTCACGGCTCCCGCCCGCGAGTCGACATTCCTGTCGGTATTGTTTGCGTCGAGATTCCCGGTGTAAGTGACCCCAGGTTGCAGGCTGAGGATTTCTACCGGGTTGCGCCCTTCAAACGGCAGCTCCAGGATTTGCTTGGTGCCGAATGCGTTCCCGATCGAAGCATCGGTGGTATTTACCTGCGTCGCCTCGCCCGTCACCTCCACCGTGACCGACGTGCCTTGCACCTGCATTGTCAGGTTCAGCGTCGCTGGCACGCTCACCACCAGCTCAACGCCCTCCTGCTTCAAGATGCCGAAGCCAGGGGCATTGGCTGTGATCGTGTACGTCCCCGGTACCACCTGCAGAAATTGATAAGAACCCTGACCGTCAGTTTTGGTGCTCCGCGAATACCCTGTTGCGGGATTCGTGATCGTCATAATGGCACCCTGCAGTACAGCGCCTTTGGCGTCGGACACGGTGCCATGAAGGGACGTGGTGGCGGTTTGGCCAAAGGTGAGAACGCTTGCGAGGGAAACGACACTGATCAAAGCCACTACCCGGAGGTAACGCATCGGAAGCTCCTTAAAGTTAGGCGGCTCGAACTTTATCGCCAGAAGTGCGGTGAACAGCGCGCGAGACAAGGCGATTTTGGCGGTACATTCTGCAATTTCTTCACCCAAGTTTGCAAGCGCAGAATTGTAACGTTTACTGCTACATCCGAGCCTCACGCAATCGAAAATATGGCGAAACATATAGCGCATACAGGGATTCGTAAGGATGGGGTTGTTTTGTAGTGCCGTAATGTTATGTAAAGGCGGGCGTTAACAACAGCGACTGGCGCGGGGCGAGGCACACCTCGGCGGTGTTTTCGGAAGTAAGCGGGAATTGCTCTGACGCTACTTCAGCGGCGAGTCGCTCATGCGGAAGCGCGTACGGACGTGCTCGGACAGCAACTCGATGGCGGAGCGGTTGGCCACCGGGTCAGACTGGGCCAGGTACTTCATGGCCTCGACCAGCGTGCGCTGGCCATCCACATAGCGGGGATCGGAGGTGCGTTCTCTCTTTTTTCGGCCCAGGCTTGGAGGAATTGGAATCGTAAAGACTTTAGCCATCGAAAAATTCACCCAGTGCTCTTGAAGGCCAGTATATCTGCCCGTCCCGCAATTTTCAGCCTCAATCTTGGCCTTTTCTCTTCAACGGGTTACCCTTTGGGCCCGGAGACAAAGGTCGTATCTCCCGAAGTCTTCAACTTGAACGCGCTGTCGGGGATTTTCTGATTCAGCTTCAGATCTGAGTACTTGGCCAGTCGGTAATCTCCCGACGGCTCAAAGAATTGCTGCTGCACCGAAATCCCGTTGGCCGGATCGATCCACAACCAGATTTTCGCAAACACATTCCGCACGCGTTCGGATTTCGGCACCAGCTCGAGCTTCGCGGCATTCACGCCCCCAACAGTTTCGGCGCCCACGTACTTCACGTCAAACGATTTCAGCATGTCGCGACCGCTGCCGCCGAACCCCAGAACCAGAAAGCTCTCCACCGCCTCGCGATTCTTGCCCGCCTCATAACTGGTCACGCGCTTCAGCTTCGGTTCGTAAACCTGCACCTTCCCGTCGCTGAAAAGCACACTCTTCGGCGGGTCGGTAATGTCGGCCATCATCTGGATCTCTTTGCCAGACCGCCGATAATAAACCGTGCCCTTTTGCGTATCCCTGTCGTTGACGACTTTGAAGTATTGTTCCCACTCAAAGTTGGCCTGCGCGCTGCGGAACTCGGCGGCCGCGGCATCCATGCGGTTCACGATTTTCTGGAGATTGGGGTCGGTCTGCGCATTCGCCGGCGCGGAAATCAAGCAAACCAGAAATGCCAACAACCCAGCGAAACCTCTGCCCTGTTTTCGAGAGGGAAACGTCATTCTTGCCTTTGTGTGCGATCTCAGGATTCGAACGGCGGCGCTACTCTTTCTCGACCCACACTCGGTAGCTCTGCACGTGCCCGGCGCTGTCCTTTACCGGCACGTACTTTAGTATTGTTGCCGCTCCGGTGATCGGTTCGATAATCTCCAGCATCTGTTCTTTCAAGCCCGCATCATTCTTCGCCGAGAGTTGCGAAGCCTCGATCTGATAGATGAATCCTCCATGCCCGTCAGGCTGGATCACCACCTCCGTCTGATGCGGCACTCGCTCGATCGGTTTGTCCTTGAAATTAATCCAGTACGGCGAGAGGAACACGAATACCAGGATCAGCGTGACCATCACATCGTAGTGAAGGCTGCCACGCTCGTAGGACCACAGCACGTATCCGCGGATTGTCCGCCAGATCGATTTCATCCAGCGAGGGCGCGCCGGGAACCGCCGGAGTTGCTTTTGCGCTTTCCAAGTCTAGTGACTGATCCTTGGGTTGGCAATAAATCAGCCGCCAATCGTCAGACTTCAGTCGTCAGCGGGCCCCGGGCACAGCGGGAGGACAAGCGCCTCACGTTCCTAGTCTTTCCGTCGCAAGTCTTCAGCACAAATTCGCAATTGCGTTCGCGCTCCAAAAGGCCGTCATCTTCTACTATGTACCGATTTGCTGAGGACTGGCGACTAGTGACCGGCGAATGCTTTCGTGATCCGCTCCGCCCCAATATACGGACGAAGAGCCTCCGGAACGAGTACGCTCCCATCGGCCTGCTGATAATTCTCCACAATCGCTACCCAGGTTCGGCCCACCGCCAGGCCGCTTCCGTTCAGAGTGTGCAGATACTCCGTCTTGCCCTTGCCGTCGGGCCGGAATCGAATGTTGGCCCGCCGGGCCTGAAATGACTCGAAATTCGAGCACGACGAAATCTCCCGGAATAATCCCTGGCCGGGAAGCCAAACCTCGATATCGTACGTCTTGGCCGACGAGAATCCCATGTCCGCGGTGCAAAGAGTAACAACCCGGTAGTGCAATCCAAGTTTCTGCAGCACGGTTTCTGCGTGATGCGTGAGTTTTTCGAGTTCGTCGTAGGAATGATCCGGATGCGCAAACTTCACCAGTTCTACTTTCTGAAACTGATGCTGTCGAATAATGCCGCGCACGTCCTTCCCATACGAACCGGCTTCGCTGCGGAAACACGGCGTATACGCCGTCAGCGAAACCGGCAACCGCGCGCCTTCAATCGTTTCGTCGCGATAGAGATTCGTTACCGGCACTTCCGCGGTTGGAATGAGCCACAGATCCTTCTCGCCATGGGGCACGCGAAACAGGTCGGCCGCGAATTTTGGGAGCTGCCCGGTCCCATACAGCGACTCGGAATTCACCAGGTAGGGCGGCAAAACTTCGGTATAACCATGCTCTCTGGTGTGCAGATCGAGCATGAAGTTCGCCAGCGCGCGCTCGAGCTTAGCCCCTAAATCCCAATACACGGCAAATCGTGCGCCTGAAAGTTTCGCGCCACGCTCCAGGTCGAGTACCCCGAGTTCCTCGCCCAGTTCCCAGTGCAGCTTGGGCGTAAAGTCGAACTTCGGCGGCGCACCCCAGCGCCGCACCTCTACGTTGTCGTCGGGACCCTTGCCTACCGGCACCGACTCATGCGGCAGATTCGGTACACCCTGCAACACCGACTTGAACTTCTCGTCAACCTGGGCTACGCGCTGTTCGTAATCTTCGATGACGCTCTTTTGCGTGCCGACTTCCTCGGTGAGCATCGCCAGCTCTTTTTGTTGCTCTGGCGAGAGCGCCCCTTTCTTTTCCGCCTGCTTCAGAGCTCCAATCTTCGGCGAGAGCTCGTTGCGCCGCTTCTGCGCGGTCTCAAGCGTGGTGATATACGAGCGCCTCTCCGCGTCCACGGCTTTGAAATCGCCCAAAACCTCAGACGGATCCATTTCGCGCAGGCGCAGCTTTTCCTCAACCAAAGCCAGGTTATTACGGACGAAGTTCAGATCGAGCATGGAAACTTTTAGTGTATCGAAAAAGCAGGGGAGGGCGCACGCTCCATCTGGATTCGCTGCCGCTTAGGCTTACTTTCCAGGGTGTGCCACAATTCGCGCTTTCGACCGCTTTGGTCTTTGGCCGCTTCGGTGGCACACTGTAAACTAACCGACGCTAATGAATTGTTCCCTACGCACATTGGTGGCTGGCCTGCTGGCCTGCCTGCTCGTCGATGGCCTGTCGGCGCCGTTGGCCGCTGCCTCCGCGTACAACGGGCATCCCAAGCTCATCGTCATCATCGTGATCGATCAATTTCGCGGCGACTACCTGGAACGCTACCGCGATCAGTTCGTCGAAGGCGGCTTCCGCCTGTTCCTCGACCACGGGGCCTATTTCACCGACTGCAATTACGACTACGCCAACACCCGGACCGCGCCTGGACATGCCACCTTGCTGAGCGGCGCCTACAGCAGTGGCCATGGCATCATTGCCAACGAATGGTGGGATCCGCAGAAAAAGCACATGGTCACCTCGGTTGAGGATGATTCCACCAAGCTGGTCGGGTCGGCAGACGATGCCAAAGGAGCATCACCGCACAACCTGATGGCCAGCACCTTGGGCGATGAGCTGAAGCTTGCCACCGGCGGCAAATCCCGGGTCTTCGGAATCGCCCTGAAAGATCGCGCCGCAGTTCTTCCGGCTGGCTACTCTGGAGATGCCGCATACTGGATTGACCATCAGTCAGGTGCCTGGGTCACGTCCACCTACTATCGCAACGATCTTCCCAAATGGGTCGCCGATTTCAATTCCAGCAATCGTGCCGGGAAATATTGGGATCGCGATTGGCGCGACGGGAACGGCAACGTGCTTCGCTCCACCTCTCATCGCAAGGGCAAAGATGGATCGGAAGCCGGGTTTTACGAGGTGGTTGGTTCCACCCCTTTCGCTAACCAGTATGAGCTCGAGTTCGCCAAAGAGTTAGTCCTCTACGAGCAGCTTGGCACCGGAGTCGCGACAGACCTGCTCACAATCAGCCTTTCAGCGAACGACATTCTTGGGCACCAGGTGGGGCCAGATTCCCCAGAAGTCCAGGCCATGTCGCTTGCCACCGATCGCGAACTTGCTGAGTTCTTCAATTTCGTCGGCCATCAGGTTGGCCTCGCCAATGTCTGGATCGCGCTCTCCGCCGATCACGGCGTCGCGCCTCTGCCCAGTGTTGCCAACAAATTGCGCATTCCTGCAACGAATCTCGACGCAAGCGCGATAGGTGCCCAGATCAACAAGGCTCTTTCCGCCAGGTACGCCTCAGGAAAGCTCACGGATTTCGTAAAAACGTTCGACTATCCCGATGCCTGGTTGAACGAAGACGTGTTTACCTCTTTCAAGATCAAAGAAGAAGACGCCGAGCACGCTGTTGGCGAGGCCATGAAACAGGCGGGCATGCGTGGTTACTTCACGCGTTCCCAGCTAGCTGCAGGAAATGCCCCGAATACGGAACTCGGCCGCAAATACCTGAACAGCTACTCTCCCGAGGGTGGATGGTACGTGCTGGGTATCCCCGTGCCATTCAATGTCGGCGGCAGCAAGGGAACGGATCACGCCACCCCCTATACCTACGATACGCATGTCCCGCTGGCATTTTATGGGGTGCCCTTCCAGCAGGGGACATTTCGAACCCACGTCGAGCCTGTCGATCTGGCCGTGACCCTGGCATCTCTGATTGGGGTCAACGCGCCGACCCACGCCATCGGAAGGGTGCTCGTTGAGGCGCTAGCCCCGCAACATCACGCAGAAGTCGCCGCACCACCAGGTGATCGATCTCCCCGGCCACTACGGCCTTCCGGCGATCTGAAACCGGCAGCATTGGTTGCCGGTATGGGAGGCGAGCGTTGAACGTTCCCATTAGCAGTATCCCTCCCGACTTGTCGGTTAGCTTTTGCGGGCTCCAATTGAAGAACCCGGTCATCGGTGCGAGCGGCACCTTCGGCTATGGCCTCGAGTTCGAGGATGTCGTGCACCTCGACAAGCTCGGCGGCTTCATAGTGAAGGGCTTGTCACGTGAACCCATGACTGGCAACCCGCCCCCGCGCCTCTACGAAACCGCTGCCGGCATGTTGAACGCCATTGGTCTGCAGAATATTGGCGCCCGCGCCTTTGTGGACGAGAAGCTTCCCAAGCTGCGCGAGATCAAGAACACAGTGATCTTCGCCAATGTCTTCGGCTACACCCGCGAGGACTACGAACGAACGATCCAGATTCTGAATGAAGGCGACGGCATCGCGGCATATGAACTGAACGTCTCCTGTCCGAACACCCAGCACGGCGGGATCCAGTTTGGCAGCGATCCGCGCTCGCTCGACGAGGTCGTGAGCACCGCCAAGCGAGCGTCCGACCGCCCCCTGATCGTGAAACTCTCCCCGAACGTCACCAGCATCGCCCAGATGGCGCACATCGCTCAGGAGGCCGGCGCCGATGCCGTTTCCCTTGTGAATACATTTGTCGCGATGGCCATCGATCCCGTGACGCGCAAGCCGCGTATCGCCAACGTCACCGCTGGCCTTTCAGGACCTGCGATTAAACCGATCGCTGTGCGCATGGTCTACGACGCGGCTCATTCGGTGAAAATTCCCGTGATCGGGATGGGGGGCATCTCCAATGCCGCCGACATCATTGAATTCATGCTGGCCGGTGCCACGGCTGTGCAAATCGGCACGGCGAGTTACTGGGACCCTTGCGCGACGGAGAAAATTGTGGTCGAACTGCAGAACTACTGCGCCGAGCACGACATTCCAGAACTCGCCGAACTCACCGGCGGCTTGATCATGGAATAACGCTGTTGAATGGAGCGACGGGCGCCCCCGCCCGCCGGGTTTTGCGCAAGTATCAAATCGTGCGAAAGAGACGTTGAAGATTTATTGGCGCAGCCGCCGAGCCGGCGGGCAACTAGGCCCATCACGCTTCGTTCATCGTTACTCCACAATCGGAGTGGCTCGAATGATCTCGCTTCAATATCCAACCCACTTCCCCAGAATTGCTCCCATCGCCAGATAGCAAGCCAGTTGATAGCCCGTATTGATCAGAAATAAATTCCAGGGCTTGTTGGTGAAAAGCTTATCCGTCAACTGCACCGTCATGACGAATGCGGCCCACACCCCCAGCCCAGCCTTCATTCCATAAAGAGATGTAGAGATCGCGAGATGAAAGATGATTTTCCCCAGGACGAACGCGCTCAGCAGGCTTGCCAGAAACGAGATGCCGTATTTCAGGCCAGCACCCTTCTGCATCTCAGCGATGCGGGCCTTATCCTCCGGGTCGTATCCCATTGCGACCATCCACGGCTTGGCAAAGAGGAACGGCGAGTACCACAGGAAGCCAATCACCATCGTGGCGACGGCGGATCCGAAGACGGCCCCGCAGTTGACACACATGAGGAACATCGTTCCCTCCTGCTCCGTCGTTCGCACCCAGGCTGAGACGGATAAGGGAAGGATGCCTTAACGCCCGTTGCTGTACCAGATACTACCTGGGGACTCGTAGGTTAATCCCTCGCCCCAGACCGCTTGCGTGTCACCGCGGTTGTCGATGCTCATTTCAAAGTAGTCGCCGAAAGGAAACTTGAAACCTTGAGGGTTGATGTAGTTGTAGCCCGAAACGTAGTTCGATAGCTGCGTTTCCGCCGACCAGGTCGCTCCACCGTTCGTCGAACTCCGATAGTAAGTGTTCCAGAAAGGATTCTGACGAGTGTCCATCCAGGCGATCCGAACGTCGCCTGCTGTGCCCGCTACGATGGTGGGAAACGCGTGCCCCACGCCGTACGGGGCATTCGAGACGTTCGACTTCGGAGACCACGTCGACCCGGATGTCGTCGACGATGCAAAGTAAATCCGCTCCGCGCCCCGGTTGACTGGCCCGGCATTCCACAGCGCATACAAGGTTCCTGCCGCGTCGGAAGTCACCGCAATTTGTGCACCCAGATATGCCCACCCGCATTCATCCGTCGCACACTCCGGCGGCGCGCCCGATACATCCAGCAAGGTCGTGGACCAACTCTTCCCGCCGTCGGACGACCGGCTCACAAATAAATCGACCGGCCCCTGTCCGCCGGCCTGGCGCCGGTATCCTGCCCACGAAAGAAACAGATTGCCTGTCTGATCGATCGTCGCGCCACCTGCCTGCGCCCAGCCCATGCCGTCGATCTCGTTCACGTTCACGGGCACAAACGAGTTCCCGCCATCGTGGGACACAGCCACCCAGATCTTCGCGGCCCGGTTGTACGCGACATAGACGTCGAGGCCACGCACCGCGAGCACCGGCTTGTCAGCCTCGGTCTCCGTCCGGGTTGCGACCACTTCGTTCCACGTAAGCCCAAAATCCACCGAGCGTGCGACCACGATGTCACGGCGATCGTTCTCGAGCCACGCCGCGTAGACTGTACGCCGGTCCACGGGATCAACCACGATCTGCGGATCGAATTGGGCGGACCCGCGAATCGCGATCCGGCGCTCCCCTCTCCAAGTCGCACCATTGTCGGTGCTCTCTACCAGGATCATCGTGGGAATGGGACAGGTATTGCAGCCCGGCACTTGGATGTATTGTGGGTAGAGAATGTAGACGTGACCGTAGCCATCCGCTGCAATGGCCGGCTCCCACTGATCGCCAAGACGCAACCCCACGCGTGCTTGTGGAGAAAATCCCAGACTGGATGCCTGCCCCGGGAACCAGAGCGCCGTCAGACAAACTACGGCAGCGAGCCAGCTGCGATGAAGGCCGTAAGACACAAGACTCCTGGGGGGCGGCGGACGCTCCGAATCTTGGACTCTATCTGGAAAGTGGAAGGCCGTCAACCACTTGATACACAACGAGATGGCCCATTTGTGCCATGTCGGCCGATGCCGCCATCATCGACTCATTTTTCGCTATGCAGTCAGGAGTACCGGAGCGCCTTTGGTCACAACAATGGTGTGCTCGTAGTGCGCCGCCAGCCGCTGGTCGACAGTTCGCATCGTCCATCCATCTTCGGCGAGAAGTGTCTTTCCCGAACCCGCTGCGATGATCGGCTCGACCGCAATCACCAGGCCTTCCGTGAGTGTCCGACGCTGCGCGGGATCAGGATAGTTCGGAACCCGCGGCTCCTCGTGGATGGTTCGCCCGATCCCATGGCCGCCCAACTCTCGAATGACCGCGAATCCGTCCCGCTTCACTTCCCGCTCCACCACTCGGCCAATCTCTGAGACCCGGAAGCCGGCGCGCGCCACCAGCATCGCCTTCTCGAACGCCCGGCGCGCGCACACAATCAAGCGCTCTGCCTCTGGTGAAATCGCTCCCACACCCACAGTCTCCGCCGCATCCGCCATGAAGCCGTTCTTCTCGACGGTCACGTCAAGTTTGAGTAGGTCGCCATCCTGCAGCACCCGGCTTCCCGGAACACCATGAACTGCTTCTTCGTTGAGGCTGATGCAGTTTGCTCCTGGAAATCCGTAGACGGTCGCCGGCGCCGAACGTGCCCCGTTGGCCGCCATCACTTCCGCGCCAATGTCATCGAGCTGTGCCGTAGTTATGCCAGCGCGTACTTGCTGCTTCATGGCTTCAAGCACTCGGCGGACCACGGCTCCCGCCGCGCGCAGTGCTTCCAGTTCTTCCGGGCCGCTAATCGACACGCCGCCCCTCCTCCAAGAATCTTACGGAAAAAGTGAAGCGCTGGCTATGCCGCTTCACGGACCGGCCGGCGCGGCCCAAAAAACAGCAGCAAAATGATGCCGGCGATATAGAAGGACCAGACTTGCGAGAGGGAAAACCCGATAAGACGCAGCACTAACCCGAAAATCGCGATCGACTCGGAAAGCGCGTAGGTCATCACGTAGCCGGCCCGCCAGCGTTGCAGCGTCGCAGTGTCGTTGGGCCGCGCCGCCAGGGTCGTTGCCGACTGCAGTACCAGCGTGCGCCGCACCACAAGGATGACTCCAACAATGGTGATCGTCGCCAGCGACAGCGCGTAAAAAAGTGTGGGATTGCTCAGCTTGGGAATGGAACCGACCAGCTCTCCAGCTACGACGAAAAGCAACACGCTCAACAACATCGCGATCTGAATGGCGCGCACGATTTTGATCGCCGATTCCACTGCCTCACATTTTGCCTGAATTTCGGCAGCCGTCGTCAAAATTTTGCGATTGAGCCTTTTCCGCCAACAGTTTTACATTCTTTACAAACCGTGACAGGAGGACTCTGGAAAGTTTAATGTCCGTGCGCCTCACTCCGGGCCGGACGCAAGCGCAGAAAAATCCGGAACGACACGGGATTCGCGCCGTAGGACGTATCGAGCACTGCCGGCTTGCTGTAGAACGTCACATCAGCGCCCAACCCGAATTGCCACGTATGGTTTTGAAAGAGATCGCGGACCCCACCGAACGTATACGCACCGATCCGGTATGCCGGATGAACCGCAGCCTGCGGAAAAAGTTCGTCCTTGTCGACCAGTTCCAGCCGCGTGTAGGCGTAGTTGCTGCGCCGGAAATTCAGGGTTGACTCCAACAGATAGCTGTTCAGGTTTGTGCCTGTCTCGTCTTTATGCTTCCGCCCCCATACCACCGTCGTCGCCCAGTTCCCCTTCACGAGCGGACGGTTGTACTCGATCGAAGCTGACTGCCGGCGTTCATCGCCCGGCTCCAGCGCCTCAGGATGAATGAGTCTTCCGTAACTGTATTCCGCGGTCCAATTTCGCGCCGGCGCTACGCTCGCTCGTGCGGACCACGAATCCAAGGCCGCCAACTGGATGCTCCAACGCTCTTCATTGGGCTCGCGTCCATTGAAAACCGAGCCTTCAATTTTCACGCGATCGACGACTACTCCCGTTGTAACCACGCCAAAACTGGTGTGCGTCGAATCCTGCAGATGATGACTCAGGGGCGCCGCTGGCAATTCTGCTGCGGACGCTCGGTGAATGTAGGTCACCGGACCAAGCGCGGGCTCGGCCGACGGTCCTCCGTACAACTCCCAGGAAACCCGCTTCGTTAGTGGCATGGAGTAGTATGCCGACAACTCCGCGAATACATTGTGTGGGTGCTGGTGATCGACCAGCGGCTGGCCGTGATAGGTCTCTCCCGTCTGGAAGAGCTCAGGAAATCCCGGGTGCGGCGAAGTCAGTGACTCCGCTGAAAACATCTGCCGGAACAACAGCGTCCCTCGACCCAGCTTGTGCTGCTCCATCAGCATCAGCCAGTTCACCGATTCCGCTTTCCCCACGCCCCGCGGCCCGCCCTGCTGGTTGTAGGTGAGGAAAACGACCCCATGCGCCATCAGTTCCCATTGGCCGCGAGACGTCATCCATTCGTTCCCTGGTACCGAGGCGGGTTGCCAGCTTGTGCCCGATCCTGCATGCGGTGACGGCAGCCAATCCGGACCTGACATCGACATCTGCATGCCAGGCATATCCTGCATATGACCCGAATGATCATGAGCCGGCATCGTCGGGTTGTCCTGCGCGATCGCTCCACCGACGAGCAACCCAAATAAAACAACAATTGAGATCTTCGCTCGCAATTACCACTCCTTCGCCGACAGTCAGAGACACAATGGATGCAGGGCACTACCCCTGACGTTGAAAGATCCGGAAAGATAGCGGCGAAGTTTAGACGCGGAGAGGCGAGGCTCCGGGAGGTGATCCGGAGGTGGGAGTCAAGGTGATGGGATGGAAGGGCATCAGCGCCTCAGGCTTTATGTCGACGTGGGTTATCGCCTGAACGGCACGCATGCACGGCTGCGGCACGCCCGACGCTCTTACCAGTGCGGAACCGTGCCCGGCCACGCAGCACAGAAAATTCGCCGGCGTTGAAGGTCTCCCTTTCTCGCCGTGCGAGTGCTGATGACATGCTGCTGGCGCGCGCGATGCACGCCACGACGCTGCCGCAGGATCGGCCAGGGCGCGGGATCCTCCTGCCAGCAACAGCAAAACGGTCACGAGCTTTGAATAGCGCTTCATCGCCCTCTCAATGGGATGCCCACCGATGGACAAAGTTGCGCAGCATATCGCGATCGACCCGGTTGTTCTCGCGCACTCATGATCCGGTAATTTTCAAGCGCAGATCCTCGGGTAGCTTTTCCCGAATCTCGGCGGGAAGCCGGTCATGCACCCGACGCGCTCCCAGTCGCGCCACGTCCACCACGGTGGTTGGGGCTGGTGTCGCTACGGCCACAATCAGCCACAGCAGTGCCGAAAGCGCGAACCCGCCCAGCGCCACCAGTTCCAGTAGCAGCGCATGCCTCGGACCGAAGTGCCGGATCACCCCAAACGCCAGCAGAAAAACGCCTGCCGACATCGAGGCCAGCACGATCAGCGAGACATCGATGATGCGGTGGATTTTCTGGTGGCTGCGGCAATGTTCGCACGCCGCGAAGTGCTGCTCGTAGTCGCCGCGCATCTCCGGCGCCAGGCCGGAGATGTCGTACCGCCAGCCAGCCAGAATCTTGCCTACGAGGGGGTCGACGCACTGGCTCATACTTGATGACTACAGGCGGATCGGCTCCAAAGGCTCAGTCTGTGATGCCAGCATCACCCGGTTGAGGAGCAGGGTTCGACGAGGCCCCAGGGCCTTTTCCGCCGCTCCCCGGGCAATTTCGGGATGGTTGTTGTGCTCGGAGAGGTGCGCCAGAACCACGTACGCTGCTCCCCCATCATAGTCGCTGGAGAAGAATTCCGCGAGTGCGTCGTTGGACAGGTGCCCCACCCGGCTCATAACCCGCTGCTTCACCGACCAGGGATACGGCCCTACCCGCAGCATCTCCACATCGTGGTTCGATTCCATCACCAGAACCTCGCAGCGGCGCAGATGATCGCGTACGCTGGCCGGCACATATCCAAGATCGGTAGCGAACCCAATCTTGACGCCTTCCGCCCGAAACGTGAAGCCGACAGGATCGGCGGCATCGTGCGGGATGGTGAACGGCGTCACCGCAATGTCGCCGACACGGAAGCTTCGTCCCGCGGCAAAAATCTCCAGCCGCTCGAGCGCCGGCCGCACCCCGTCGCTGTCGCGCAGCGCACGGGACCAGCTCTGATGGGTTGCTCCGGTCATGAACACAGGAGTCTTGAGTTTTTTCGCCAGCGTGGCCAGGCCGTAAATATGATCGGAATGTTCGTGCGTGATGACGATCGCGGAAAGCGAACGCGGATCTTCTCCCAGCGCCCGCATGCGCCGGAACGTCTCGCGGCAGGAAATCCCCGCGTCCACCAGAATCCGGGTTGTCGAGGTTTGTACAACGGCGCTGTTGCCCCGGCTACCACTAGCCAGCACCGAAACCGACACTCCCATATGTTCGCAGCATACCTGTTATGGCTGTGAATTCGGGAGTAACTTTCTGGTTAGCCGAGACTCTCGTGCGACGGAGCGCTTTACCTTGCGAGGCTCAAGAAGGATCCGCCATCGCAGCCCGAGGCAAGTGCCAGCACTTAGAACTCATCAACTCGTGTCACAAATGGTTTTGGAAAGGGCACGCCTTTCACAGACTGCGGAAAAACGACTGTAGCGCCGGCGTCCCGCCGGCTGTCGCGAGGCCGGGGTCCCCAGCAAGCGTCTTTGACTTGCTGGGGTGGGAGGGCATCTTGCCCTCGCCGCGTAGGTTCAAATCAGGGCACGCCTTTCAAACCGTCTGCCGACCTTTCAACCGTGCCGACGGCACGGCATCGGCTGCCATCGCTGACCCGCACAAGAAGTGGCGGACTATTTTCGGCGAACTTCCAACGGCGAAGTTCTCTCTCGCGGAAGACTAGAAACCGAGACCACGGAACGACATGCGCCCACGCCAGTCGAAGCTTCGAATCCATGGGCACCCTTCGCGCCCTCTGCGGCAGTTCTCAGCGCCCTTTGCGGTTAAAAGCTTTCACGGTAAGCGGCTGAAGGCTGAACGCTGAGCGATCGATTCTCCCGACCTCTTACTTCTGCCCGAGAATGTTTCCAATCGCTCCGCGCAGCACCGCCCCTCCGTAGGCGCCCGCGATGCCCGGCAAAAATGCCAGAAAGGATTCGTAGATCTGCGCCCGATACGGCTTCTCGGTCAGCAGCAAATAGCCCAACAGTTCTGCCACGGGCACCAGCAATCCAACAATCGCCGCCCAGCGCCAAGGCCGCCCCGGACGCATCACTCCCAGGATCATGCATGGCGCCAACACCAGCAATGCCGTCAGCAGCAGGTCGCCAACCTTGATGTCCACCCATCCCGCCAGCATACCCGCGCCCGCGGCGAAGACGTAAAATCCAGTGTCGTGGCGACTGCCACGCCTTTCTTCCGGCAGAACCTGTCCCCACGCTGTAGTCATTGACAACCCACTTCTTCGTTTTGTCGTCCGCTTCGAAAACGCGCGAGCACGTCTACTCACGGCGACGCCCTAATACTTGTAGAATCCTCGTCCGCTCTTCCTTCCCAGCCACCCCGCATCGACCATCTTGATCAGCAGCGGGCACGGCCGGTACTTGGGATCGCCCAGACCGGCAAGCAACACCCGCATGATGTCCAGACACACATCCAGTCCGATGAAGTCTGCCAAAGTGAGCGGTCCCATCGGATGCGCCATGCCCAGCTTGAACACTTCATCGACCGCCTCTGGGGTAGCGACGCCTTCCATCACGGCATACATCGCTTCGTTGAGCAGCGGCATCAATACGCGGTTTGAAACGAAGCCCGGCGCGTCGTTGACCTCTACCGGCGTCTTGTCGAGCGCGATCGCCAGATCGCGCACCGTCTCAAACGTTGCCTGGGAAGTCGCCAGGCCGCGAATCACCTCGACCAGCTTCATCACTGGCACCGGGTTGAAAAAGTGCATCCCGATTACTTGCGCCGGGCGTTTGGTCAGCGCCGCCAGCTTGGTGATGGAAATCGACGAAGTGTTCGAAGCGACGATCACTTCCGGATGCGCAATCCGGTCGAGGTCGCGAAAAATTTCAGCTTTGATTTCGAATTTCTCGGTTGCCGCTTCGACAATAAAATCGCATTCAGCCAGGCGTGCGGGATCAAGCACCGGAGTAAGTCGCTTACGAGCGCCCGCCTCCTGTTCGGCCGTAATCTTTCCTTTGGCTGTCTCCCGGCCCAGGTTCTTGGCGATCGCATCGAGCGCGCGGTCGAGAAAGCGCTGCTCCACGTCATAAAGAGTGACGTCGTATCCGCTGCGTGTGAACACATGCGCGATGCCGTTGCCCATCGTGCCCGCGCCCACCACGCCCACTCGCTTGATCTGCATCCGAAGCCACTCCCGGCCAGTCTTGAGGGAACCGAGAAGTTTAGCAGACCGCAAACCTGCCCCGGCGTGACGGTCGCGTATTGAACCCGCATCTCAGAGAAAAGTTGCGGACCCGCGTAAACATTGGCTCGCAGCGAGATTCAACATTCGAGCTCGAGTGTCATGAACTCGTTGTCAGAGGCAGCACGCAGGGTCGCACCCGCATCCCACTTGGCGGACACCGGAATCGGTCTTCCCGGTGACGGAGGTGACTATGCGGCGACAAGTGACGATGACAGCTCTGGCGATTTCCGCGCTTCTGGTGCTTGGCACCATTGCGCTGGCGCAGGACGCGGATGATTACTACCGGCGTGGAAACGCGGCCGAAGCGCGGCAGTACGGCTATGACAACGGCTTTCGCGATGGCGAGAAGCGCGGACGCCACGAAGGCCGCGAGAACGATCCCTACGATTACCACACACCCGATTGGCGACAGGCCACGCATGGCTACAAGGACTGGATGGGCCCGGTGAATGTCTTCCAGAATTCCTACCAGCAAGGCTATGCCGAAGGCTTCCGCTCGGGCTTCGAGGCGGAGCGCCCCGGCCGGCGCGGTGACGAAGGCTATCGCGGCAACGGCTATTCCAGCGGGAGCTATTACAGCAATGGCTCCTACGGCTACGATAGCCGCATCGGCTACAACACCGGCTATCAGGACGGCGTCAGCATGGCGCGCGAAGACCTGTACAACCGGAAGCCATTCAATCCCAACCCCCGCGCCCGCTTCGGCGGTCGCGACGACGGCTACCACCGCGAGTATGGCGACAAAAACACCTATAAAGCCCAGTACACCGACGGCTACATCGCCGGATACCAGGCCACATTTCACGGGAGGTACTAGGCAAGTGTGTAGCGCCGCCGTCCCGGCGGCTGTCGAGCGGGCGTCTCGCCCGCTCCTGCGAGGACAGGGCGCCCTCCGGACATCAGGCAGGATGCCGGCGCTACAAAAATCAAGCCGCCGGAAACGACTCCGGCGGCTGAATTCTTTTCGACTTTTAAATCCCTTGTCATTGCGACAGCTGAGCGAAGCGAACGAGGGAGGAATCTGCTTTTCCTAAAGCATCTCCCGATCTCACGAATGCCCTGAAACGGTCTGCCCTTCCTTCCCAGCCGCCTCGAGCCTCGCATTCGCGCGTGCCAAGGCATTCTGCGCGCGCGGCACATCCACGTCCGTATCCCCACTACTCAGTCGCCTCTCGGCGCGCTCTTTCGATTTTTGCGCTCGGGCACAATCCACATCCTCGCCGCGCTCGGCGGTCTCGGCAAGAATCGTGACTTTGTCCGGCAGCACTTCCGCAAAACCCCACGCCACGCACAGGTAGTGCGTCTGGCTGCCATTGCGATAGCTGATCTGCCCCACCGCCAGCTCGGTAATCAATGGCGCGTGCCCCGGCAAAATCCCCAGATACCCGTTTTTCCCAGGAATCTGCATCTCCTCGGCCCGGTCTTTCACAACCAGCTTTTCCGGGGTAACGATTTCGAGTTGGAATGAATCAGCCATGGATCAGTCGTTGGTCAGTAGTCGTTGGTCGTTGGTCGTCGGTCGTGGGCAAATCTCGTTAGTCGCAAGTCATTGCATAAAGCTGACGGCCCCAAGACTTCTGCGAACGCGAGCCGTTCCGTCGCGCTCGCTCGGACGGTGTCGATCATGGGTTCCTGCCAACGACCAACGACCGACGACAGGTTTTCTACGCCGCTGCCTTCATTTTCTCCGCGGCTTCAACCACTTCGTCAATCGTGCCCTTCATGTAGAAGGCCTGCTCCGGAATATCGTCGTACTTGCCTGACACGATATCGCTGAAGCCCTTCACCGTATCCGCGACCTTCACGTACCGCCCGGGCGAACCGGTGAACTGCTCGGCTACGTGGAACGGTTGCGACAGGAAACGCTGAATCTTTCGCGCCCGCGCCACCGTGATCTTCTGGTCTTCGCTCAGCTCGTCGATACCGAGAATCGCGATGATGTCCTGTAAGTCTTTGTAGGTCTGCAGGGTCTTCTTCACGGCTTGCGCGACATCATAGTGCTCTTGCCCGACGATGCGCGGATCGAGAATTCGCGAGGTCGACGCCAACGGATCGACCGCGGGATAGATGCCAATTTCCGTCAGTGCACGAGAAAGCACTGTGGTCGCGTCGAGGTGGGCAAACGTGGTTGCCGGCGCCGGGTCCGTCAAGTCGTCAGCGGGCACGTAAATCGCCTGCACCGAGGTGACCGATCCCTTCTTGGTCGACGTGATGCGTTCCTGCAACTCTCCCATTTCCGTGGCCAGGTTTGGCTGGTAGCCGACGGCGCTCGGCATGCGACCCAACAGCGCCGACACTTCCGAGCCCGCCTGCGTAAAGCGGAAAATGTTGTCGATGAAGAGCAGCGTGTCAGCGCCTTCTTCGTCACGGAAATATTCCGCCACGGTCAGGCCGGTCAGCGCGACGCGCAGACGGGCTCCTGGCGGCTCAGTCATTTGACCGTAAATCAATGCTGCCTTCGACTTCGAAGGAACCCCCGGCGTGATCACGCCCGACTCGCTCATTTCAAGCCACAGGTCGTTGCCTTCACGCGTGCGCTCGCCGACGCCGGCAAACACCGAAAAGCCGCCGTGCTGTTTGGCCACGTTGTTGATGAGTTCCTGAATGAAGACGGTCTTGCCGACACCCGCGCCGCCGAACAACCCAATCTTGCCGCCCTTCAGGAACGGCTGGATCAGGTCGACGACCTTCACCCCGGTCTCAAACATTTCGGCGCTCGTCGCTTGCTCGTCGAATGCGGGGGCCGGCCGGTGAATGGGCATGCGCTTCTTGTATTCGATCGGACCGAGTTGATCGACAGGCTCGCCAATCACGTTCATGACGCGCCCCAGCGTCCCAGGACCGACGGGGACAGAAATCGGACCGCCGAGGTCGATCGCCTTCATGCCGCGCACCATGCCATCCGTAGCTTCCATGGCAATGCAACGCGCTCGGCCCTCTCCCAGGTGCTGCTGCACCTCAAGAACGACGTTGATCGGCTGCGGCACCTTGAAGCCGTCGCTGACCACGCGCAGCGCCTGGTAAATAGGAGGCAGGCCCGCCTCGGTGAACTGCACATCCACCGCCGGCCCTGCAATCTGGATTACGTGTCCAATGTTTTCTGACATAGAAAATCAGCCCTTAGCTCTCAGCCGTCAGCTTTCAGCCCCTCTCTGGAAACCGCGAGGCTTAAGCTCTCGGCTTGTATCTAACCATCCTCACAAATGCCCTCTGCGAGGACCTTACGCACTCCTGAACCAGTTGACAGCTGACGACTGATAGCTGTCAGCTGCTCTACTGCGCTGCCGCCCCGCTCACAATCTCAATGATTTCTTTCGTAATCTTCGCCTGGCGCGCCCGGTTCATCGCGAGTGTGAGCGAATCAATCATGTCGGTCGCGTTGTTAGTCGCCGATTCCATCGCGGTCATGCGCGCCGCGTGTTCGGCGGCCACCGACTCCAGTAGCGCATGAAAAATCTGGATACCCACATATTTCGGCAGCAAATCGTGAAAGAGTTCTCTCGGAGACTGCTCGTAGATGTAGTCCACTGGCGCCGTCGCGAAACTTTTGGCCGCCGCGTCAATCTCACGCGCTTCGGTGGAACGCATCCCTACGCCCGCCGAGATCGCCGCCTTCTGCGCCTCTTCCTTTTCTTGTTGCGTCAGTTCCCGCGCTACCTGTACCTGCGCCACGCCCACTTCCACGATCGGCAACACCCGCTCCACCACCAGCCGCTGCTGGATCACGGATTTGAATTCATTGAAGATCAGGTAAACCGCGTCGATCGCCCCCTCGGAGTAGCGCTCGATCACCCTCTGCGCAATTTCCGATGCCAGCGCGTAATCCACCTTGTTCAAGACACCGATGCGCTCGCCGATCATCATCGTCCGCGCGGCCTCGGTCGAGTCAAACTCCCTCGGCTCTCCCATCGGGAAACGCCGCCGCAGAAAATCGCGGCCCTTGCGTCCGATGGTCTCGATCTCAATGGTCTTCCCCGACTTGTCTTTCAAGAACTGCATGGCGGCCTTGAGGATGTTCGTATTGAACGCTCCCGCCAGTCCCTTATCGCCGGTTACGACGATCAGCAGGATGTTGTGCTCTTCCCGCTGCGCCAGTAGCGGATGCCGCGGCTCACCCGTCTCCGGATCGTAAATCTCTGCCCGAGACACCAGCGACTTCAGCACGTTGGTCAACATCTGCGCATAGGGCCGCGCCGCCAGCGCCCGGTCCTGCGCCCGCCGCAGCTTCGCCGCCGAGACCATCTTCATGGCCTTGGTGATCTGCCGCGTGTTGATCACGCTGCGAATGCGTCGCTTGATGTCGAGAATGTTGGCCATGAAAAACCAGCTACTAGCTTCTGGCTCCTAGCTTCTAGCAACCCATGAATCCGTCGTTAGTCGTTGGTCGTCGCAAACCCAAAACCATTGTCATCCTAGGCGAAGTGAGGTGCCAGCCGAACGGAGCGAAGGACCTATGCAATTTCAGTCATCAGTCTCCAGTCGCTAGTCGTCAGCAAAGACCTGGAACTCCGCTGTCTCAACCACCTTCGCGCTCTTTCCGGCACCGGCTTGCCAGAAGCCAGTAGCTAGCAGCCAAAAGCCTACTGCTTCCTCGCCGCCACGAACTGCTCTTTGCACTCCTTGATCACTTTCGCCATCTCGGCCTTCAGACCATCATCGAGAATTTTCTTCTCCATGATGGTGCGCAGCAGGCCCGGATTCGTCGTGTCGACATACTTGTACAACTCCATTTCAAACGGGCGCACCTGCTCCACCGGCATGTCGTCCAACGCACCGCTCGTTCCGGCAAAAATGATCAGAATCTGCTTGGAGAACGGCAGCGGCGAGAACTGTCCCTGCTTCAGCAACTCCACCAACCGCTGGCCGCGATTGAGCTGATTCAGCGTGGCCTTGTCGAGATCGCTGCCGAACTGGGCAAATGCCGCCAGTTCGCGGTACTGCGCGAGTTCGAGTTTCAACGATCCCGCCACCTGCCGCATGGCCTTGATCTGCGCGCTGCCGCCGACGCGGCTCACCGAAATGCCGACGTTCACCGCCGGGCGTACGCCCGAGTTGAACAGGTCGGTTTCCAGGAAGATTTGTCCATCGGTAATCGAAATGACGTTCGTCGGAATGTACGCCGAAACGTCGCCAGCCTGGGTTTCAATCACCGGCAACGCGGTGAGCGACCCACCGCCCATCTTGTCGCTCATCTTGGCGGCCCGTTCCAGCAACCGGGAATGGAGGTAGAACACGTCGCCGGGATACGCTTCACGCCCCGGCGGGCGACGCAGCAGCAGCGAAATCTCGCGATAAGAAGCCGCATGCTTCGATAGATCATCGTAGATAACGAGCGCGTGTCCCTTGTTGTCGCGGAAGTGCTCACCCATCGCGCACGCAGAATAGGGTGCGATGTACTGCATCGGCGCCGGTTCCGACGCCGACGCCGCCACGACGATCGTGTACTCCATCGCCCCGGCGTCCTCGAGAATCTTCACCACCTGCGCAATCGACGACCGCTTCTGCCCGATCGCGCAATAAATACAGATCAGGTCATTTCCCTTGCTGTTGATGATGGTGTCGAGCGCGATGGCCGTCTTGCCCGTCTGCCGGTCGCCAATGATCAGTTCGCGCTGGCCGCGCCCGATCGGAATCATCGAATCAATCGCCTTCAACCCTGTCGCCATCGGCTCCCGCACTGGCTGCCGGTCAATCACACCCGGAGCAATCCGTTCCATGGCAATGTATTCGGTCGTCGCGATCGGACCCTTATCGTCGATTGGCTGACCCAGGGAATTCACCACCCGTCCCACCAGCGCCTTGCCTACAGGCACGCTCATGATGCGGCCCGTCCGCTTGACTTCGTCGCCCTCGCGGATCTCGGTGTAGTCTCCGAGCAGCACCACACCTACCTGGTCTTCTTCCAGGTTCATCGCGAGTCCGGCGATCTCATGGGGAAACTGGAGTAGTTCTCCGGCCATGACCTTGTCGAGGCCATACACGCGCGCAATGCCGTCGCCAAGCGTGATCACTGTACCCACTTCATCGACGGTGATCTTGGTCTCGTAATTCTCGATTTGCTCGCGGATTAATTGCGATATCTCGTCTGCCCTGATTTGTGCCATAAGAAATCAGCTCTTAGCTGCTAGCTGTTAGCCGCTAGCTTTGAGATTCGAACCCAAGGTCCTGTTTCTTTCCCCAAGCAGCATCATTTCCAAAGTGCGCTAGAGGATGCCGCGATCCCGACGGGGCGAAAAACGTAGCTGCCCGAAGTCGCCCTTCGCGATCTTTACGGCCTTTCTTCGCGTCCTTTGCGGTTAAAGGCTTTGAGCCAGCGGCCGCCAGCTAGAGACCGTTAGCTGCCCGCAATCTGCTCCCGAATCCTCTCCAACTGGCCCAGCACTGATCCATCGTAGATCGTGCTGCCCACTCGCACCACTGCGCCGCCAAGTATCGCAGCATCGCGGGTGTACCGTGCCCGGACTTTCTTGCCCGTCAGGCGTTCCACCTGAGTCTCAAGCAATCGCTTTTCCGGCTCGCTCAGATCGCGGGAACTCGTAATCTGTGCCTCGGCAAAACCCATACGGGCATCGAGTTCATGCCTCAGTTGTTCAACCATCGCAGCGAAGAAATGCATCCGCCTATGGTCGATGAGCACGGCCATGAAATTCCGCACTTCACGGGAAAACCCCTCGCGCTGCACGATCGCGTCCAGGACGCCACGCTTCTGCTCCGCCGTAATCGCCGGATTCTCCCATACCTTGCGCAAATCCGGATTCGCCTCAAGCAGCGCGACCATCGCACCTAATTCCCGTAGCACCCTGGCAGCATCGAGACGTTTTTCGAACACCACATCGGCGAACGCGCGGGAATACACTCTGGCAACCGAAGCCATGACCTAGTTCTTCCCTCCGTCCTCGGCGTTTCCCAGTCGGTCCGCGAAACTCCGCACCAGCGACGAGTCCGTGCCTGCATCTACGTGAATCTGCTTTTTCGCCAGCGCAATAGCTAAATCTGCCGCGTAGCCGGTCAAATCGCGCCGGGCCGCCTTGGCAGCTGCCGCAATTTCCTGCTGCGCCGATTCCACGATCTTGCGAGCATCTTCCTCTGCCGCGGCTTTGATACGCGCCTCCTCGGCAGCCAGATCCGCTTCACCGGAAGCCTTCATCGCGGAAATCTCATCGTCCAGCTTCGACAGGCGCGATTCAATCTCCGATAACCGGCGATTTGCATCCTCGCTCGCCCGCCGTGCCTGCTCCATCGCCCGTTGAATCGCTTCGGTGCGCACACGGAAAATTCCCGGCAGGTACTTCCGCCCAGCCCAAAGCAGCACTGCGGCGATCACCGCAAAATTCAGCAACACGGCTAGCCAGTAGGCATACTGCAGATTGCCACCCGTAAGCTTCGACAGCCAGACCACCGACGCCGATTGCTTGAATTGAGCCGTCTCGTCTTCACCCGCCGCTTGGCGCGTCCCCTTCGCCAGCTGCGCCGCCAATCCGGGCTGCCGATTCTTTCGTTGTCCTGCCTCTTTTTCCTGCTGGGTTTGCTGCGCAGTGGAGGAATTCGCGGACGTAGACCCCGAAGGAGAACTGCTCGACTCCTGCGCATGCGCCACCAGCCCCAGAAACAGAACTAGCGCAAAACCGCATACCGCAAAAGAAAGCTTGAGCGACTGCAACGTGTTCGGCCTCGCTTCCATCATGCGCCACCCGCCGGACTGTGAGCGCTCACCGGGCGAAGCACCCGGCGCAGGATTTCTGTCGCCAGCCGTACCGACTCAGACTGCAGCCCTTCCTGGGCCGCAATCTTGTCCTGCTCGATCGCCGCACGCGCCTCCTCGACCTGCTGGTGCGCCCGGCTCCGGGCCGTCGCCAGGGCCGCTGCCCGTGCCTGCATCGCCGCTTGACGGCGTGCTTCCAGGTTGCGGAACACGCCGATACGAGCCTCGCGCAGACGCTGTTCGTATTCCGCGGTACGCGCCTCGGCTGCCGCCACATCGGCCCGAGCTTTCTCGATCGCACCCTCGGTCTTGGCGCGCCGTTCCGCCAAAACCCTTGCCAGCGGCTTGTGCAGCACGACCGTGTATACGGCGTACAGCAGCACCAGCATGATTACGGTCGGGATGGACCCGAGCAGTAATCCGCCTAGTTGTCGAAGCGTCTCATCCATGGCTGAGCTTGATGACCGGAAGAAAGAGGGCTACAAAACCCCTAAAACTAACATCCTAAGGAGCTTGTGTCAACGAGCCGGCCTGGAGGTTCGGGGCAAGAATCGCCCCAGACCGGAAAATTTTTCCACCTGTCAAGTCTTCTTTCGAGGGCTTTGCTGAACTTATCCTTGACTTCCCCCAGATTGGGACTAGGATAACTACATCACCTCCGATCCAATTCAGGATCGAATGGGCCGGTAGCCAAGAAAAGTCACCGCTTTTTGGCTCTCGGCCCATTTAATTTTTGGCGGATAGCTCTTAGCCGTTAGCTCTTAGCAAGGGGTTCCTCTTGCGCCTTCCCGGTGTCTATCCCCGGTGTGAGGACTTCTAAGCTCACCATCCTGCTTCCCCTGATTCACGTTGCCGTAGCTGGAATCCTCATCGGCGGGGTGGTTTGAGCTAAGAGCTAACAGCTAAGAGCTGCCTTTCACCACAAACTCCTTCACCCGCCGCACCACCGATTCCGGCACCTCGGCCACCATCTCCACCGCGCCGTCGCGATATTCGCGCGAATAAATGCGCGACTGCGCCGCCAGCATGGCCAGGACTTTTCCTTCCTTCTGCGGAACGCTGAGCCGTACCCGGCTGACCGGATCCTCCTCGAGCACCTGGTCGATGCGCTCAAGCAACGTTGCGACGCCAATGCCGCGGGCCGCAGAAACATGCACCGTGCGCGCGTCGTCGCGCAGCGCCTCGCGCTGCTTGGGCTCGAGTAGATCAATCTTGTTCATCACATGCAGCCGCGGCTTCTTCTCGGCCTCAAGCTCCTTCAGCACCAACTCAACCTGCGCGTCCTGCTCAGCCGTCAGCGGGCTGCCCGCATCCGAAACATGCAGGATCAGCGCTGCCTTCTGCACTTCCTCCAACGTGGCACGAAACGCCGAAACCAGCGTGTGCGGCAGGTTCCGGATGAATCCCACCGTGTCCGACAGCAGCACCTTCCTCCGCGACGGCAACTCCGCCCCGCGAATCGTGGGATCGAGGGTGGCAAACATCTGCGACGAAGCCAGCACTTCGGCCTTGGTCAGCGCATTGAACAAGGTGGACTTCCCCGCGTTCGTGTAGCCCACGAGCGCCACGGTTGCCACTGGCACCGATTCGCGCCGCCGCCGTTGCTGCGCCCGAATCCGCCGCACATTCTCGATCTGCTCTTTTACATGACGAATCCGGCGATAGATCTTCCGCCGGTCGGTCTCCAGCTGCGTTTCGCCGGGTCCTCTTGTCCCAATGCCGCCGCCCAACTGCGACATCTCGACGCCCCGTCCGGCTAATCGCGGCAGCATGTATTCGAGTTGCGCCAGTTCTACCTGCAGTTGACCCTCGCGGGTCTTGGCGTGCCGCGCAAAAATGTCGAGGATGAGTTGCGTGCGGTCGATCACCCGCTTGTGCAGGATGCGTTCGATATTTCGCTGCTGGGAAGGAGAGAGATCGTGATCGAAAAGAATAAGGTCCGCATCGGCCGCTGCCGCTGCTCCCTCGATCTCCTCCAGTTTGCCGCCGCCGATCAGCGTCGCCGGGTCCGGACGATCGCGCCGCTGCAATGCTTCGCCGACAACAATCGCGCCCGCGCTGGTTGCGAGCGTCCGTAACTCGTCCAGCGATTCTTCCGCGCTGAACTCGGGCATGCTTGGCGGCTTCGCGGCTGCTGCAATGCTGGTCGCCGCATCGCGCGCGGCCTGCGCGCCGGCAGTCATCGACCGCCGCGACCCACCGCCGCCTCGCGCGCGGGAATCGAGTCCTACCAGGAACGCACGTTCCCCTGAGTCCCGAGGACCTCTTTCTTCAGGCCCCCGGCCACCCCGAACCGCGCGGCGAACCGCGTCTTCTTTGCGTGAATTCTTCGCGTTTGCCGTGCGCAAATGGAATGCGCCTTAGCCTTCGGTGCCGGACGCGCTGGTCGGAGGCACCGCTGTCGGTCCCGTGGCCACCGCCGCCGGCTTGGCTTCTCCGTGAGCCGCAAAGGGAGCGTGCGGCACTCGCCCCATCACCACTGTCGAGATGGCG
>Ga0210401_10001016_pt1 | contig 33778 bp, 22 predicted proteins | sample IncBWH32MmetaG_FD_150866 | JGI IMG/M metagenome (GOLD analysis project Ga0210401, IMG submission 150866) | Forest soil microbial communities from Barre Woods Harvard Forest LTER site, Petersham, Massachusetts, United States - Inc-BW-H-32-M | ecosystem: Environmental > Terrestrial > Soil >... | reverse complement strand
GTCTGCGGCCGTGGTTCACGTTGATACCGATTTATCGTTACCAGCGCTTTCCTGGGAATCCCACCATTGCTTACGAAAACCGGCTGCAGCTCAATCTCACCCTGAGCACATCCCGTGGCCCGTGGCGGCCGACACTCCGCACGCTTATCGAGGGACGCTTTCCTGATACCCGGCCTGCTTCGGCACGTCTTCGATTTCGCCCGGGCGTCGAATACACCTTACCGCTCCGCATGCCGCGGCAGCCGGTGCTGGTCGTGAGCAATGAGTTCTTTATCGTTGCCGGAAACAACCCCTTCGCCAACGGCGGCAGCATTTACACCCAGAACCGCTTCCAGGTGGGAGTACGACTGCCCATTGCCGATTCGTTTTCTGTTCGGCCGTACTACTTACTACAGTCGGTTAACCTGCCCAGTGGCTGGGACACGAATGAGATTCTTGGTATCTCGCTCGCCTTTAGGATCCCACGCAAAACCAAGACGGTCCGGTCGCCACAGCCGAGCTGTGCCCTATCTTGCGAAGTTCCGAATCCAGAAGGGCCATAAGATGTAGCTGAGGAACTCCGATGCGGTGAGAATAGTATCGAAAGTCTCTGAATCAGGGCTAGACGGCAACTGTTGTTATCAGCCTGTGGGTGTTGAAAAAGTCCGTTTTTCGCAAAACAGCCAAAATTTTCGGGATAGAAAATGTCTATCCGAGGTGCGATCGTCGTTTGTAGGGCTTCCAAACGCAAAGTTTTTCTGAGCACTTTTCTGAGAATGACTTTTTCAACACCCACAGCCTGATTTCAACAGTTGACCAAAACGCGTCACGCAACCGTCCACGCGTTAATCGCTTTTCCTGCTATTGCAACTTCGCGTACTCCGCTTTGGCTTCCTTCAGGATGGGGATGTCGGGGTCGGCGTCTTTCCAGAGATTAAGAAAGTCCTGGTAGGCGGCTTTTGCTTTCGTCTTCTCGCCGGAGAGCGCGTAAGCGCGCCCGAGTCCGACGCGCGCCAGGGTAGCGAGCGGGAAGTTGACTACCAGGCCGCGATGATTGTCGAACTTTTGGAATTCCGCGGCAGCAGCGGTGCCGTTGTGCGCTGCCAGATAGGCGTACCCGCGCAGGTAGGCGGGATAGAGTGTTCCGAACTGGGTAGGAGGTGGCTGTCCCTGCTCGCAGGGAGCGGCTGCTTCCAGGGAAACGAGCGCCTCGGCGGAGTTGCCTTTCGCCAAATCGATCGCCGCCTTCAGAGTAGGCAGCCAAAAGACTTTCAGCACGGTGTTGAAAGGGTTGGTCTTTTCCAGTTCATCGATAATAGTCTTTGCACGGTCGGTATCTCCGGAGCGCGACAGCGCCAGGCTCGCCAACACCTTCACATCACGTCCCGGGGAAGTTGCCAGGGCGGCTGCGACGTTCTGGCGGGCAACTGCCGCATTGCCAAATTCAGCCTCTCGCAAGGCGCCGTTCACCTGCCACAGGGCAGCGGTCTCTTTGGAATCCGCGCGGAGTGCGGAGTCGGCAGCACGACGGGAGAAGTCTCTGGCCTTCGCCAATCGCCCGTAATACGCCTCCGTATCCGACTGGGCCGAAAGTAAAGGATCTTCGTCTCCCGGCTTGCCTGCGCCCCAGTCAAGTTGCCGCTGCATCCCGGTCGTGTCTCCACGCAGGAACATCAGGTAGTAGGTAAACAATCGCATCGAGCCACTGTCCAAGTTCATCCCTTTGGCGTGGTCGAATGTAGCCTGGGCGTCGTCCAGACGATTGAGGGCCATCTGCATGAGAGACAGGTTCGAGAAATTGGTCACCCGGTTGGGTTCCAGTTCCAGAGCGATCCGAGTTTCCGCGATGGCTTGTTCATATTGCCCTAAGGCCGCGTAGTTCGCGCCCAGATTCCCGTGAGGTACCGAATCGCGCGGATAGCTCTGGACCCAAAGCTGGTAGGTTTGCGCTTCTTTCTCCAGTTCTCCGGTAACGACGTAGAAGTAGTTTGCGGAGATCCGAAGTTTCTCTTTCTCGCTCACACGATCTTTCAATTCATATGCTTTCTTGAGATTTTCGGCCGCTCGGCTGGGTTGCTGGAGGTTGGCGTAGGACAACCCTAAGAGTGCATAGGCCATAGGGAAATTGGGATCCAGCTCGATCGCCCGGCGATAAAAAGAAATGCCCTCCGCATCTCCCTGCAGCCGTGAGGTCTTTACGCCCATGCTGAAAGTTTTCAGCGCCTCTAGGGATGAAGTGGTAGCCTCAATGGGGACGTCGAATCTCTGCACCGAAGCTAGCGACTCGCCCAGCCTGGTTCTAATGGAGGAGGCGGCCTTATCGAGCGCCTTGAGGACATCTTCTTTGCTGGGAGCCTCTGCCTGTTCTTTTGCCAGCGTGTCGCCGGTACTGCAGTTGACCGCCTCAAGACCCACGACGTACTGGTTGCCTAAGCGGGAAATCGAACCTCGGAGTAGCGCCTTTGTACCGGTGCGCAGACAGATCTCCCGCGCCATATCGGGCGTGACGCGGTCGTTAGCCGAGCGCCCCATCAACTGCAGAGTCTCTCCCACCCTGCGGTCGGACAGAATGTTGAGGAATGGTGACTGTCCCAGGTCGACGCTCAGCGCCTGTTTCAGAGCATCATCGAAGACGGCATCGCCGGTGGTGTTCTCGAAGTCAGTGAGAACGATTGCGTCTTTTTCAGTGAGTGGCGCAGCCGGCCGCGAGCGCCAGTAGTAAGCTGCACCGGCCAGCACAACGAGCACAAGCACAGCCACGGACAGAAGGATCTTCCACCGGGCGGTCGGCGACACTGCAGTTGGTTGTGCAGCGGAAGACGCAATCCTCTGTTTGTCCGCGGACTCCACCCGGCCGGAAATGGGCCGCCCCGGCTCCTCCTCTCCCGCCGCAACCGCCACCGCCGCTTTACTTGACTCCACTTCGCGTCTTAGCCGCTTCAAGTCTGTGCGCATGTCAGCAGCGTGCTGGTAACGCAAATCGCGGTCTTTCTCTATAGCCTTATTAATGATCTCTTCCAGCTTGGAGGGCAGCTTGGGGTTCAAGCGGACCGGCGCCAGCGGTTCCTTGTTGAGGATGCAATCAAACACTACGGCCGTCGTTTCGCCACAGAAAGGCACCGCACCGGTCGCCATCTCATAGAGCACCGCGCCGAATGAAAAAAGATCGGTCCGGGCGTCAAGTGACTTGCCACGGGCTTGCTCGGGCGACATGTAAGCGACCGTACCGACTGTGGTCCCTGGGCTGGTCAAGTCAGCGACGGGTGCACCGGTCTGGGTTACATCCACAGAGGCACTCGAGCTGTTGGCCACTTTGGCCAGCCCAAAGTCGAGGATTTTGGCGTGTTCACGATCCGTCACAAAAATGTTCGCCGGCTTGATGTCGCGGTGGACAATTCCCTTGGAGTGGGCGGCATCCAAGGCGTCGGCAATCTCAATAGCGAGCGACAGCAGAGTGTCCACATCCATTGGCCGGCCGCCGATGCGATGCTTCAGCGTCATGCCATCCAGAAACTCCATCGCGATGTACGACTGCTCGTCACCCTTGCCGATGTCGTAAATGGTGCAGATGTTGGGATGGTTGAGAGCGGACGCGGCACGAGCTTCACGCCGGAAACGTTCCAATGCCCGGGGATCTAGGGAAAGCTCATCCGGCAAAAACTTGAGCGCGACGAAACGACCTAAAACTCCGTGTCCTCAGCCTTGTAAACGACCCCCATGCCGCCGCCGCCCAGCTTTTGGACAATGCGGTAACGCGAGATGGTTTGGCCAATCATGGAGTCGAGGTATGTTAGGCGGGATGCGAGGGCAAGTCAATGATAGCCAGAGAGTTGGCAGCATCTCGATCGGATAGTTGTTGAAAAATTCCCGATTACACTCACGACCGTTTTGGGCATACGCTTGCGTTTACCATGCAAATCGATCTTCACGGCTATCACCCCTCAGAAATCGTTTGGAACGGAATCTTGACGAAACTGGTGGAACAAGCCTGGGAGATGGGTGAGACGGAATTGATTTTGATTCACGGCCACGGGCGCAACCGAGGCATCACACCAGGTTTCGTGAACACCAATACGGGCTCCTTTGGCCTGGAGATCAGAAAACATTTGCGACATGACGAGGGACTACGCAGATGGACCTATCACACGACTCTGGACTGTAGCAACCCCGGGTGTACCAAGGTTTCCCTAAAACCAAACCGATCGCCTATTCGAACGTCCTTGGATCATGGCCTGCTGCGTGACCGCTGAACACTTCAATCCCGAGGATGATTCCTGAACTGATCGCATTAGAAAACTACACTTTTCTAACGATCTGTTGCAGACAGGGCTGGCCTCACTGTTATCGTGGTCGCGAGGACCAGAAACAATCGCAGGTTTTCTAACGAATCAATTGAGCAAAACCCCGCAAATCCTTCAGTTATTCAATAAAAAGCGCCTCCAAAAAGTCGCCGAATGCGCCATATCTCGCTAGAACGCAAGGAATACTATGGTTTTTGATTTTTACTAAATAAAGTAGCGTCATCGCACTTTCCCTCACCGCATCTCTAGAAATGCGTTACAACTCACGCCTACATCGCTACGGGGTACTCGCCAAACCCTCAAAGCCCAGTTTTTGTTGTTCCCGAAGCAACTATCGCAGAGTGCAAGAGCGACTGACACCCTCCGCTGAACAGGGAGGCTCGATACTATCAGCACGAAAGCACAAGGCGTCCGGCCTCAATCGCCAGTTTTGCAGTTTTGATGCTTTTGTACGAGTGACACTTGGCCGGAAGCCCTTCACCCCAGGCGAGCTGGGCCGCAAGATTCGGAAAACGTTGCCTGGCAAGCGTGACGAAGTGTCGGGAGCGGGTACGGTGTTATGTAGTGACGAATGTGCGGGCAGGTCGCGGCCCGCCGTTGCCCAGCAAATCTAGTTTGATTCACTGAGTTTCGGGTGCCTCTTGCGAGCGGGCCAGAGCTAGCTTCACGAATTCGGCTCGGGCTTGCTTCAGCACGGGGATATCGGAGTCGGAGTCCTTCCAAAGAGTGAAGAAGTCCTGATACGCGGTTCTCGCTTTGACCGAGTCTCCCTGCAGCGCATAGGCTCGGGCGAGGCCAACATACGCAAGAGGTCCAATGATTTGGTTCTGCACGATTCCACGGTGGTCGATAATTTTTTGGAACTCCGCGACGGCACCAGGACCGTCGCGAGCCATCAAACATGCTTGCCCTCGCAAAAAGACAGAAAAAAGTTGGTTGCTGCCATCCATATATGCCAGTTCATAGGGATGTGCAGTTTTGAGAGCTTCGATGGCCTTCGCAGGGTCTTTACGATCGAGAGCCAGTTGCGCCCGAATCGTCGGCAGGTAATTACGCTGCACGATCGTATCCTGAGGGAACCGCTTCGCTAAACCTTCCGCCAGCGCCTGCGCGCGATTCGCGTCTCCGATGAGGGCCAACGCCAGCGCCCCTGCTCCCTGTACGTCTCGCCCCGTGGAACGCCCGAGTGCTTCGTTGGCTTCCCGGCGGGCCGACTCGGCATTCCCCAGCAAACCCTCGGAGTCCGCGTCCCACGCCTCAAATAGAAGTGGAAGCTCCTTCTTCACTCCCGCGCGTTCGCCAGAACTGATCGCCTGCCGCAAATATTCGTGGGACTGTTTCAGATGCCCATAGTAGGCGGCGGTCTTGGCTTCATAGCCAAGAGAGCCCACGCCCCATTTCCCGGCTGATGCGGCCGCCACCCGCGCCATTCCGGCTTGATCTTCCTCCAGAAAGGCGAGCAGATACCGAGAGACATAGAAGTGAAAACACTCCGCCTTCCGCTCTTCCGCTTCCCTGGCTACTGCGTGAGCTTCCGCGAGGTGGTTCATGTTGAGGTATGCAGAGATCAGACTTCCATAGCTCAAGCAATCACCCGGTAGAAGCTGCAATGTTTCCTTGGCTTCTTCTGCGGCCTTCTCGAAATCTCCAAGATTGCGCGCATCGCCGCTCAGGTTGTAATGGGCGAGATCGTCACGCGGATAGGTTTTCTCCCAGACCTCATAGACCTGCCGGGCTTTCTCGAGATTTCCCGTCGCCGACTCGTAATAATGCGATTCGATGTAGAAGCGTTCGCGGTCGCTCACGCGGTCGCGCAGGTCATAGGCCATGCGGAAATTGGCGACACTGTCTCTTTCGGAGTGCTCCGCATAAGCCACGCCGAGCGACGCGTAAGCCATGGCGAAGTTCGGATCCAGTTTGATGGCTCGCTGAAACAGCTGAATGGCGCCAAGGTGATCTTCTTTATCGATCATCGTGGTGCGACCGAGGCTGTAGGCTTGGAGAGCTTCCAACGACGGAGTCGTCACCTCTTCCACCGGGGTGTTGAATTTTTCAACAGTCATCAGCGATTCACCGAGTTTGCCGCGCAGCTTGGCCGCGGTTTGCTCAAGAGTCTTCAGTACCTGTTCCTTTCCGTCGGCCGTTGCCTGCTCTTCGGCCAGCGTATCGCCGGTCGCGCAATTCACGGCCTTGAGCCCGAGGACATATTGCTTACCCAGATTGGCGATGGAACCTTCTAGCAGCGCGGCACTCGCCGTTCTCTCGCACACTTCTTGCGCAATCGGTGGCGTAAGACGGGCATCCGGCGGCTGGCTCATGAGGCGAAGCGTTTCTTGGACGCGTTCGTCGGAAATGAGGCTGAGGAAGGGAGACTGGTCGAGCTGCACGGCAAGGCCTTGGCGAAGCGTGCCATCAAAAACTGGGTCGCCAGTTGTGTTGGTGAAATCGGCGAGGACGACGGTGTCTTTGTCCGTCAGGGCGTAAGTCTTCTTGTCGAAGAGCCACCAGCCGTATGCCGCCAACGCAACGGTTGAAAAAACCGCGCCGATGGCAGTCCAAGTCCTAAGATGGCTGGCCTTTGTCGAGTGCTTTAAGGCAGATCCGTTCGAAGGAACCGCGGGCGGCGGTTGGGCTGGCAGAGTGACCGGGAAAATGAACCGGTAGCCGCGGCGGTGAAGAGTTTCCACGAAACGTGGCGTGTCCGCTGAATCGGCCAAGGCGGCGCGGAGTTTTGCGACCGCTACGTTGACTGCATGGTCGAAGTCTCCAAAGGACTCGTCCGGCCAGATGCGACGCTTCAATTCTTCGCGGGTGACGACCGCACCAGGCTGCTCCAGCAGGGCCATCAATATCTTCAGCGGCTGATCTTGAATCCGGATGCGCGTGCCGGACTTCCGCAGCTCGCCCGAGCGTGTGTTCAGCTCAAAAACTCCGAATCGGGTCGTGGAGCGTTGATAGTTCGCTTCCATCCAAGCCTCACGGCGGCCCGCGCCCTGGATCTCTTCACCACGGGACATACGAGAGATAGACGTCTCAGGTTCAAAATCATTTGCATGGAACCCCAAAATGTCAATGGCCGGGACAGGAGACAAGTCAGTCTAAGTCTTTGTCCACCTGAAGAATAGACGTTGACCAAAGCAGGGCAGACAGTAGACATGCGGTGAATTGCGGTACCTGTCCACCGGCGCGAATCTCGCCCGATCCGCGACCTGCGGCCGAGGTTCGAGTCGATGGTTCCCATCCTCCGTGCAGTAAGGGTTGTCCTGTTTTTTGCGTTGGTCTCGGGGTCTTTGCTGAATGCGGCGGACGTGTCCAATGTCAGCAGCACAACAGCATCATTCGAGTTAGGTCTCGACTTCCTCGTAATCGTAAACGGACGAATAGGAGAGCTTGACGGCCTCAAGTTCATCCTGGATACCGGCTCTTCATACACGGTTATCGACGAAAACGTTGCCCAGCGTTTGCGGTTGCCGCGTCGGCCAGGGAAGGTCACGAATTTTGACCGTGCGATCCCGGTTGAATGGACCGAGATTGGCGCACTACGGGCCGGGCCGATCCAGGCGCGGCGGGCGAATGTCCTTGTCGCGAAGCTGAGGGACTATTCGGAGTTCGCCCAAGGTGTGGACGGGATCATCGGGCTGGACTTGCTGAGCCGCGGCGAAAAGCTCAGCATCGATTACGAGAGGCAAGTAGTCTCGTTCGAGGCAGCCAGCGGACAAGACGGCGGGCCCGCGCCGTTTCGATCACTTGTCGTCCCGATCACCATTCAAGGAGCGCGTATGACCTTACTCGTGGATACGGGCCTTCACGACGTCCTGCTCTATAAGGACAGGTTGCGGAAGGGCTTGCCAAATGTACGAACCGAAGGAGAATCGCACGTCGCGGTAATCGGGCGTCTTCACGCAACGAAGGTGAATCTGCCCGGAGTGAAAATTGCGGGTCCAGAAACGGTAGAGACAGTTTTCCTGATTGATGGACCGGAACACGGCAATCCATCCGGAATCGACGGATATTTGGGTCCTTTGTCCTTGCATGCCAGACGCCTCGAACTGGACTTCGCGGGCCACAGATTGCGCTGGCAGTGATTATTTGCCCTTTGGGTTGAAGTAGCACAGTCGGCAGGGCTGCTAGCGCTAGTCGTCGTTCCCGTGCCGCTCAAGGTCACGGTCTGCGGACTGCTGGAGGCATCGTCGATAACGGAAATCGTTCCCGTCACGTCGCCGGCAGCGGCGGGTGTGAAGGTGACTTTTATAGTGCAGTTCGCGCCGGATGCTAGAGTCGAACCTTGGCAGTTGTCGCTCACGCAATTCTGAGAGCCCCAAAGCAAGCCGGGGACCTACGCTTTACGAAATAAGAAAAAGACAAACTCCGAATGCAATAATCGCCAGTGCCAAAAATGACGGCGAATGCAGGACGTAGACCTGCGTGACCTGCCTCGTTTTTCTCATCCTGAATTGAAAAAAATCGGCCGCTTCTGACTCAGCCTAGTTCGGAAGCGGCCTGTCCTTGCCTGTAGCAGTTAATCAGTCTTCCTTCTCGTGCACCACGACAACCATTCGCATCCAAGGATGAACGCAGCACTCCCAGCGGGAGACCCCTGGCGGTAGCGCAGCACTCCCAGCAGTTGGTCCGGATTCTGTCTTGCCGGCTTCCACAAACTGATTCGTGTCACTCTCTGGCTGCGGGGCTAGTGTCCCACCCGGGAGTATTTGGGCACACTCTGGAGCCGGGTCAGGATTGCCCGTCAGGCCGTTGAGGACAGCCTTAAACCCGCCACCAAAATTCTTCACTCGGGTGAAAGTGTGAGTTTCGCCGCCTGCATTCTGAATGGTGGTTTGATCTCCAGACCTGAGATCCAGCCGGGCCAACCTCAGGTTTCCTTCGGTGGTATTCAACATCGGATTGAAGCGCCAAGCCCCAGCAATTTGGTCCGTTTGCAGTTCTCCGATGAAGTCAGGGAAAAGGGTGTTGCCGTGATGGCCGGGCATGCAGACTCCGGGTCCAAGGACGGCATTGAAAGTAGTGGGATCACAGGCATCCCGCATAGTGATGGTCTTTGTCGCTTGTGCATTGGCAGCGACAGAGCCCCATAGCATCGCCACACCGAGTCCTACAGCGAGCCACTTCATAGAACCTCCTATTCAGTTGTGTCTTGATAGGCCGGACTAGCGGGGGAAACAGGGTAACCCGAGACTTTGTGCGGTCGATTCTGGGCGCGATGGGGGGCTGTGTCAAGGCGAAAAACGTTGTCTTACGGCCAAACGGTGCACTACGCCCAAGCCGCAGCGCCTTGCTCCGCGCAGACTGGCGGTGAAGTGTGGCGTTGAGTACCCGAAATTGTGAGCAGTCCCAACTCAACCCGGGGATCTACGCTTTACGAAATGAGAAAAAGACAACTCCGAATGCAATAATCGCCAGTGCCCAAAATGACGGCGAATGCAGTACGTAGACCTGCGCGCCCGTGACAGCGATTAAGCCCGTCGCTCCTTGTTCCTTGACCAGAGAGACAGCCTTCCAGTGCAGCCAGGTTAGAAAACACAGGTAGACAATGGCCGAAGCGAGTAGTCCGGCCAAAACTGGTTTTAGATATGGCATGTCTACCTCCTATGCTCAGGGCGACAATATTACTCGGTTGTGCCGCGGAAGGTTGATCGGGAGAAAGAGAGCGGAGTCTAATCTGACGGTGGACAGGTCTCCCGTAGAGGCGGGGTCCGATCCGCTGATCAAGCTCGTCGACTGTAGCGGAAGCCTTCTTTCCGAAGCGAACCATGCTTAAGCGCCCACTTGTGCCAGACGCGGGCAACGGCGGGCGTCGAGTCGATCAGAACGCCATTCATCTCAAATAAGGGAGCACTGCAAAGGATTCGAATCATTTTGGTCAGATCGGACAGGTTGCTCTTTTTTCAGCAGGCCCGCATCGCTTGTTCCCGCTGAAGAAGAACTTTCGCGATACGCTCGGAAGCGTGGCCGTCCCAGAGCGGCGGGATGCTGCCGGCTTTCGCCTTGCCCTCCTGTATGCGCATCACTTCCACTTGCAGGCGGCGCAGATCGTCTCCGATGAGAACATTGGTTCCCATCGTGAGTGTCACGGGCCGCTCGGTGTTGGCCCGCAGCGTCAGACACGGTACCCCCAAGTACGTGGTCTCTTCCTGGACGCCGCCAGAATCGGTAATGACCACCGCGGCATAGCGCTGCAGTGCGAGAAAGCCCACATAAGGGAGAGGTTGGAGCAAGTGAAGCGCGCTCACATCCAAGCCACAAGACTCAATTCGCTGCCTGGTCCTTGGATGAACTGGAAATACAACTTCCAGATGCCGGTGAATCTGAAGCAGCGATTCCAAAATCTTCCGCAGCTTTGCGCTCTCATCTACGTTCGACGGGCGATGCAAAGTTACCAATGCATACCGGTCCGGTAATCCGTTTTTGCCCTGGCCCGCAGCCGGGAGCAGGCGGGCGAGAGAATCGATCATGACGTTACCCACAAGGTGGATTCTTTCTGCTTCAATCCCCTCGCGCTTGAGATTCGCATCGGCATCCGCAGAAGGAGTAAAGAGCAGATCTGAGAGCTGGTCGGTGAGAAGACGGTTGATCTCCTCGGGCATAGAACGGTCGAACGAACGAAGACCGGCTTCCACGTGACCCACACGGAACGAAAGCTTCGAGCACACCAGGGCCGCTGCCACCGTGGAATTCACGTCGCCATACACCAGGACGACGTCGGGGTTGTGCTCCATCAATACTGGCTCAAAGCGCGCCATGATGTTCGCGGTCTGCACCGCGTGGCTTCCAGAGCCGACCTCGAGATTCACGTCGGGCGCAGGCATTCCCAGTTCGGTGAAGAACACGTCCGACATATTGGCGTCGTAGTGCTGGCCGGTGTGCACTAGCGTCTGCCGCGCACCATCAGCCTTGAGGGCGCGCAATACCGGTGCAGCTTTCATGAAGTTGGGACGTGCCCCAACCACGTGGAGAACATGCATATAAGGAATTCACCAAAGGAACAAACTGATTCTAAGGCATTTGCGAAAGCCGCGCTGCTCGCGTCTTGATCTGGAAGTGTCCATCGACGGTTACGGCAATGGCCACCTTGCGATCTTCTCCTGACGGAGAGCTGAACTGTCCACGGCTTAATGTACCGGTCGACGAGTTCCAACAACCGAGGACGAATGGATCGGGAAGCTGCCTGGATCTTTGTTCGCTGCCTTGGCTGCGGGCACCAATGGCCACCTGTGCAACGGCTTCAGCAGCACCCCACCAGGACAGAAATTCTGATCGGGACCGCCCGAATCGCGCCCACCAGGATCATCCGTTGGAGATTCTGAAGGCCCTGGAAAGCTGTTCTGGGTCGAGGTGGTCATCAGCAAAGCGATGGACATATCGAGACTCGCAAACACCGCGGCGAAGAACTGGTATGCCCGGCGTCGGGTCCGGATTTCCAGGAGGCCATGCTTCACACGACAATCTTCGGACTGGAAGAAAACGAACTGCCTGCCCACAACGGCAGCATCCGAGAAGGTCGTAATTGCTTTTGTCAGGTTTACGCCATAATGGACTTCGTATCCGTCGATAAGCATCGAGCGGCTGTGGATTCCGGCGCGGAGCAATTGAAGTCTCAGGTAGTTTCACGGATTACTGGACGACCGCTCTTCGGCGCGCGCTGGCTCCGGTTTGACCGGCAGTCAATACCCACGCCTGTCACCGCGGGGCGCTTACGTGCCCGCGAAATCTCATGAAAGTTTCGTTTTACGGCTTGGATTCCTGCAAGAGCACCACATCAGAATCGGTGTGGCCGCGCAGGATGCCAAGCTTCTTGCCATCCGGCGACCAGTGAAACGAGAGGATTTGCTCGGAGTTGAAGTGTGTAATCTGATGGCCAGGACTACCGTCGACGGGCTGAATCCAGACGTTATCCACACCATTCTCTTTGACTGGGTAGGCGACCGACTTTCCGTCTGCTGTGAATTGCACACCTTTGGAAATTCTCGGATTAGCGTCGAACATGCGTGGCGAACGAAGCGTCGCGATATCCAGCAGGGCGATTTTATCCGTGCTGTTTGCGGTGACCGTGTTCGTGGTCGCAACCACGTACACTAGGGTCTTTCCATCGGGCGAAATGCCGATGCCGCGCCCCGCTAGATACCCGCTTTCCACACTGCTGCTGGGAATTGGTTCTGGTTTGCCGGAGCCATCCAGGGGAACACGCGAAAGCTGCTTCACACCGGGCCAGTAATACACCCAGTTCGAATTGGCGGAACACACTGGAAACGTGTCAAACCTTTCGTCAGCCAGCTTAAGAGGATTCGAGCCGTCTGCATTGATACGCCAGATCCCGACCGTGTTGCCGCTGTGAAATGCCCAGGGGAAAACGATGAATTGGGTGCCGCACGGGGAAAGACTGAGGATATTCGCTGCCGGATCAATGACCACTTGGGTGGGATTTTGCCCGTTCGGGTCGCTGCGCACGAGCTCCGTCAAGTCGGATGTGAGTAGGCCCCCGTCTACTGTCCAATTAAAAAATCGGATGTGTTCGCCGCCGGATCCCGACGGAGGGATGTCCGCGGACGTGCTGCCCTGGCCGGGCAAGACATAAAAATTGCTCACCACCTTCTGCTGAACTGTGGCTAAGGTCCTTCCGTCAGCCGAAAGGGTCAAGGTCGCATAGCTGTTGGTGTCACGGGAAATCGGACGCAACTGGCCGTCAGGCAGTGCGACGTAACCAATCTGGCGGCGATTGAAGTTGGGTCCTTTTTGCTGGTAGATGACAAACAGGCCATCCCCATCAGGCGACCATGCCATCTCCCAGATCGCCTTGTCAGCAAAAGTTAGGGTTTTGATTTTTCCTGAATCCCGGTCGAGAAGATTGATTCCCCCGAGCGCGTCGCCCGGCTGGAGTTCAGGATATGCGATCTGTTTGCCGTTGGGGGACCAGGCCAGCCACCTAGCGAGAGAACCCATGGGCGCAATATGCAATACCTTTTCGTCGCTGCCATCCAGATTTGCCTCGAGCAGGCGATATTTACCTGTTTCCGGATTGTTGCCTCGGATGTAGGCCATCCGTCGGCCATCGGGAGAAAACGCGAAGGCACTATCTACATCGTGGACTACCGCCTTTGGAGTACCGCCCAAGACCGGGGCTCGGTAAACGTTGAAATCACTGGCGATGGCATTTTCGGCTTTGCGGAAGAAGATGTAGTTTCCGTCTGGTGAGAACGCTGCATTAGGAATGGTGGCAGAAGGGGCGACGACTTGTGTATCGCTTCCGGTCGCCACGTTACGAAGCCAGAGGCTGTTCAGTCCTTTGTCGTCCATCACTGTTAGAACGTACTTCCCGTCCAGTGATATGGCGGTGACCACGGCCCGATTGGAATTTGTCACCTGCGTGATCGCGAAGTTCTGGAACGGGGTTGGCGCGGTGGAGCGAAGCAGCGAGTACAAACCTACTCCGGCCGCTGCCAAAATGATGAGCGCCGCTGTCACGGCGGCTCCATACCACCATGTGCGCTGCGGCGCAGCCGCTGCTACGGTTGCGCTGCTGGCAGTGTGAGCCGGCTGAACTGTCGGTGCCGCGGCTGCCACCTCTCCGCTACTGGCTGACATTTGTCTATTCGAATCCGTATCGCGCTTGAGTCGTTGCAGTTCCGCCCTCATGTCAGAGGCATGCTGGTAGCGCAAGTCGCGATCCTTCTCCAGGGCCCGGTTGATGATTCGTTCCAGTTCCGCGGGCACATCAGGATTGAAGCGAACAGGAGGTGCTGGAGCTCGGTTCAAGACGGCTTCAAAGATCATCCCCGAGGTGTCCCCCCGGAAGGGCAATGCGCCAGTCGCCATCTCATACAGCAACACGCCAAATGAGAACAGGTCGCTCCTGGCATCCAAGTCCTTGCCACGCACCTGCTCAGGAGACATATAAGCCACCGTGCCAAGCGCTGTTCCCGGGCTCGTAAGATGTGGCCCATCGAGCGTCCCAGTCTGTGTATAGCCCGCCACAATTTGGGTTGGAGAATTGGCCCCCGCCGTCACCTTGGCCAAACCGAAATCGAGAATCTTGGCGTGTTCGCGCTTGGTGAGGAAAATGTTGGCGGGCTTGATGTCACGATGGATGATACCTTCGCTGTGAGCTGCGTCCAGCGCGTCCGCAATCTCAATCGCCAACCCGAGCAAAAGGTCGGTTTCCAGTGGTTTTCCGGCAATCCGATGCTTCAGCGTCAGTCCGTCCAGAAACTCCATCACGATGAACGGCTTGCCATCTTGCTGTCCGATTTCGTAGATCGTGCAGATGTTGGGATGGTTTAGAGCTGAGGCTGCTTGTGCCTCCCGCTGGAACCGGGCCAATGACTGGGGATCTTGGGCGACGTTATCTGGCAGAAACTTCAAGGCGACAAAGCGGTGCAGAGTTACATCTTCCGCCTTGTAGACGACACCCATCCCGCCGCCACCCACCTTCTCCACAACGCGGTAGTGCGAAATTGTTTCGCCGATCATTCGGGAGATGCCTGGCCTTCGGGTGGCCTCATCTTAAAGACGTGGCTTCTGAGAGTCAACGAATGGCGGAGCTGACTGACCGTAGGTAAGCCGAACACTCGCTTCCGCGCGGCAACCGCGGAAGGTCGAGCGATTGCATCCGAGAAGGCCGCAGTGCTTTTTTCAGGTTCAGGCCATGCTCCGGCTCAGAGTGGCGGTGAAGTGTGGCATTGAGTACTCGCAATTCTGAGGAGCCCCAACCAACCCAGGGACCTACGGGATACGAAATAAGAAAAAGACAATTCCGAACGCAATAAACGCCAGCGCCCAAAATGACGGCGAATGCAGTACGTAGACCTGCGCACCCGTGACAGCGATTAAGCCCGTCGCTCTTTGTTCCTTGACGAGAGAGACGGCCTTCCAGTGCAGCCAGCTGAGAAAGCACAGGTAGACAATTGCCGAAGCGAGCAGTCCGGCCAAAACTGGCTTTAGATATGGCACGTGTACCTCCCATGCTCAGGACGACAATGTTACTCGGCTGAGGCTCGCACCCGCGGTTGCCGATATCGTTAAACTCAGCAGCCAGATCCTCCCTCAGACCTGAGGGGACTTCGTCCCAGGTGTTCCAGCACGTTTTTTTCGCCTGTATTCCGCACCCGATCGAGGCAGACTGGGGCCTGGTCCATGCTCCACGTCTGGCAGTGGTTTCCAGTCAACATCTGCTGCGCCTCCCTGCGCGACCTCCTACTTTCGAGCCGAGAACGTTCGTCGCGAACCCAGGGGACCACGTCGGGCATATATATCGTGTTGCGATATATATGTTCCCGGACTCTTGTCCGATTGAGAGAGCCCGCCAATATGGTGACCGAGCAGCGGCCGACTAGGTTCCTGCTGTCCCTTTCTGCGCCATCCGTGGATGGTCGGGCCGATGTTCAGGCAAACAGTACTGCAATCACTCTTCACCAGCCGGCCTCTCCGGCGGCTGTCTGCTGGGCAGTACGGCGTCTGGAGCGTCCACTGGTGACCCAAGGGGGGCGGCGAGCCATCCGCGCCATCGCACAAGGTGCTGCGGCGCTCGGCTCGGGGCTGAATCCGTGACGGAATGCGCTCGACCTGTATCGCAAACTTGCACTCGTGGACGTCATCGAACTGGTTAACGATCGAAAGGCACAGTGGCATGAAACTGTGATCCGTTAATTTCGAGGGCACGGAATCAAGGCTCTCGGCAAGCAGCAAACCTTCCAACACGTCGCCGCGACCGAGACGTCCATCTCCTTCCACACGATGGTTCAGGATTTCCTCGCGATAGAATTTCTCCCCATCTAAAAGGCGGTAGAACTTGCAGGCAGAATTGCTAACAGTCGGGTCATCGAGAATATAGGCATTGAGGGGCCACGCAGGGCTCGACAAATCGAAGCCCTGTAGGGTCAACTTCGGTACCAGCCCCACGATCCGGAGGGCGAGCACGAACACGCAGGACGTAGGCCTGGCGCGCACGTAGCTACCTACCGGGGAAATCTTCAGGCTGATCCACGGTGACTCATACGTTGCAAAGGCTGACGGATCAAGTTCTGCACCCGCGGCACGCATGCGTTCCGCGATTCTCCGGTATTGCAACTCTTCGGACCGCGTTAGTGTCCACCTCCGTATCGGCATAATGCGTATCCCCCCACTTCTTCAGAAAACCAGCACTACTTGCACCCTCCTACATCAGCCGTTTCGTGCCGGGCATCTCACCAGCCTCACAGTCCGGGCAACCGGGGAAGGATGCTGGTGTGGTCGTTACGCCGTAGCGCTGGCTCAGATCGTGCGCCAGACGGCTCATTTGTCGGGTAAGCTTGATGACGTTTCCGCGTTTGGTCCGATTTGTAAAGAGTCCCATGACAGCAATGCGCCGCCCGATTTCCTCCGGGCTATACTTCAGAATTTCGCCATTTGCACGAAGCGCAGCATTCACGAATGTCGTGAATCTGCTCACCAGTAACTCCGACCTCCGGCGCTCGTGAATAAGCGATAGCAGGGCCGTGACGACCCCGAACTCAGGCAATGTGGTCCACCGCACTCGCACGTCTTCGTCCTGGCGTGAGAGCAAAGAAACGACGCCCCTCTGGAGTTCAGGATTGCCGACGACTGCTGCTCCCAGACTCTGCGCGAGCTCCCGCACCCCGGTAGTAAAACCGGCCGCATCAAAAGCGGATCGTTGCACGGCCTGGTAGCTCCGTAGCCGATAGTCCAGGAGCTGCGGCTGAAGCTCAGCTGCGATTCTGTCCTCTTCCCGCTGGTCAAGGAACACGGATTTCGCGTCCGTCGGTGGCGCCGTGACTCTCAGCATCCCCTCGCTCACTTCCATGTCGATATCGCTTTCCATGGAATAGACAGCTTTGGCACACCGCATATCCATGAACTCACCCCGCCTGGCAATGTAGGCTCCACGACTGCCGGAAGCGCGCAACAATCCCCGCATCTGGTGCGTCAAGCCCGAAATGTCAATCAGCAGTGTGGGATGCAAATGCATCGGAAGGGCCCAGAATCCCGCAGGATTCAGCTCAGCCACGACAACGCCATGCCGGCAGAAGCACCGCAGAAGTCTGAGAAGGCGCCTCGCCTCTGCAGACGACGGTCCTGAGATGACGAGCGTGGGTGGCGTGGACAAGATTTCAGGAAACCATGAGGCCAAAACGAAGTAGGGGATGGCGTGTAATTCCCGGGCTGGGAGCCTGAAGTACTTGTTCACGACATCGACGATCTTCTCGAAGAGCCCTGTGACGGATCCGTATCCGATCGCATTGACCGGAAAACGAATCGCCTCCAAAGTGCTTGAGTCGAGGGAAACTGGCACATAGATTCTGTCCCCGACCTTAAATCGGCCCGCTACCAGCGCTCGTTTCCCATCCCACAGGAGGAGAGCGAGTTTGCCAGGGATCGAGTTATCGGAGACGAGCTCCAAAATCCGCCCGTCCGAGAAATACTCCCCGGCCGTTGGAAGTACAAGATCTGACACGACAGATTTCTTGCGCGCGTTCGGCACCATGGCCACCATTCCCGTCGGCGGGAGACTGACTCACAATAGGGCCGGCCCGCCAATAGGAGCAAAATTTTTGGGGAACACGTTGGTGACCTGAGGCAGAGGAGGAAGTCTCGAACGAGACTCACAGCCTGCTTAAAAAGTTATCTCAGCGCGGCAAACCTGTCAACACTGTGTACTCGTCCGGAGGATGAGTGACACTTTTCATTCCTTTCGTTGAGATGAGTTCTGCCGGAGGAATGGAGCGGGGTTAGGCAGCCGAGGGCCTGATGAGGGCGGACAGTTTGTAGATTTTTTCCCAGTGGCGGAGTTCGCGGTTGAGTTGGTTCATCTCCAGGGAACAGGGCGTGACCTGGCAGAACTCATCGGTGTGGGTGCGGTTGGCGCGCTCCACCGCGCCGTTGAGTTTGGGAGAACGGGGAGGAAGAACGAACAGATGGAGACCGCGCTGCTGGCAGGCCTGTTCGAACTCAGCGACAAACTCGGGGCCGCTGTCGATCTGCACCGCCCGGATGGGAAACAGCATACGGTGCTGTTTTCCGACGCCCTACGACCCACGAGAAGACCGAGGTCCGTCCGATTTCGACATTCGCCACCCGAACGCGAGCGCTATCAAGATGCTGGCGGAGTACTCGCAGGTTTTGCGAATTTGTCGTCCGCAATCGGAGCGGCCTGCTGGGTCTGCTCGATCTGAATTGTGAAGCTTGCGTCCGGGCGAGCGATGGTCCAGTGGAAAGGGGTTTTCACACCACCCTCTTCGCGATAATCTCCGTAGTCTATCTGTGCGGGGTTGCGGCCGAGGGGCGTTTGTACATAGCGCAGCGTGCGAATCAACAATCCCGACTGCTGGTCGAAATAAAGTTGCACGGGCGGCCAATTATCCCGCATTCCCAGGACCAAGTAAGCCAAGTGACCATTGATTTGTTCCTTCTGTTGTAAGCGTAGTTCTTTAAAGAATTGCTTGATGGCGGTGGGGAAGAAAAGTACCGCGTCCACTCTGGCACCATCCAACTCTGATGGACCCATATCGTAAACCCCGCGGCTCGGTGTACTCAGCCAGCCCTCTTCTCCATTAATGCCTGTTACGCTGTCACCCCCAGGAAAGTGTACCGTGGTCAGTCGTTTGGCGGGCGCTTTGGCGAGGACTTCGATGGCAAAGTGTTTCGTGCCGACAATCAACGTACCTTTCTGAACGCGAGTTGAAATTTTCGCCACCGCGTCGGCACCGCCTACAGCCCCTAGATACTTTTGAAGAATTTCGTCTGCACTGGGCAGGTCAGCAGTGTTCGACTCGGGAGTCAGTTTGTCCTCTGCAACGATTTTGCCTTCTCCTTCACTGATCGTTGGTATCGCCACTGGCTTACGTGTGCCCCGATGACATGCGAAGCAGGTCACCTTCTGCTGACCATCAAAGGAATCTTTATTAATAGCAAACATCATCCGCATCATCTTGCGTGCCGTCTGCTTGGTTTCCTTGTCATCCCTCTCAAACGCGTTTTCCAAATGACAGAAATCACATTGCACCCCTAGGGAGGCTGTGATGAACTGCATCGCCGGAATGAGTTGGTCGGAGGGAGCGTCTTTTAGCACCAGGATGTTTTTGTAAACCTGATCAGCGGTTTTCGGAACCGCGGTACGAGACGGGGATGGGGCGGACTGAGCCTCCAGCCAAACAGCAGTTCCCAGAACTCCTCCAGCCACACCTATGGCAAGGAGTACGTATTTCAAGCGCATATGCATCCTCGATTGTCTTCAGTTCTCGACAGGTATGCTCCGCAACTCGGTTGCTTTCGGCAGATCAAGCGCAGGAAGGTAACCTCGCGTCGCGAAATAGAGTACATAGACGTGACAGAGGAATGGAACCAAAAAGGCGTAGCGGATATTACTGACGTCGGAGATGTAACCCATAATCGCCGGAAAGACGGCGCCGCCAATGATGGACATTACTAATAAGGAAGAGCCAAGCTTGGTGTGCGGGCCAAGGTGCTTGAGACTCAGGGCGAAGATCGTCGGGAACATAATCGAATGAAAGAAACCGAGCAGAACCAGTGCCCACATGGGCGCCACTCCAGTTCCAAGAAGCACGATTGTGAGACAGGTCAAAGCCGAGACACCGAAGAGCGAGAGCAGGCGGGAAGCGGCGACGTGCTTCATGATCGCGGAGCCCGCAAATCTGCCAATCATGAATCCCAGCAGGTGCAGCTTCAGATAATTCGCCGCATGTTTTTCAGGCAACCCAGGCATGCTGTATTGCGCAAACCGGATGACAAAGCTGGCGACACCCACTTGGGCACCAACATAGAAAAACTGTGCCAGAACGCCCTTTAGCAGATGTTTGTACGGCCACAACCCTCTCAGACCAGGGCCGGCACCCAAGACTTCCTTATCCCCATCCTCTTCCCGGACCTCCGGTAATCGGGCAAAGAAAATGAGCGCAGCCACGGCGAGGAAAAGTCCTGCGATTACAAGATAGGGCACTTTGACGGTAGCTGCTTCCGCGACCTCGCAGGCATGCAGTTGCGCCGGAGTCATGGCCGCCAACTGTGCGCGCGAATATTCCACTCCAGAAAGGATGAAGGCAGCGCCAACGATAGGTGTAACCACCGCACCGACGGAGTTAAAAGATTGAGCGAGGTTCAAGCGGCGCTCGGAGCTTTCGGGAGGGCCGAGGATTGTCACATATGGATTTGCAGCCACTTCGAGAACTCCCTGACCACATGCCATCACAAAGAGCGCGAACAGGAAAAATAAGTACAGCCTTACCGATGCTGCCGGAATGAACAAGAGAGCTCCGGTCGCACAGGTCAACAGGCCAACCAGGATTCCCCGCTTGTAGCCGATCTTCTCCATCAGCCAGCCCGCTGGTAGAGCGGCCAGGAAGTAGCCTCCGAAGAATGCTGTCTGGATCAATGAAGACCGGAAGTCCGTGAGGTGAAACGCTTTTTTCAGATGAGGAATGAGAATGTCGTTCAGATTGACACCAAAAGCCCAGAGGAAAAACAGACTGGTCACCAGGATGAGTGGCACAACGTAGCGGCGCTCCGTAATCGGCACGGAAGGTTTGGTCATATCTCTCCTGTCACGTCAAAGCACGATCCAGATGTACATAACCCCCGTCCACAAACAAGTGCTGGCCGGTGATGTGCCCAGCCTTCGCGGAAATGAGAAAGACAACCATGGCCGCGATCTCTTCGGGCGCCGTCATACGTTTGTCGAGAGGAATCTTGGCGACGACAGTCTTCAGCTTTTCTTGCGGAGACGGGAAGGTGTCGAGCCATTGTTGATAGAGTGGGGTCATCACTTCGGCAGGGATGACCGCGTTTACTCGGATGCTGTAGGGAAGCAACTCGGCCGCCCACTCGCGGGTCATGCCCAGGATGGCGCCTTTGGACGCGACGTATCCCGATGTTCCTCCCTGGCCGGTAAGCGCGGTTTTCGAACTGATGTTGACGATCGAGCCCCGGCTGCGCTTCAGGTGTGGCACCGAATAGTGCGCCATATTGTAGTAATGCAGGAGATTCCGCTCGAGCGAGCAGACAAAGTCCTTGGGGCTGCCATGTTCGAGCCCTACCTTGTCATTGATTCCCGCGTTATTCACGAGGGCATCGATGTGATCGAAAGTCACGACCGCCTGCTCCACAATCTCTTTGCAGTCTTCGGCTGAACAGAGATCCATGGCGATGAAACTCGCCTGCAAACTCTGGGCCTGGATCTCATCATGCAATCGCTGACACGCTGCAAGATCCCGGTCGATGGCTACTGTGATGGCGCCCTCTTGGGCGCAGCACTTGGTGATGGCTGCGCCAATACCCTTTGCGCCGCCCGTCACCAGTACAACCTTGTCTTTGAGTTGGAGATCCATGGTGGAGCGCGGCCCAGTCCCGGCCCAGCCCTTCCTCGCAGCAGCAATGACCTAAAGGCTTAGCCGCGAAGGTTCAAGAAACCTCCGTCAATTGGGTAATCCGAGCCAGTGATAAAGGCTGCTTCATCGGAGCACAGGTAGAGCGCAAGGGCCGCGATCTCTTCGGGCTGCGCCATCCTTCCGATAGGCTGCGACTTCTCCAGCTTCTGAAACATTTCCTGTTCTTTGCCGGGATAATTCCTCCGCAGATAGCCATCGACAAAGGGCGTATGGACTCTCGCAGGCGAAATGCAATTGCAGCGAATGTTATGGGCCAGGTAATCCTTGGCCACAGAATACGTCATCGCGACCACCGCGCCCTTGCTCATCGAGTAGGCAAACCGATCCGCAAGGCCCGATGTTCCAGCGATAGATGCCATGTTTAAAATGATGCCACCGCCGTTGGCTCTCATATCGGCAACGGATGCGCACATGCAGTTGTACATCCCTTTCACGTTCACTGAGAACACGTTGTCGAAATCCTGTTCCGACGTACCTTCCAGGTTGCCAATATGAGATATCCCGGCATTATTTACCAGAATATGGACGTGACCTTCCCTGAAGATTTTCTCGAATGTTGAGTTCACATCCTGCTGCTGGGACACGTTGCAGGCAAAGGCCTTCGCATTTCCTCCAGACGTCAGGATTTCTGAGGCGACCTGTTGGGCAGCATTTTCGTCGATGTCGAGCAGACGGACGCGCGCTCCACTGCTCGCAAACCTTAGGGCTACTGCGCGCCCAATGCCGCTGGCAGCTCCAGTAACTACTGCGAGTTTGCCATCGAGGCGAAAAGAATGTGAATTCCCTGTCAAAAAAGCTCCCTGTTCTGAGCCAAACAGCTCAAGTCTACTTGTCTCGCTCTTCCCGTTTGCGTTCAAGCGCCGCTAGTGCGTTCTCTGCGTCGGCATCGTCGGGTGCGAGCTGTAAAGCGGTTCGTAACTCTTTCTTTGCCTCGTCGATGTTCCCGGTGCGGCGGTAGAAAAACCCGAGATTCTTATGCAAGTGGGCACTTTGGGCACAATTGCCACAAAGCTGGATGGCCTGGTGCATTTGCTCCATCGCTTGAGGCCAGTTTTGCGCATTCGCCGCCTCGAGTGCGAAGTTTCCCAACTCGGAAACCCGATCGGCGATCTGTTGGCTCCTCTGTAATGTGTCGAAGCGATCCTGATACTCCTTCGCGTCGGGATCATGAATCTTATTCAGGGACTTGGCCAGGTTATACAAAGCCTGAGAATGATTCGGATCGGCCTGAATCGCCGCTTTCCAATGCTGAATGGCAGCGGAGTTGTCGCCCGAATGCTGCAGATTCTGACCCAGTAGATATTGAGCGTCGGCGTTGGCGGGCTGCAGTGCCACAACCCGCTGAAGGAGCTCCGTTGAGCGTTCTGGTTGGTTTTCCTGTTTTGTCGTGAGAGCAAGGAAATAGAGCGCACTCGTATAGTCCGGCTCCAAACGAATTGCAGCTTCGAGTTCCCGGCCTGCATCGTCGTACTTGCCCGTTTCGAAGTAGAACCGGCCCAGATTGTAATGAGCGGCGGCAAGGTTGGGATCGAGCCGGGCGGCTTCGGAAAACTCCTTGAAACCGTTGGGACGGTCGAATTGATCTACCAGGGCAATCCCCAAATTTAGATGAGCTTGAGCGGAGGTGGGTTCGAGCACAACCGCCTCCTGAAAGCTGTTGACGGCATCAGATCCATGCCCGGTCTTGGCCAGAAGCATACCCAATGCCGCATAGGCATCCGCGTCGCTGGGATCAACTTGGATGGCCGTGCGAAATTGTTGTTCAGCGTCCGAGAAGGCTCCCTGTTGCGCCAAGAGCAATCCGAAGTTGACACGGACCTTGCTGTACTTCGGATCGTTTTTTATGGCTTGCTGAAACAGCGATGCCGCATCTGCATTCTTGCCCTGTTGGGTGTAAAGCACCCCGAGGTTGCTCTGCGCTTGGGAGAATGCGGGGCTAGTCTCCAGTGCTTTCTTGAAGCGTGTCTCTGCCTCGGCTTGTTGTCCGGTGCGTAACGCGAGCAAACCCAGCTGATTTTGCGCAACAGAGACATCGGGATCCAACTCGACCGTTTTCTCTAGTTCTTTTCGTTCCGAGGTGAAGTCTCCCAGCCTGTCTAGTGCGAGCGATAGATTGTAGTGCAGCTTGGCGTCGTGAGGATTGAGCTCAAGGGCCTTGCGATAACGTTCTGCGGCTGCCTTCGCGTCTCCCGCCAAGAGGGACCGGCCCGCCTCCTCATTCAACCTGGAGATGGCAATTTCTCTGTCAGTAGTTGATTTCACTGCAGCCAGTTTTGCTTTTTCGGCACGCGCATTTTCTTGATTGCCGACTTTTTCGAGTAGCAGCGCGAGCTCCTGATGGGTCTCCGGATCCGCCGGATTGATGCGCTCGGCAACCTCCAAGCGTTTGACGGCTGCATCTGTTTGTCCCGTTTTTGCCAACAGCATTCCGAGATTGAAGTGGATGGCAGCGTCTTGGGGATCGAGGTTTACGGCACGCCGCAATGCGCTGATTGCTTCGTCCAGCTTCTTGAGGCCCGTATATGCCATGCCCAAGGCATAGAAGCCTTGAGCATCCTTCGGCTGGTCATGGGAGTACTCGAGAAGAACGGGTGTCGCATCGGAATAGTTCTTCATGGTTAGAAGCGCGCGCCCCATAGCAAGCCTGGAGGCATCCATGGTTTCATCAAGGTGGAGTGCTTCGCGAAATTCGGTCACCGCAGCTTCACGATCCGGTTGGTCGTCCTTTCTTGCGTAGAGCAATCCCAGATTGAAGTGGGCGGCCGCGGAATTTGGGTTGGCGGCGACCAACCCCTTCAAGGTTGCCAACCCTTTCTCCAAGTCACCATTTTCCGCGTAGGCAATGCCTAGGGCCGCCTGCAGCGACTCGACCTGGTCGGCCGGAGGCATTTGCTTCATCGAATCTTCCAAGCGGGTAACGGCCGCTTGCGGTTTGCCTTCGGCAATCAAGACCTCACTGAGCTTGAGCGCGCTGGGCACGAAATGGGGGTCAATGGTCACGGCCGTACGAAACTGTTCTTCCGCCTCGCCTAACTTCTTTTCGTCTTCCAATACGCTTCCCAATGCAAAACGGGAACTGACGGACTCTGGTTTCTGCTGAACTGCGGTTTGGAGCTCTCGCACCGCATGTGCTCGATCTCTCTTGGTAAGAAGGGCAATCGCCAGGTTGTAATGAGCCTCCCAGTTCGGGTCTTCCAACTTGATCGAAGCTTCGAGCGCCGCGATGGCACACGAAACGCGATCTTCCTGGGCGTATAGAACTCCCAGCGTGTTGTATGCTCCAGCCGTCGGGTGGTCGTGTATGGTCTCGAGTAGAGCGGTGATCTTCTCGGATGGGTGGCTCTGCTCCAGACACGTTTTCGGCAGGGTAGGTGGACGCGTTGCGGATCCGGCGTGCCCCGGCGCCGAACTTTGCGCAGCCGCCGACACTGAACACACCAATAACATCAGGACGCTCAAATGCAAGAGCAAACACCTTGCACGTCGAGCCCGTTCTGTCCTAGCCGCCAACATCTCCACTGGCCTTCAGGGTTCAGTCACTCCGACCTTCCACATGGCTCCGCGGTACCGAGGCGCATCGCGTCACAGTACGAGAGGACTCAGGCAACATAACAGTGTAGCGCCTGAGAAAACTATGCTGCTGGCCCACAAGTGAAAGACTCCCGGCGCAGTCTTCAAGAAGCGCGGGGCGGACCCTGGCTTTTGCAAGCTGAGCACGCCCGCTTCGTTTGTCGTCCCCTGTTTCGAGCACCCCTACTGCCAGTGCTCAGAAGTAAAGCTTGAGCCCGAACTGTAGCTGTCGAGGTACATTGGCCGCGTGCGTCACCTTGCCGAAATTCGAATTCTCAAGACTTGTGACCGGCACGGCCCACACGGGTGTGTTGGTCGCGTTGAACATCTCGAACCGGAACTCCATGCGGAAGCGCTCTGTAAAAGAGAATTGTCGGAAGATGGATAGGTCCAAGTTCTTGTTCCAGTCGGAACGGAGCGAGTCTCGGCCCAGATTCCCGAACGTATTTACAGCTGGAAGCTGGAACGAAGAAGTATTGAACCATCCGTCGGGCCCTTTGCTGCTGGGGTAAAAGGATCCGGCTACGTTGAGTCGCTCATATCCATATCCGTTACCATAGTTGTAGTTGCCCGTGTTGGCTCTATCCAGGCCCGTCCCCACATCAAAGGGAGTTCCCGAACTGAACGAGAGGACGCCGTTCAGATTCCAGCCCCCGACTAACGCATTCACGACGCGATTGTCGGACGACCATGCGGCACCCTTGCCGAAAGGCAATGCATACACCCATGCGGCGGAGAAGATTTGCGGCAGGTCGGTGGCGGCAGGACCCATGTCCCCCTGCAAATTGTAGGGGTTCTGGGTAGAGCAGCCTTCCACTCCGTACCAGCCCGTACAGCCTTCATCAATACTCTTGGACCAGGTGTAGGAAATCAAGTAGGTGAGGCCGTGTTGTTGCTTGCCGTTCAATGACATCTGCAGCGCGTTGTAATTGCTCTTCCCCGTGCTTCGATCATAGGCGGTCGCGCCGATGTAAGGGAAAGGCGCCCCGCAGTTGGTCGCCGTCGCGTTATTAGGGTCGTAGGGCGTGCACGCCTTATTGGCATTTCCGCCCGCGACCATAGCCACGTTGTAGGCGCCACCGATGTCCAGTCGCCTGCCAACCGAGCCGACATAGTTGGCCGTCAGTACGGAGTTGGAAGTGACTTGTTGCTGCACGCCCACGTTCCACTGATCGGAATAAGGTCTCTTCAAATACGGATCCGCAAACCAAGTGGACTGGTTAAACGGCGTGGGGCCCGTAACAGGGCTTCCGCTGCCAAGAGCAAAAGGATCTTCTGCAAACCTATTGGGCGCAGCGCCGACCGCGTTCATATTGCTGGCTCCAAGCTGGTCGAGACTCGGCCAGGTACCCTCGTAGTTCTGTGCGGTTTGAGTGATCGCTGCCCAGTTGTCATAAAACCTTCCGTATCCCGCGCGCAGCACGGTGTTGGGAAGCAGTTGATAAGCAACCCCGACTCTTGGCTGGATGTTGCCCTTGTCGGTGTGGTAGATCGCGGTACCGCCGAGAGGCGTCACGATCACGTGTGCGGGAAGAGTTCCTCCAGGGATACATGGCGCGGCATTGGTCTGGGCGCACGAGGGAGCATTGCGACCAATAATGTAGGTCCCATCACGGAAATTCATATCACCCACAAAGTTGTTCGCGTTCTTGTTGTCGCCATAGATACCGATCAATGTAAGGTCATACCGAACACCGAGATTCACGCTCAGCTTGCTGGTCGCCTTCCACTCATCCATCGCGTAAAACCCGTCCACCCAGCCACTATGTTCTGTTTCGATAACATTGCGGCGTCCCGCGCTCGTTGGAATCCCCAGAAGGAATGAGGCCAGGGCGTTGCCGCCTGGCACAGGCAAGGTGGGATTTGATGTGTTGGCCGCCGCGAACTGAACGTTCGAGTTCAAGTACAGAGCATTCGCATTGTTGCTCGCAAAATCTCCTCCTGCCTTGAACGTGTGACGCCCGATGGTTTTTGTAAAATCGCCACCATACTCCCAGATGTCGGAGACGTGGGTATTGTCGATTTGCGCGGCGCCGTGCGCGCTGGGATTGGGATTCCCGATGTATGTCTGAATTACCACATCCGGAATCATCACCACACCGTTTCTGAAGTTCCCCGCGAAGTTCGGGGAAAATCCAACCTGCGTACCGAAGGAAGGGGCGGCATTCGCAAAGTGCGAGCCCTGGTCGATATTCACGCTGTTGCGTCCGAAATGAAATTCCGCCAGAGTGCTGCCCGAGAACAGGTGCGTGTAGTTCGCGCCTACGTTGTAGCCGTTGGTCACCTGCTCGTGCAGCAGTCCGATAAAACCACCGGACCCGCTCACCGGCTGCCGGAAACTGGTATAGCGCGCCCAAACATAGTCATGTTGGCTGAACTGGTGGTCGAGACGAACACCGCCTTCGTCCTGACGCGTGATGTTCTTGGTGGTATCCAGACCATTCAGCGATGAACCCGTCACATTCGGCGCCGGGAACAACGTTTTGGCGTAGTTGACCATGTTCTGATCAATCAGGGTGGAAGGAATTTTGTTGCAGGGCGTACCCCCGGCAGCCTGAACATTGTTGGGCCCTGGCGCTGGCTCAGGATTTCCCGATGAATCGCACAAGAAAGGCTTCCCACTTGTGTCGTACGGATTATAGATTTGCCCGGCAATCCCCGTGAGGTCGCCACCTAACTGCGTGGTAGTTGGCGTGATGTACTGGTTCGCAGCAGCTGTGTGATTGCGGAAGCCTTCGTAGCTCAGGAAGAAAAATGTCTTCTTTTGGCGTTCGCCAGGAATGGGAAGAGGACCGCCGAACGTGGCACCAAACTGATTCTGCTGGAACCCAGGCTGGCTGGAGGGCTGAGTCTGCTGGCTCGTCGAAAGCAGCGGATAGATCAGTCCAGCATCGAGTGCCTTGTTCCGCAAAAATTCCCACGCCGACCCGTGGAAGTGCGAAGTCCCGGACTTGGTTACCACGTTGATGACACCGCCCAGAACCCCGCCGAAAGAAGCGTCGTCGTTGTGCGATTGCACCTTGAATTCCTGAATATCGTCGACAATCGGGGGAATCGCATAAGTGCTGCCGAAAGAACCCTGATCGTTGATTCCGTCCAGGAGGAACAGGTTGCTGCGATTGGTCTGGCCGTTTACCGAAGGGTAAGAAAACGTCCCAATCGGGTTCGACCACACCCCGCCGCTCGTAGCGGAGTTCTGTGACACATTGACCGTACTCACGCCCGGCGTCAGGTTGAGCAACTGGGTGAAGTTGCGCCCATTCAAGGGCAAGTCGTTGACCTGTTCTTTCACTACAGCAACGCCCAATTCGGAGGTCGAGGTTTCCAAGGTTACCTGATTGCCCTGCACCTCGACGACTTCATTAACGGCTCCCGCCTTCAGCGTGAAGTCATAGGTGGCAGTCTGATTTACGAGCAGTTCAATACCCGTCTTCGCCGCCGGGCCAAACCCGTTCATGGTGATTTTCAGATCGTAATTTCCCGGCAGGACGTTGGTCATCACATAGGAACCCACTCCATTTGTGACGGCCGAGCGATTCAAGCTGGTGTCGCGGTTATGCAGGGTGACATCGGCTCCGACGACGACGGCCCCAGCCGAGTCGCGAACTGTTCCATTGATGGCTGCGGTGGCCTGGGCCCAGGCCGGCAAGGTGGAAACTGTGAACACAAATGCCACTACCAACATCAGCGTCAACACCACAATCCACCGCTCAAACCGATCGAAGACCCTGCGTGTCATGGCAAATCCTCCTCACACGAGGTTGCGCTTCGCCTCTGCGGCGCGCCCAAGCAGCTTTCAGTTCTCACGTTGCTTCTACGAGATAATCGGCCTCACAATAGCCGTAAAGAGAACCCCACGCTGCACAAGCTTCTAGCATTGCTTTTCAAATGTTGTCAATCAAAAACTTTCACTCATAAAAATTATGTTTCATAGAGTGAAACGTTTCATGGCGCCATGACATAATTTCGTGCTATCGTCCTGCTTGTTGAAACAATGTCTCGGTGAGGAGACGGGCTTACAGGGCGGTTCTGAAATCGTTCTGGAAGGCCAGGAAGTCGTGTAAGGCCCGCTATGACAAGAGTCGCGAAATTGAACCAGGGCGCAACGTCTGTCGGGGTGATCTCGAAAGTGTTGCGGATTCTTGAGGCTCTACAGGGATCTTCGTCCGGGTTAGGGCTAAAGGCTATTTGCGATCGGACCGGTATTCACAAAAGTACCGCGCATCGTTTTCTCAAACATCTGGAACGCGAACGCTATCTCATCCGCACCGAAGCAGGTACGTACCTGATCGGACCTCGCTTGTCGCAATTGTCGGCGCGCGGCAACCACGAGGCGACACTTCAAGCAGTGGCTCGACCCATCCTCTGGGAGTTGTGGAAGTCGACGCAGGAGACCGTCAATCTGGCGGTTCTTGACCAGGGAACCGTACTGTATGTGGATGTGATCGAGAGCCCTCACGAATTCAGGCTTTCATCACGAGTCGGCACTCGCAGGTCGGTACACGTCACTGCGTTGGGCAAGGCCCTGGCGGCTTTTCTTCCCGCCGAGGCCCAGGAGAATGTCTTGGGCTCGATTGCATTCCAGCCCGCGACCTCGAAAACCATCGGGAACCTGGTTCAGTTTCGGCAAGAGCTTGAAAAGATCCGGAGGCAAGGCTACGCGGTTGACGATGAGGAGGCCGTTCAGGGAGCTCGCTGCGTGAGCGCACCGATTCTCAATTCCGACGGCGTACCTATTGCTGCTGCAAGCGTGTCCGGACCTGTAACCAGAGTCAGTCCTAGTGTGGTCGCCGCGCTGGCCGGCGCAGTGATGTCTGCAGCTCAAGCCATCTCAGCAGCGATGGGGTTTTCGCAGCCAGTCGCCCATGAGGAAATCGGTCGTCGGACCAAGAGGACGATTTTGGCTCGAACTTGAAGGTCGTAAAGCCCCCTTCACTTCTTCGGTTCGCCTCTCGCGTCGCAGCGCTTCAGGAAACTTCGGAGCGCATCGTCCTGGGGAAAGGTCCGTGTTCCCTTCGCGGCCACTTCGCAACCTTCCTGAGGCTTGTTCTGTGCAAAAGAGATCGTCGTACTAAGTTGATAGAGAACGGCATCGCTCGGTGCCACCTGCATTCCCTCCCGCAGAACATCGATCGCCTCCGATGGGCGGTCGGCCGCCGCCAACAACTGTGCCAGTTCTTCGAAGTCCGCGGGATTCGTTGAGCCATGCGCGACGGCAGCCTGAAGGTACCGAATTGCGAGTAACGCGCCTTCTGCATCGTGCTTCTGTCCCGCCTCATCCGCCAGTGCTTCCAAGACGTAAACATTGTCGGCCTCAGCGGCCCTGAGTTGTTGTGCCAGCGACCAGTAACTGTTTCGGTATTCCGGATGCGCGAGAATTATTTGCGCATATGCCTGCAACCGGGTCAGCGGTGCCACTGCCCCGGGCTTAGTGGGATTGGCGCTGAGATGAACCAGATCAGGAAGCTGAGGAGTCGTCATATTGAAGGCCGCCTCCGGGAATCGCTCTTCGGCTTCGGCTACGATGCGATGGTTCGTTAGAACGGAGTGGGAGATTACGGCCACGTCCCGCTTGGGCATGTGACACCCCGCGCAGTCGTCGGGGGGCGCCTTGTGCTGTCGCAGAGTCAGCGGAACTGCGCAGCTTTTCTCGGTATGGCAAGCCAGGCATTTCTTGCGAAAGTATTCCGGAGCTTCCTGCGCAGAGGGTTGCACATGCGGATCGTGGCAGCTGATGCAACCCAGGTGGCCACCACTCCCCTGGTAACACTTGCTGAGGCGCATCGAGAGATAGTGCTCCAACAGGTCGTCCTTGGGCGCCGACTGACGATCAAACGGAACCATGAATATGCTGACGGTCTCGTCCAGTTCACGCCCGGGACGAAAATCGCGATACATCTTTCCTGTTTGCAAAACACGCGCATCTCCGGCTTGGTGACATGACATGCAGATGTTGTCCGCCAGCCATGAGGACAGTTTGCCGGGATTGGTGATCGAGCCGGAGCCAGATCCCAACTGCTCTGAGGCAACGTGTCCTTCGCCCGGGCCGTGACAGTTCTCGCAGCCAATAGCGAGTTCCGCGAATGGCGGATGCTGGTAACGGCCGTTCCCGTTCAGAACTGGACGGGGTTGCCCGCTATGGCAGGCGATACAAGCAGGGAGAATCGGCCGATTGAAACCGTAATCTCCGTATTCGTACCCGGGTGAGAGAGCCCACTGATGTGGTTTGGTATAGAACGAAAGCGGCGCTTCGAAGAGAGAATCATCCTGCTTTACGATCGCGCCACTCCCGTTCGCGCCCGAACCAATGATCCACTCCACTTTGCGTGTCTCGCGGAAAATATCTTTTCCGTCAGCCGAGGATGCGTACTCGCTCTGGTAGAGATGGCCATCGCGGGTGTGGACCTCAAAATGGCGATTGAGCTTGGGATCAAAGATGCTCACCGAAGACGGTATTCGCTCGAGGAGTGCAGGAGTGATCTCCGACATGGAGCGGCCCATGTCGGTGCGCGAGAAGGATTCGTAGATACTGGGATGACATTTCGCGCAGGCTCCTGACCCCGTGTAGCCGGCGTCTGCGCCGGTATTCTGTTGGGCAGACACGATCGTTCCCGGCACTCTGCCCTGGGAAATCAGGAGGATCAAAAACAGCGTTCCGATGAGAGACCCGACCGCTCTCGCGATTGCAAACCCCAACATCCGCCCTGTGTGCTGCGGCGCTTTTATCACTGACTCACTGTTTCCAACCCAGGCATTTCAGCGCACTTTAGTCGAAAGCGGTTATCCGCTGCAATGGTCCGAACTCTTCTGGATGAAAACGTAAATCGGCTATATGACCTTGATCGTGCAGTTCTCTATGAAATCCCAATCCCATTCGACCCCTATTCCAGGAGTTTCCGGTACGTGAGCATAACCGCCCGCATCGATGTCGATGGCACGCATCATCCCAAAGTTCATGTACGAGACGGGGTAGAGGAGTTCCAGGAACTCGCAATTCGAGATGGCGGCGCAGCACTGCAGATTCACAATCTCAAGTGGATGATAGATCGCCGTGTGCAACTCACACCGGACCCCGAAGGATTCCGCCAGATGGGCAGTCTTCATAACGGGCGTGACCCCACCCTTCCAAGACACATCTGTTCGTACGATGTCGACCACGGCATCGGAGATACATTGCGCGGTGGAGTAGTGCGAACCGGCGAGGACTTCAGTGCCACAGATGGGTATGTCGAGCTTTACGGCGAGTTTTTTCAAACCGTGAAAGTTGACGTCCGGGAGTGGCTCTTCCAGCCAGTAGAAGTTTAATCGTTCCAGTTCACGCCCGACGCGGATGGCCTCCTCGTATGAATATGCCGCAACCGGATCCGCCATCAACTTGAAATCCGGCCCCACAGCCTCCCGGCAAGCACGATAAGCCGCAAGATCAAAATCCACTTTGCCAGGAGGATGCAACTTGTAGGCGTGCCAGCCAAGTGTTTTCACTTCCAGCGCCTGCTTTGCATAATTTTCAGGCGAGTCCAGAACAAATGAACTGGCGTAAACCGGAACCTTCGTCCGGTAAGCACCCAGGAGTTTGTAAAGTGGCAAGCCCGAAATCTGGCCTGCAATATCCCACAGGCAGATGTCAAACGGCCCGTAGGCATAGATGGGGACGTGATTCCACCAGCGGTCGTAGGTGCGAAAATCCTGCCAGTGCTTCTCGCGAAACAGCGGATCCTTCCCTTCGAAAAATGGCTTCAACACTGAGGCCGCAATCGATCCTGCCATCTCCGCGCCGCGACCTGCAAATCCGAAAGAGTGGCCCTCCACGCCGGCGTCGGTCTTCATGGAGATGACCAGAAAGTCGAAGTTCGACTTGCCGCCTGCCCCCATTTCGCCGTCTGTCATAGCTTCGCGACGGTTTTGGCAGACTCTCACCTCGATGGACTTGATGATCAATGTGAAGCTCCGGCTTGGTATGCGCTTCGAAGCGCCGTGACTGTACAAAATGTGCTTGGGCGTGTCAACGAAGCAGGCTTTTATGCTCCTCTCGGATTGGACTGGCCGTTTGCAATCGGTGGAACATTCTGGCTCCCCCAAGTGTCGACGATGATTTCCCTTGACCTGCGTTGCGGAGATGGTTCATTTTCTCCGCTCACTCTTATCCGACTTCGATCCATTGTTTGGGCTTATGGAGACCCAATGAACGGAAGTGTTGTGTCAGGACTCGCGATAGTCATTCTCGCCGGCATTCTCAACGGAAGTTTTGCCGCGCCCATGAAGCGAATGACTAGCTGGCGCTGGGAAAACAGTTGGCTGATCTTCGCCGCCTCTGGCCTGATCGTGCTTCCGTGGATTATTACCCTTGCCACCGTGCCGAATGTCGCAGGAGTATTTATAGCCGCATCGCCGTCCGTTCTGATCAAGGTCCTTTTGTTTGGATTGCTATGGGGCGTTGGCGCTACATTGTTCGGCCTCGGGATCAGCCGCGTTGGAATGGCGTTGGGGTTCGCGCTGATTCTGGGGATCACGGCTTCTTTT
>Ga0210401_10001015_pt1 | contig 33786 bp, 23 predicted proteins | sample IncBWH32MmetaG_FD_150866 | JGI IMG/M metagenome (GOLD analysis project Ga0210401, IMG submission 150866) | Forest soil microbial communities from Barre Woods Harvard Forest LTER site, Petersham, Massachusetts, United States - Inc-BW-H-32-M | ecosystem: Environmental > Terrestrial > Soil >... | reverse complement strand
GGCCGCGAACAGCGACTGGAGTTCCTGGACGAGGGGATCTCCGGCGTCGCGCGCGGCTCGCCGTGGAACAGTAGCCCGTTGGCTTGCTGTCTGCTGCATCGGTGCTCTCGCATCCCTCGCTTGGGGCGCGCGATGCCTACTCACAGGTTAAATCGACGTCCCGTACAAATACGGTGGGGTCAAATGCATACGGGACGTGGTATCATAGAAAGGCGATGCGTTGTTCTTACCTTCTCATTTCTACGGGTGACGGCATATGGGCGAAAAACCTGCCCCCCGCGGCGAAATTTTCGTGGTGGATGACGATCCCGCCGTACGTGAAACGCTTTCTGTGGTTCTGTCGGCGGGCGGTTATGAAGTGATTTGCTTTGCTGACGGAGCCGCATTGCTGGCGGTTGCACGCAGCAGGACTCCGGCCTGTATTTTGCTGGACGTTCACATTCCCGGAAAGTCCGGCCTCGATATTCTCAAGGAGTTGCGTGGCGAGGATTATCCGGCACCGATCTTCATGATCTCGGGACAGGGCGACATCCCGATGGCGGTCAATGCGATCAAGAATGGCGCGCTCGACTTCATCGAGAAGCCGTTCCGCGGCAGCGAGATCGTGACGCGGCTGAGTGAAGCGATTACGGCGTTCACGCGGCGGCAATCGGCAAGTTCGATGACCAAGATCGGATCGCTGCACTTCCCCGGACGCGAGCCGTTGACGCGGCGGGAGCGCGAGGTTCTCGAGCAATTCACCGCCGGCGCTTCCAACAAGGAAGCCGGGCGGTCGCTCGGGATCAGTCCGCGCACCATCGAGGACCATCGCGCCAACATCATGAAGAAGCTTGGCGCGAGGAATGCGGCCGACCTGATCCGGATCGTGATGACGGCGTCGCGGGCATCGTAACGGCGGATGAAGAACCCGAAGCGCGGCGGCTTGTTCTTGAGCCGCCGCGCTTTGCGCTGGCGCGCGGCCAGGAGGCATGATCTTGACCCGTCAGGCGGTTGCCGCTTTCGAACCTTGAGATCCGTCGAGCGCGGTGCGGATCATTCTCGCCATGTCGGTCTTGCGATACGGCTTGGCCAGCAGCAGCACGCCGGAATCGAGCCTGCCGTGATGAATGACGGCGTTCTCGGTATAGCCTGAGGTGTACAGGACCTTGATGTCCGGCCGGCTGCGTTTGACCTCGCAGGCCAACTGGCGGCCGTTCATGGCGCCGGGCATGATGATATCGGTGAACAGCAGGTCGACCTCGTGACCGGCCTCGATGATGGCGAGCGCCTCCGTGGCGTTCGCGGCTTCCAGCGTCGCGTAGCCCAGCGATCGCAACTGGGTCAGCGCGTGGTCCCTGACCAGGCGATCGTCCTCGACGACCAGGATCGTTTCCATGCCGCCCTCGATGACGGGCGGTGGCGTGGTCTCCGCTGCGAGCACGCCGCCGTTGCCGGGCGGCAGGTACATCTTGATCGTGGTGCCGTGGCCTTCCTCGCTGTAGATCTTGACGTGGCCGGCGGACTGCTTGATGAAGCCGTAGACCATGCTCAGGCCGAGCCCGGTGCCCTTGCCCGGGCTCTTCGACGTGAAGAACGGGTCGAACACCCTGTCGATGATGGATGCCGGGATGCCGTTTCCGGTGTCGCTCACCGCAATCAAGGCGTAACGGCCGGGCCGCACGTCGTCGTGCCTTGCGGCATAGATTTCGTCGAGATAGGTCCAGCCGGTTTCCAGGATCAGCATGCCGCCGTCCGGCATGGCGTCGCGCGAGTTGAGCGTCAGGTTGAGGATGGCGGTGGCTAGCTGGTTCGGGTCGACCGTCGCCAGGCAGGCCGTATCGTCGAACATCGTCTGGATCTCGATCTGCTCGCCGAGCGTCGGCCGCAGCAGTTTCACGGTGTCCGTGATCAGCGTGTTGACGTCGATTTCCCGCGGTTGCAGCGGCTGCCGGCGCGCAAAGGCGAGCAGATGCTGGGTGAGATCGGCGCCGCGCGCCGCGGCCTCGTCGATCATCTTGGTGATGGCGACCAGCTGCGGCTCCCGCGCGACCGCGGTCGCCAGGATCTCGATGGTCCCGGTGATCACGGTCAGGATATTGTTGAAGTCATGGGCGATGCCGCCGGTGAGCTGGCCGACCGCTTCCATCTTCTCGGCCTGGCGGATGCGCTCTTCGGCGGCGATCTTGTCGGTCAGGTCGCGGAAGAAGCCGTTGAACACGAAGCCGTTGCGCGTCGACAGCGCGGTGACGCTGACCTCGGCCTTGAACTCCTTGCCACCACGCCGCCTTACCATGATCTCGCGGCGCCGCTCGGGGACCGAGTTCTCTCCGGACTGCAGGAACAGCTGCAAGCCTTCCTTGACGAGTTGGTGGTCGGGCCCGACGACGATGAGGTCCACGACATCCTTGCCGAGGATCTCCCCGCGGCGCCAGCCGAACAGCTTTTCGGCTTGCGAGTTCCAGTTCAGGATGCAGCCGCGCTCGTCGATCTGAACGAAAGCATCCAGCGCGGTCTCGATGATGTTGCGCGCGAGCTGCTCGCTTTCGTGCAGGGTCTCCTGCGCCAGCCGGCTTTCGGTCATGTCGCGGCCGGTGAAGAAGTGCCGCTGCACCGGCTCGGACCAGGTCGCCATCCATGACAGCATCACCGCCCGCCCGTCCTTGTGCAGGAAGCGCGAATCGTAGTTCCGGGTCTTGCGCCCGAGGCGCGCGGCCTGCAACGCCTTGCGGGCGTAGTCCAGGTCGTCGGGGTGGACGAATTCGCTGGCGTCGTGACCGACCATTTCGTCCGGCAGATAGCCCAGGATCGTCTCGCAGCTCGGACTGACCAGCACCAGGAGCCCGGCCGAATCGGTGACCAGGATCAAGTCCTGCGACGTCTCGAAAATCCGCCGCCGCTCTTCGGTCTGGTGGCGCAGCGCATGCTCGGTCTTCTTTCGCTCGCTGATGTCACGGGCGATTTTCGAGATGCCGATGATCCGGCCCGACGTGTTCCTGATCGGCGAAATCGACAGCGAGACCTCGACGAGGCTGCCGTCCTTGCGCCGCCTGACGGTCTCCTCATGCTGGATCCGCTCGCCGCGTCCGACCTTCAAGAGGATGTCCTGCGTCTCGTCCGGCCGGTCGGGCGGGTCGATCAACTTGACGTTCTTGCCGACGGCTTCTTCGGCCGAATAGCCGAACATCTGCTCGGCGGCCGGATTCCAGCCGGTGATGGTGCCGTCGAGCGACTGCGTCACGATGACGTCGCTGGAGGATTCGACGGCGGCGCTGTAGAGCCGCTCGCGGGCCGCGAAGTGATCGCGCGCGGCCTCGGTCAAATAGTGCTGCTGCACCTCGCGTTCGAGTTCGGCGGTCTTGGCCCGCACCTCGCTGATCACGCGGGCGAAGGCCCTTGCCAGGACGCCGGTCTCGCCGACCGCATCGACGGGAATCGCGATCTGGTCGTTGCGGCCGACGCCTTCGACCGCGGCCGTCAGCTCATTGATCGGCCGCGTCAACGACCTCGCGACCGCGACCGCGAGCACGGCCGCGCACAGCATCGCGATCAGCCCGACCACGGTCGTGGTGTTCCTGACCTCGATCGCGGCGCGCATCATCAGCGCGTTCGGGACGATTTCGATGATGCCGATCCACTCGCTGCCCGCCAGCAGCACCGGCACGAGCACCGCCCCGCAGGGGCGTCCTTCGGGGTCCTTGGCAAGCAGGGCGACGCTGTGGGTGGTTTGCACGGCCGAGGCCAGTGCCGGAAAATCGCTGCGCCAGCTGACGGGATTGCCGAGCAGCGAGCCGAATTCGTGCGATCTATCCGGATGAACGAGATAGTCGCCGCGGGTGTTGACGATGTAGAGCTGCTCACCGGGTCGCGCCGACGCGCGCGCGCGATCGAAGGCGGGCCGCATGTCGATGTCGACGATCAGGATGCCGAAGGGCGTGGTGTCGTGTTCGAAAAAGATCGGCGTCGCGACGCGCAGGGTCGGTGTCCGCATCGCGGCGCTGGTCTCGTTGTCCGGACCGAGATCGACAGGTGAAACATAGATCTCGCCCGGCCGCAGGCGGACGGTTTGCTTGAAATAGTCCTCGTCGGCGACCGAGCGCAACTCCGCGTCCGCGACCACGCGCGCGGCGCCGTTGGGCCCCAATCGGTCGACGCGGACGATCTCGCGCTGGCCGCTGTCGACACGGATGAAGCGGAATGCCGCATAGGCCGGTTTCGCCTCGACGACCGCGAGGAAGCGCTTCGCGATCCGGTCGCGCCAGACGTCAACGGACACCCCGTCGGGATCGACCCCGCCGCTGCGGGTGGCGCGGATCAATGCTATGAAGCCGGGAGCATCGCGAAAGCCTGCAATATCGGTGCGCGCGCCTGCGACATAGGATTCGATTTCGGCGGCGACCAGCTTTGCGTGAGTCTCGATGCGGTCGAGCACCCGCGGCGGCATCACCCGCTCCAGGCTGCGATAGCTGAACCATCCGACCGCGAAGGTCGCGGCCGCGACCAGCAGGATCATCGCGATCGCAAGGCGGGTGGTCAATGTCATGCCCGGCACGGGACGGCCGTCCCGGGCCGGCGGCGCGCGACCGGCTGACAGCGGCAGGGTTGCTTCGGCGTCAGGTGCCAGTTGCTGCATTGCCATTCGGAACGAATAATGACGCCAGTGGTGTCGAGGCCGCAAGGCAGCTTGCAACGGTGGCCAGCAGGTCTGCCGGTTTGAACGGCTTCGGAAGGCTGCAAACGGCGCCAAGCTTGGTCGCCATTCCGAGGTAGTCAGGTTCCGGCGACAGATCCGGAACAAATGGGCGGCCGGAGATCACGATGATCGGCATTTTCGGTTTCTTGCGGTGGATCATCCGCATGGTTTCCAGCCCGTCCATTCCCGGCATGAACACGTCGAGGAACAGGAGATCGAACTGCTCGGTCGTGAACGCGTCCAATCCTTCGCGGCCGTCGCTCGCCAGGGCAACGCTGTGGCCGGCCCGCTCGAGCAGGAGCTGGATCGTTGCCTGGACCGCAGGATCGTCGTCGATGATGAGAATCCTGGCCAATGCGCGCTTCCCGGATTGAGGCGGAATCAAGACCAACGGCTGGTTGTAAAGCTTTTGCCCAATTTCGTCTCTGCTGCAAGCGTCCCGGTACCGTCGCGCAATAGGCTCTCGTTAAAAAGCAGTTACTGACGCAAGTGCTATGCACGACAGCGTGTAGAAGAGCGGCCCACGAGCGGTGCGGATTTGAGGCGAAAGTGCGGCCGCTATGAGATATGTACACACGCCGTAGTTGCACGAATAACACGCCTCACCGCCAATTAAAACGTTAATTGCGAGGCTTACCATCATACAGAGGGAGCTCGCATGCATACCGATGGATACGTTGCCCTGGCGGGCCGCTCGGCCGCTTCGCAGCAATCCTGGAACAGGAGATGCCAAAGCAGGCTTTGGCAGCTCCTGTTCAGCTTGGCGAGACTATTTTGCGCTAAACGGGGCAATCGTCGGCTGGAGGCTGCGCGTCCGCCGGCCCTTGATCGTCGGGGACAGACTGTGACATGAGCTAGCTCATATCGAGCAGGTGTCCTGAATGACAATCGATCCGACCAGGAAGCAAAAAGGCCCCGCCGAGCTGCGCAGCGCGCGCTGGTTCGCTCCCGACGATCTCCGATCCTTCGGCCATCGCTCGCGCACCATGCAGATGGGCTATGCGCCGGAGGAGTGGAAGGACCGTCCGGTCATCGCGATCGTCAACACCTGGTCCGATGTGCAGCCCTGCCACATGCATTTCAAAGCCCGCGTCGACGACGTCAAGCGCGGTGTGCTAATGGCCGGCGGCTTTCCGCTGGAACTGCCGGCGCTGTCGCTGTCGGAATCGCTCTTGAAGCCGACCACGATGCTCTACCGCAATCTCCTGGCCATGGACGCCGAGGAGCTGTTGCGTTGCCATCCCGTCGATGGCGTGGTGCTGATGGGCGGCTGCGACAAGACCACGCCGGCGCTGCTGCTCGGCGCCACCAGCATGAACATTCCCGCGATCTATCTGCCCGCGGGCCCGATGCTGCGCGGCAACTGGAAGGGCAAGACGCTGGGCTCAGGGTCGGATGCCTGGAAATACTGGGACGAGCGGCGCGCCGGAAAGATCTCCGACAAGGACTGGGTCGACATGGAGGCCGGCATCGCGCGCAGCTACGGCACCTGCATGACCATGGGCACCGCCTCCACCATGACCGCGATCGCGGAGGCCATCGGCATGACCTTGCCCGGCGCGTCCTCGATCCCGGCGGCGGATGCCGGTCATATCCGCATGGCCTCCGAATGCGGCCGGCGCATCGTCGAGATGGTCTGGGAAGACCTCACGCCGAAGGCGATCCAGACCCGGAAGGCGTTCGAGAACGCGATCGCGGTGGCGATGGCGATGGGCTGCTCGACCAACGCGATCATTCATGTCATCGCGCAGGCCCGCCGCGCCGGGCAGGACATCTCGCTCGATGATTTCGAGGTTGCAAGCCGCAAGGTGCCGGTGATCGCCAATGTCCGGCCGAGCGGCGACGCCTATCTGATGGAGGATTTCTTCTATGCCGGCGGCCTGCCGGGCCTGATGAGCCGCATCCGGGAGCATCTTGCCCTCGATTGCCTCACCGTGACCGGCCGGACACTCGGCGAGAACATCGCGGCGGCCGACGTCTACAATGATGACGTCATCCGCCCCCTCGCCAATCCGATCTACGAGGAGGGCGCGCTCGCGGTGCTCAAGGGCAATCTCGCGCCCGATGGCTGCGTGATCAAACCGTCGGCCTGCGATCCGCGTTTCCTCAGGCATACCGGGCCGGCGCTGGTTTTCGACGATTATCCCGCAATGAAGAAGGCGATCGACGATCCCGACCTCGACGTCACGGCGGACCACGTGCTGATCCTGCGCAATGCCGGGCCGCAGGGCGGACCGGGCATGCCGGAATGGGGCATGCTGCCGATCCCGACAAAACTCGTGAAGCAGGGTGTGCGCGACATGGTGCGGCTGTCGGACGCGCGCATGAGCGGCACCAGCTATGGCGCCTGCATCCTGCATGTCGCACCGGAGGCCTATGTCGGCGGGCCATTGGCGCTGGTCAAGAACGGCGACCGCATCACGCTCGACGTGGCCGCGCGCACCATCAATCTCGATGTCGGCGAAGACGAACTCGCGCGACGTCGCACCGCGTGGAAGCCGCCGGAACGCCGCTTCGAGCGCGGCTATGGCTGGATGTTCACGCGCCACATCCGCCAGGCCAATGAAGGCTGCGATTTCGATTTCCTCGAAACCGGCTTTGGCGCGCCTGTGGAGGAACCGGTGATCTACTGATTACTCCGTCGTTCCGGGGCGCCTCGAAGAGGCGAACCCGGACCCTCTAGATTCTCAAGGTGCGCAATTGCGCACCATAGTTCGCGCTTGGCGCCCCGGAATGACGATCAAGAGGGACAGGAAAGAATGTCAAAACTCAGCGACACCACCCGCAACAAACTGAAGACCGTCTCCACCGCCACGGTCGCGACCGCGCTGTTCAAGCGCGGCCTGCGCATCCAGTGCATTCAGGACGTGCATCCCTTGAGTCCCGACCAGCCGACCATGGTCGGTGAGGCCTTCACCCTGCGCTACATGCCGGCGCGCGAAGACCTCAACAAGCTCGAAATGTTTCGTGACCGCTCGCACCCGCAGCGCAAGGCGGTCGAGGACTGTCCGCCCGGCGCCGTCCTGGTGATGGACAGCCGCAAGGACGCGCGCGCCGCGTCGGCGGGCGCGATCCTGGTTGGCCGCCTGAAGCAGCGCGGCGTTGCCGGCGTCGTCACCGACGGCGGCTTTCGCGATTCGGCCGAGATCGCAAAGCTCGGCATTCCAGCCTTCCATCACCGTCCCTCCGCGCCGACCAACCTCACCCTGCATCATGCGATCGAGATCAATGGGCCCATCGCCTGCGGAGACGCGCCGGTGTTTCCCGGCGATGTCATTCTCGGCGACAGTGACGGTGTCATCGTGATCCCCGCGCATCTCGCCGATGAGATCGCTGACGAGACCTTTGAGATGACCGCGTTCGAGGATTTCGTCGCCGAACAGGTCGCCAACGGCCGCGGCATTTTTGGCCTCTATCCCGCGACCGACGAGCAGACGCTCACGGATTTCGCGGTGTGGCGGAAGGCGAATGGGAGATAGCTGGGCACGACTTCGAACGCTCGCAGGCTAATTTCACGACGCGGATTGCGTGAAGATGTCGTTCTCGTTGTTCCCGGCACTTGTGATGAGCAGTGCAGTCACCGCGGCGGTTCTGCTCGCTCCGGCTGTGGCGGGCCGCGCGACAGGCGCAGGGCAAGCTGTTCCCAACGCGCTGCAGGGCTTTTCGAAAAACCGCGATCAGCCGATCACGATCGAGGCCGCGGCGCTCGAGATACGCGACAAGAAGAAGCAGGCGACCTTTTCGGGCAATGTGAAGGTGGTGCAGGGCGACACCACGATGACGTCGAAGGCGCTGATCGTGTTCTATGACTCCAATGGCGGGAATCAGCCGATCGCAAGAACCGAGCGTCCTGGCGGCCGGAACGGTGCGGTCGTTTTGCCTCCGATGCAGCGCCCCGGACCCGCGGGCAGTTCATCGATCAGGCGGCTCGAAGCTCGGAGCAATGTCGTCGTGACGCAGAAGGATCAGATCGTCACCGGCGAGAAGGCCGTGTTCGATACCACGACAAATCTGATCACGATGTTGGGCGGCGTCGTGCTGACACAGTGCAACAATGTCCTGCGTGGCGACCGGCTTCTGGTCGACATGACCACTGGCGTTTCGCGCATCGAAGCGGACCGTGGAAAGGTCCAGGGATTCCTCGATCAGTCGGCGCAAAGCTGCAGCCAGCGCGGGCCCGAAGGCCCCCGCAAACCCATTCAGTAGTGCGATCGCGAGCAAGTCATGTGACCGCGAGCGAACAAACTACACCTCGCCCTTTTCCGCCAGCCCGACAGCCCACAGCGCAAACGCGTAGACGATCGCGACCTCGTCGAGCCGGTTGAAGCGTCCCGAGGCGCCGCCATGGCCCGCGCCCATGTTGGTGCGCAGCATCACCGGCCCGCCGCCGCTCATGGTCGCGCGCAGCCGCGCGATCCATTTTGCGGGCTCCCAGTAAGTGACACGGGGATCAGTCAGCCCGGCCATGGCGAGAACAGCGGGATAGGATTTTGCCGCGACATTGTCGTAGGGCGAATAGCCGAGGATGGTGCGAAAGTCCTTTTCGCTCTCGATTGGGTTGCCCCATTCCGGCCATTCCGGCGGCGTCAGCGGCAGCTGATCGTCGAGCATGGTGTTGAGCACGTCGACGAACGGCACCTCGGCGACGATGCCGGCAAACAGATCGCCCGAGCGGTTGGCGACCGCGCCCATCAGCATGCCGCCGGCGCTGCCGCCATGGCCGACCATTCGCTTGGTGCTGGTGTATTTGGCATCGATCAGCGCGCGGGCGCAGGCCGAAAAATCGTCGAAGGTGTTGGTCTTCTTCTCGCGCTTACCGTCGAGATACCAGCCCCAGCCCTTGTCGGTGCCGCCGCGGATATGGGCGATCGCATAGACGAAGCCGCGATCGACCAGGGACAGTCGGCTGGCATTGAACGAAGCCGGGATCGCATGGCCATAGGAGCCGTAGCCATAGAGCAGCAGCGGCGCGCGGCCGTCGCGCAGAAACTCGCGCCGGTGCAGCAGCGAGATCGGCACCTCGGCGCCGTCCTGCGCGCGCGCCATGATGCGCGTGGTGACATAGTCGGCCGGATTGTGGCCCGACGGGATCTCCTGGCGCTTGCGCAAAGTCCGCGTGCGTTTCGCCATGTCGTAGTCGTAGATTTCCGACGGCGTCGTCATCGAGGAATAGGAGAAGCGCAGGTTTTTGGTGTCGAATTCGTAGGAGCCCATCGTGTCCAGCGAATAGGCCGCCTCGTCGAAGGCGATGGCATGCTCCTCGCCGGTTGTCAGGTCGCGGATGATGATCGCTGGCAGCGCGTTGGCGCGCTCCAGCCGCACCAGATGGCCGGAATAGAGATCATGATCGAGGACGTAGATGCCGGCGCGATGCGGGACCAGGTCGCGCCAATTGGCGCGCGCCGGCGCGGCGAGCGGCGCGGTGACGATCTTGAAGTCGATTGCCTCATCGGCATTGGTCAGGATGAACAGCTCGTCGCCGCGGTCGGCGAGCGAATATTGCACGCCCATTTCGCGCGGGGCGACCAGTCGCGGTTCGTCCTCCGGATGCGCCAGGTCGATCAGCCGCTGTTCGGAGGTCTCGTGATCGCCACCGGAAATGACGCAGAAGCGGCCGGACGTGCTCTCGTGGATATGCGTGAACCAGCCGATGTCCTGCTCTTCGTAGACCAGCACATCGTCCGCCTGCCCCGTGCCGAGGCGGTGCCGCCAGACCTGCATCGGGCGGTGGTTGTCGTCGAGCTTGACGTAGAAGAAGCTTTTGCAGTCCGTGGCCCACACCACGGCGCCGTCGGTCTCTTCGACGACGTCGTCGAAGTCGCGTCCGCTCTGCCATTCGCGTACGCGGATCGTGAAATATTCCGAGCCCTTGATGTCGGCGCTCCAGGCGACCAAGCTGTGGTCGGGCGAATGGCGGCTGCCACCGAACTTGAAATAGTCGTGGCTTTCGGCGAGCGCGTCGCCGTCGAGCACGATCTGCGCCTCGCCGCCGTCGCGCGGCGTGCGGCCGAACAGTTCGTGCTGGCCGCCCTCGCGGAATTTGCGGAAATAGGCGAACGGGCCATCCGGCGACGGCACGCTGGAATCGTCCTCCTTGATGCGGCCGCGCATCTCGGCGACGAGCTTCTTCTGCAGGGGCGCGGTATGGCCGAGCAGGCTCTCGGTGTAGGCATTCTCGGCTTCGAGATGGTGGCGGATGTCCGCGTTCAGCACCGTGGGATCGCGCAGCACCTCCTGCCAGTTCGCGTCCTTCAGCCAGGCATAATCGTCGGTGACGGTCATCCCATGGGCGGTGAAGGCATGCGCGCGGCGCGGCGCGACCGGGGGAGCGGCGGTTTTTTCCAGAACATCAGTCACTTAGGAGGTCCTCGGGTCAAGCGGATACGGCCCCGGACATATGGGCCGAAAATGGCAAATTGCCATAAGGGCCGAACGGTGGAGTCCGGTATTTCAGTCTGCCTCCGTCATTGCGAGCGACTTGTCCGCCCAAGCTTGAAGAGCGAAGGCGGAAGCGAAGCAATCCAGCGATCTCACCGCGCGGAAGGGCTGGATTGCTTCGGCGCTATGGCGCCTCGCAATGACGGCAAAGGACAGAGTCAGCTGTTCCGCAAGCGCGATGCCGCATTGGCGCCGAACATCGGGATGCGGTTGACGGCCACGACGACCGCAAAGGTGATCACCAGCATCGCGATGCCGAGCACTGCGATTGCGGCGAGATCGCCGCTCTCGTTGAGATCATAGATCAACACGCTGAGCACCTTGGTCTGCGAGGTGAACAGCACGATCGCCGCCGACAGTTCGCGCATCACGCCGATGAAGATGAAGCACCAGGTCGCGATCAGGCCGGTGCGGAGCAGCGGCGCCGTGATTTGCCACAACGAGGTCAGGCGCGTCGCGCCGAGGATGCGGCTGGCTTCTTCCAGTTCGGGATGGATGGTCGCGAACGCCGCCTGCAGCTGCTGATACGCCGTGGGCAGGTTGATGGTGAGAAACGCGATCAGCAGAATCCACAGCGTGCCGTAGAGCACGAAGGGCGGCCGCGTGTAGCTCAGGAACAGGCCGACGCCGAGCACGATGCCGGGCACCGCGACCGGCGCGGTGGCGAGAAGGCCGAGGATGCGCGAGCCTGCGATCAGCCGCCGCGTCGTCACATAGGCGATGACGAGCGCCAGCGTCGTGCCGATGGTCGCGGTCGCCGTGCCCAATATCACCGTGTTCTTGAGCACGAGCGCGGTCGCCGAGAGCTCGGTGAACACGAAGACGACGTTGTGCAGCGTCACGGTCGACGGTGTCGCCAGCGTCGTCGGATTCGGCGACAGCGCGGCGTTGAGCAGCGCCAGATAGGGCAGGAACACCGGGTTGAGCAGCACGATGAGACAGAAAGCGAGCGCCACCCAGCGCCAGTGCTTCAGCTCGACACGGCGCGGCGGACCATATTTGCCGCCGACCACGGAATAGCCGCGGCGGCCGAGCAGCGCCTTTTGCGCCTGCAGCAGCAGGCCGGTGAGCAGCAGCAGCGGTACCGCGGCGGCGGCGGCGAGCTCGAGCTTCGGCGGATACTGGAACAGGCTCCAGATTTTCGTCGTCATGGTGTGGAAGCCGGCGGGCAGCGCCAGGATCGCCGGCGAGCCGAACAGCGTCATTGCCTGCAGGAAGGCGATCAGGGCGCCTGCGACCAGCGCCGGCAGCGCGAGCGGAATGGTGATGCGGCGCGCGGTGGTCCAGGCCTTGGCGCCAAGAATGGCGGACGCATCCTCCAATTCGCCGGGCATGGTGTCGAGCGCGTTCGCCACCAGCACGAACACAAACGGAAAGGTGTAGCAGGAGATCACGAAGATCACCCCGGGCAGCGAATAGATGTCGAACAGATGCGCATCCGGGTCCGCAGCCGTGAGCACACGGTAGAACTGGTTGAGCAGGCCGGAGTTGGGTGCTGCCAGCAGCTCCCAGGCCACCGCGCCGAGGAAGGGCGGCGTGACGAAGGAGGCCGTCACCAGCGCGCGGATGGTCTGCCGCCCCGGCATGTCGCTGCGCGACACCAGCCAGCCGATGGGAGCGGCGACCACGCAGCAGATCGCCGCCGACGTGACGGCGATGATTGCGGTGGTCAGCAGCGGATCGAGAAAATCGGGATCGCTGAACAGCGTGACGAAGTTCGAGAATGTGAAATGCCGCGCCTTGTCGGTGAGGCTGTAGACCGCGAGCCACGACAGCGGCAGCAGGATGAGCACGGCCAGCACCAGCGCGACCAGCCACAGCACGGGGCGGGTCAGGTCGATCCGGGACTTGGCGACATCGATGGTGGGGGTAATGGTCATGTCGTGTGCACACTGCGTGGGGCTGCCCGCCTGCCCGTCCTCATGTGATGGATCCCGCGAGAGAGCGAATGGCGCATCCGTTACGCGCAAGAATATGGTAGTCTGCGTGAAAGATACCGTCTTGAAAAACAACCTGATAGATTTGATCGCCGGGCTTCATGGCTGCTTTCATTTCCTGCCAGTTCCTATTTTGATCGCCGAACGGCAGAGCCATGCCCGTTTCACGAATTACCACCATGTGCTTGTTCTCAAGCTCTGCAACGGCAAGGGGTCCGATGAGCGCCGTGTGTTTCCGTGCAGCGATTTCAGATAGTCGGTTATTGGGACTGCAATCGTCACCCGCGTGAGCCAGTGCGGGCAGGAATGCATGGACTACCGCGAAGAAAACGGATGACGATCGCATAACTTCGATGCCCATTGCTGCCGTTACTCCGTGCTGTTCTTTTCCCGTACAGGCTTGCGCCGATCCATTGACGCCTTAGGGCACTACACCCGAAACAGTTTTGCATAGCGCGTCTTGATCTCCTCGCTCATCGCTTCCATCCCGGCCGGATCCTCCTGCATCAGCTTGAGGTCGGACAATCTGCGCCGGCCCGGCTTGGAGGTGACCTGCGCATGCACGGAATATTGCGCGGTGAAGTCAGTGAAGAATTGCTGCGTCTCGCGCGTATGCAGCCAGGCCTGAAACAGTCTCGCCGCATTCGGATGCGGAGCGCTGGCAAAAATCCCGGTCGGGCCCGAGATCGTCGGCGCGCCCTCGGCCGGGTACACCGGCTCGACCGGCTGGCCGGCTTCCTTCAGGAGCACAATGCCATATTCGTTGCCGTCAGCCATCACGGCGCGCTCGCCGAGCGACAGCTTCTTCGGCGGATCGGTCGAGGACTGCACCTGCATCACGCGCTGCCTCGACAGCTTCTCGAAATAGTCCCAGCCGAGCGCGCGCACCATCTGATAGGTCGCGGTCATGATGGTGCCGCTATAGGCCGGATGGCCCTTGACCATCTTGCCGGCCCATCTCTGATCGAGCAGGTCGGCAAAGCTCTTCGGCGCGTCCTCGGGCCTGACCAGATTGGTGTTGTAGGCGATCGAGGACAGCCACACGCGCGAGGTCGCAAACATCCCGTCGGGATCGCGGTAGCGTTCCGGGAAATATCTTGCGACGTCCTCCGGCACGAACGGCAACAGCCAGCCGCTCTTCTTCCAGGGGATGAAGTGCGAGGCGTCGGACGAATTGATCGCGTCACAGGCGTGGATGTTGGACGAGAATTCCTGGCCGATGCGCTGGAACAGCCGCTCGGAGCCGGAGCGCTCGATCTGGATCGCGACGCCGGGATACGCCGCCTCAAAAGCCTTGCCGAGCTTCTCGCCGACCGGCAGGTCGATCGAGGAATAGAGCACGATCCTGCCCTCCTGCCTCGCCGCGTCGATCAGTTTCGGCGTGATCGTCTCGGCGGGCGGCGCCTGCGCGCGCAGCGGCGCCGCGAAAACCGCGGTCGCGAGCGCGGCCGAGCCCTTGATCATGTCGCGCCGGGACCACCTTGCTCGCGTCACGGCGTGCTCGCTGTCATCGCGCCAGCGCCCGGCAGCGCTCCGCCGGCAGCGTCAACCACACCTCGCTGCCTTCGGCGACGAGATTGGTGGGCGCGGTGACGACGCGCAGGCTGGTGCCGTCGGCGGCCGCAACGAGATAGTCGCGCGTGGCGCCCAAAAACACCTGCCGCGTCACGGTCGCCTTGATCGTATTGCCCGCATCCGGCGGCGCTTGCGCCGAAAGTTCGATGTCATGCTGGCGGATTGCGATCGCGACGGTCTCGCCGCTTGCAAGCGTAGCCCCGCTCACCCGCAGCGTCGCACCCGCGAAATCCATATGATCGGCATCCCGCGCGCGTCCCTTGATGATGTTGGCCGCGCCGATGAAGCGTGCGACGAATTCCGATTGCGGCCGGTCGTAGATGTCTTCCGGCGTGCCGAGCTGGTCGATCCGGCCGCCATTCATGACGGCGATCAGGTCGGCCGTCGTCATCGCCTCCGACTGGTCGTGGGTCACGTAGACCGTGGTGTAGCGGTATTCGTCATGCAGCCGGCGGATCTCGAAGCGCATCTCCTCGCGCAAATTGGCGTCGAGGTTGGAGAGCGGCTCGTCCAACAGCAGCGTCTCCGGCTCGACGATCAGCGCGCGCGCCAGCGCCACGCGCTGCTGCTGTCCGCCCGAGAGTTCGCCGGGGTAACGCTCGGCGAGCTCCTCGAGCTTGGTCGTCGCCAGGATCGCGGCGAGCTTTTTCGCTGTCGTGTCGCGGTCGAGCTTGCGCAGCTTGAGCCCGTAAGTGACGTTGTCGGCGACCGTCATATGCGGCCACAGCGCGTAGCTCTGAAAAATCATCGACATCTTGCGCGCTTCGGGCGGCAGCGTGCGCGCCTTCGAGGACACCACGCGGTCGCCGACATGGATCTCGCCGTCGGAGGGTTCGAGGAAGCCCGCGATCAGCCGTAGCGTCGTGGTCTTGCCGCAGCCGGAGGGGCCGAGCAGGCAGACGAGCTGGCCGTGATCGATTTTTAGCGAAACATTGTCGACAGCCGCGACCGCGCCATAGCGCTTGGTCAGGCCGCGCAGTTCAACCGACGCCAATCCATCCCCCGGCTTTGCTTTTGCCGGGGAGTATAAGCATTAAACGGTGACGGCAGGAAAGCTTTAGTCCGAGCGCGTCACAACTGGCAGCAGCCCCTCATCCCCAGGGAGCGGCGTCTTCGCCGCGTCTCGAAGGATGAGGCCCGATCGTGGCCTCATGGTTCACCGAGCGATGCGAAGCATCGTCCGCGAGACGGCGCGAAGGCGCGCCTCCCCACCATGAGGGTCCTGCAGCGAACGCTTAAGGCGTTACACCTTCGCCGAGCCATTCGATGGCGGCTTCCATGCCGCCCTTGCCGTGCGGAATATTCAGCGCGTTCAGCCCGACCTCGATGGTGCCGAGCGTGCCCAAGACCATCGGCGCGTTGACATGGCCCATGTGGGCGATGCGGAATGCCTTGCCCTGGAGGTCGCCGATCCCGACCCCGATCACCACGCCGCATTTTTCCTTGCAGTAGCGCAACAGCGGCGCGGGATCGTGGCCATTGCCCATCGTCACCGTCGTGACGGTGTCGGAGCGCTCGGCCGCGTCGGCGATGTTGAAGCCGAGCACCTGGCCTTCGGCCCAGACCGCGACCGCACGCCGCACCGCTTCCCCCAGCAGCCGATGGCGAAGGAACGCGTTCTCCAGCCCTTCCTGCTCGATCAGATCGAGCGCTTGGCGCAGCGCGAACAGCAGATGCACCGGCGCGGTGCCGGCATAGCGGCGATAATGCTCGGTGCCCTCGCGCTCGCTCCAGTTCCAATAGGGCGTGCGCAGCCCCGCTTTCCGGTGCACGTCGAGCGCGCGATCGTTGGCGGCAACGAAGCCGAGGCCCGGCGGCGTCATCAGGCCTTTCTGCGAGCCGGACATCGCGACGTCGATGCCCCAGTCGTCCATCGAGAACGGCATGCAGCCGAGCGATGCCACGGTGTCGACCATGTAGAGCGCCGGATGGCCCGCCGCCTTGATCGCCTTGCCGATCGCCTCGATGTCGTTCCAGACGCCCGAGGCAGTATCGACCTGCGCCACCATGATGGCCTTGATCGCATGCGCCTTGTCGGCGCGCAGCCGCGCCTCGACTTCGGCCGGCTGCACCGCGCGCCGCCAGTCGCCCTTCAGCACCTCGACGTCGGCGCCCATCGCGGCCGCGGCCTGTCCCCAGCCGATTGCGAAACGTCCGCTCTCCAGCACCAGCACCTTGTCGCCGCGCGACAGCACGTTGGAGATTACGGCTTCCCAGGCGCCGTGGCCATTGGCGATGTAGATGTAGGACTTGCCCCTTGTGGCGAACAGCTTTGAGAGATCGCGCAGCAGGCTCTCGGTCAGATTGATCATCTGCTCCGAATAGATGTCGAGCGCGGGCCGATGCATCGCCTGCAGCACCGCGTCGGGGATCGTGGTGGGTCCGGGGATGGCCAGAAATTCCCGGCCCGCGCGAACGGTCATTGCTGCTCTTCCTTGTTGCTGCGAAAAGGTATTCTTACACGCGACGCGAGCGCGTTCGCGATGCTTTTACGCGGGGAGGCGTTGCAAGAAAAGGTGTTTACCTCTTGGTCTCCCGGCAGCCGGCGGCTTCGGCCTCATCGACCGAGCAGAACCAGCGCGTGCCCTTGGCGATCTGCATCTTGATCTGGGAATACCAACGGCTGGTCGGCTTGTGGTAGATGCACTCGCCGGAGCGGTTGACATTGCCCTTGATGTTGCACTCTGGCGATGGGGCGACCGGTCCCGAGGCCGAGGCCAGCAGGGTCGCGTTGGCGTCTTCCGGCGGCTTGGCCGCGCCGAGGATCGTCGTCTTCTTGTTGCGGACGCGCCAGTCCCACGGCGCGATGAACGCGCCCTGCCACATCCCGGCCTTGTCCTCGCGCGCCGCAGCCTCGTCCGCCTCGTAGTCGTGAGAGACCTGCTTGTAAGCCAGCGCCCAGCCGCTTCGCACCAGCCATTTCTGGATGTCCTCGCCGTCGACCTCGCAGCGCGCGATCTGCCGGCCGCGCCGGTCGGTCTGGCGGGGATGGCAGGTCCAGCTCTTGCCCTCGACGTGCTTGGCGAGCTCGTCGCGCGCGGAGACGCCGCAGGTCCACTTCTCGCTCTGCGGGTTGATGCAGAGCTGGTCGAGCGACGGCGCGTCGATGCCGCCGAGGCGGATGCGCGTCGTGCCGATCACGACCGTGTCGCCCTCGCGGACCTTGGCGAGGCCGGTGATGTCGGCCGCCGCGGTGGCGAGCGACGGCAGCAGGAACAGAACGATCGCGGGCAGGATTTTCCGAATCATGCTGATGGCGCCGATGCAATGGGGGATGGTGCACATTCAATCGTTACGATTGTGGTGTGGATTTGGCCGGCAGGCCAGCGCCACCGGTTCCGTGTCCCTTCAACTTCACGCGAACGCGATTCTCCGCAACGACATGGCATGCGCAACGAAAATCTGCAACCCTTGCGACAGACGTCAGCGCCTGATCGCGCGACGCGCGAGTGCAAGCCCCATCAGCACGAAGGCGGAGGTGACCTCGGCGCCCCCCACCAGGATGCGGGTCGGCGTCTTCATCTTGTTCCACTCATAGGCGCGATAGGGCCCATGCCGGCCGCCTTCGCCGAGATGCTCGACGATGCAGCGAAGCGCGGGAATGAAGGTCGCGGGCTCCGCGCCGAGATGGCAGAGCGCAATCAGCGCCAGCGCCGCGTCGAACACGTTCATCTCGGCGGCGATCAATTTGCCGATCACATAGCCGAGCACCCGGGTGCGGATCAGGTCGAACGCGCCATCGGGGTCGATCGCGCGCCGGGCCGCGGGCGGAAGTGCGATGAAGGCGGCATAGCAGCGGCCGAAATAGGCGCAGTAGAGTTCGGGCAGATAATAGATATGGGAGCGCGGATTGGCGAAGCCGCCGCTCTCGGCGAGCCTTCGCTGGAAGGCGATGATGCCGTGGACCGTCGCGAGCCGCTGCGGCGTTTCCAGAACTTTCCAGCGGGCGAGGTTGCGAAAACTCACCTCGAGAATGTCGAGGTTGAGCGTGGGATCGAGATCGTTGCCGTAGGGGCGCTCGCCGGCGAGATTGTCGATCCAGGTGGCGACGCCGCCCTCGTAGTCGATGTTGTCGTTGATCGGCACGGTGACGCGCGGCTCGTTGGCGCCGCTCCTGACCTGATAGCCGGCGTAGAAATCGAGCAGCGGCTGGTCGAGCATCGGATCGTCGGAGCCGGCCTGGGTCGCGGCCGAGAACGAGCAGGCCGTGGTGTCGCAGTCCGGCACATAGATGCCAAAACCGAGGTCCTGCTTGATCTGGGCGAAGAAGCGGGAAAAGCGCGGATGCGGATGTGGCGCCAGCGCGGTCACGACGTTGAACGGCGTGCCGTCCTGCGCCCGCACCTCCTCCCGGCTGGTTTTCAGGCAAAACTCGACCATGGCGGCGATCGCCGCCCGCGCCGCCGTGGTCTCATCCTGTGACGCCAGCCCGGTGTCGAGGAAGCCGAGCAGCGCCTCGGTGAAGAACGCGTCGTAATAGGCCGAGCGGTGGCGGATCTGCACCGGCGCCCACATCGGCTCGGCGATGCCGCGCCACGGCGGGTTGATCAGCTTGGCCGCCTGCGAGCGCGCGATGAAGATGCGGGCGAGGTTGAACAGCAGCGTCGAGTTCTTGTAGCCGCGTGAATTGAGGCCGGTCAGCGCCATCTTCAATTCGCGGCCTGATATGTCGGGGTCGCCGATCAGGTTGAACGCGGCATAGGTCGGGATGAAGCCGTTCCTGGCGAACGAACGAAGCAGGTGCGCGGCACAGGTCCTGATGATGCGGTCGATCTCGGCGGCCTTCGGGAGCGGACCGGCCGCTTGCCCGGGGGCTGGCCGCGGGTGCGCGAGCGCGATGGTGTCGAGTAGCGATGCCACCGGGGTGCCGATCGCCTCCCAGTCGGGGTCGGCCTTGTCGCGCGCGCTGACCAGCGCCTGCCGCAGCGCCCCGAAGCTCGACGGATCCTTAAGCTCGGGAAGGCCGGCCCGGCGCAATACGGCGCGCAGCGGCGGATTGGCCAGCGCCGTGCGGTAGAATTTCGCCAGGTGCGCGTCGCCGCCTTTGTGGTGGAACAGAATGGGATCGCAGACGTCATACAGTGACGGGCCGTCCTTGGGCGCGGTCAGCGCGCGAACGGCGGCACCGGCAAAGTACTGAAACGTCATGGAATTTTCTTCCCGCGCGCGAAGTGAATCGCGCCTTTTCTCGGGTGCGCTTCGGTGAGGTGAGGACGGCGCCCCTTGTCCTCGGAGTGCAAACGGTTGGAAAAGCTATACGAACGCGCCGGAAATACCAGATGTGACCATGGTTACGGCCAGAAGCGTGGCTTTACGGCAACCATGACGGCGAGGGATCGGCGCGATGCAAGGACAGAGCGAGTTCGGGGTGAGTTCCCGAGTGTGGCATATTTATCAACAAAATCAGGTCCTTGCCTGTCAATGATGATTATGTGTTGCCCTGCATGACCGGGCCGGTTAAGGGGTTGCTTATCGCAGTGCCGCAAAATTGAACCCAATTGAGCGGCACCGCTGAGCAATCCGTAAAACCAGAACGACCGTGGTCCGCGACCAATGCCGCGCGCCATCGCCATCGCCACCGACAGGACGGACCGTGATGCATCAAAGGCCGCTTCCCATCTCGCGCCGGACGCTCGCCATCGCCGCCGCCCTCGCCGGCACGGTGTCGCTGGCGATCGGCGCCCATGCCGCGCTCAACAAGCGCGCGCTGGAAGCGGCTCCCGCGGTCGCGGTCGAGCAGGGGACGGTTGCCCGGACGGCCTCACGCGTCGCGCTGGTGATCGGCAACGGCCATTACCCCGATGCCGCCGCGCCGCTCGATCAATCGATTAGCGACGCGCGCGCGCTGACGGAAGCGCTGCGCCGTGACGGTTTTGACGTCGATGTCGTGGAAGATGCCAGCAAGGACGACATGGCGCGTGCGGTCGCGCGCATGAAGTCGAAGATCGGGCCCGACACCGTGGCGATGCTGTTTTTCGGCGGCTACGGCATCCAGGTCGGCCGCGAGAGTTTCATGATTCCGGTCGATGCCACGATCTGGCGCGAGGCCGATATCCGTCGCGACGGCGTCTCGATCGAGGCGGTGCTCGAGATGATGAAGAGCCAGGGCGCGCGCGCCAAGCTCGTGGTGGTCGATGCGTCGCGCCGCAATCCCTATGAGCGGCGCTTCCGCGCCTACTCGCACGGGCTCGCGCCGATCAACGCGCCCGACAATGCGTTGGTGCTGTCCTCGGCGACGCCGGGCAAGGTGGCCGACGATGGCAAGGGCGAGCACAGCGTGCTGGTCGCCGAGCTGCTGCCCAACCTGAAGGCCAGCGCGGCCAGCGCGGCGTCCGTGTTCAACAAGACCCGGGTCGCGATCTCCAGGGCCTCCGACGGCGAGCAGGTGCCTTCGGTGTCGTCGTCGCTGCTCGAAGACGTCCGCTTCGGCGTCGCCGCCCAGGCCGCCGACGCCAAGGCGGGAAGCTAGCCTAGTCAAATCGCCTCGGCAGCCGGACTGCCTTTTGTGAGGCAAAGCGGCGCCGCGAACTCGGTTCACCTCTTCCGCTTGCGGGAGAGGTCGCCGCGCTCTTGCGCGGCGGGTGGGGGTGCCACCGCAGGGCTTTTTCCTAATATGTATGCCCCCACCCCAGCCCTCCCCCGCAGGCGGGGGAGGGAGCGCACCGCCGGTGCGGCGATGGCCTTGATCCAAACCCGCAATACCCCTACTTCCCGTCCGCGTTCGCCATCACCGGCCGCACCGGGTCGCCCTCGCGCAAGAGCGCGCCGGCGCGCGCCACCACCACATCGCCCTCGTTCAGGCCGGAGCGGATCTCGATCTGGCCGCCCGATGTCAGCCCCAGCTCGACCTGCTTGGTCTCGACCCGGGCGCGGCGCACCAGCTGCACCACGGTGCCGGCCGGGCTGTAGAGCACCGCGGAGAGCGGGACGGCGACATTGCAGCTCTGGCCGGTCTTGATCTCCGCGCGCCCGGCCGAGTTGACCGGGAGCCGCCGCGACGGCGTTACGCCGACATAGACCTGACCGAGCTGGCTGTTCGGCTCGATGGTCGGCCCCACCCGCCGCACCTTGCCCTCGATGTCGCTGGCGCCGACCAGCTTGATCGTGGCCTGCTGGTTGACCGCGAGCTTCGTGATGTCCTCGACCGGCACCAGGCCCACCAGATCGTACTCGTTGCGCGCGACAATGTTGAACAGCGCCTCGCCGCGCCCCGAGGCGACAGCGCCGATGGTCGCCGTCGAGGACGAGACGAGGCCCGCGGCCGGCGCCTGCACCATGACATAGCCGCCCTCGGGCAGATTCAGCCGGGCGAGGTTTTGTCCCGCGGTGACCGTATCGCCGGCCTCCGCGAGCACCTCCGCGACCTTCAGCCCCGGCCGTTCGGGCCGCACCGCGGTCTCCTCGCGCGGCAGCACGAAGCCGGAAACCTCGACGATGTTGTCGAAACAGGATTTTTGCGCCTTCAGCACCGTGACCGCGGCGCCGCGCGGGGCGTCCTTAGGCGCGTCGGACTCGTCGGCGGCGCGCGACGGCTGCGCCGAGAGCGCGAGCAGGGTGGCAGCAAGGATCGGCAGGGTGCGCGAATGACGGGACGCGGCGGCGCTATCCATTCAAATTTCCATCTGTTCCGGACCAGCATCGATACCAGATGGCCGGATGCCGAGCCATAGGACCGGCGACGGCATTTGGTCTCTCCGGAAGGGATGGAAGTTCAGGTCAGCGCCGGGCAAATGCCTCATCCATCGTGCGGCTTCGCCCGCGACCGCAAAACCTCATCGCGGTACATTCGACCGAAGGCCAACACCCAATCGCGCTGTTCGTCGGTGTCCGCCACGCCGAGGCCGCGTCATGATCGCGGTCCGTCCGAACGTCGATCCAATGCAGTCGGGACATTTCACATCCGATGTGATTCGACCTGCGCGTCCAGACGGCCGGTGAAAAATATTTTCACTTCCGTTTTTCGGAAATATATGTTTCCATCCGAATCGCCCCGCCTCGATAGAAGAGGGACGGACGCGTCGTCACGGACGTTGAGTGCGGGCTGCGATGGACGTGCTGGTTTTCGCCAGACGAGCGATGCTGGTACGGACGGCGAAGTCGTGTGGTCCTGACGTCAAGGCCATTTTTCCCTGAGGAAAACGTATATCCACAGGGCCGAGGCACCACAAAAGGCACCGTTTCACGGAGGCGCTCGGCGCAGTCACCGTAGCCGCGCCGCAAGCCCGCCAAGCGCCATCGGGTTCTCTGACTACCCGTGCGCCGCATGTCCGGTTCGCCCTCAAGTGCGGGCGCGAACGGAGACGCGCCGATGTCGACGCGATGGGCCACACTCGGCCGTCACGTATCCCGGCGATAGGTCTGCCGTGCCTCAGACAGCCGACACTAGTGGTTGAAGTGCTGTACAGCCGCCTAGGGCCAAGAGACAACATCGCGGGCTCAGCGCGGATATGAAAGAGGCCGCCAACTGAGGGGCGGCGTCAGCACATCCTGATTTGATCTTTTTTAGTTCTTGAACCCCATACTCGAGCAATACCACCAGCTTTCGAAGTCTCTCCAAGCGGCTTTAGCTACGGCCTCCTTGCACTCGTTGTAGGATTTCCAGTTGCCCACGTTTTTGCACGTTGAAAATTTAAAGCCACCAGCCCAGGAGCATCCGTCCGAGGGGGCGTTGCCAGTAGCATGGACGGGTGCGGCATTAGCGGGTGCAATCGACGAGATTGCGATAGCTAAACCCGCAACGAAGAGTAACGAGGCTTTCATAGCTATGTCCTCCCAAAAGCTGGGACAGGAAATGCCCATCCCGGAAGGTAAGATAGCACGCCTCCGTTACGGAGTTGAGTCCGCTCCGGGTCTTGGTCGTGTAAAACGCGTTTTCACACAGCCAGGGTCACGAACAGTCATTCAGGCAGTCGCGGCCCATGGTCCGGTTTACGGGCCACTAGCGGACCTCGACTTGGCGACCACGGTGCCAATCAGGACCCGATCTCAATTTGCCAACGCGTTTCCTTCGCGGATCGAGCAGTTGGCGGCGCTTGGGTGCAGGGAAACGACCTCGTAGGTCACACCATCATAACCGCCGATTGTCGCTCCGGGCCCCGACTTTCCGACGTCTACTGCTGCGGAGCAGTTGGAAAATGCCGGGCCTATGGTGACTACGGCGCGACGGGCGACACCACGATTGACTTGATACACGGTGACCGTATTGCCTTGGAAATCGACTCTTCCCGCAGTTCGTTCAGGACCCGCTTCCTTTGTCATTCCGCCGCCGCGACCCGCGGTCGTTCCGCGAATAAACGCACGGCCCGCTTCGCTTATATAAATGACCCGTACCACATTGTACGTGTTGGAGACGGACGAGCCATCTCGCTTGAAGACACCAGTCTCGGACCAGGAGAGCGTGATGCTCTTCCCTTGCAGTTGCTGAGGTGCAGCCCCTGCCTTAGCCTCAGCCGTAGAGAGCAACGAGATGGTCAGCAATGAGATCAGGTGGCGCGCAATCATTTCCGTTGGCAAGTTAACACCCGTTGGTTGGCCTTCGCCCACGATCAGACCACGGAGATCCGGTTCGCACCAGTGGGGCGGCGATTGCTTGGTCGGCACCAAATGTCCACATTGGGTCTTGGTCGTGTAAAAACGCGTTTTCACACAGCCAGGGCCAACAGCCGACGTTACGATCGAGGCGAAAACCGGCACCGAAAATGGGAGAGCTTGATCAAAGCAGAAAGCTATAGCGCTGCACCCCGACAATGCCAGCATGGGCCACGCGGTGCACGACTGGCAGCGTCGATCCCGCCGTGATCGGCACCAGCGTGCCGTCGGCAGCTCGGCCGAAGCGCTCGGTGATCGCGCACGGAAGAATGCGCTCGCCGCCGGGCTCGGGCCTCAGATCGCAGTCGAGATCGCGCAGCCGCTGCGGGAACGTCGAGGACGGCAACGCCTCGACCCGCACCTCGAAGTCCCCGGGGATCGACGTCAACCACGCATCGCTGGCCTCGATCGCGAGCTTGTTGATGGCCTCGAACTTGTCCTTGCGATCGGCGATCACCTGCCGACGTGGCTTGTCCTCTGGCAATTGGCAATATTTCGCCGACGCAGCATGCCACGAGAACTTCTTATCGGAGGAACGCATTGGCCAGATCCATGACCTTGTCGGCGAAGTCCTGCGTTAGCTGGCGCACATCGAGCTTGTATCGCGGCCGGTCCTGCGCGCTGGCGTTCTCCATGATCGAGAGCTTCAGGGCGATGGTGGTCGCGATCTCGGCAATGGCCGTGATCTTCGGGTTTTCCTGGCCGGTGAATGCGCGCTGCATCAGAGATCCACCCGGTATTTGTAGAACGCGGTCGTGACCGCAGGGGCATCGTCGCACACCACGATCACGCCATGCGAGTTGACGACGCGGCGCGGTGCCAGTTGCACGTCCTGGCCGATGAAGATCGGGACGAGGCTGCTCTGGCCCCAGAGGGACGCCAGCCCTGGCGCCATGTCTGCCGGCACCTCAAACGTCATCCTCTCGCCCTCGCGGCTCAGGACCTTGCCGTGCGCGACGTCCTCTGCAATGGCGCGAACACGTTCGGCGCGGGCTTCGTTCATCAGTCAATGCCAAGTGATCTGGATATGCACGCGCCGGGTCTCGGCCGGGCCGAAGCGGTTCGCGATCGACGTGAAGATGTCGGAGATCACGTACACCCGGCTGATGACACAAGCCGGAATTGACTTGCGGCGCCTGGGACAGATGAAAGCCGAAACGGCTTATTTTTCAATACGCTGTTTTGTCCCGCACTATCCCGGAGTTTGAATCAACGTTCGACTTTCAAAGCAATTAGCGCCGGCGACATCAGCGCGCTCGCCGAACGCGGACGGCTTTTGCTTTTGCTTGACGGCTGGAACGAACTTACGCCCGACGCGCGCAAGCGTTTGCGTGTGGAGATCGGGCAAATCCACCGTGACTGGCCCGACGTTCGCATCGTTGCCACAACGCGGCGGCAAGCGCTCGATGTGCCCATATCAGGACCGCGCGTCTATATCGAGCCGCTCTCCGAAGACCAGCAAATGGCAATTGCGGATGTGTTCTATGGCAGGGTAGGTAAGAAGATCGTTGACGATGCATGGCGGACACCCGGCGTTCGTGAATTAATCTCCACGCCACTGTACCTTTCCGCTCTACTCGCGGGCGGTTCCCAAGGCGTAGTTGCCGACACCAAGGAGGCCGTGCTCCGTCTGTTCGTCGAGCAGCACGAACACGCAGGCGACCATGCCGAAGCTCTGCAATCAGCGCTACTTGGATGCCACACAGAGGTTCTGACCGAGTTGGCAAGCCATCTGAACGCGGCCGGCTCGACCGTAATGTTGGAGGCGGACGCGCGCCGGATTGTAACGACGACATCCGCTGGGTTGCGAGAGCAAGGCCAGATTGTCGGATCGTTGGAGCCGATCGCAGTCCTTGAATCTCTGACAAGCCATCACATTTTGATGCGATCCGGGGATGGCGTCGCGTTCCAGCACCAGCAGTTCCAAGAATGGTACGCGAGCAACCAAGTCGCGGTGTTGATGCGGGCAAGCGCGAAGGGTGACGCAGGCGCCCTTGTGCAGTTGCGCGCCACCATCTTGGACCAGCCCGCCTGGGAAGAATCGGTCTTATTCGCAACGGAACGGGTCTCCCGTGAGCACGGTGGAGCGGGGATCGTTGCGCATGCCGTCCGTCTTGCGTTGCCCGTCGATCCTATGCTGGCTGCTGAAATGATTTATCGCGCGGCCCCCGAGGTTTGGGAGCTCGTAAAGGCGGACATTACGACATTTGTGGCACGCTGGCACAAGCCCGGAAAAGTGGATCGCGCGGTGCGTTTCATGATCATGACGGGTCGGCCCGAATTTGCCCCTCAGCTTTGGCCACTTGCATCCAACAGCGACACGCAAATACTGATTCCAGCTCTGCGCATTGCGCCCCGTTTTCGTCCACGGGTCCTCGGTCAAGATGTTCATACGAAGGTGGCGAATCTTCCTGCGGAAACGCGCGAGCATTTGCTCACACTGATTGCCGGCGAGAGCGGCGTCGATGGCATGGATCTGGCTGTGGAGTGCGCCAAGGCGGACCCGAGTCCGAAGGTCCAAGCGGAAGTCGTTCAGCGCCTCCAGTTTCGGCGGGCCGATCGCCATGTTGCCGATCTTCTGTCCAGCGCACATGAAGAGACCTGGGCGCTGATCGCGGCACGCGGCTATGCGGAAGAACTCCGGGACCCTGCTTTCTCGGAGAGGCTGCGCATCATTCGAGCGAAGGCTATTGAACAGGCAACGGTGCCATCTGAGCGGCTCCACCTTCTTCTCGCCCAAACCGACTACCCGGGACGTGATGCGGCGATCGCAGCCGCGATTGCGGACCCACGCTTCCCCATCGACGATCGGCAAGGCGGCTCGCTCTATTTTGCTCAGCAGCACGCGCCGAACGCTGTACTACAAGGACTACGTCAGCGCCTGGAAGCGGGCCTAGCATTGCCATTCCACGCGGACGATCTTCTTGTGAACTTGGAAGTGACCGATGAAGGGCCGATTGCAAAGGCCATTCTCGATGTTAGTCGTGAGAGCCGCGATATTGACGCCGTCGCGGTTATGGCAGGTCAAAAAACGGTGGATGTGCTCATCGACAGATTCCTTACGTGCGCTCAGGCCTTGCGGACCGCACGGAATGATCGCACGCTGGCTGATGAATACTATCGGCTCAGGTCGAGACTTCGAGGCACCCGCCCTGTTATTTTCGCCGCGGCCGTTGCGCGGCGAGCGAGTTCGGACGATCCCAGCGTCATTGCATCCCTCGCATCTCTTGTGTCTCAGCATGGCACGGAAGATGAGGATCGCAAGCGGCCTCTCGCGATCGATCCCGAGACGAAGCCGGCGTGGATCGGCCTTCTGCGCCGCTGGGCAGAGACGGTGATCGCAGCGCGCACCGGAAGAAGACATGACATCAGCGAAGTTTCGAACGCCATTGGCCGCTTGGGCTTCCGGGAACTCGTACCCGAACTGAAGCGACTGCTTGATGAGGAGCTTTTGCGCCTCAAAAAGGCGCGCGAAGGCTTTTTGGATGCTCAGCGGCGAGGCGATATCGAGGCGACTTCGGATGCTAGAACGCGTTACAACATCCAGTACCAGGCGTCCTTTGCCGGCCTGGGCGGCAGTGAGGTGGCTGGGGTTGTGTCGCAGTATCTCGAAGACCAGGATTTCGGCCTGTCTGCTGCGCAGATACTGAAATCTATATCGGACAAGCAAATGAATGAGCCCGAGCCGAGCTTCTACCGCCGGTGGCCATGGTTTGATGGAGTCGCGGCCGCGCGCGCCAATCGCGCGACGCTGCCAAAAGCCGAGCCATTGAACACACTGGCAGCGCCAATCTTCGCAGCTATACACCGGCTGGCGACGCCGGATGCAAGCAAGGAAAACCAATTGCTTGCGATTGGATTAACGTGCATCGGCCTAGGAATGGCACATCGCGATCACGATGAATTGGTCGCCCGCGTCATGGCGTTACCACAGCCGTTGATGGCAAAGCGGACGCTGCTTGCTGCGATGGTGCTCGATGGGCAGGTCGTCGATGCTGGTCTTGTCATGCGCGCCATCGACGAATGGTTAGCCGACGCCAATGATCCCAAACATGCGTGGCACAAACGGCAAAATACTTGGGAAATCGAGCCTTGGCTGGAGTTGCTGCCCTTCACGACCCGACCGGAGGCTGTACTTGAAGGCTTGGCAAAGGTGAAGGCGTTTTACGGCAGCGGCTGGGCGAGAAAGTGGGAACGCGTGCTGGCCGCTGTTGCCGCCGTGTCCGGTGCGCAAGGGGACGCTCTACTAGCGAGCCTTGCGCGAGCGCACAGAGATATAGCGCATGACCACACTTGGATGCAGGCAGTCCTGAACCGAGGCACCCCCGAATCCGTGCTGTTGTACGTGGACCTGTTCATCGAGCGCGTCCTCGGGGGAGAACCCCACGGCGCCGATGCGTGGTACGTTGGTCGTCAGCTCGCGGAATATGTGCAGAAATTCCCCGAGCTGAAGCCTGAACTGAAAAAGCGGTATGAGACAACGGACGACGGTCCTGGCCGCAGAATGCTTGAGCATTTCTTCGGGGAAGCGGGCAGTGAGGATGATCTCATTGCCATGGTGAAGAAGTACGCTGCGAATGGCCAAGCATACGATGGTCAGATCGCGGCAGCGGTAGAGGCTGTGGCCGTGGACAAGGTACCTGTTGCCGAAGGCTCAAATCTTTACAACACACATCCGGCCCCTGTGCAGAACTCGCGAAGGACGCTTTTCGATTTTCTCGGCGGCTCCGCAGCCGAAGCGGCCTTAGCTAAGAGATGTCTTGAGGACATTGACTACCTTCGGGATGAATACGGCATCGCGGCTAATGATCCTCGGCACCCCGATGTCATGTCCGGGCGCCCGTGGCCCCCCGAGGCAGAGCCAGATAGCGCCGCCTGACCGGAAGACGCCGAGGCGTGATCCGGCACGTTGCTTCTGACAAGAGAGCGGCGCAAAGCTCGGGAATGACCCGGCGCGTTCCAGACCGATCGCTACCCCATGCCGCGCCCCCATCGACCCAGATGTCGCCGATCGTGCGCCCTCCGATCCAGCGCTCACGGAATACGACGAGCAGCACGTCATCAACCTATCCGCGCATGCTTGATGCCAATGCGGAAGGCGCCGACTGGCGCGCGATCTCGCGGATTGTGCTGCATATTGACGCGGAGCGGGAGCCTGATCGGGCGCGGCGCGCATTCGACAGTCATCTCGCGCGTGCTAGGTGGATGACGGGGACCGGATACAAACGGTTGCTTCGGCGCGATTGAGGGGATGACGGCTCTGACGAGTAGATCAGGCATAGGCAGCGCGTGCCTCACGGCGGCTTGTGAGCCTTACCGGGCGTTAAAAGAAGCGGCACCTAGACAGGCTGTCTCGCCGGGAGGATTATGCGGTGGTAGGCGATCCAGGGGCGCCGCCATGGACGTCGCACGTTGGCTGCGGAATATTGGCCTCGAACAATATGAGGCGGCATTCCGCCAGAACGAAATCGACGAGACGATCCTCCCGAGGGTAACGGCGGAGGACCTGAAGGATCTCGGCGTGTCCATTGTCGGGCACCGCCGCAAGATCCTGGATGCAATCGCTGCTCTACCGACCGATGAGGGCGCTAAACTTTCCTCCGCTAATGAAGCAAGTGCGTCTCGGTCGTTAGGGGTAAGCCCCGAGGACCGAGCCGAGCGCCGTCAGGTCACGGTGGTGTTTTCCGACATGGTTGGCTCTACGGCCCTCTCCGCCCGCATGGACCCGGAGGATTTGCGCGAGGTGATTTCCGCGTACCAGACCTGCGTCGCGGAAACGGTGCGTCGCTTCGGCGGCTTCGTCGCGAAGTACATGGGCGACGGTGTGCTCGTCTATTTCGGCTATCCGCAGGCGCACGAGGACGACGCCGAGCGGGCCGTGCGCGCTGGACTGGCGCTCATCGAAGCGGTCCAGTCCCTGACTGCGGCCGAGCCGCTCCAGGTGCGGATCGGCATCGCAACCGGATTGGTCGTAGTTGGCGATCTCATAGGCTCTGGTGAGGCGCAGGAACGCGGCGTCGTGGGCGAGACCCCGAATCTCGCGGCCCGCCTCCAAGCCGCAGCGGTTCCCGGCACCATCGTAATCGGTCCGGCGACACGACGTCTTCTGGCCGGCCTGTTCGAGTATCGCGATCTCGGCTGCATCGAGGTGAAAGGATTCGCCAGACCGGTTCAGGCTTATGAGGTAGTGCGGCCGAGCGCGGTGGAGAGCCGCTTCGAAGCGTTGCACGCGACCGGTCTGACCGCGCTCGTCGGGCGGGGGGAGGAGTCGGAATTGCTGCTCCGGCGGTGGGCGCGAGCCAAAGCCGACGAAGGCCAAGTGGTCCTCCTCTCCGGAGAGCCTGGCATCGGCAAGTCGCGGCTCACGGCCGCCCTCATCGCACGCCTCGCTGGCGAACCGCACACGCGACTGCGCTATTTCTGCTCGCCGCAGCACACCGACAGTGCGCTCTATCCGATCATTGGCCAGATGCGCCGGGCCGCTGGAATAGCACGCGACGACCCCCTGCAGGTGAAACTCGACAAACTCGATGCGCGGCTCGAACAGACCTCGACATCTCCGCACGACCGAGCGCTCTTTGCCGAGATGTTGTCGCTGCCGAATGATGGACGCCATCTGGCGTCCGAACTTGCCCCGCAGCAACGTCGGCAAAGGACAATGAACGCGCTCATTTTACAAATGGTGGCTCTGACACAGCAAAAGCCGGTGGTGATGATCTTCGAAGATGCACATTGGACCGACCCCACGAGTCTGGAAGTACTCAGTCGCGTGGTGGATCGGATCATGACCCTCCCGGTGCTGCTTGTCATAACGTTCCGGCCAGAGTTCGATGCGCCTTGGATCGGACGGCCACACGTCACGGTGCTAACCATCAATCGGCTCACACAGCGCGAGGTCGGCGCGATGATCGACCGCCTCGTCGGCAACAAACTGCTTCCTGCGAGCATCCGGCAGGACATCATCGAGCGCACTGACGGAATACCGCTGTTCGTTGAGGAAATGACGAAGGCGGTGCTCGAGGCGGAGAGCGATGGTGCGGCTCGAGACCTGGTTGCGGCAGTTCCGTCGTCTGCTCTAGCCGTCCCCGCAAGCCTGCACGCGTCTCTCATGGCGCGGCTCGACCGGCTTGGCCCGGCAAAAGAGGTGGCGCAGATCGGGGCAGCCATTGGGCGCGAGTTTTCACATGCTGTGCTGGCCGCTGTGGCGCACAAGCCGGACGCGGATCTGGGATCGGCGCTCGATCGCCTCATCCAGGCCGATCTGTTGTTCAGGCAGGGAGTGCCGCCGCATGCGACCTATCTGTTCAAACATGCGCTGCTACAAGACGCCGCCTATGGCACGCTACTGCGACAACCGAGAGGTGCGCTCCACGCCCGTATCGCGGAAGCCCTTGAGGACCAATTCCCGGAGATTGCCGAGAGCCAGCCGGAACTACTGGCGCGTCACTGCACAGAGGCTGGGCTGATCGCGAAGGCCGCGGGTTTGTGGGGCAAGGCGGGACAGCGGTCATTGGCTCGCTCGGCGCTGGTCGAAGCCATAGAACAGCTCACCCGTGCCCTTGCCCAGATCGCAAATTTACCGGGCACTCCTGCGCTGCGTCGCGAGCAGATCAAGGTGCAGGTCGCGCTTATAACGCCGCTGATCCACGTGAGGGGGTATGCCGCGCCTGAAACGAAGGCGGCTGCTGAGCGGGCACGCGTGCTGATTGAACAAGCCGAAGCGCTTGGAGAGCCCCCTGAAGATCCACTGCTGCTGTTCTCCGTCCTCTACGGCTTCTGGACCGCAAGCTATGTCGCATTCAATGGTGACATGATGTGCGAGGTTGCGGCGCAGGTTCTGACACTCGCAGAAAAGCAAGGGGCCATAGTGCCGCTAATGCTCGGGCATCGCCTTATGGCCAATTCTCTACTGGTCACGGGAGACATCGCGGAAAGCCGAACCCACTACGATCAGGCGATCGCGCTGTATGATCCTGCCGAGCATCGTCAGCTTGCGACGCGCTTTGGCCAAGACCACCAGGTTTCCGCCTTGTCCTATCGAGCGATAGGTCTGTGGCTGCTTGGCTATCCCGAAGCCGCGCGCGCAGACACCGAGCGCGCGCTCAACTGTGCGCGCGAGATCAACCAATCTGCAACTTTATTGTTCGCGCTGCTCCACGGATCATTGACCGATACTCTTTGCGGAGACTACGCGGCAGCCACTGCGAAAGTTGATGAGATCGTCGCGTTGGCGGATGAAAAGGGCGCCTCTTTTTGGAAGGTGCCCGGAGTGATGAACCGAGGCTGCGTGTTGATCTTAACCGGCAACGCCCACGACGCGGTCCAAATCATGACCTCCGGAATCACTGCGTATCGATCAACCGGATCAACGCTTTGGATGCCGTGGTACTTGGCAGAGTTGGCGAGGGCCTATGCTCAGCTCGATCGCTTCGATGATGCTTGGCGCTGCATTGGCGAAGCGATGGCGGCGATGGACACAACCAAGGAAAGGTGGCGCGAAGCTGACATCCACCGAATAGCAGGCGAAATTGCGCTGACGTCGCCCGAGCGGGATGTGGCGAAAGCGGAAGCCTGCTTTGAGCGCGCGCTCGCGATCGCCTGCGAGCAGAAGGCAAAATCCTGGGAGCTACGGGCAGCGATAAGCATGGCACAGCTCTGGCGCGATCAAGGTAAGCGGAACGAGGCGCGCGAGCTGCTCACGCCGGTCTATTGCTGGTTCACCCAAGGCTTCGACACCCGCGACCTGAAGGAAGCGAAGTCGCTGCTCGACGAGCTCACGCGATGAGGCCATCAACAATGACCGGCGACTTCCGGTTTTGTGCCTTGAGCCGAACAACGAAGCCACCGTCGTAACGAACCGGACATAACTCGTTGTACCGGCTCTGCATTGCGGCTGCGCTCAGCCGCGCAGTACGTCCAGCGCACCACGAAGACGAGAACGGCGCGTGCCGATCGTGGCCGGGCTCCGAGTCGCCCCCATCCGATCCTGACGGGCAAGGTGTCCAGATCGAAATCTTGTTCGCGGAAATTTTCGGGGATCACAACGCGAACAGCGGATCGGGACACAACGGTGGACACAGATCAAGCATAGCATTGAGTTTACGTCGCTTTTTGGAGCCATGATGTCCCCAGGGAGAGTACGAAGTAAACCGTAAACCATTTCGCAGGGAAGGCCGGCTATCCGGCTGAAGCTGTGGTTCCTCCCCGTGCTTTTCTTAATGCACGGGGGCCGCGGGTGTCAGTCGATACCCGGCCTTCCCTGCGCGCTCTCATGTCAGAGGGTTCGAGGTTCATGCACAACTCGGGCGTAACTGCGCCGCGGGACGGCGAGGTCATGTCCCTCTCCGCTCTTTGACATCTGAAATCGGCAAACACCCCCGCTGTCGTCCCGGACAAGCGAGCCGGTAGCGCGCAAGCGCTGCGCGGCGAGCGCGGATCCCGGACCCATAACCCCGGGACGTGGTTAGGAGCACGCTGTGGGCGAGATTGAGGGCCACAACAAAATCCGGTGGTTATGGGTTCCAGGCTCAACCTCATCGGTCCGGCCGATGGCCGGCCGCTGTGGCTGCCCCGGAACGA
>Ga0210401_10001014_pt1 | contig 33789 bp, 24 predicted proteins | sample IncBWH32MmetaG_FD_150866 | JGI IMG/M metagenome (GOLD analysis project Ga0210401, IMG submission 150866) | Forest soil microbial communities from Barre Woods Harvard Forest LTER site, Petersham, Massachusetts, United States - Inc-BW-H-32-M | ecosystem: Environmental > Terrestrial > Soil >... | reverse complement strand
GACGGATTTGTGACCGACCTGCGCGCGCGGCACGAGCAGGCGCATGCCGTCGAAAAACCCGAGCAGCCGCGCGGCGATACCGCAAAAGCACTGCAGGCGGCGGCGGTGCGGCACGAAGCCGAGTACGTCGTCCCGGCCGAATATCACAATCCGATGGAGCTGTTCGCCGCGACCGTGGTCTGGGACCGCGGCAAGCTCACGATCTACGACAAAACGCAAGGCGTGCAGAACGTGCAGCGCTATGTCTGCGGCGTCTTCTCCCTCGAGCCGGACGACGTGCGCGTGATCTCGCCCTTCGTCGGTGGCGCGTTCGGTGCAGGATTGCGCCCGCAATATGAAGTGGTGCTGGCGGTGCTCGGCGCGCTCAAGCTCAAGCGCCCGGTGCGCCTCGTGCTCAGCCGCGCGCAGATGTACGGGCTGGGCTACCGTCCGGCGACCATCGCGCGCGTTGTGCTCGGCGCCAACGCCCGCGGCACCCTGGATGCCATCACCTACGACGCCATCGCGATGACATCGCAGTACGAGGATTTCTCGCGCAACGACGCCGGCTGGGCCGAACAGCTCTATACGTCGGCCAATGCGCGCTACACGCACAAGCTCGCATCACTCGATGTGGCGACGCCCTGCGACATGCGCGCGCCGGGTGCCGCGAGCGGCGTCTATGCGCTGGAATGCGCGATGGACGAACTCGCCGTTGCGCTGAAGCTTGATCCAATCCAATTGCGGCTACGCTGCTACTCGGATCGCGACCAGTCGAGCGGCCTGCCTTACAGCAGCAAGCAACTCAAGGAATGCTACCGGCAGGGCGCCGAGGCGTTCGGATGGGAGAGGCGCAACCCAGCGCCGCGCGCGATGCGCGACGGCAGCGAGTTGGTCGGATGGGGCATGGCGTCGGGCGTCTGGGAAGCGCTGCAGATGCCGTTTGCCAGCCGGATCGTCCTGACCGCCAATGGTCATGCCGAGGTCTCCTCCGCCGCCTCCGACATCGGCACCGGCACTTACACTGTCGTGGCGCAGGTCGCAGCCGACATGCTTGGTGTGCCGATCGACAGCGTGACCGTAAAGCTCGGCGATTCGAGCCTGCCGATGGCCCAGGTCGAGGGCGGGTCATGGACGGCCGCCTCGGTTTCGCATGCCATCGTCAATGCCGCGGACGATATCCGCAAGGAGCTGCTCGCGATCGCGCAGACCATGCCGGACACGCCACTATGGGGTCTCAAGCCCGACGACGTGCTGCTCGTGGATGGCACAATCGCCGCCAAGAGCGACAGGGGGCGCGCCGTGCCGATGGCCGACGTCATGCGGCACGCCAAGATGGACCGCATCGAGAAGGAACGCGCCTCCGATTTCAAGGAGGACGACCAGCACGCGCACAATACGCATTCGGCTGTTTTCGCCGAGGTCAAGATCGATGAGGAGCTCGGCGTCGTCAGGGTGACACGGGTCGTCAACGCGGTCGCCGCAGGGCGCATCATCAACACCAAGACGGCCGCGAGCCAGATCATGGGCGGCGTCGTATGGGGCATCGGCATGGCGCTGCACGAGGAGGCGCTGATCGATCATGCCGTTGGCCGCATCATGAATGCCAACATCGCCGAATACCACGTGCCGGTGAATGCCGACATTCACGATATCAAGGTGATCTTCGTCGACGAGCCGGACAGCGTCATCAATCCGTTAGGCATCAAGGGTGTCGGCGAGATCGGCATCGTCGGGGTCGCGGCGGCGATCGCCAACGCCGTCTATCACGCGACCGGCAAGCGCGTGCGGGATCTGCCCATCACCTTGGACAAGCTCGACCGGTGAAACGCGTGCAGCAGGAGTTCAGGTTCGATCGTTGTCGCATCGGAGGTGCGCCCGCTCTCCCCGCTTGCGGGAGAGGTGAACGGCGTAGGTGGAAGGGTCGCTCGGACCAAACTTCGTGCACTACGCCGCGCGCACCGAGCCGAGAAAGCCTTCGACCGCGACACGCAGCCGGTCGGCGTCGGCCGACATCTTCTTGACCGAGTCGAACAGCATGCCACCCGCGTTGCCGGTCTCGCGGTTCAGGGCGGCGACGTTGCCGATCGTGTCGGTCACCTCGCGCGTGCCCTGGGCGGCGCGCTGGAAGTTGCGCGAGATCTCGGTGGTCGCCGCGCGCTGCTCCTCCACCGCGGCGGCGATCGCGGTCATCTTCTCGTCGATGCCGCCGATGGCGCGGCCGATCAGCCGGATCGCGGTGACCGCCTGTCCGGTCGCGGCCTGGATCTCGGCGACCAGGCGCGTGATGTCGTCGGTCGCCGTCGCGGTCTGGGTTGCGAGATTCTTGACCTCGCCCGCGACCACGGCAAATCCGCGGCCGGCCTCACCCGCCCGTGCCGCCTCGATCGTCGCATTCAGTGCCAGCAGGTTGGTCTGACCGGCGATCGAGTTGATCATCTTGATCACCTCGCCGATGCGCATGGCCGCCTGGTCCAGCGTCTCCACCGTCGCGTTGGTCTGCTCCGCCTGCTCGACGGCGTCGCGCGCGTCGCGCGCACTCGCCTGCACTTGCGCGGAGATTTCGCCGACCGAGGCCGAGAGCTCTTCCGTTGCCGCCGCGACCGTCTCCAGATTTTCGGTGGCCTGCTCCGCGGCCGTGGCGACCGCGGCCGCCTGCGTGGTCGAATCCGACACCAGCGAATGAACCTCGGTGGCCGTCGCATCGAGCTCCCTCGCCGAGCCCGTGACGCTCTGGATGACGGCCTGCACGGTATCGTCGAAATGGCGACAGGCGGTGTCGACCGCGCCGGAGCGTGCGAGCTGAAGCGCCTGCTGCGCCTGCCGTTCCTGTCCCAGGCGATCAGCCGTGGCGGCACTGTCGCGCAGACTCTCCAGCGCCGTCGCCATCCGGCCGAACTCGTCCGGATATCTGGGTTGCGGGACCGGCGTCAGATAATCGCGCTCGCCGATCAGCCCGATCGCCCCCATCAGGACCTGGATCGGCCGCATCAGACGCGTGCGGACGACGAGCACGCCGATCAAGGATACGCTCAGGACCACCAGAAACGCGAGCGCCTGCACGATGAGGCCGGTCAGCGCGCCGGCCTGCACCGCCTCGGCATGCGCAATCGAGTCGTCGAGAGCCTTGAAGCCTACGCCGACGATCGCCGCGAACGGCCCCTGGCAGAGCACGTTCCAGTCCTGGGCCGACATGGCGGGACGGCCGCTACCGTCAAAACCCTTCGCCAGCTGCGCCATCTGCCGGCTTGCCGCGTCGGTCTTTGCGCGCGCCTCCGTCGCGATCGTGACGAGATCGGAGGACGACCCGGCCAGCGCTTCGTCCAACCCGGACCAGCCCGCGGCGACGATGCCCTGCCACTGCGCAACGGCCTGTTTCTGGGTCTCGTCGAGCGGCTTGCTGGCGTTGACGTTCGGACGCAGCGCCGAGCACTGAATTCCGTAACGGTCTCGCACCTGCCAGGCGAAGCGGCGGACCTGAACCATTTTGGCGATGAAGGGATCGTTCATCCAGGCGCGGTTCGAGACGGCCGAGGAGGCCTGGTTCGCCGTCTCGATCGTGGCGGTGAGGGCATCATACCAGGGGCTCGTTTGCTCGAGCTTGCGCTCGGCGCGCGGATGCGCGGCTTCATCGGAGAGCAGGCGGAATTTCGGGCTGGCGTCGTCCCAGCGTTGGCGCAAGGTGTTGGCCAGCGCGTCGCGTCCCGCGAAATCGACGCGATCCAGCGCATCGACGATCGCCTGGTAGGCGGCACGTTGTGCCTTTTCGAATTCGGCCAGCCGGGAACGTGGATCGTCTTCGCCGATCAGGGCGCTCTGCACGTCGCCGCGATGGGTGCGCAGCGACAGCACGCCCTGGAAGATCGCCTTGTCCGCCGCCGCGAGCCGGCCGGTCTCCAGGCTGTCGCGATAACGGCCAACGGCTGCGGCCATCTGCGTGGCCGTGCTGATCAAGGCAGCAACCGCCAATGCCGCCAGCAGCATCAGCAAAAGCGTGCTTACCGATTTCCTGAACATCGCAAACGAGCCCCATTTTTGCAGGCCGACTCTGCCGGCCGACTGCGAACGGTCCGTTAAAGTTGTATCTATTTGTCGGCAAAGCCACACCGCGATACCTCGGGTGACCTATGTGATGCTGTCTGTCACAGACCTTCGCAGATCGCGGCCTCGCAATTTTACGGGGTTCTCGTCGCCAGGGCCGAGAGTTGAGCTTGAGTTCGCGGGGCATCGGCGGTCCGCTCCCTCCCCGGCTTGCGGGAGGTGAACAGAGTTCGCGGAGCTACATCACCACCGGCTGGTCCGGCAGTTCGTTGCGCTGCGGGCTTTGCGGCGGAAAATGTTTTGCGAGCTCGCGCGAAACCGCCTGGATGCCATCGATCACACCCGCCTCGAACCTGCCGCTCCTGAACGCGGCCTGCATCTCCCGGCAGATGTTTTCCCACGGCGCAGCGCCGACTTTTGCGTCGATGCCGCGGTCGGCCACGATCTCGACGTCGCGGTCGGCGAGCAACAGATAGATCAGCACGCCGTTGTTGTGCGCGGTGTCCCAGATCCGCAAATGCGAAAAAATATCGAGCGCGCGTTCCCGCGCCGGCTGATCGCGAAACAGCGGCAGGCCATCGAGCGCGCCTTCCACGACGAAGCGCACTTGTCCCGAATGGGTCGCCTCGCCGGCCTTGATCGCCGCTTCGATCCGCGCCAGCACCGGCGGCGGAAAAGCCCGCCGCACCCGCCAATGATGCTCGAGGAGATGCCTGCCGATGCGCTTGATGCCCATATGAGCCTCTACCAGCTTCCCGAGGCCCCGCCGCCGCCAAAGCTGCCACCGCCGCCGGAAAAGCCGCTGTCACTCGAGCCCGAACTGCCGCCGCCGCTCCAGCCGCCTCCGCCGCCCCAGCCTCCGCCGCCGACATATCCACCAGAGCGACCGCGATACGTTGGACCTGCCGTCGCAAGGCCGCCGCTCAGGAAGGCGATGACGAAGGCGAGGGCGAACAGCAGCAGCGCAACGGCTAGCGATCCCGCAAAGGCCCACGCCACGACACCGACGAGGCCGCCGGTCGCCGCCGAACCGAGCAACCGGCCAAACAGGGCGCGCAACATGCCGCCGGCGATGATGGATCCGATGATGATGAAGGGTGCGAACTGAACGACCGACTCCAGATCGAGATCGCCGCCTTGAGAGGCCTCCGGCTGCGGCGCGGGCAGCGGCTCGCCATCGATGACCGCGATGATCCGGTTGACGCCGGCCGAGATGCCGCCGGCGAAATCGCCGGTGCGGAATTTTGGGGTAATGACCTCGTCGATGATGCGCCGAGACGTGACGTCGGTCAGCGCACCTTCGATGCCGTAGCCGACCTCGATACGCAGCTTGCGGTCATTCTTGGCAATCACCAGCAGCGCGCCATCGTCGATCTTCCTGCGCCCGATCTTCCAGGCGTCCGCCGCGCGGATCGAGAACTGCTCGATGGTCTCGGGCTGCGTGGTCGGCACGATCAGCACCGCGACCTGGCTGCCCTTGCGCAGTTCGAGATTTTTCAGCGTCTGCGTCAGCGACGCGATATCGCCGCTCGTGAGCGTGCCGGTCTGATCGACCACGCGCCCGGTGAGCGCAGGGATCGCGACATCGGCGCGGGCGATCGAGGCCCAGACGAGCAGCAGCGCAAGCGTGATGAGGCGGAGTGCCTTCATCGCGACCAACCTGACGCTGACGGCGTCCGAATGAGACGGCCACCTGCGCGCTCGTCACCTCTCCCCGCTTGCGGGGAGAGGTCGCATCGCATCGAAGATGCGATGCGGGTGAGGGGGACTCTCCAGGACCTCAGCGCGTGGAGAGCCCCCCTCACCCCAACCCTCTCCCCGCAAGCGGGGAGAGGGGGCGCACTTTCATTCCGGAAGCAGCGCACCCTCACCTCCGTTATGGCCTGAGACGTCTGCTCACTTTGCCGGCTGCGGCGCGGGCGAAGGCGCCGTGCCGAAATCCACCTTTGGCGCGGTCGATATCTCCTTCTCGTTCTCCACCGTGAAATTCGGCTTCTCCTTGTAGCCGAACGCCATCGCGGTCAGATTGTTCGGGAAGGTGCGGATGCCGACATTGAAGTCCTGCACCGCCTTGATGTAGCGGTTGCGCGCCACCGTGATGCGGTTCTCGGTGCCTTCGAGCTGCGCCATCAGGTCGTGGAACAAGGCATCGGATTTCAGCTGCGGATAGTTTTCCGTCACCACCAGCAGCCTCGACAGCGCGCCGGTCAATTCACCCTGGGCGGCCTGGAACTTCTGGAACGCGGCGGGATCGTTCAACACGTCCGGCGTCGCCTGGATGCTGCCGACCTTGGCGCGCGCATTGGTAACCCCGAGCAGCACGTCCTTTTCCTGCTGGGCGAAGCCCTTCACCGAATTGACGAGGTTCGGCACCAGATCGGCGCGGCGCTGATACTGGTTGACGACCTCCGACCAGCTCGACTTGACCTGCTCGTCATTGCTCTGGATGGCATTGTAGCCGCAATTGGTGAGGCTCAACGTCATAAGCGCGGCCAACGCCGTCAAAAATCTGCGCATGAAAAGTCTCCCGTCACGGTGTTCCGTGACCGTATCTAGCAGAACGGCAGCGTCAGGTAAGCGACGAAAATCGCTGCCCGTGGTCGCAGGGGTGCTCGAATAGGTCGCTTCAACGGGCGAGTCGGGTTCAAATTGAAGCGCCCGTCATTCCGGGCGATGCGTCAGCATCGAACCTCGGATGCGCAATTGCGCATCGGGAAACCCCAAGATTTCTGGTTCGCGCTAGCCTCGGAATGCCGAGCGTGCGAGTTTCACACCGCCGCTCTCGCGTCCCGGATCGCCTGCCAGATCTTCTGCGGCGTCAGCGGCGTGTTGAGCTGGGCGATGCCGAGCTCGAAGAGCGCGTCCATGACGCCATTGGTGACACAGGGCGGACCGCCGATCGCACCCGACTCGCCACAGCCCTTGGCACCCAGCGGATTGGTGCGGCACGGCGCGGAATCATCCAGCGTCACGCTGATCGGCGGAACGTCGGAGGCGCGCGGAACGCAGTAGTCCTGAAAGGTCGCCGTCAGCAATTGTCCGTCGCCATCATAGGCCACGCCCTCATAGAGCGCCTGGCCGATGCCTTGCGCGACGCCGCCATGGACCTGCCCGGTGACCAGCATCGGATTGACCGCAACCCCGACGTCGTCGACCGTGGTGTAGCGCACCACGCGGCTGATCCCGGTCTCCGGATCGATCTCGACCTCGCAGATATGGGTGCCGTTCGGCCAGCTCGGCCCGTCGACCTCGCCCTCGCTGTCGACCGACAGTTTCGCGCCGTCCTCCTTGCCTGCGATCTCGAACAGGCTGATGCGCCTGTCGGTACCGACCACGGTGAGCCAGCCGTCGCGATAGTCGATGTCGCCGGCCGACGCCTCCAGGAGGTTCGACGCCTTCTCGCGCGCCTTGTTGATCAGATCGTTCGAGGACACCGCGACCGCGGTGCCGCCGACGAACAGCGAGCGCGAGCCGACGCTGCCGAAACCGGTCGCCAGGTCGGTGTCGCCCTGCACCACGTCGATCCGGTCCATCGGCAGGCCCAGCGTATCTGATATCATCTGCGTATAGGTGGTCTGCAGCCCCTGCCCCATTGCCATGGTGCCGGAATGCAGGATCACGCGGCCTTGCGAAGTCGCATGCAGCGCGACTTTTTCATTGTGGACACGGCCGCCGGTCCATTCGATATAGCTCGTCAGCCCGCGGCCATAGAGCAGGCCCTTCTTCCTGGCCTCGCGCTTGCGCGCGGCAAACCCGTCCCAGTCGGCGAGTTTCGACGCGCGCTCCAGCATGTGGGCGAAGGCGCCGCTGTCATACACCTGTCCCGCGGCGTTGGTGTAGGGCAGCTGCGCCGGCTTGATGTAGTTGGCCTTGCGGATCGCACGCGGATCCATGCCGATCTGGCGGGCGGCGGCATCGAGCAGCCGCTCGACGATGAACACGGCCTCGGGGCGGCCCGCGCCGCGATAGGCGCCGACAGGAGCTGTGTGGGTCATCACGGTCTTGACCTCGAAATGCACCAGCGGCAGGTCGTAGACGCCGGTCTGCACGAACGGGCCGAGCACCAGCGGAATGACGTTGGCGGTGCCCGACATGTAGGCGCCGGTAGCGCCGACCGAGCGCACGCGATAGGCCAGCACGCGACCCTTCTCGTTGAGCGCGAATTCGGCGGTCGAGGTGAGATCGCGGCCGTGGGTGCCACCCAAAAACTCGTCGGTGCGCTCGCCGCGCCAGCGGATTTTCCTGTTCAGCTTCACCGCAGCATAGGCGACGATGCCATCCTCCGGATAGAGGCTGGTCTTCTGGCCAAAGCCGCCGCCGATATCGCCGACCAGAACCCGCACGCTCTCCTTGGGCCGCTTCAGGATGGACTCGGCGAGCAGGTCGCGCGTCGAGGCCGGTGTCTGCGATTGCACGTGAAGCAGCAGCCGCCCGGTCTTCTTCTCGACCTCCGCGATGGTCGAGCGCGGCTCCAGCGCCGACGGCGCCAGGCGCTGGCTGACCAGGTCGAGCGAGACTCTGTGCGCAGCATTCGCAAATGCTTCGTCGACTTTGGCGGCATCGCCATAACTCATCGCCGCGACGATGTTATCGGGCGCATCGGGCCAGACCAGCGGCGCACCCGGCTTGGTCGCTTCGATCGGATCGACCACCGCGGGCAACACCTCATACTCGACCGCGATTGCCTCCGCCGCATTCTGCGCGGACAACCGCGAGGTCGCGACGACGGCCGCGACCGCCTCGCCGACAAAACGCACCATCTCATGCGCGAGCAGCCGGCGCGGCGGCACCGTCATCGGCGCGCCGTCCGGCCGCTTGAAGATCAAAAGCGTCGGAATGGTGCCGATGTCGTCGCGAACCAGATCGGCGCCGGTGAAGACCGCGGTCACGCCCGGCATCCCGGCGGCCGCGCTGCTGTCGATGGAGAGGATTTTGGCGTGCGCGTGTGGCGAGCGCAGTATGGTGAGCCACAGCGCGCCGTCTTCCGGCTTGTCGTCGATGAACTGCCCCTTCCCGGTGAGCAGCCGCTGATCCTCCAGGCGCTTGACGGACTGTCCGGCGCCAAATCGGAGATTGCCGGGAAGAATATTCATCAGATGGTCCTTCCAAGTGATTTTAACGAAGCGGGCGGGGTTTTAGCGGAACCATGGGGGCGCGGCCAACCGACGTTTTTGGGCAGCGTCGCCCAACAATTCGTCATGGCCGGACGCGTCTCCCCGACCTGAGCGGGGATGACGAGCCTCTCATGCAAGATCGCGTAGTGCCGCCTCCACCACCTTGCGCTGCTCGGCCGAAAGCGGCGCCTGCGGCGGTACGGGATCGCCGACGTCATAGCCCTTGATCATGAGGCCGGCCTTGATGCAGGCGGCGAGGTTGAAGCGGGCGAAGGCCTCGTTGATCCGCCACAGCTTGCGTTGCAGCTCCATCGCCTCCTCCCAGCGCTGGCGCTTGCAGAGATTGTAGAGCGCAACGCTCTGCTCCGGAATGATGCAGGCCGGCCCCGCCATCCAGCCAACGCCGCCGATCAACATGACGGCGGCCGGAATATGCGCCGACGCTGAGAAGACCTTGATGGCATCGCCGCAGCGGTTCATGATCGAGAGCAGCCGGCCGGTATTGGTGGAGGCATCCTTGATGGTGCCGATGCGCGGATGCTCCGCGAGCCGCGCGATCACATCGAGCGACAGGTCGGAGCGCTGGAACTGCGGATTGGTGTAGATCACGACCGGGATATCGACTGCGTCCGCGATGGCACGGAAAAAGGCTTCGACCTGCGCATCGGGGAGCGGAAAATACGCCTCCAGGATCGCCAAAATGCCGTCGGCGCCAAGCCTCTCATAGACCCGCGCCTGCGCCACGGCGTCCGCCGTCACGGTCGAGGCGACGCCGGCCACGACCGGCACGCGGCTCGCCGCCGCTTCGATGGTGACCCGCACCACCTCCGCGCGCTGGAGGTTGTTGAGATAGGCGAACTCGCCTGTCGAACCGAGCGGCGTCAGCCCATGCACACCGCTTTTGATCAGGTCATCGCACAGGCGGGCGAGGACAGCGCCGCGGATTGTCCCGTCCACATCGACCGGAGAGACGAGATAGGGAAAGACACCATGGAAATCGGACATCGGTAGCGGGGTTCCAGGACGACGTTGGGTTGGCACGTGCACTGTATCCGACATACGCGCCTCGCAAGAACTCGAAAACAGCCGAGAAAGAGCCACCAGTAATCCGATTCTGACATTGATGTCAGATTCCAGCCGACCCTTTTGCGAATCCTGGAAATCAAAGTTCGTGGACAATCGGCAAGCGGGCAAATCCGCTCCCCACGCGCCAATTTCATAAAATCGACCCAATGCAGCTTAAGCAGGAACAATGTGTGGGACGCTCGAACTCGGGCGGGCGTCGAGAAAATGGCCAGGTGCGAGTGGCCAGCCGTGATTTCGTTTTTCGTGCCGGATGATTGGTCGCCGTCCATCTGATCGGATGATGAAAAAATGCACAGCAAGAACTTGAATCAAGCGCGCGATCCCGCAATCTGGTTTCGCCGCCATCCCGGCCAGGGATCGATGGGCAAGCTCGGCGGCCTGCCGACGCTGCCGTTCGGCACCGACTGGCCGAGACACCCCGAATCCGGCGAACCTTTGCATTTTCTGGCTCAGATCGACCTTTCGTGCCTGCCGCCGACCCCGCTGCTCGGCGCGCGTAAGCCCTCGCCGCTTCCGAAGGCGGGTCTGCTGTTCTTCTTCGCCGACATGGTGGAGGAAATGCTCTGGAGCGGCCATGGCGGGCCGTTTGCTAACACCCGCGTCATTTTTTCCGAGCGCGCCGGCCCGGAACGCGCGCCGCCGGAGGGCACCCCGAGCATCGGCCACGCGCTCGGGCAGAAGGGCGGCGACTATACCGGCGGGCCTGGCCGTACCAGTTTCAGCCAGGGCTCGATCGAACCCTATGTGATCGAAACCTTTGCCGGCGTCGATCCCTATCCGAACCAATCCGACGCCTACGCGGCGGCCGCCCAGGCGGCGATGGTGGCCTCGATCGAGCAGGCGACCGGCGCCACGCTTCCGGTGCTGAACGGCGCGGGATCGACCGAGGCCGCGACGTCGGCCCAGGCGCTGGAATTTGTTCGCGTGCAGCAGTTCCGCGACGGCACGGTGCGCCGCGCGCTGGAGTGCCCGCGCCATCAGATGCTCGGCGTCGGCAAGAACCTGCAGGGCACGGCCGAGGAACATTATGCCGACGGGCTCGTGCTCCTGCTCCAGATCGACAGCGACAAGGCCGTCGACAGCGAATTCGTGTTTTGCGACATGGGCGCGGCGCAGTTCTGGATCAAGCCGGACGATTTGGCGGCCGGCCGCTTCGACCGCGCCTGGGGCACCACCGAAGGCGCCTGAACGATCCCCTATGGCTGCGGGCGCGGATGGTCCGCGATCCACGCGGCGATCGCCGGCAGCGCGTGGTCCCTGAGGTCGACCGAGATCGCGATCGTTTCCAGCGCGCGCGCCGTCATCACCCGCCCGCCGGACGTTGCTTGTGCGGGCATGAAACGCGCCAGCTCGTCCGCGTGCGCAGCGTCGGAGAAAGTGGTCATGAAGTTCGGGATGAACAGGTCCCGGAAATCCGGCCCCTGCTTTGCGACAAACGCGTCGAGATTCTTCTGCACGAAGTCCCAGGCGAGGGCCGGCTGTTCGCCGGACGAGGCGACCGAATTGATCATGCCGTCGACGATGCTGACCGGCGGCTCGCCGCTCAGCGTCAACGCCAGCGTTTCACGCGCCAGCGCCGGATCGCGCGCGGCCGCCAGCGCGTAGAAATAGCGCAGCCGCTCATTGGTCGCTTCTGTGTTGCGCGCCAATGTGAGAAGCGCCTCGTAGGTTTCTCGATCGGCCGTCAGGCCGACGACGTGGGTCACGGGGTCGCGCAAGCCAGGTGCAAGCGAGGCGGGATCTTGCAGGAACGACGCAAAGCGGCGCTTGGCCTCCGCGATGACATCGGTATCGCCGAGTTCGCCGAGCAGGTTGATCAGGCTTGTGCGCAGCAGCGAAGCTTCGTCATCGCTGCTGTTGCCGTCCCAGCCGACCCGCGCGAGCACTGGTCGCAAAATGCTGCGCGCATAGGCCCGCAGCGCGCCGCGTTCGGGGCGATCCAGGGATAGGCGATTGAGGTTCGAAAAGGTGCTGATGACCTGGTCCCAGACGGCACGGCGGTCGCCATTGTCGAGCTCGCTGACGAGCGCGAGATAGGACGACGCCTCGGCGCGGCCGGCGGTGACGAGTGCCCAGCGATCCGCCAGCACGTTGACCCGGTCCTCCGGCGCCATCGCGGCCAGCGATTTTGAGATCAGTGCGCCGGCCGCCGGGCCGTAGGCGACGCGATAATAGCCGAGATCGCCGAAGTTGACCTTGATCGGTTCGCCGCAAGCACCGGTGGTGATTTCGGCGCTGCCATCGAGCAGCGGGGTTTGCGACGCCTTTGGCGCGCCGATCGGCCCGATCGCAACAGGCAGCTGCCAGCGCCGCTGTGGCAGGCTGTCCGCCCCGCCCGCCGAGGCGGGCACGATCGCGAACCGCTGCTGCCGCAGCGAAAGCTGCTGTTTGCCACCGCTACAGCTCGTCTCGGCGACGATCAGGGGCACGCCCTCCTGCTCGGTGAACGAGGCAGCGATCCTGGCGACCGGCTTGCGGGCCGCCCCCTCGAGCGCCTTCCAGAGATCGGCCGTCGTGGTGTTGCGATAGGCATGCTCGGCCATGTAGTTGCGAATACCGTCGCGGAACGCAGTTTCGCCGAGAAAGCCTTCGAGCATGCGGATGAAGGCCTGCCCCTTGTTGTAGGTGATGCCGTCGAAGGCGGTCTGCGCTTCGCTCTCATCGGCGACCTTCTGCTGGATCGGATGCGAGGTGCGGCGCGCATCGAGCGCCATCGCGAACTGCTTCTGGCCGTAACCGTTCAGCCAGGTCTTCCATTCCGGATAGAAATGCTCGGCCGCCTTCTCCTGCATCCAGCTCGCAAAGCCCTCGTTGAGCCAGAGATCGTCCCACCAGCCCATGGTGACGAGGTCGCCGAACCATTGATGCGCCATCTCATGGGCGAGAATTGCGAAGATGCCGCGCCGCGCCGTCTCTGGATTCGATGCGGGATCGAACAGCAGCCGGCTTTCGAAGAAGGTGATGCCGCCCCAGTTCTCCATGGCGCCGCCGAAACCGCCGGGCACCGCGATCAAGTCGAGTTTCGGCAGCGGATATCTGGTGCCAAAATAATCATTGTAATAGGCGAGAAGCTTCGCGGCATTGTCCAGCGCGATACGTCCCTTGTCGCTCTTGCCGCGCGTGGTGACGACACCGACCGTCACACCGCCCGCCTGCACGGTCTGCCGCTCGAGCTCGCCGGCTACGAGCACGAACAGATAGCTCGACATTCGGGGCGTGGTCGCAAAGGTGACCCGCTTCAGGTCCGGGCCCGCGGCCTCCTCGCGTTCGGGGGGCATGTTGCCGACCGCCATGAACGCGCGCGGCACGGTAACGGTGAGCGCGAAGGTGGCCTTGAAGGCCGGCTCATCCCAGCACGGAAAGATCCGTCGCGCATCCGCGGGCTCGAGCTGGCTCGAGATCATCCGCTTGACACCCTGCCCGGTCGGATAGTCGGCATAAAACAGTCCGCGAGCGAACGAATTGATGTGCGAGGCGAACACGATGCGAAGCTTGTGCAGGCCGACCGCGAGCGGCTTCGGAAAGCCGAGGGTCGCGGTCTCGGTGCCTGCATCGAGGGTAATTTCGGCGCGCTGCGCGCCATTGTCGACGCTCGCCTCCGCAATCGTCATGTTCGCGGCATTCAGCGTCAGCCGTGCGGCGGGCTCGCGCAGTTCGACATCCACGGTCTCGGCCCCGGTCACCGTGAGCTGCGTCAGATCGGGCACAAGCTCGATCGCGTAGTGATGCGGGATCACGCTCTTCGGCAACTTGCCCGGCGTGCGATCGAAGGCGAAGATCGGCTCGGCCGAGGCGGCCGTTGTCACCAGCCCGGCAAGAACCAGCGCCACCGCGACGCGGCACAGGATCGGGACAGAAACGCGCATCAGGCGTCCGCCCGCGCGCGGCCAGCTTCGGCAAAGGCCATGATGCGCGCAATATCCTTGCCGCCCGTCTCGTTCTCCCGTGCGATATGCTCGAACAGCCGGGCGCAACCTTCGAAGATCAGGCTTGCCGGATCGTCGGGGCCGAGAAAACCGGAAATCTCGCGCATCTCGGCCACCCAGCGATACGCCTTCGGGATCATGTCGGGGAGCGCCTTCTGCAGCCGCGCCAGCATCTGCGGCTGGCTCGCGGCGAGTTCGGCAAGCATGGCGTCCGCGGCGCCCGCGCGCGTGGCCGCGAGCGCCATGGCGGCGCCGAGCGCCGTAAAGCCCTTGTTGACGCCGGCATAGGACATTTTCAGCGCGGAGGCCGCGCCCACCGGCCCGTCGATCACATGCAGGTCGAGGCCGAGCTCGCCGAGGCCGGCGACCTCGCGCGCTGCGGCGCCCGAGACATGGAAGACCGGCCCCTTGGTGCCGGGCTTGGGCGGCAGGCCGATGATGGCGCCATCGACGAATTGGGCGCCGGTGGGCGCGACCAGGCGCGCGATCGTCTCGATGGTCTCCACATTGACCGCGTTGCAGTCGACGATGACGGGCTTTTTCGGCCCCGTCTCGATCACGCGGGCGAGCCGTTCCGCCAGCGCCACGGCCTCCCCCGGCGGCACGATCGACAGGATGATGTCGGCCGCCGCGATCTCGGCGTCGGAGGCTGCGATCATGCCGGCGGCCGCCGCCCGCTCGGCTGTGGCCTGGCTGCGGCCCGCGAGCGACGTCAGCACCCGCGCGCCATGGTCCTTGAGACGCCGCCCGACCGCGCTCCCCATGGCACCGGGCGCGAGGACGGCGATGGTAAGTGTCATGCTCAAGCTCCGGCTCTCAGGTTCAAAGTTAACCCGGCATTAAAGACGATTTCACGAAGGCACGAACGCGTCGAATGATCCATACGCAACCCCAGAATGCAGGGAAAGGGCTGATGCCGGGCCTTTCCAACGATGCCGCATATCCGATCGCGCGGCCGCATCGCCTGCCAACAGGCAGCGTAGGATTTGGTTCACCATCATTGTTAGAAAGCAATTCAAATCTTCCCTGCAAGATCGCCCTGCCTGGTCATTCGACTTGGGCAACCGTTGCTGCGCCAGCATCGCAACGCGACCTGCTTGACGCGCGCAAGATGCGGGCTGTTTCGGTTGCGAGCTGAGCCTGCGTCGGCATCTCGGATTTGGCAATGACGCGAACTGCGTGGGCGAGAACAGGTCGCGCCTCGCGTAGCGCGAGGGCTCGGACAGGCAGCGATGCACGACAACGCAGGACCAACCCGGCGCATCACCTGGCGAATGAACGCCAGCGTGGCAGTCGTGACCGCTTTCTCCCGCAAGTTGCTGGTCTCATGCGCGGGCCGCCGGGAGCACATCGGTCCAAAACTCTCGGGCTTGCGCGCACTGGCTTGCGTGCTCGTGGTATCGGGTTGTGCGGGCAACGCGCCGCAGCCGGAAACACGGTCAGAACCCGTCCGCACTCCGGCGCAAATGTGTCATATCGATCGCGCATTGCTGACACCGGCGCACGCGCCCGATTGTGGCTTTGGCAGGGCCGATCTGAAGACGGTCGACCCCGAGCAGTGGACCCATCTGAAGCTCGAATTCGAACGGAAATGCTATCAAAACGCCGAGAAGATCGCGCGCGAGCGGCTGCGCCGCCTGCAAGCTGCTGCAAAGTGCGAGGTCCAGACCGCGCAGCGGTGAGTATGTAGCGCTCTCCTGCGATACCTCTCCGACATCGTCTCACCATCAGCGTCATTGTTCTGCCGCAGTAAGCCGACATCATTCGTGGCAATCGCGTCCGGTGCGAGTGCTCAACAGAAAGTTCGTGGCGGGGAATTCGGACGGATCGAGGGTACAGTACCGGACGAGTGTGAAATGAAGACGCTTTACGATTTGCTCGGAGCGCTTCCTGACGATAACGCCGAAAACCTCAGGTCGGCGTTCCGTAATGCCGTGAAAGGCAGTCATCCCGACATCCGGCCCGGCGATCCCGATGCCGCGCTGAAGTTCAGGCAGATCGTCCGCGCCAACGAAATCCTCCGCGACCCGGATCAGCGCGCCGCCTACGACCATCTCCTGGACCTCGCTTTGGTCGAACAGCGCGCCGTGACCACGCAGGTGATCGCCACGCGGATCTACAAGCTCGCTTTCGGCCTGGTCGGACTTGCCGGAGGCTCGGTTGCAACCGTCGGGGTCTACCTCCTGCTGCTGCATTTGACCACCGCGGGTCTCGCGCCGCAGAACGACTTCGACACCGCGGCGCGCGGTCAGGTCGAGATGGCGGCGCTGGCGCATGCCGCCCTGCGCGAGGCGAGCGAGACCAAGGTTCCGGCGGCCAAGGACGACGGCGCGGTCGCGCCACCCGATGCGATCACCCAGCCCGTGGTCAGCACCGAAACCATCACCGACAACACCCCCGCCACGGTCGTGAACACCGGCGACGCCGACGCGAGCGAGGTCCTGCGGGCCAGGGGCATCACCGCCTATCACAACGGCGACCTCGACGGCGCGATGGCTGATCTCGACCAGGCCATCCAGCTCAATCCGAAATTCGCGGCGGCCTATATCGATCGCGGCATCGTGCTCTACCGCATGCAGAAGTTCGATCGTGCGCTGGCCGACGTCGCGCGGGCCAAGCAGATCGAGACGAAGCACCCCGACAAGCCGGCCCGGGTCAGGCCGGAGCCTGCGACCGCGGGCAAGCCCGATTCGGTCGTGGTGAAGCGGCCGCGCTCGGCCCAGGCCGCAAACGCGCTTGCGCTGTCGCAGGTATCGCAGCGCCGCAACCCGAACCAGGATCAGTCGCGCGACGAAGCCGGGACATTCCTGCGGCTTCGCTAGGAACCGGAACGTCATGCCGGCGCAGCAAACAACAGCCTGAATTTGAGGCCCGGCGCATTATCGAGCAGTTCCACACGCGCGCCGTGCAGATGGGCCACCGCTGCAACCAGGCTCAAGCCGAGACCATTGCCCGGCGTGTAGCGGCTCTGCTCCAGGCGGTAGAATCGCTTGAACACATGCTCCCGCTGCCCGGCGGGAATCCCCGGCCCGTCGTCGGCGACCGAGATCACCGGCCTGCCCTCGACGGTTTCGCTCGCGACCGTCACCTGGCCTCCAACGCGGCCGTGCTTGATCGCGTTGTCGACCAGATTGGCGATCGCATCGAACAGCAGGTCGCGGTCCCCGGTGACCAGCACCTCGCGGTCGCCGCCCAGCGTGAGACGGGTCGCATCCTGCTCGGCCGCGGCATCGTACAGTTCGACCACTTCGCCGGCGATCTCGACCAGGTTGACGGTGCGAAAACCGCCCTTGCGCGCCTGGGTCTCGATCTGCGCGATACGCGTGATCGAGGCGAAGATCCGCAACACCGAATCGAGGTCGGCGATGGTATCGCCGATCAGCACCTGATCGGCCTCGGCTTGCCGCTCGGCGTGATAGGCCTTCTCCAGCCGCCCGCGCATGCGCGTCAGCGGCGTGCGCAGGTCGTGCGCGACGTTGTCGCTGACCTGCTTGACCTCGCCCATCAGCGTCTCGATGCGGTCCAGCATCAAGTTGAGGTTTTCGGCGACCGCATCCCATTCGTCGCGGGTGCCGCGCAGCGGGATGCGCTTGTCGAGGCCGCTCGCCATGATGGCGCGGCTGGTGGCATTGATCGATTCGATGCGCCCGACCGACCGGCGGGTCACCAGGAACCCGGTAAAACCGCCGATCACGAAGGTCAGCACGACGCCCAGGATCACGGCGGTCCTGATCCGTGCGGCGAATTGATCGAGGTGGCCGATGTCGCGTCCGACCAGAAGACGATCGCCACTCGGAAATGTGGTGAGCAATCCGCGGACCAGCGGGGGCGTCGTCGGATCGGACGGCGGCGGGCTGGCGCGAAATTCCGTCCATCCCGAGAGATCGGCCGATGCGGTCGGCCATTGCGGCAGGTTGCCGGCCAGGACGGTCGAGGCGGGATCGGCGAAGACGTAGATGCCGTCGGCAAAACTCTTGTCCGCCATCCGCTGCCGGATCAGCTCGGCGAGCCCGTCACGGCCCGCGCGATCATAGGCGTCGCGCAGGCTCTGGTATTCGGCGAGGACAGCGCGATCGGCGTGGTTGCGGACGTAGGAGGTGGTCGACAAATAGACGAACAGGAAAATCGCCGATACTGCCGAGCCGAAGGTCAGGATGGCGATCAGCGCCACCTTGAAGGTCGAGGACGTGAAGGTCTTAGCTAGGAGCACGAAGGCAGTATCCGACGCCGCGAACGGTGTGGATCAGCGGATAGGCCTGCTGATCGTCGACCTTGCGGCGCAGCCGGCCGACATAGACGTCGATGATGTTGGTCGAGGGATCAAAATGCAAGTCCCAGACGTGCTGCAGCAGCATGGCGCGGGAGACGACGCGACCTTCGTTGCGCACCAGATATTCCAGCAACTGGAACTCCTTGGGCAAAAGCTGCATCTCCTTGCCGTGGCGGCTCGCGGTGCGGGTGATCAGATCGATGGCGAGGTCGCCGACGCGCAAAATGGTTTCCTTGGCGATGGTGTCGCTGCGCCGGCCAAGCGCCTCGAGCCGCGCCAGCAGCTCCATGAAGGAAAACGGCTTGACCAGGTAGTCGTCGCCGCCGGCGCGCAGGCCGCGCACCCGGTCGTCGACCTCGCCGAGCGCGCTGATGATCAGGAAGGGGGCCGCAACGCCGTCGTCGCGCAATTGCCGCATGATCGCCAGGCCGTCGATGTCGGGAAGCATGCGGTCGATCGTGATGACCGCATAATCGCTGCCCCCGCCGCGGCTCAGCGCCTCGCTGCCGTTGGAGGCGAGGTCCACCTGATAGCCGCTGGTCGTGAGCTGCTCGACGAGCTGGCCGGCAGTCTCGGGGTCGTCCTCGACGACCAGGATGCGGCGGTGACTTCCTGTCATGGCCTTCTATCTCCGAACGATTGGCCGGGCGCCGTCACTGCGGTCAGGTCGGACGTGAAACGACGAAAGATATAGCAGAACCAGCCCATCACGCTCCACATCGGGTGCAAGCGGGCCAAAAATGTGACGGCCGCCACCGGCCTTTCCCGACCCTTCATCGGACCAAGCCGTTGGCGACCATCACACAGCGGAACATGATCGGGAAAACTGGGGAGCGCTTTTCCTGGTGATCATGCCCAACCTCGCGTTTCAGTAGGCGTAGTCTCCGCAAACGTTCACCCATCGCAGCCCATAGGCCGTCCAGTACCGGCGCCAGCAGCTGTCGTAACCGGCGTAGAGGAACGGCGCGCCCAAGAACACGAAGCGATGATGGAAGCGGTGGTGGAATCCGAACCTTGGCGAGAATGCGGCATGCGAAAAATTGCCACCGGCGAAATGTCCGCCGCTGAAGTGAGGACCGCCGACGCCCATGGCGGCGAAGTGCGCGCCGCCCATGCCGTGCATTCCACCGCCCATCGCATGCATCCCGCCGGCCATGCCGCCGCCGTGCATACCACCACCGCCGCCCATCATCATGCCGCCACCGCCGCCGCCGCGGGCGAACGCCGGTGAAGACAGAGCAAGCGCTGCCGCAAGCACACCTGCCGCGACGCGATGCAGGATCTTGTCGCTCATCTCGATGCCTCCGTTGTTGGTCGCTTGTCGGCGGCGCGATCCGCCGCAACAAGGCGGCCATCAGGAGGCCCAAATGCGTCAGCAATATCAAATGACTAATGCGACAGTTTCTGACAGCGGAGTTAGCTTGCGCGGCACCGTCAGAAAAAAAACGCGCCGCCACGCGGCCATCATGACTTTGTCCGCGATCGCGCGCGTGGCAATTCGCCGCCGCCATCACGCCAATGAGAAAGACAAACGCCAGTGCTCTCGCGGCGCCGGTCGCCCGAGTTGTGCATCAGTCGTACCCTTGTCAGGAACAGACGGCGCAGGGAATGCCGGGCGACGGCCTCGCCCGGGGCCCGCCGGCAATAAGAAAAGCCGGCGGCAGGTACCGCAGGTTCAGCCAAATCATCCGGCATTCCCTGCGCAATGGCTTTAACGGTGTCCTTCGCGCCTGGGGACCGGGCTTTCTTGCCCCCATCGCGAGCAGATCGCTCTGCTCACTTGACACCAGCGTCGGGGTGTCAGGACCACACGACTTCGCCGTCCGCGCCGGCCACGTTCATCTCACGTGCCGTCGCGTCCATCGCATCCCGCCTCGCGTTTCGTGACGATAGCGCATACGCCCCTGTTGCCGAGGCGGGACGTGGAGACCATACTTCTGATTTCCGGAATCAGTAAAGCGAAATTTTTCTTGCGGAAGGGCTGGACAGGATTTTCGCGAGGCCGCCCGACGGGCAAATCAGTTCGTGATACGATCTGATCGAAAAGAGCGCCGCCGCGCGTCATCCGATGCACGTCCGCGTGGCCCGACCGCGGCGCCGCGTATCGGTCTTGTCGGCTTCCGACGCTTGGCTCAGATGAGGTCGCACCATGAACAGCTCGCCTCCGCTCATTCCCGTGCCGCCGGCCCCGCTCGCGTACGAGATGCCCAACTTCGCCGCAGCCATTGCGGCAGGGGGGACGGTCAGGATCGTGGCATTGGGCTCCTCGACCATGTCCGGCGAGGGCGGGATCGTCGCCTTTCCCTACCGGCTCGAAGCCGCGCTGCGCGACGGCTACGACAATCGCCGGATCGACGTCATCAATCGGGGTATCGGAGGCGAGGAAGCGCCCAAGGAACTGGAGCGCCTGCAGCGCGACGTGATCGACGAGCGGCCGAGCCTTCTGATCTGGCAGATGGGCACCAACTCGGTCTGGCAGAAAAAGGAAGACCATCCGCCGTCCCATGAGCAGACGATCACAGCGCTCCGCGAGGGTATCAGGCGCGTTCGCGAAAAAGGCTCGATCGACATCATCCTGATGGATCCGCAATGCGTGCCGGCCATGCTGACGGCGGCGACGCGCGAGGCCACGGAGCTGATGGTCGCGGCCATCGCGGAGGTCAGCCGCCAGGAACACGTCAATCTGTTCCGGCGCTTCGAACTGATGAAAGGCTGGCATGATGTCGAAGACATCCCCTTCGACCGGATCGTCGATCCCGGCGACCCCGACCGGCTGCATGACAGCGACTGGGCGACGCAGAAGCTGACCGCGGTGCTGCGCGATCTCATTCTTGCCCGTGTTCCAAAGCCTGTGCATCAGAAAGCCTTCGTTGTTGCGGCCGAGACAATCAAGGACGAGGCTGTCTTTGCAGAATACCGCAAGGCGGTGCCCGCCACGCTCGAAGCTTTCGGTGGCAGGTTCATCGTGCGTGGCGGTCATCTGACGTCATTGGAAGGGAAATGGCCGGACCCGCGTCTCGTCATCATCGAGTTCCCGTCGCGAGAGGCTGCTGAAGGATGGTACAGATCGCCCGCGTACCAGAAGATCATTGCGCTTCGACTGAACAGTTCGGTCGGAAACCTCGTCATCGTCGAAGGCCAGGTCGACTGACACGCCATCGACACGCTCGACGATTGGCCTTGGCGGATTTTGAGTATCTGATGTCGACGAAAATGGCGCAGAACATCTACGACACACCCGAGTTCTTCGCTCGCTACAGCGAGCTTGGCAGGTCGGTCCATGGACTTGACGGCGCGGCCGAATGGCCGGCGATCCGCGCGCTGCTTCCCGACCTCGGCGGCAAGCGCGTGGTCGATCTCGGTTGCGGCTTTGGCTGGTTCGCGCGGTGGGCCAGGCAGCACGGCGCGGCTCATGTCCTCGGCCTGGATCTCTCAGAGAACATGATCGGCCGCGCCAGGACCGACACCAGCGACGCGGGCATCGACTACGAGATCGCGGACCTCGAGCAGATCGAACTCCCCGAGTCGTCGTTCGACTTCGCGTATAGCTCGCTCGCCCTGCATTACATCGCGGACCTCGGAAGGCTGGTGAAGACAGTCCAACGCTCGCTCCGGCCGGGGGCATCCTTCATCTTCACGATCGAGCATCCGATCTACATGGCGCCTGCTCATGCCGGCTGGATGCCGGATGGAGACGGCCGCAAGATCTGGCCGATCGATCGCTATTCCGTCGAAGGCCCGCGCAGGACGGACTGGCTCGCCAAGGGCGTGATCAAGCAGCACCGCACGCTCGGAACGACGCTGAACACGCTGATCGGGGCTGGATTCGCCATCCGCCATGTCCAGGAGTGGGCGCCGACGGCCGACCAGATTGCGGCCAATCCCGATCTGGCGGAGGAGGTCGAGCGGCCGATGATCCTGATCGTGTCCGCCCAGCGCTGATTGGGCTCCATTCAACAGATACGCACTCGCTCGGACGCAGTTCGGCGGCTGACGCCACGCCGCGCGCCCCAGTTCGACCGGGCGTTCGGAGTTCAATTCATGTCGCGAAAGGCATGACCGTTGGCTTCGATCCGCTTCACGAGGTCTGGCGGCAGTTCGCCCTGCGTCGCCGTGCCATCGAAGGCCCATTCCCCGGGATCGGTCAGATCGGGCAGACCCGCCCCCTTGCGCACGTAGAGACCGACGGCCGGTCTTTGCGGATTGATGTAAAGATCGTATTCCTGCATTGAGATGTCTCCTCTTCCGAATAAAATCCCGACCGATACCATGCGGCCGTCAGGTCACTTTTCGTTGGCCCCCCGCAGCGCGCCACTCATTGATCGAAGCGGAGCAGGTCGTGACAAATCCGTACGAGGTTCTCGGCGTCGCTCCGACGGCTGCTTCCGCGGATATCCAGAAGGCATATCGCAAGCTGGCGAAGAAATTGCATCCGGATCTCAACCCCGGTGACAAGGCCGCCGAAGAGAAGTTCAAGGAGGTCACCGCGGCCTACGATCTCTTGGGCGATGCCGAGAAGCGCAAGCGCTTCGACGCCGGCGAAATCGACGCAACCGGGGCGGAGCGGCCGCAGCAGCGCTTCTATCGGGATTATGCGACGTCGGATCACGCGCATCCCTACACCAGCGATTCCGGTTATGCCGACTTCATGGACGCGGACGACGCGCTCGCCGAGCTCCTGAGGCGCAGCGAAAGGGCGCGCGCCAATCGACGCGGACAGGATCTGCACTATCGCCTCCCGATCGACTTTGCGGAGTCGATCACGGGTGCGAACAAGCGTCTCACACTGCCGGACGGCGGCACGCTCGACGTGACCATTCCGCCCGGCCTGGTCGACGGACAGATCCTGCGCCTGCGCGGCAAGGGGGCACCTGGCGCCGGGACAGGAGGTCCAGGCGATGCCTTGATCGAGGTCGAGGTCGAGCCCGACCCTCGCTTCACGCGCGAGGGCGACGACATCTCGCTGGAATTGCCGATCTCGCTTTCCGAAGCCGTGCTCGGCGGACGGATTCGTGTTCCGACACCGACCGGTGCCGTGACCATGACAGTGCCGAAAGGATCGAACACCGGCACGATGATGCGCCTGAAAGGCAAGGGCGCACCGCGCGATGGGGGCGGTCACGGCGATCAGTTCGTCAAGCTGAAAGTGGTCCTGCCCAAATCGCCCGATCCCGAACTCGAGGCGTTCGTTTCGAATTGGGAGAAGGGAAAGGCGTTCGACCCGCGAGAGGACGGCGCATCATGACGATGGACAAGCAGGACTTCCTGAGCCGTGCGGGCCTGCAGGTGCAAACGCTGGAACTCTGGCTCGAGCAGCGTTGGCTCATCCCGGAGCAAACGTCCGCTGGAACGAATTTTTCGGACATGGACGTCGCGCGGGCCCGCCTCATCCGGGACCTGAAAGATGATTTCGGCGTGAACGACGCAGGTGTCGACGTCATCCTCCATCTGCTGGATCAACTCCACGGTTTGCGCCGGGCGTTCGACCAATTGCACAGGGATATTTAGGCTGGCGCCGCGCCTTGAGCGGACTTTGCCGGAAGCAGCAGCAGGGCGGCGATCACGCCGAACAACGCGCCAGACGCCGCCAGGGAAAACGGTGCCGCGAATGCCGCCGCGATATCGGTGCTGGCGAGGATTGCACCCAACGCGGCAATGCTGATGGCAAAGCCCGCCTGGCGCACGATCATGGTCGCGGCCGAGGCCATGCCGGCCTGCGCCGGCGGCGTCAGCGCCAGCACGACGTTCGACATTTGCGGGTTCGCCAGCGCAGCCGCGACGCCGATCGTCAGCATTCCAGCGGTCGTCGCGGCAAGGCGCATCGCCGGGCCGGTCGAGAGCGCGGCAGACACCAGCAACAGATCTCCCGCCGACATGATGCCGAACGCGACCATGAAGAAACGCCGCCATCCCCATTGCGTGACCAGGCGTCCGCCCAGCAGTGGCACCACGAGCATCGGCAGCGTCGCCGCGAGCAGGGCCACGCCCGCCTCTTCCATGCTGGCCGACAGCCCGGCATTCAGGAACAGCGGCAGGTAAACCAGCACGGCCCAGTAGCCGAACTGGATGGCGGTCAATAGCGCGCCGATCCCGGCCACGGCCGGCGTCGCGAACACACTTGCATCGAGCACGGGACGCGAACTCGAGCGTTGCTGCAAGACAAACAGCCGCATCGCCATCGCGCTGCCGGCGAGAGCGGCGGCGCGAATGACGAGCGAACCGTCGCGCCGCAGCAGTGCGTCGACCGCGAGGCCCAGCGATAGGGTCAGGAGCGCGATGCCGGCGGGATCGAGCGGTCGCCCGTCCCGATCATGGGTCTCCGCAATGAACCGCGGCACGGCAACCGCCAGCGCGAGGCAAACCGGGATGTTGGCGTAGAAGATCCAGCGCCAGCCGAACCACGCAGCGAGCAAGCCACCCAGGGTCGGGCCCAAGGCCATGGCGATGCCGGAGATCACCCCGATCGTGCCGAATGCCCGCGCCCGCTGATCGCGGTCCGGAAACGCACCGGCAGCGAGCGCGACCGCGCCGGTGCCCATGAAGGCGCCGCCGACGCCCTGGACGACCCGTGCAATCAGGAGCAACGGGCCATTCGTTGCCATGCCACAGGCAATCGACGCTGCGAGAAACACCGCATTGCCCGCCAGCATCGAACGACGGCGGCCGAAGCGGTCCGCCAGGGCACCGGACGCCACGAGCGCGCCTGTAAACGCAAGACTGTAGGCATCGATGACCCATGCGGAGCCTGCGACCGCGAAGCCGAGGTCTTTTGCAAGGCCGGGCATGGCGACGACGACCGCGGTCACGTCGAACGGGATCAGGAACACGCCAAGGCCAAGTGCGAAAATGATCGAGCCTGAGCGCGCTTGCCTGACCTCGGATGTGCGATCGTGCATGCCGTCCCCGCTGTGAAGGCGATCGCCTCCCCTACATCACACCTGCTGCCACCATAGTGGCAGCAGGACCCGACGCGAGGGCATTTTCCCAGAGTTTTGCTGGCCGCAGCGAGCGCATCGTCCGGCCTTGTGAGATGATCACCAGCATATTTTTTTCGCGAAGCGCTGGTCCCCACGGATGGCAAAAAAGCCCACACCACACCCAACGCTAACGACCTCCCGCCTGCGCTTGCGCCGTTGCTGCGCGACAATCTGCGCGTCGGCGAGGTCTGGCGGAGCGAAATGCTTGATGCGCTGCTGCGGAGCGACCGTCCTGGCTCCGCCGTCAATGGACGGCAGAAATGAAACAGCCGGCTCGACGCTTGACTAGCCGCTGGTGAAGGATGCCACCAGTGCGTCGACGTCCTTCTGATCCGGCCCCTTGCAGCGGGCGTTGACGCGCGGACCGGTGGCGTAGCCGATCCACAAGACGATCTCGTGCGGCCGCGGTGCGTCGTGGATCAGCACCGGGGTCGAATCAAAGGCATCGAGATCCCAACCCTCGTCGAGGGGCCCATAGATCAGATCGACGGTGGTGCCCGGCGGGCCCACCTTGGCGTGGCCTGGAATGATGACGCGACCGCGTTTGATGGCGCGGCGCATCGCCATGCCGAGTCTCGGATGGATCATCGCAGCGCCATGCTCGAGGTCGCCTCCGGTGCCGACCAGCGCCGCTTTGGTGTAGGCGCGCAACTGTGCCGGGGTCGCGCCCAGCGTCGCCAGCGCCGTCTCGGTGAGCGAGGCTCCGAGCTCGAGCGAATAGTCGATCAAAGGTTTGAGATCGGCACCGGCCGCCTTGCCGGCGAGCGGGTTCTCGAACACCGCGGCAATCGCGACGCGTCGCAGCGGAGGGCTGGCGGGCGCGCCGTACTCGCTGTTGATCTGCTCGACGAGCGTGACGGTCTTGCGGATGGTCATGGAACCGCCCTCGATTCGCGTGTTGGCGCAGGTCCTCGTCGGCGAACCGGGTCCACCTCGCCGGGACCTGCGCTAGAGCCTCCGTTCCGATTGAATCGGAACGGAGGCTCCAGCTTTTTGTTTTGACGCGTTTTCTTCACGCGAACCGATGCCCACTTCGCTCGAAAACGCTCTAGCGACGCGCCGCGCCGTGGAGCAGGACCGAATGGCTGCGGCCATAAGCGAAGTAGAGGGCAAGGCCGATCACCAGCCATACGATGAGACGCAGCCAGGTCTGCCAAGGCAGGAACACCATCAGCAGGAGCGAGAAGGCGATCCCGAGGATCGGTACAACCGGCACGCCGGGCGTGCGGAACGGGCGGGCGACGTCCGCGTCGCTCCTGCGCAGATAGACCACCGCGCCGCAGACCAGCACGAAGGCGAACAGCGTGCCGATGCTGACCATTTCACCGAGGATGTCGATGGGGGTCAGCGACGCGACGACAGCCACGATGATCCCGATCAGAAGCTGGCTCTTGCTGGGCGTCCCGAGGGTGGGATGCACATCGGAGAACATTCTGGGCAGCAGGCCGTCCTTGGCGATCTGGAAGAAGATGCGGCTCTGGCCATAGAGCAGCACCAGGATCACCGTGGTGAGGCCGGCGAGCGCTCCGAACTTGATCAGCACCGAGAACCAGGTCAGCCCGATGACATCGACGCCCTTGGCGATCGGATCGGGCACGCCGAGTTCCGTGTAGGGCACGAGACCCGTGACGACACCGGCGACTAGGACATAGAGGATGGTGCAGATCAACAGCGAGCCGAGAATGCCGATCGGCATGTCGGTTTGCGGGTGCTTGGCTTCCGCAGCTGCGGTCGATACGGCGTCGAAGCCGATGAAGGCGAAGAACACGACGGAGGCACCGCGCATGATGCCGGTCCAGCCGAACTGACCGAATGTGCCGGTGTTTTCCGGGATGAAGGGGTGCCAATTCGCGGGCGTGACGTAGCCGATGCCGAGCAGGATGAAGGCGACCACGACCGCGAGCTTGATGCCGACCATGATGTTGTTGAGCCTTGCCGATTCCTTTGTTCCGGCGATCAGCATGGCAGTGAGCAGCAGGACGATGAGCGCCGCCGGCAGGTTGACGATGCCTTCCACGGTCGAACCATCCGGCAGCTTGACCTCCGTCCAGCGCGCCGCGGCATATTGCGGAGGAATGTTGATGCCGAAATTGTGCAAGAGCGAGACAATATAGCCCGACCAGCCGACGGCGACGGTGGAGGCGCCCATGGCGTATTCGAGGATGAGGTCCCAACCGATGATCCAGGCGAAGATCTCGCCCAAGGTCGCATAGGTGTAGGTGTAGGTGCTGCCGGCGACCGGCAGCAGCGCGGCGAGCTCGGCGTAGCACAAGCCGACGAAGGCACAGGCTACTCCACCGACGACGAAGGAGAGCATGATCGCCGGCCCGGCATAGTGCGCCGCCGCCGTGCCGGTGAGAACGAAGATGCCGGCGCCGATGATGCAGCCGATGCCGAGCGCCGTGATGCTGAGCGGCCCGAGCGTCTTGCCAAGCGTATGCTCGCCTGCTTCGGCGATGATGGAGGCGACCGACTTTCGCGTCATCAAACCCTGGAAACCCTGGTCTGCCATGTCTGTCATGGTGACATTCCCCTCGACCATGGCCCGTGCAGCCTGCCAATCAGGATGCGAGCCTTGGGTCGCAACCTTCGGATGATTGTATCCATGCGACAGGAAGGCAAGCGCTATTTTGGCGTGTGCGCCGCGAAGCAACGATCACGAATCGTCTTGCGCAATGCGATACGATCGATTCGTTCAGCACGGTGTTGTGGAAGTGCTGACAGAAGCCGTTGGTTCCAACGGGCTCTTGGCGTTGGTGCGCGCGTGATGTCCTCGACCGCGAGATGAAACTCATGTTCATGCCGCTGTCAGCTCTGCTCGACAGCCGGCAGCCGCCCACTCACCCCGGCATGCTGAAGCGGAACGTCGCGCCGCGGTCGAGTTCCGCTTCCGCCCAGATGCGGCCGCCATGGCGCTGCACGACGCGCGCGGCGATCGAGAGCCCGATCCCGGTGCCTTCATGCTGATCCGACCCGTGCAGCCGCTGGAACGCGCCGAACAGACGCTCGGCCTCGCTCATGTCGAAACCGGTGCCATTGTCGCGCACGGCATAGATGCGTTCGCCGCCCTCGATCCGGCCGGTCACCGTGATCACGGGGTCGGACCGCGGGGCCGTGAACTTGAACGCGTTGGACAGCACGTTGAAAAACACCTGGCGCAGCAGCGCCTGGTCGGCGACGCAGTCGGGAAGCTCTCCGACATGGACGGCGACCTGCCGCGGACCGTGAGTGCGGCGCAATTCCTCCACCGCCTGGCGCACGAGGGCTGCGACCTCGACGCGCTGCTTCGACAGCGGCTGGCGGCCGAGCCGCGACAGCCGCAACAGGCCGTCGGTCAGCCGCCGCATCTGCTCGGCGCCGGCGACGATGCCCTCGAGCTGCACCAGCGCCTCGTGCGGCAATTGCGGCGAGAAATCCTCGATCAGCGCGTCGGCATAGCCGAGGATCACGGTGAGCGGGCTGCGCAGGTCGTGCGCGACGGAGAAGGAGAACGCCTCGAGCTCCCGGTTGGCCGCCTCGAGCTCAGCGGTGTGCTCACGCACGCGCCGCTCCAGCTCGGCATTCTCGAGCCGCAGCCGGCGCACCGCGAGCGCGCGCTCCAGCACCGGAATGATCATGCTGAGCTTGAACGGCTTCAGGATGTAATCCAGCGCGCCCGCCTTCATGGCCTCGACCGCGGTCGCGATGGTGCCGGCGCCGGTCATGATGATGACGACGAGATCGGGATCGATCGCGAGCGCAGCCTGCAGCAGCGCGATCCCGTCCATGTCCGGCATCAATCTGAGGTCGGTGAGCACGAGGTCGCATCGACTTCGCCGCAGCTCCGCGAGCGCCGCTTCCGGCTCCGTGAAGCCGACCGGCTCGTAGCCGTAGTCCGGCAGCGTCCGGCACAGCGCCTGCACCTGCGCCGCTTCGTCATCGACCACCAGAATCCGCGGCTTTGATTCCGTCATCGGCGCCTTCCCCGCTTCTGCGCCTCCGCCGACGCGTCGCTGCACAGCGCCAGCGTCTCGCGCAGCTCGTGGAGCTTTGGCGGTTTGCTCAGCACGTAGTCGACATGGGCCGGAATATCCTCCTCCGACAACAGCCGCCGGCCCCACCCGGTCAGCATGATCACGGGCGTCGCCGCAGATGCATCCTTGATCGCAGCGGCCACCATGCGCCCGTCGATATTCGGCATGCCGAGATCGGTGATGACGGCGCCAAAGCTCTCGCCGGCCGCCTTCGCCTCGCGGAAGGCCTTGATGCCGGCCGCGCCGCCATTGCTGGTCACGATGACGTGGCCGTCCGCCTGCAGCGTGTCGCGCAGCGATTTGAGAAGCAGGGGATCGTCATCGACCAGCAGCAGGCGCATGCGCGGCGGCATCGCGAACCGGGGGCTCGCGCCGGGCGCGGCGATCTGTTCCGCCGACGGCACCGGAAAGCTCAGGGACATGGTGGTGCCCGCCCCGACCGCGCTCTCGATCTCGACTTCGGCATGGTGCCGGCGCGCGACGCCGTACACCATGGCGAGACCGAGGCCGGTGCCGCGTTCGCCCTTGGTGGTGAAGAACGGCTCCATGCAGCGCCGCCGGGTCTCCTCGTCCATGCCTGCGCCGTCGTCGCCGACCTCGACCTGGAGCTGATCATGCCTGCCGCCTGCGGCGCTCCGCACCACGTGCGTGCGCAGCCTCAGGGTGCCGCCGTTCGGCATCGCATCGATCGCGTTGAAGATCAGGTTGATCAGCGCCTCGCGGATCTCGCTCTCGACGCCCAGGATCGGGGGCGGCGTGTCCGCGAGCTCGGTCTCGAGCGAGATCACCGTGCCACGCTGCTGCGCCATGTCGCTCCAGCGCGCCCGCGTCAGGTCGATGACCTGCTGCACCAGCTGGTTCAGCTGCACCGGAGCCAGCGCCAGCTGCGGTTCGCGCTGGCGGTAGAACTCGCTCAGGCGCGCGACGGTGTGGGCGACGTCGTCGACGGCACGCTGGATGGTCTCGAGCGATTCGCGGCCGTCGGCGCTCAGGTCAGGCTCCATCTCCAGCAGCACCTGGGTGTAGAGCGTGACCGGCGACAGCGCGTTGTTGATGTCGTGCGCGATCCCGCTCGCCATCTGTCCGAGCGCGCGCAGCCGTTCCTGCTGCATCACGGCCTGCTGGGTCTGCTGCAGATCCTGATAGGCCTGCTGCAGGGCCTCGTAGAGCTGGGCCTGGTGCGCGGCCAGCGCGACATGCTCGCTGAGCTGGCGCAAGAACTCGCATTCGCCGCTCGAGAAGCCGTGCGGCTGCAGGCGGCCCGCGACCAGCACGCCGAACACCCGGCTCTCCACCTGCAGCGGCGCCAGCACCAGGGAACGCAGGCCGACGCGCGAGAGCCGCTGCGGGAACGGAAACTGCAACAGGGCAACATCGGGCTCGTAGACCAGCTCGCCCGCGACGCAGCGCGATAGCCCGTTCTGGTCGATTTCGATCCGCGCGTGCTCGGGAACCGCGAGGCCGAGCGCAAACGCGCGGCTCTTGACGCCGACCCTCGCCACCGTCAGCGTCTGATCGACCGCGTCGTGCAGGCACAGGCAGGCGAGGTCGACCGGGAGTTCGTCCTCCAGGCTGCGCACCACGACCTGGAAAATGCTGTTGAGGTCCTGCCGCTCGCCGATTGCCCGCGTGATCTGGTGCAACAGGTTCAAGCGGCTGAGTTGGGCCTTCGCCTTCTCCTCGGCCTTCAGGCGGACGTCGACCTCGCTTTCGAGCTGCCGGTTCGAGGCTTCGAGCTGCCGAGAGCGGTCGAGCACCTCCTGCTCGCTCCGCCGTCGCGCCAGTTCCGCCGCCCGCAGCGCGCGCAGCACGTCGTCCGCCTCGCTCAATCCCGTTGCCGGCGCTTCGAGAATCTCGCCCCGATGCTCGGCGGCGGCGAGACGGCGCAGAAGCGCGATCGGCGTCACGATCTGCCGGGTCACCACCAGCGCAAGGAGGAGCCCAAGCGCAAGCACCACGCCGCCGACTGCGAGCGTGCGGACCGCGGCGGCGACGGCAGGCGCGGTCAGCTCCGCGAGCGGCGCCCCCAGCGCGACACTCCAGCCGGATCCCTGGACGCGGCTGAAGGCGGTCACGAGTTCGATGCCCTCGCGCGAGACATTGACGAAGAACGTGTCCTCCGGCTTTGTCAGCATCCGTTCGAGCAACCCGGCACCCGCCTTCTGGCCGATGAACCGCTCCGGACCGAGGTTGCGCGCGACATTGACGCCCTCCCGGTCGAAGATCGACAGCACCCAGCCGTTCGGCAGGCCGGAGCGACGCATCGCCTCGTCGAACGCGCCGCTTTCTGCGACCGATGACAGCGAATAGGCGATGCTGCCATCGGCGCGCCGCACCGGCACCTCCACGGACACCACATAACGGCGCGCCGCGACACCGAGATAGACGTTGGAGATGGCCGGGCGGCCGGTGGCAAACACCGCCTTGGTCGCCTCGATGTTGGGACGCTGCGGCAGCGGCGCACCCGGCGGCACCAGCGTGTTCAACACCTGGGTGCCGTCCTGACGCAGCAGCACGATGTTCGAACCGGGAAACAGTTCCGCGACAACGCCCTCGGCGCGGGCGCGGAAGGCATCGAGGTCACCACGGCGCAGCGCATCCGACTGCGCCAGCACCTGCAGGACGGCAATGCGCTCCTGCTGCTGCTTCTCGACGGCAAGCGCCAGGCCGCGCACCAGTTCCAGCGTCTTGCGCCCCGCGCCGATCACCGCATCCTGATAGTCCAGATAACCGCGCACCAGCGTGAAGGCGACCAGCGGCACGACGCTGGCGACCACCAGCAACATCAGGCGCGCGCGCAGCGACAGGCGTCCGTTTCGCGGCGGCGCGCGCGTGGCCTGATCGGGAATGACGTTCTCCATCGATCGCGGCCCCGTTCAATGAACAAAATGTTCCGCACAGCCGATCGGCGACAATTCTCAGTCGCGTCTTATAAAGTCTACCCGTGACGCTCTCTTGATCCGCGCGGGATACCGGTCGCAGCGAGCTCTCCGCTTCGCCTGACACAATTCACGGCAACCGACCAATCGAATCAGACACCGCTTTCAACCTTAAATCAATATGCCCGAGCCGAACGCCGCGGCCAAGCCACGCCGGCTACCGCCCATTCACGGGCCCGGGATCGTTTTCAAGCGTCCTTTAACCTTAGTTTGGTGCGAACTTTCAAGCCTGCATTCGAGCATATGGTTGCGACCGCCTCATTCGAGCGGAGATGAAGCTAAAGGCGAGGAGACCGAGGTGGCTGACGAGCTTGTGCTCGAGACGCGCGTATCGCGCAAGGCGGCGCTGCGCATCGATCCCTTCATCATGCTGCTGTATTTCGTGCGTCAATATCGGTCACGCCGCTGCTCGCGCGCGCAAGCCTCGATTGCGATACAATCCGTCCAACGCCACCGACCCCTCGTCTCACGGAGATCACCTTGCGCACCCATTCGATCGCAGCCATTCCCGCCGACGGCATCGGCCCCGAGGTCATCTCGTCCGGCATCCGCGTGCTGGAGGCGCTGGCGCAGCGCGCGGGCGACCTCGCCTTCCAGTTCAAGACCTTCGATTGGGGATCGGACTATTACAAGAAGCACGGCGTGATGATGCCGGCCGACGGGCTTGCCGAGCTGAAGAAATTCGACGCGATCTATTTCGGCGCGGTCGGCGCGCCCGACGTGCCCGACCATATCACGCTGTGGGGCCTGCGCCTGCCGATCTGCCAGGGTTTCGATCAATACGCCAATGTGCGGCCGACAAAAATTCTGCCGGGCGTCGCCTCGCCGTTGCGCAATGTCGGTGTCGGCGATCTCGACTGGGTGATCGTGCGCGAGAACTCGGAAGGCGAATATGCCGGCTGCGGCGGCCGCGCGCATAAGGGGCTGCCCGAAGAGGTCGGCACCGAAGTTGCGATCTTCACCCGCGTCGGCGTGACACGGATCATGCGCTATGCCTTCCGCCTCGCGCAATCGCGGCCGCGCAGGTTCCTCACCGTCGTCACCAAGTCGAATGCACAGCGTCACGGCATGGTGATGTGGGATGAGATCGCCGCCGAAGTCGCGCAGCAATTTCCCGACGTGAGCTGGGACAAGATGCTGGTCGACGCCATGACCGTGCGGATGACGCTGCATCCGAGAAGCCTCGACACCATCGTGGCGACCAATCTGCATGCCGACATCCTGTCCGATCTCGCTGGCGCGCTCGCGGGCAGCCTCGGCGTGGCACCGACCGGCAATATCGATCCCGAACGCCGGTTCCCCTCGATGTTCGAGCCGATCCACGGCTCGGCCTTCGACATCACCGGCAAGGGCATCGCCAATCCGGTCGCGACCTTCTGGACCGGCGCCCAGATGCTGGAGCATCTCGATGAAAAGGATGCTGCGGCGCGACTGATGGCGGCGG
>Ga0210401_10001013_pt1 | contig 33816 bp, 35 predicted proteins | sample IncBWH32MmetaG_FD_150866 | JGI IMG/M metagenome (GOLD analysis project Ga0210401, IMG submission 150866) | Forest soil microbial communities from Barre Woods Harvard Forest LTER site, Petersham, Massachusetts, United States - Inc-BW-H-32-M | ecosystem: Environmental > Terrestrial > Soil >... | reverse complement strand
GGGACCTGGCCGAGGCGCTGGACCTGCGCGTGGTCCTGGGCGCGGGTTGGAGCGATGTGGACGCGGCCAATTGCGACCTTCCCGAGAACGTGGCCATCGCCGGCGACTGCGACTATGCCTGGCTCTTCGAGCGCTGCTGCGCGGTGGTGCACCACGGCGGGGCGGGCACCAGCCACACGGCCGCGGCCAGCGGCCTGCCCCAGGTGGTCTGCCCCTTTTTCGCGGACCAGCCCTTCTGGGCCCAGGCCTTGGCCAAGGCCGGCGTGGCCACGGTGCTGCCCTTCCAACGCCTGGAGGCCGACGCCCTGGCCGACGCTGTGGCCCAAAGCCTGGGGCACTGCGCCGAGGCGGCCGCAGATTTGGGGGCCAGGATGGCCGCCGAACCCGGCGCCGCGGCCGCGGCCGCGCACGTAGAGCGCTTGCTGCAGGCCTGATCCCCTTTTGACCCCTGTCATCGCCCTTCCGTGCCTCCGGCCCCACCATGGGGATCCCGTTTTTCCGGAGGACAGATGGAAGACTTGGGTGCCACCCACTGCGCGCTGTGCGGGGCCGACCAGGAGGACCGCCCGTTGATGGAGGCGGTCTTCGCCAGCCAGCGCATCCACCTTTGCCTGGCCTGCATGCCCGGGGCCTGCCAGGGCCTGGATTGGCCGGGCCTGGCCGGCCGCCTGCGCGAGCGCCGCAGCCGGGATCTGGAGCTGCATGAGCGCCCAGCTGAGCCCTTGCCAAACTAGGCCCGCAGATTTGAAAATAGCCCAGGAGGTGGATCATGGCGGCAGTCGCAAAAAAGAACACGCGCGAGGAGATGGTGCGCGAGGTGTTTCTGGCCCTGGTGCGCAAGTGGGACGTGCACGACAAGGCCAGCGCGCGGACCCTGGCGCGGCACTGCGTGGACATGGTGGACGGCTATTACGAGGTGCTGGACACTGTCTACGCGGCCAAGAAGCCTGAGAAGATCGAAAAGGCCGGTTGAAGCCGGAATCCTGAGGAGCCTGAATGCCTGACCCTTTCTCCATCCGTCGCCAGTTCGACGGGGACGCCGATGACTTGGCCGAACGCCTCAAGGCGCGGCGCCGGGAGACCATCGAGGCCGAACGCGAACGGGCCAAGCGCCTGGTGCGCCTGAGGGTGGGCTACTACTTCGACCCGGTCACGCGCGAGGTGCTGCGCAAGGTTGGCAGCCAGTTCGTCTTCGTGCGCCACGACCGCCGGCGCACCAACCGCAGCGGCAACGACAAGCATGTCGTGCGGCTCAAGCCCATCCATGGCGGCCTGTATTGGGACGCCGCGGCCAAGGCCATCTACCTGTTCCGCAACGGCCAGTATGTGCTCTATTCCAAGGACCGCCGCAAGACTTTCGCCCCGCTCACGGGCAAGGACCGCCGCAAGTCGAAGTAAGCCCCCGCTTTCGACGGACCGCGCGCCGCCCCGACCCGGGCGGCGTTTTTTTTGCCGGTGGGCCGGCGCGGTGGCGCCGTTCCATTTTTGGCCGGCTTGGCCTACCATGGCCCATCCTTTGCTGCGGCCCGTGCATGCCCGAAGACCCGTCCCAAGCCCCCAAAAAAATCCTGGCCCAGGGCAAGTACCTGCGCCTGGTGCTGCAGGGCACCTGGGAGTACACCGAGCGCGTGGGCGTGAGCGGCATCGTGGGCATCATCCCGGTGACCGACGCGCGCGAGCTGGTGATGGTGGAGCAGTTCCGCATGCCCACGGGCAAGCGGGTGGTGGAGCTTCCCGCGGGCCTGGCCGGGGACATCGAAGGCCAGCGCGACGAGGCCATGGAGAGCGCCGCGGCCAGGGAGCTGGAGGAGGAGACCGGCTACCGCGCCGGCCGCCTGCGGCGCCTGATGGAGGGCCCCAACGCGGCCGGCAGCAGCAGCGGCCAGATGACCTTCTTCCTGGCGGACCGCCTGGTGAAGGTGGGCGAGGGCGGCGGGGACGAGCACGAGGACATCACCGTGCACGTGGTGCCCATCGCCGGCATCTGGCCCTGGCTGCAGGCCAAGCAGGCCGCCGGCCTGGCCCTCGACCCCAAGATCTTCGCCGGCCTCTGGTTCGCGGAGCACCTGCTTTGATCCGCGCCGCCGATTCCGCCGCCATCGCCGACGCCGCGGCCCTGCTGCGCCAGGGCGGCCTGGTGGGCATGCCCACCGAGACCGTCTACGGCCTGGCCGCGGACGCATTCAACGCCGGGGCCTGCGCCCGCATCTTTGAAGTGAAGGCGCGCCCCACCTTCGACCCCCTGATCGTGCACATCGCCGCCGCCAGCTGGCTGGAGAGGGTGGCCAACCTGGACGCCCTGGGCGCGCGGGTGGACCTGGTGGAGCGGCTGGTGGCGCGCTTCTGGCCCGGGCCGCTGACCTTGGTGCTGCCCAAGGCCGCCGCCGTCCCCAGCATCGTGTGCAGCGGCCTGGACACCGTGGCCGTGCGGGTGCCGGCCCATCCCGTGGCCCTGGCATTGCTGGGCGCTCTGGACCGCCCCCTGGCCGCGCCCAGCGCCAACCGTTTCGGCGAGCTCAGCCCCACCAAGGCCCAGCACGTGGTGCTGGGCCTTGGTGCGTCCGTGCCGCTGGTGCTGGACGGCGGGCCCTGCGGCGTGGGCGTGGAATCCACGATCGTCGACCTGAGCGGGCCCGAGCCGCGCCTGCTGCGGCCGGGCGGGCTGCCGCGCGAGGTGATCGAGGAGGTGCTGGGAGCGCGCCTGCCCAGCGGGCAGCCGGTGCTGGAACGGCCGCTGGCGCCCGGCCAGCTGGCCAGCCACTACGCGCCCGGGACCCCGCTGCGCCTGCTGGCGAAGGCCGCGGCCGTGGACGCCGGGGCCTGGAACGTGGGCCTGCTCAGCTTCGGCGCCCCGCCCGACCACCACCACTACGGCGCGGTGGAGCAGCTCAGCGAGGACGGCAACCTGGCCGAGGCCGCGGCCCGGCTCTTCGACTGCCTGCACCGGCTGGACGGGCTGCGGCTGGAGCGCATTGACGCCGAACCGGTCCCGGCCTTGGGCCTGGGCCTCGCCATCATGGACCGCCTGCAAAAAGCCGCGGCCAAGGGCCAGCCGTGAACTACCAACAACACCTGGCCCTGGCCATGGTGGCCTTCGGCGAGGGGGAACTGGACGCCGCCCTGCAGGGCCTGCAGGCGGCCCTGGACGAGGCCGGGCGCCTGGACCCGGAAGGTCCGCGGGTGGCCGAAGTCTGCGGGTACCTGGCCCAGGTGCGGCTCAAGGCTGGGGATCAGGCCGGCGCCGCCTCGGCCCAGGCCCGTGCCGACGCGATCTGGGCCCGCTTCCCCGGGCTTTGAGCGCGCGTTGCCCCCGGGGGCACCAAGGCCTATACTGGCGTCCCGCCCCCCTGGGGGCGGGACTTGTTTTCTTGTGGGGCCGCATGGACCGTGACGACCTTTTGGCGGTGCTCCGCCACTACTTCAACGAGGAAGTGAAAGGGGCCTGGGTCTTTGTGGCGCTGGGGATCCTGGCGCTGGCGGCGGGGCTCTGGCTGTGGCGTTCCCAGGGCGCGTTCAGGCACGCCTGCTGGCCCTTGGCGGCGCTGGCGTTGCTGCAGCTGGGCGTGGGCGTGGTGATTGTGCAGCGGGCCCCGGCCCAACAGGCCGCCTTGGAGCAGACCCTGGCCCAGCAACCCGCCGCCTTCAAGGCCATGGAAAGCGAGCGGATGGCTCGCTTACTGGATGCTTTCCGTTTTTACAAACTGATCGAGATTGCGCTAGTATTGGTGGCCCTAGGGCTGGCCCTCTTCCTGCCGCACAACGACCTTGCGCGCGGCTGGGGACTGGGGCTTTTGCTGCAATCCGCGCTGCTCCTTTCGGCCGGCCTGGTGGCGGAGCTGCGGGCCGAGACCTACTTGGACGCGATCCGCCGCCTCTGAGCCGAACCCTTCACCCTTATCTCGCCACCGGTAACCCATGGACCTGAAGCAGACCTGGAAAGGCCACTATGGCGTGGCCCCCCGACAATTGGAGCGCCTGAAGCAGGTGCGCGGGGTGGCCAGCGTCTTCAACGCCAACATCGACGCGGTCCTGAAGGTGTCGCCGGACATGGTGCTTCAATGGATGGAGCAGGCCGAGGCGGATGAATGGCAGGTGCTCAACACCGGCTCCAAGCGCATCGCCGAGCCCGTGGACCTGCTGCGGGGCTTCGTGGAATGCTTCAGCAAGGGCATCGCCCAGGAATGGCTGGTGACCGACGAGGCGGCGTTCCGCTGGATGCAGGACCACCTGGGTTACGACCGGCTGCAGATGGGCGGCCAGGGCGGCATCATCGCCAACGTGATGGCGGTGGGCGGGGTGCGGCAGGTCTACGTGCATTGCGCCAGCCTGCCGGGCCAGCAGGCCGGGCTGTTCCTGGGCAACATCAAGCTGCTGAGCACGGACCACCAGGGGCGCCTGCATCCGGCCAGCCAGATCGACCGCGAAGGCGACCAGCCGCTGGTGCATTGGATCCTGGAATTCGACAAGGGCGCCGAGCTGAAGATCGGCGGCCTGACCCTGACCGCGCCCAAGAGCAACCGCTTCATCGCCACCTTTGACCCGCTGAACTTCGTGCTGGCCGTGGACCCGGGCTTCGACGCCGCCATGCGCCACCCCGAGCTGGCGCTGGAAGTGGTGCTGCTGAGCGGCTACCAGATGCTGAGCGAGCCGCTGCCGGGCCTGGCGCCGGGCTCGGGCCTGGCCCGCATCAGCGAAAGCTGGACCCAGGTGCAGGCCTGGAAGAACGCCCACCCCGGCGCGGTGGTGCATTTCGAGTTCGCCAGCACCCAGGACACGGTCATCCGCAAGGCCCTGGCCCAGCAGCTGGCCGCCAAGGCCGACAGCGTCGGCTGCAACGAGCAGGAGCTGATCGGCGTGCTGGAGGTGCTCGGCGAGAGCGCCCTGGCCAAGGAATGCCATGGCATGGGCGCGGTGAGCCTGTTCAAGGGCCTGCACAAGGTCTTTGAGGCCCTCAAGCTCAAGCGGCTGCAGCTGCACATGTTCGGGCTCTACGTCACCCTGCTGGACCCGGCCGCCGAGGCGCAAGGGCCCGCCTTCCAGCCCGTGCCCAACCGCGACGGCATGGTCTTCGCCGCCACCCTGGCCGCCACCAAGGCCGGCACCGGCAGCCTGGAGCGCAGCGACGCCCTGCTGTGGGCGCACGGACGCGAGGTGGCCGACCACAGCCTGAAGGAGCTGCAGGCCTTGGACGCCCACCTGCAGGCGCAGTTCCAGGCCCAGGGCCTCACCGAAACCGGGCTGGCCTCGCTGCCGGGCTGCCACGTGGTGGCCGTGCCGACCATCCTCATTGAACAGCCCGTGACCCTGGTGGGCATGGGCGACACCATCAGCTCGCTCTCCTTGGTGGGTGCCAGGTGAAACGCGTCAAAGTCGGGGCGGCCTTCCTCAACCAGACCCCGCTGGATTGGGAAGCCAACCTGGGGCACATCAACGCCGCGCTTGAGCTTGCCCGCCAGCGCGGCGTCGGCTTTTTGTGCCTGCCGGAGCTGGCGGTCACGGGCTACGGCTGCGAGGACCTTTTCCTGGCCCCGCACGTGCGGCAGCGGGCGCTGGACTGCCTGTGGCAGCTGCTGCCCAGCACCAAGGGCGTGTTCACGGCGCTGGGCCTGCCGATGGAGCTGGACGGGCTGGTCTACAACGCCCTGGCGGTCTGCGCCGACGGCCAGCTGCTGGGCGTGGTGCCCAAGCAGGTGCTGGCCGACAGCGGCCTGCATTACGAGCCGCGCTGGTTCAGCGCCTGGACGCCGGGCCGCAGCATCCGTGTCAAGCTGGGGGGCCGCGAGACCCGCGTGGGCGACCTGGTCTTCAAGGTGGACCACGCCTGCGTGGGCTTCGAGATCTGCGAGGACGCCTGGGCCGGCGACCGCCGCCCGGCCCCTCGCCTCTCGGCGCGGGGCGCCAACCTGATCCTGTGCCCGGCGGCCAGCCATTTCGCCCTGGGAAAGACCCGGCAGCGCCGGGACTTGGGCCAGGTGGTGTCCCGCAAGCACGCCATGGTCTACGCCTACTCCAACCTCATGGGCAACGAAAGCGGGCGGGCCATCTTCGACGGCGGGGCCTATGTGCTGGACGCCCAGGGCCGCATGGTGGCCGAGGGACAGCGCTTCAGCTTCCAATCCGTGGGCATGAGCGAGGCCGTGGTGGACCTGAAGGCCCGGCCGGTGGAGGAGGGCCCGGGCCTGGTGGAGGCCGGCTTCCACCCCGGGGAGCCGCCCCTGCCCCTGGCCGGGCCCGTGGGCGAGGCCCAGCGGTGGGAGGGCCGGCCCGAGGAGGAGTGCGCCCGGGCCGTGGCGCTGGGGCTCTTCGACTACCTGCGCAAGTCCCGGGCCCGGGGCTTCGCCATCAGCCTGTCGGGCGGCGCGGACTCGGCGGCCTGCGCGGTGCTGGTGCGCCTGATGGCGGAGCTGGGCAGCCGCGAGCTGGGCTACGCCGGCTGGGCCCAGGCCCTGGCCGAGGTGCCCGGGCTGGCCGCGGCGGGCGGGGTGGACCAGGCCATGCCCATCCTGCTGCGGACCCTCTACCAGGCCACGGTGCACAGCGGCCCGGTCACCCGCGCCGCGGCCCAGGCCGTGGCCGATGCCGTGCGATGCCGCCATGACAACGCCGAGATCCAGTTCATCGTGGACGGCTACCGCGGCCTGGCCGAGCGCCTGCTGGGCCGGCCCCTGCGCTGGCCCGAGGACGACCTGGTGCTGCAGAACCTGCAGGCCCGCGTGCGCAGCCCCGGCGTCTGGGCCCTGGCCAACGCCGAGGGGCGCCTGCTGCTGGCCACCAACAACCGCAGCGAGTCCGCGGCCGGATACACCACCATGGACGGCGACACCAGCGGCGGCCTGGCCCCGGTGGCCGGCATCGGCAAGCATTTCCTGCGGGCCTGGCTGCGCTGGATGGAGACCCAGGGCCCCGAAGGCCTGGCCCCCTTCCCGGCCCTGAAGGCGGTCAACGACCAGGCCCCCACGGCCGAGCTGCGGCCGCCCGAGGACGGCCAGACCGACGAGGGGGACCTGATGCCCTACCAGGTGCTGGACTGCCTGGAGCGCGCCTGCGTGGTGGACCGGCTGCCGCCGCTGCAGGCCTGGCGCCTGGCCAAGGCCGCCCTGCCCGCCTTCGACGGGGCCCAGCTCAAGCTATGGACCCGCCGCTTCTACCAGCTGTGGAGCCACGCCCAGTGGAAGCGCGAGCGCCTGGCCCTGAGCTTCCACGTGGATGACCACAACGTGGACCCGCGCAGCTGGTGCCGCTGGCCCGTGCTCAGCGGCGGCTTCAAGCTGGAGCTGGCCGACCTGGAAGCGGCCGCAGACTGACCAGGACCCCGTCTTTCCGACGCTGAAGGACCCACCATGAAAAGCGCACCTGCCCAGATCCTGGCCTTTGCCCTCTCGGCGCTGAGCCTGCTGCCCGCCTGCAGCCAGCCTCAATCCGCTTCAGCGGGCACGGCTCCCACGCCAAGCTCAGCCGAGGCCCAAGCCCAGGCCAAGACCTACCAGGGCCACGGCGTCATCCGCGGCTTCCAGTCCGAAGGCAGGGTGGTGGTGCTGGAGCACCAGGCCATCCCCGGCCTGATGGAGGGCATGACCATGGGCTTTGAGCTGGCCGACCCTGCCTCGGCCAGGGGCTTCAAGCTGGGCGACCACGTGGACTTCAACCTGAGCGTGCAGGGCGACAGCTGGACCGTCGTGTCCATGACGAAATCGAAGTAGGCATGCGCCTGGCCCTGATCTTCGACTTTGACCTGACCCTGTCCCCCGGCATCATGCTCGACCCGGTGCTGCGGCACTGGGGCCTGGAGCCCGACGCTTTTTGGCAAGGCTGCACTGAGCTGCAGGGCCCGGACGGCTTCGACCTGGAGCACAGCTACCTCTTCCGCCTGATGGAGGAGGGGCGGCGCGACCCGGCCCGGCGCCTGAACGCGGAAAACCTGCGGGGCTGGGGCGCGCAGGTGCCGCTGTATCCCGGGCTGGTGGACTCGCCGGAAGGGCCGGGCCTGTTCAAGGCCCTCAAGGAGGCCGTGCCCCCCGGCCAGCTGGAGCTGTTCATCATCAGCGGCGGGCTGCAGCCGCTGCTCGAGGGCTGCCTGGCCCACCACGGCCTGGACCGCTACTTCAACGCGGTCTTCGCCTGCCGCATGGCCGAGGAGGACCCGGGCGACGGCCTGGGCGCCCGCCTGGGCTTCCCCAAGGAAACCATCGGCTTCACCGTGAAGACCCAGAAGCTCTTTGCCATCAGCAAGGGTTCGTGGAAGCCGGGCGCGCCCGACGTGAACGCCAAGGTGGCGCAGGCCGACCTGCGCATCCCCTTCCAGCGCATGCTCTACCTGGGCGACGGCCACAGCGACCTGGCCGCCTTCGCCCTGCTGCGGCAGTTCAACGGCACCTCCATCGCCGTGCACCATCCCGGCGATGCCGCGGCCGAGGCCAAGGCCAAGAGCTACAGCCAGGAGCAGGCCCGCGCCCACGGGTGGTACGAGGCCGACTACCGCGTGGGCTCGCCCCTGCGCCACGCCGTGCTGAACTGGGCCCGCCAGGTCAGCCGCGGCGAAGAGCCCCAACTGCCCCTCTCCTAACCACGCTCAAGGGAACCCATGGCCCTGATCAATTTCAACGACCTGCAGCCGGACTTCGGCCACGCCCAGCCCCTTTTCGCCGAGGCCCTGGGCACGGCCGTGCTGGTGCTGGCCAGCGCGGGCGCGGGCTCGGCCTTCGGCGCGGTGGGCGGCCTGGCCGGCGGCTCGGCCAGCCTGGCCCTGGCTCCCGGCCTGAGCCTGCTGGCCCTGGTGCTGCTCTTCGGCGGGGTGTCGCAGGCCCATTTCAACCCAGCCGTGAGCCTCGGCATGGCCCTCTCCGGCCGCCTGCCCCTGGGCCGGCTGCTGCCCTACGTGGCCGCCCAGTGCGCTGGCGCCCTGGCCGCGGGCATGATCCTGCGGGTGCTGCTCCGCAGCAGCGTGCTGGGCACCACCAGCAGCGCCATGCCCGGCCTGGCCGCGCTGATGGTCGAAGCCTTGCTCACCTTTTGGCTTGTCTGGGTCTATCTGAGCGTGACGGAAAAGGACGTGCCCCTGCTCAACGCGGCCCTGGCCCTGGGCGCCACCCTGGCCGGCGCCATCTTCTGGGCCGGCCACCTGACCGGCGCCTCCATGAACCCGGCCCGCAGCCTGGGCCCGGCCCTGGCGGCCTGGGATTTCTCCGACCTGTGGATCTATCTGATTGGGCCCTGCGCGGGTGCGGTGGGCGCGGCGTTGGGCTACCGGTGGTTTAAAAAATTGGGCTAACTTTCTTCCTTGGTGTCCGCCTCTTTCAGCCCCAGTGAAACCAATTTTTGGATCAATTGCGGGTAGCTGAGCTCGGCCTGGCGCGCGGACTCGGCGATTTCGTCGTCCGGGGCCAGGTTGGGGTTGGGGTTCACTTCAATGACGTAGACCTCGCCTTTGTCGGTCACGCGCATGTCAATGCGGCCGCAGCCGCGCAGTCCCAAGCTTCTGAACACCGTCTTGCTGACCCGCTCGATTTCCCGCTGCACCGCCTCGTCCAGGCCCGCCACCGGCACGTTCTTGATGCCCCATTTTTCCCTGAACGCGTCGTCCCACTTGGCCTTGTAGGTGGCGAACTTGGGCCGGTCGTCCGGAAACTTCTCAAAGACCATCTCGCGCAGCGGCAGCACGGTCAGGCGCTGGTTGCCCAGCACGCCGGCGTAGATCTCGCGGCCCTCGATGTACTCCTCCACGTAGGCGTCCGCGCCCAGGCTTTCGTGCAGGAACTTGACCCTTTCCAGGCAGCCGGCCTCGTCCTCGCAGAAGGACGCGCCGCTGATGCCCTCGCTGCCCTCCTCGCTGAGGGGCTTCACGATCACAGGGAACTTCAGTCCCGCCAGCGCCGGGGCGGCCCCGCCGGCAGGGAAGACCACCGCGTGGGGCTGGTTGATGCCCATGGGCAGAAGCATGCGCTTGGCGATGGACTTGGTGTGGCAGACGTCCAGGGCCTGCAAGGGGCAGCCGGTGTAGGGCACCCCGCTCAGCTCCAGCAGGCCGGCCAGGGCGGCCTCAAAGTCGCGCTTGTTGCGGAAGCTGTCGGCCAGGTTGAAGACCAGGTCGGGCGGGTCCTTGCTGAGCAGTTCCACCAGGGGCAGCACCTGGTCGTAGATGGGGAAGGGGGTCACGCTGTGGCCCAGCCCCTCCAGGGCCTCCAGCACGGCCTTCACCGGCAGCCAGTCGCTCTCGCCCAGGCGCTTGCCGTAGTCCCCGTCCGCGGGGGGCGTGGTGTGGTAGTCGAAGAGCACGCAGACCTTCAGGTGCTTCTTCATGGCCGCCTCTTGAATCGGCTGGTGAAGACGTAGTTCCCTATCACGGTGGAAAGGTAGGCGGTGAAGCCCAGCTTGGCCGCTTCGCTGTCCTTGGGCAAGCGCAGGCCCAGGGCGCGGCAGCGGTTCATCAGCCGCACCCGCAGGCGCCGCACGGTGAAGCGGGTCACATGGGCCCAGTCGCCCACGCTCTTGTCCAGGGTGCGGCCGGCCGCGGCGATCCAGCGGGCCGCGGGCACGCCGTCGCCGCCGGCGTTGAAGAGCACCTTCAGGTCGGCGTCGTAGTAGTCCTCGCCTTCCTCGGCGTAGAAGCTGCGGCGCTGCTGGTAATGGGTGCTCAGCTTGCGCTTGAGCGTGGCGGCCTGGTAGCTGAGGTCCTTCTTGCGCGCGGCCTTCACCGGGCCCTTCAGTTCGGCCATCAGGGCGTCCACGTACTCCAGCTTCTTCAGCGCGGGCCAGCCGGAGTAGCGCTTGCGCCAGTCCGAAGCCGGGTCCAGCCACACCGCGAAAGTCTCGGCAAAATCCTCCTCCGGGTGGCTCTGGGCGTACCAGTCCTTCAGGTGCCTCACGTAGGAGCGGCTGTAGGGGCGGAAATGGTAGAAGTCCTTGAGCTCGGCCTGGGGCGAGCCGAAGCGCTCCACCCAGTCCGGCCGCCCGGCCAGGTGGTAGGCGTGCACATAGCTGTGCCCGCACTCGTGGCGCAGCAGGCGCAGGCAGTCCTCGGGCGCCGCGCCCTCGGCCGAGAGCATCATTTTCTTTTCCAGCTGCAGCAGGCGGGGGTGGAACAGGTAGAAGGGGATGGCGATGGCGGCCACCCCGTCCGGGGTGAACCACTCGTCGCCGATGTAGCAGGGCGGCTTCAGCCGCAGGCCCTTGGCGTCCAAATCCTTGTAAAGCTGGGCCACGCTGGCTTCCACCCCGCTGCCCGGGAAAGCCAGGTCCAGGTCGCAGAGCCGCAGCTCCAGGAGCTGGTCTTCGCTGAGGCTGTCCAGGTTCCTGATCTTGGCGGCAGCGGGCAAGTCGACTCCGGGCTAGGTCCGGTCCAGGGGCTTTCAGTCTAGCAGGGGAAGGCTCAGTGGTGGTGGGTCAAAATCCTGAGCAGCCAGAGGGGCCAGAGGATGGAGGCCTCCACCAGCTCGGGCGAGGGGATGGGCACGAAGGGCCCGGGCACGAAGCGGACCGATTTGGGCTCTATGTTGTAGTGCCGCTCCACCTCTTCCCACGACAGGCCGGAATTGTGCAGGCGCACCACCGGACCGGGCGTCACCTCGGCCTTGGCCGCGATGAAGAAGACCAGCGGCAGGTCGGCGTCCACGATGCCCTGGCGGTGGACCCACAGCACCTCGCTCACCGGCACCTGGTAGCGCTGGGCCAGGTCCTGGTACAGGTCCTGGGCCTGGGCCGAAGGGGTGGGCGCCAGGGACGGGGCGGCCTGGGACGGCTCGTCATCGCCCCCGCCCACGGCGGCCGGGGCGCTGGAAGGGCTGTTGTCGGCGTTGATCTGGATCTTCTGGATCCTGGCCCGGCTGATCTGCTGGACCCCGGACTGCGTCTGCACCGAGACCTGGGACTGGGTCTCGTCGACCACCAGGCCCTGGATCTGCTGGCCGTTCTTGAGGGTGACCAGGTCCTGGGCCGCGAGCGCCGGGGAAAGGCTGAGGCAGGCGGCGGCAAAAAGGCAGGCTTTGGCGATGGGATGCATGGCGGCCTTGGGGAGTGGGAGGCTGCTGAAGGGACGTCCGGGGCGGCGTCCAGGTTTCCTCCATGATTTTACGCCCAAATTGGGCCGCCGTGCGGCCCCTTTGAAAAGCCCTGGCGGGCTTGGGTTTTATTGCGCCTTGAACTGGCGCACCAGCTCGGACAGGGCTTGGGACAGCTGCTTGAGCTGGCCCAGGGTGGCCCGGGTGCCGGCCAGCTGCTCCTCGCTGCGCTCCATCAGGCGGGCCTGGGCCGTCACCGCCAGGAAGATCTGGTCGATGCCTTCGTCCTGCTCGGTGACGGTGGCGGCGATCTCCCCCACCGAGGCCGCGGTGCTGCGCAGCATGCCGGCCAGCGCGTTCAAGCTGAGCCCGGATTGCTGGACCTCCTGCAGCTCCTGCTGCATGCGCCGGGCCCCCTGGGTGGAGAACTTGACGGTCTCATCCAGCGCCGCGGTCACCCCGTCCAGGATGCCCCGTACCTGCTCGGTGGCCTGCACGCTCTGGTCGGCCAGGCGGCGTATCTCGCGGGCCACCAGGGAAAAGCCCTTGCCGTGCTCCCCGCTGCGCAGGGCCTCCACGGCGGCGTTCAGCGCCAGCATGTTGCTCTGGTCGGCCAGGTCCTTGACCGTGTCGGCGATGGCCATCACCCGCACCATGCGGCCGTGCAGGGCGTTGATGCGGTCCGCGGTCTGGTCCCCCTGGGCGCTGAGCTCCTTGATGCTGGCCAGGCTGCGCTTCACCGCGGCCTCGCCGTCGGCGCTGATCTCGTCGGAATTGGCCGAGGTGCTGAGCACATCCCGGGCGCCCTCGGCGGCCGTGCGAGAGGTCACCTTGATCTCCTCGGCGGTGACCTGGGTCTCGTGCAGGGACCGCGCCTGCTCCGCCATGGTCAGGCCCTGGGCCGCGGTCAGGGCGTCCAGCTGCTCCACGGCCTGCCCCAGGAGGCCCACCGACTGCTCCAGCCGCAGGGGGATCTCGCGCAGCTTGTCGACCATGCGCTGGAAGTTCCGGCCCAGGCGCCCGATCTCGTCGCCCTGGGTGAAGCGCAGGTCGTGGCCCAGGTCGCCGTCCTCCACGATGCGGCGGGTGGCCTCGGCCAGCTGGTTCACCGGCGCCACCAGCAGGTCCACCAGGAACCAAAGCGCCGCGCCGCCCGCGGCCATCAGGACCGCCGTGAGCAGCAGTCCCTGCCAGAGGAGGGCCCGCACCTGGGCCCGGGCCTCGCTGAGGCCCAGGCCGGCGCTGGGCGACCCGGGCGCGGGGGTGTCCCCGTGCAGCGCGGCTTGCTCCAGGTAGACCCGCTGGAGCCTGGACGAGCTCTGCCAGGTGAGCAGCGCCACCGTGACCAGGTTCATGGCGATGGCCACGGCCAGGATCTTGCTCCGCAGGCTGGCCTCCTGCAGGGCCTTTTTCCACGGTGCTTTGCCTGGGTAGGTGGGGCGGAGGATGTCGGTCAAGGCGGTCCCGGGTGGCCTGATCCGGCATTGGCCGGGGGCTGCAACCATTATGGCCGCAAGGCCGCGGCCCGGACATTTCAAAAATGCGGAAGGTTGCCGTGTTGACAAAACAGCCTCCGCCACGAACCCGTCCAGGAATGCCCCCGCCTGATGGCAGCTTTTCGTTTCCCCCAAGGGCCCGGTTGTGGCCCCCCCGGCCCTTGTGTTAGGATCCATCCATGTCGAACCCGTCCAAACTCCTCCGTCAAAGCAGCCAGGGCCTTTGGTGGCGCGCCCCGCGATGGCGCGCGCCCCTGGCCTGATTTTGGACTTTCGGCAAATCGGTTCAGAGGCGCGGCCCAGGGGCTGCGCCTCTCTTTTTTTGGGCTGAGGCCCATCCACCGCATCCATCCCCAAAGGGACATCCATGATTGACTTGAGCAAGCCCTTCGCCGTGATCCAAAAGGAGGACCAGCCCCAGGTGCTGATCCTCAGCGGCCCGGTCGTGCGCCTGGCCGAGCTCGCCCAGATCCCCCGCAAGCACGAGCCGGGCCTGGGCCGGCGCTACCACAGCCTGAGCCTGGTGCCCTTTTCCCAGATCAAGGAAAAGGGTTTTGAAGTGCGGCAGGGCGACGAGGCCCTGCTGTGCATGGACGTGCAGTCCCAGCGGGAAGTGGGCGTGGAGGAATACCTGGCCTGGTCCAAGGCCAACGAGAAGCCCGTGAGCCTGGCCGGCGAGCCCAGCTTTGACGAGAACGAGGACGACTACCGCCGCACCGTGGCCACGGTCATCGAAAAGGAGATCGGCGAGGGCCAGGGCGCCAACTTCGTCATCCCCCGCACCTGCCGGGCCCAGATCGACGGCTACACCATCGGTTCGGCCCTGGCCCTGCTCAGCCGCCTGATCCGTTCGGACTACGGCACCTACTGGAAGTACCTCTTTTTCGACGGCACCCGCACCTTCGTGGGCTCCACCCCGGAGAAGCACCTCAGCGTGGACAAGGGCCGGGTGGTGATGAACCCCATCAGCGGCACCTTCCGCAAGACCGGGCGGCAGCTGGCGGACCACCACGCCCTGCGCAAGGACCTGCTGGCCTTCCTGAAGGACCCCAAGGAGATCAACGAGCTCTTCATGGTGGTGGATGAAGAGCTGAAGATGATGAGCAAGATGTGCGACAAGGGCGGCATGATCCTGGGGCCGCTGCTCAAGGAGATGTCGCGCCTGGCCCACAGCGAGTACCTGCTGGTGGGCCGCAGCTCGCGCGACGTGGTGGACCTGCTGCGGGAGAGCATGTTCGCGGCCACGGTCACGGGCTCGCCCGTGGAGAACGCCTGCCACATCATCGCCCGCTACGAGACCCAGCCCCGCCGCTACTACGCCAGCAGCATCGCCCTCATCGGCCAGGACGAGGAGGACGAGCCCTTCCTGGACAGCCCCATCCTCATCCGCAGCTTCGAGATCGGGCCCCAGGGGGACGTGCTGCTGCGCGTGGGCGCCACCCTGGTCCGCGACAGCGTGCCGGACGACGAGGTGAAGGAGACCCAGGCCAAGGGCGCGGCCGTGCTGGGCGCCCTGAAGGAGGAGCGCGCGCCCCAGCCCCGCCTGCTGGACGGGCTGCTGCGCGACGCGCTGGTGATCGAAAGCCTGAACGAGCGCAACCAGAACCTCTCCACCTTCTGGTTCCTCAAGCAGGAGCAGAGGCACGGCGCCGGGCCGCTGAAGGGCCTGCGCTTCGCCCTCATCGACAACGAGGACGATTTCCTGGCCATGTTCGGCCACCTGCTGCAGCACCTGGGCGCGGAGGTGGACCTGGTACCGTGGAAGAAATTCAACCTGGCCGAGCATGCCGGATCGGTGGTGGTGCCGGGCCCGGGCCCGGGCAACCCGGGCCACGAGGCCGACCCCAAGATGGCCCTCAACGGCCGCGTCATCGACCAGCTGCTGAAGGAGCGCAGGCCCTTCCTGGCCGTGTGCCTGGGGCACCAGATCCTTTGCCACCGCCTGGGCCTGAAGATCGGCAAGAAACGGGAGCTGACCCAGGGCGTGCAGAAGCGCATCGACTACTTCGGCCGGCCCGAGGACGTGGGCTTCTACAACACATTCACCGGCTTGGTGGACCCGGGCCGCCAGGACCTAGCCTACGCGGCCGACCCCAACGGGGAGATCCACGCCCTGCGGGGCGGCCATTTCGCCAGCTTCCAGTTCCACCCGGAATCCATCCTCACCACCAACGGCTACGCCATCGTGGAGGAGGCCGCCCGGCGGGTGACCGGGCGCTAAGCCCGGCGTGGACGCCGGGGCGGGGGCGAGGCAAAATAGCGGGCTGGATTGAACCCAAGGGGAGGACCCGATGCGTTTGAAATGGATCTTGGCCGCGCTGCTCCTGGCGCAGCCCTTTTTGATGGGCGGTTCCTGCGCCGAAGGCGACAAGTTCCGCACGGGCAAGGACCTGCTGGGCGTGGTGGCCCTGGGCCCCTTCCCCAAGCAGCCGGCCGGCGTGGGCGGCTACAACCTTTACATCGCCAAGGACCAGAAGGGGCCCTTTGACCGGGTGAACGACACGCCCGTGCTGGGCTTCACCCGCCTGATGGTGCCGTACCTGACCCCGGACCAGACCTACTATTTCCGCATGAGCAGCGTCAGCGCGCGGGACCCCAGCAAGGAAGGCCCTCCGGGCCAGGTCTTCGCCCGCAAGGCCATCCAGAAATCCAACTAGCACCCGGGAGGGCACGTGGAAAAACGCCAGACCGAACGGCGCAAGGTGAACGTGGCCGTGGGGCCGGAGCGGCGCGACCGCCAGCCGGACCGGCGCCGCTGCCCGGTCTGCGGGTCCAGCGTGCGGGCCAGCCGCGAGGACGCGCCCGGCGGCACCACGCTCAAGCGCTACTGCACCAAGTGCGGCTGGCAGGCCAGCAGCCGCCAGGTGGACGAGGCCCGGCTGAAGGCCCTGACCGGCTTTGAGATGACCGTGCATGCGGCGGGCAAGAAGGCGGTGCTGGAGCTGGATGAGGTTTTCCTAAAGACGGCGGGGCTGAAGTCCGGGGACACGGTGCAGATCCAGGCGGTGTATGCGCCGGGGAAGAAGGGCGTTCCGCTGAGTTGGGTTTTGAAAAAATTGGACTAAAGCTTGAGTAAACCGGGCAGGGGCCGGGCGGGGCTCCTCCGGACCTGGTCTCCCAAAATTTGAAGATGCGCGCTCACCGCGCGCTAGGATTGGGCGGGAGCCCTCCAGGCATCCTGCGGAGCCCCGCCCGGCCCCTGCCCTAAGATGCCTACCTTATTAGTTCTTTCGCCAAATTTTCGGCACTTCAAACCACAACGTCGCTCCCCATCCCAACAACAAGGCCAGGCCCCATCCCTTCAGATTCAACGGCGGCATTTCCAGGACGCCGGCGGTGAAGCTGAGGTGGCGCAGCAGCTCCAGCAGGGCCATCACGCCCGCGGACACGGCCCAGTACCAGCGGTTGAGCCAGCGTTCGGATTTCCAGAAGGGGGCGGGGTCGAGCAGGGTCCAGCAGAGCGCCAGGTCGCCGACCATCAGGGCGGTGAAGGCCAGGCTGCGCGCCTGGGGCTGGGGCATCACGCCCAGGGCCCACACGTAGGCCGTCACGATCACCCCCAGCAGCACCGCGCCCTGGCCCACGCTGGCCAGGATCTTGCGTGCGCCCAGGAAGGGGGCCCGGGGGTCGCGGGGCGGCTGGGCCATCACGTCCTGGCGCGGCTGGGCCCGCTCGAACACGATGCCGCAGGCCGGGCCGATGAAAAGCTCCAGGAAGGCTACCTGGGCGGCGGAGACCAGCGGCGGCACCTTCAGCAGCAGGCAGGCCAGCACCAGGCCCACGATGGGCACGTGCACGGCCAGCACAAAGACCGCCGCCCGCAGGATGTTGGCCGTGGTCTCGCGGCCCAGGCGCACGCCCTCCACCAGGCTGATGAAGCTGTCGTCCACCAGCACCACGCTGGCGGCTTCGCGGGCCACATCCGTGCCGCGTTCGCCCATGGCCACGCCCACGTGGGCCTGGGCCAGGGCCGGGGCGTCGTTGACCCCGTCGCCGGTCATGGCCACCACCTGGCCCTGCTGGGACCAGAGCTTCACCAGGGTCTGCTTGTGTTGCGGGGCCAGGCGCGCGAACAGGTCGCAGTCGCGGGCCAGGGCCTCGGCGCGGCCCGGGTCCTCCAGGTCGCGGCCCAGGGCCACGGCGCCGGGCCTTTCAAAGCCCGCCTCGGCCGCGATGGCGCGGGCCGTCTCGGGGGCGTCGCCGGTCAGCATCACCACGCGGATGCCGGCGCGGCGGCAGGCGGCCACGGCCTGCGGCACGCCGGCGCGCAGGGGATCGTGGAACGCCAGCAGGCCCAGCAGGCGCAGGCCCTTGGGCAGCGCCTCGGGCAGGCTGTCGGCCGCGCCGGCCAGCGGCCCCTCGGCCACGCCCAGCACCCGCAGGCCCTGCGCGGCCAGGCGCCCGGCTTCGGCGCGGGCCCAGGCCCAGCTGGGCTCCTCCACGCAATGCTCCAGCACGCCTTCCAGCCCGCCCTTCACGCTGAGCAGGCCGCAGTCCCACACGTGGCCCATGCGCGGCGGCAGCCCGTGCAGCTCGTATTCCTTGGTGATGCGGCCTTTGGGCTCGCCGGCCCGGGCCAGGATCTCGCGCTCCATGGGGTCGAAGGGCTCGGGTTCGCAGGCCCGGGCGCCGGCGGCCAGCAGCGCTGGGGTTTCCGTCCCCGGCGCGGCCAGCACCTGGTCCAGCCGCATCTGGTTGGCCGTGAGCGTGCCGGTCTTGTCCACGGCCAGGATGGAGATGGCGCCCAGGGTCTCCACGGCGGGCAGGCGCTGCACCAACACTTTATGCAGGGCCAGGCGCCGCGAACCCATGGCCATGAACACGGTCAGGATCACGGGCAGCTCTTCCGGCACCAGGGTGATGGCCAGGGTCAGGCCCATGAGCAGGGCCGGGGCCCAGGCTTGGCCGCCCCAGCGGCAGAGCAGCACCACCACCACGCAGCTGGCCGCCCCCAGCCAGCCCAGCCAGCGCACCAGGCCTTCGGCCGCCTCCTGGAAGGGCGTGGCGTCGCTGTGGATCTGGGTGAGGCTCACGCTAAGCAGGCCCACCTTGGTGCGCAGCCCGGTGGCCGTGACCCGGGCCATGCCCTGGCCCGCGATCACGCGGCAGCCGGCCCAGGCATAGGCGTCCTCGCCGGCCCCTTCGTGCTTGAACACGGCCGCGCTCTCGCCGCTCAGCAGGCTCTCGTCCACCTTCAGGTCGTGGGCCTCCAGCAGCAGCACGTCGGCCGGGATGCGGTCGCCTTCGGCCAGGCGCAGCAGGTCGCCGGGCACCACCTCGTTGCCGGCGATGCGTATCCAGGCGCCGTCCCGGTGGGCCACGGCGCGGGGACTGGCGAAGCGCCCCAGGGCCTCCACGGTCTGTTCGGTGCGGGACTCCTCCACGTAGGTGATGCCCAGCACCAGCGCCACGAAAAGGCCCAGCAGCACGGCCTCGCCGCGTGAACCCATGAAGATGTAGAGGGTCAGCACCGCCAGCAGGGCCAGCAGGGTGGGCTCGCCCAGCACCCGCAGCAGCCGGCTCAGCCAGGCGGCCTTGCGGGGCGGGTGCAGGTCGTTGGGGCCGTGCAGGGACCACAGGCGCAGGGCCTCGTCCGAGCTCAATCCGGTCAGGGTGGGGGTCATGGATGCTTCAAAAAGGGGGGAGCTAGGCCTGGCGTTCGGGATGCAGCCGGGTCTCCAGGCGGCGGGCCAGCCAGACAAAGGGCAGTCCGATCAGGAAGTAGAGCAGGGCCGTCAGCAGACCCAGGCCCAGCCAGTCGTAGTAGGTGGCGGCCAGCTCGCCGTAGACCTTGGTCAGCTCCACCATGGTGATGACGCTGACCAGGGAGCTGTCCTTGAGGATGCTGATGAAGTCGTTGGTCACGGGCGGCAGCACGGCCCGCACGGCCTGGGGCAGCAGCACATGGCGCAAGGACTGGGCCCGGCTCATGCCCAGCGCCAGCGCCGCCTCCATCTGCCCCTTGGGCACGGCCAGCAGGCCGGCGCGGTAGTTCTCAGCCTCGTAGGCCGCGTAATTCAAGCCCAGGCCCAGGATGGCGGCGATGACAGGCGTCAGCCTTATGCCGAAATGCGGCAGGCCATAAAAAAGGATGAAAAGCTGGATGAGCAGGGGCGTGCCCCGGAACAGCTCCACGTACGCCACACTCAGCCAGCGCAGGGGCCAGGGGCCGTAGAGGCGGGCCAGGGCCAGGGCCAGGCCCAGCACAATGGCCAGGCTCATGCCGGTGACGCTGAGCTGCAGGGTCACCCAGGCGCCCTGCAGCAGCAGGGGCGTGAATTTGAACACGTAGCGCTGAAGGCGTTGGCCCAGGGTTTCCGTGGCACCGCGGGCGGCCAAGTACTGCTCCCAGGCCACGGGCTCGTCCGAGGTATTGCGGTGGTCGTGCCACTGCGCGGCCAGCAGGGGGTTCCACAGGCCCCAGCGCTCCCACAGCTTGCGCAGCTGGCCGCTGGCGCGGAGGCGGTCCAGGGCCTGGTCCAGGCGCGCGCGCAGTGCGCCATCCTGCTTGCGCAGGGCCATGCCGTAGGCCAGCTGGCCCACCGGGTCGCCCACGAACTTCACGTCCGGCAGGGGCTTGCCCACATAGAGGGCGATGGGCTGGTCCAGCAGCACCGCGTCCAGGCGGCCGAAGCCCAGGTCGCGGTAGAGCGGGTCGATGTCCTCGTAGAGCAGGGGTTTCAGCCCGCGTTCCTCCAGGATTTCCTGGGCCAGGGCGCCCTTGTAGGTGCCCACCTTCTTGCCCTTCAAGTCCTCCACCGCGTTGATCGCGGTCTCGCCGCGGCGCACGGCCAGTTGCTCGTAGGTGACGAAGTAAGGCTGGCTGAAGGCCACCTGGCGCTGGCGTTCGGGCGTGATCTCGATGGCGTTGACCGCCACCTGGTAGTCGCCACGGTCCAGGCCCGGGATGAGGCCTTCCCATTGGTTCTGCACAAAGACCGGTTTCAGGCCCAATTGGGCGCCCACCAGGTCCATCAGTTCCACCTCCGCGCCCACCAGTTTGCTGGGATCGGCCGGGTCCTGGTAGATGAAGGGCGCTCCGCCCTCGCTGTCCCCAGCCCAGCGCAGGATAGGCATCGAGGATGCGGAAACGGTGGCTGATGCGACGGTAAGCAATAGGACGGCCCATCTCGCAACCCCCCTCAGCCGCGCGGGGCGCGGCAGCTCCCCCCGAGGGGGGGAGCGCTGGACATTGGGAGCGAGGTAGATCGTAGGGATCTTCATGTCCAGCCCCTCCCCCTTCGGGGGAGGGAGGGACCCGCGCCGGAATTTTGGCGTGGGAGGGTGGGGGTTGAGGAAACATAGGCCCTAGTCCGCGCATCCTTCGGCCGCCCAAATACCGCCGCCGCCGGACCTTGTTCAACCACCACACCATCCTCGAGAAAGACCACCCAATCGGCATAGCGCCTGGCGAAGCCCAGCTCGTGGGTCACCATCACCTGGGTCATGCCTTCGCGTTTGAGCGTCAGCATCACTTTCAGCACTTCCTCGCTGAGCTGCGGGTCCAGGGCACTGGTGGGCTCGTCAAAGAGCAACAGCTTTGGCTTGGTGGCCAAGGCCCGGGCGATGGCCGCGCGCTGCTGCTGGCCGCCGGACATCTGGGAGGGGTAGTGGTCGCGGTGGAAGGCCAGGCCCACCTTGTCCAGCAGCTCCCCGCATTCGCGGCGCAGGGCGTGGGCCTCCAGGCGTGCGTGGGCCACGCGCGGGGCCAGCTCCAAATTTTGAAGCAGGGTCAGGTGGGGGAAAAGGTGGAACTGTTGGAAGACCATGCCCGTGCGCTGGCGCACGGCCTGGCCCTTGCTTTCATCCTTGGCGTCGTCCGGATAGCTCAGCTCGATGCCCGCCACACAGAGGCGCCCGGCGTCCGGCGTCTCCAGGCCGTTGAGGCAGCGCAGCAGCGTGCTTTTGCCGGCCCCGCTGCGTCCGATCAGCACGCTCAGGCGCTGCTGCGGCAGGTCCAGGTCGATGTTCCGCAGCACCTGGTGCTGCTTGTAGGCCTTGTGCAGGCCTTGGATGCGGATGGCGGGGGCGGTCTTTACAGCCATTGGACCTTCACCACGTCGGAAACCACCTTGAATTCTGGGTCACCGGTGATCACCACCGCCTTTTCGCGAAGGGCCAAGGCTGCGGCAAAGCAGTCCGCGTATGCGATGCCGCCCCGCGCCTTGAACGAAGCGGCCTGCAGGGTTAGGCCACGGTCCGTGGGCACCACCTCGATGGGCAATCGGTCCAGGATGGCGAGGGCTTCGGACGCCAGGGCATCGCCGCCGGCCCGCAGGGCCGCCAGCACCACCTCGCCCCAGTTCACCTGGCTCATCAGCAGGCGTTCCTTGCCCTTTTGGGCGCGCTCCAGCCGAACGGCTAGGCCAGCCCCGCGGGCATCGCCGTCCAGGAACCAGATCACGGCGTTGGCGTCGAGCACACTCACCGGATCCAAAGCTTTTCTTCCTTAGCCCGGTCCTTTTTCCGCTCGGCCTTCAGCCATTCGGCCGCGCCCTTGCCCTGCACCTTGAGCCGGCCTTTGAGCGAGCCATAGAGGCCCTGAACAAAGGCGGCATTCAGCGGCTGCATTTGGATGGCTCCATGTTCCAGGCTGATGCTTACTTTGGTGCCTGGGCGGATGCCAAGCTGGTCCCTCAATTCTTTGGGGACCACGATCTGGCCTTTCGATGTGAACGTCGCGGTGACCATGGCTTACCTCCTATAAATAGTCTTACTAAATATGATAAGTAAGTCAAATAAAAAGCCCCGCCCCATGGGGGCGGGGCTTGGTGTTCATGGACGGACGTTCAGCCCCCAAAAATCTCGCTCAAAAAGTCCTTCATGGCCTGCCAGCTGCGTTTGTCCGCGCTGGCGTTGTAGGCGATGCCCGTGCTGGGGTCGTTGCCCGCCATGGGCTGGGTGAAGGCGTGCACGGCCCCGCTGTAGAGGGTCATCTGCCAGTCGGCCTTGGCGTCGTCAAACTCCTGCTTCATGGCCGCGATCTGTTCGGGCGTGCTGAACTTGTCCATGGCCCCGTGCAGGATCAGGATCTTGGCCTGGATGCCGTCCTTGTCCGGGCCCGGGCTGTCCAGGCCGCCGTGGAAGCAGACCACGCCCTTGATGGGGAGGTTGGCGCGGGCCGCCTCCAGGGCGCCGGTGCCGCCGAAACAGTAGCCGATGACGGCCAGCCTGCCGGCGTCCACGCCGGCCTGCTTGGCCAGGGTGTCCACGGCCGCCTTCACCCGCGCGCGGTAGAGGGGCCGGTTGCCCTTGTATTTGCCGGCCAGCTCGCCGGCGCTCTTCATGTCCGTGGCGCGCACGCCCTTGCCGTAGATGTCCGCGGCCAGGACCGTGACCCCCAGCTCCTTGCTCAGCTGTTCGGCGCGGCCCTTTTCATAGTCGGTGAGGCCCATCCATTGGTGCACGATCACCACCCCGGGGACCTTGTCCTTGCCCGGCGCCGTGACCAGGTAGCCCTGAAGCTTGGTCGAGCCATCCTTGTAGTCCAGGTCCACGCCGGCGGCCGAGGCCAGGCCGGCCAGGCCAAAGCCCAGGGCCAGGATGAACGTTTGCTTGAGCATGATCCCTCCAGAGATGGCACGGGCCGCAGCGCCACGCACGGGCCCTTGTGCTATACGATATTGCCCGAACTTTTGATGGCAGAAAAACGCTTTTACTTGTTGGACTCGCTGCGCATCAGCACGCCCCAGGCGGGCGGGGGCGCGGATGGAAAGCGGACGCCCGGCCAGCCCAAGGCCGGGCGTTTTTATTGTAGGATGCGGGCATGCCTGACTGGAACATCCCCCGCCTGCGCCTGGCCAACCTGGGCTTGAGCGCCGGCGCCTTCAACAGACCGGAAGACGTGGTGGCCCACGTGGGCGCGCTGCAGGGCCAGGACTACCTGGCCTCGCTGTGGGCCGTGGGCTCGCGGCTGCCGGGATGCACCCAGGCCCACGTGGAGGTAGCGCTGGAGCGCGGGGCCCTGGTGCGGAGCTGGCCCTTGCGCGGCACCCTGCATTTGGTCGCGGCCCAGGATTTGGGCTGGATGCTGGACCTGCTGGGCCCGCGCAACCTGGCCCGGGCCGCGGGGCGTCTGCGGCAGCTGGAGCTGGACCCCAAGACCCTGGACCGGGCCATGGGGCTGCTGGCCAAGGCCCTGCGCCCAGGTCCGCGCAGCCGGCCGGCCCTGTTCCAGGCGTTGGAGCGGGGAGGCGTTTCCACCGAGGGCCAGCGCGGCTACCACCTGCTTTGGGTCTGCGCCCAGCGCGGGCTGATCTGCGGGGTGGGGCGCCTGGGCAAGCAGGATGCCTTTGCCTTGGCGGAGGCTTGGCTGCCCAAGACCAAGGCGCGGGGCAAGGAAGCCGCCTTGGCTGAGCTGGCCCGGCGCTACTTTAGCGGCCACGGCCCGGCCACGGTGGCGGACTTCGCCTTTTGGACCGGCCTGCCCCTGGGCGAGGCCCGGCTGGGCCTGGACCTGGCCAGGGCGGGCCTGCAGGCCAGGGACCAAGCCGGGCAGACCTATTGGATGGGGCCGAAAGTTCCAGCTGAGGGGCGGGATTGGGCCGGGCCCCGGCTGGCCGCTGGTTTTGACGAGTGCCTGCTGGGCTACCAGGACCGCGGCGACGTGCTGGAAAAAGCCGATGCGCCCAAGGCCTGCCCGGGCGGCAACGGCATTTTTCTGCCCCTGCTGCTGCGCCAAGGCCGGGTGCAGGGCGTCTGGAAACGTGTGCTGAAGGCCGCCACGGTCCGGGTGGAGCTGCTGCCTTTCAGGGCCCTGCCAAAATCCGAGGCCGGGCCCCTGCGCGCGGCGGCCGCGGCCTATGCGGGTTTCCTCGGCCTGGAACTGGAGCCGGGTTTTCCCTGAGCCTTGCCGGGATTGACAGGCCAGGGATCGCTGGCTACTATGATTGAAATTAAATTTCAATTGGAGATGAGAATCATGCACATATCCGAAGGAGTTTTGACCGGCCCCTCGGTGGTCATCACGGACGTGCTTGGATACGCCGTCATCGCCTGGGGGGCGAGCTCCATGCGAAAGTTCGTCAGGGATCAGCCGTCCCGCAAGCCCTTGCTGGGGATGGCCGGGGCCTTTGTCTTTTTCGTGTCCCTGATGCACATCCCCGCCTTCGGCGGCGCGACCTGCTCCCACCCCTGCGGCACGCCCTTGGCGGCGATCCTGCTGGGCCCCGGGGTGACGGCGGGGCTGGCGGCCTGCGGCCTGCTGCTCCAGGCGTTGTTCTTTGCCCACGGAGGGATCTCCACCCTGGGCGCCAACACGTTGACGCTGGGGCTGGTGGGAGGGGGCGCCGGGTACCTGACCTTCAGGTTGGGACGCAAGCTGGGTTGGTCCCTGGGGGTCTCGGCGGGCCTGGCGGGCCTGGTGGGGGATGTCGCCACCTACATGCTCAATATCGCGATCCTGGGGCTGCATTTCACCTACGTGGCCCCCCACCCCCAATACACCTTTTGGGGCTACGCCAAGGTCCTGGCGCTGGCCTACCTGCCGGTGCAGGGGCCCATCGCCCTGGCCGAAATGCTGGTGACCGGGTACGCGATCCAGGCGATCTTCCGGCAGCGGCCCGAGGTGCTGGAGTCCCTGGGCGTGGTCGACAAGGCCGGCCGCAAGAATTTGGGCCGCGCCGTGGCCGGGCTGCTGTTGGCCTTGAGCTTGTGCGGGATGGCCGGCAGGGCCAGCGCGGCCGAAGCGGCCGCCTCTAGCCGGCCCGCGGCCGCGCCAGCCTTCGTCGCGCCGACGCCGGTGGTGACTTACAGCGCCCTCGACGACCTCACCGACGGCATGGCCGAGAAGGCCGGTACCCCCACCAAGCCCTATTGGATCAACCTGGAGGGCTACCACGACATTTGGAGCAGCCTCTGCATGCTCGCCGGGCTGGCCGTCGGTTTCATCCTGGGGCGCTACTGGCACCTGCTTTTCATCAAGGAAGGCCGGGACTCCGCGGTCCCGCGCGCCGCCGCCAAGAGGCGCTGAACAGGGGCCAGACAAACCTGCGGAGACCGGGAAGGGCATCATGGCTGGACAGCTGACGTTGCAGGATTTCTTTCGGGTGGAACGGGCGCAGTACGAGGGCCCGGCCTACGGCTGGAGGCGCTGGGACGGGCGCCTCAAGGTCGTGCTGACGCTTCTGGCCATGGCCGCGAACGTGCTGTTCGCCAAGGCCTGGCTGTCCGGGGCGCTCATCGGGCTGGCCGGGCTGGGCATGGTTTATTCGCGCTGCCATTGGAAGCATGTCCTGGCCTTCCTGCTGGTCCCGGGTTGGGCAGTCCTGGTCCTGGTGCTGGGGATGTCCTTCGGGTTTGGGGTGCAGCCCCTGTTCCGGCTGGGGCCCCTGACCTTCTACCGGGAGGGCATCGCCATGGGCCTCAACGCCGGCCTGCGGGTGGCCGCGGACTTGGCCTGGGCCGGCCTGCTGGTGATCACGACCCCGTTTGTCGACATCCTGCGGGCCTTGCGATGGATGAGGGTGCCCGAGGTCCTGGTGGACACGCTGGCGTTCATGTACCGCTATGCGTTCATGCTGTTCGACGAGTTCGCGGCCATGCGCAATTCGGCCAAGGCGCGGGGGGGGCTCGCGGATTTCCGGAGCACGGCCAGGACTTCTGGCATGATCGCGGGCCGGATATTCCTTCGTTCCTATGACCGCGCGGAACGCATCCAACAGGCCATGCAGGCGCGCGGGGCCGAAAGCGCCTCCGAGTCCGCGCCGCCAAAGGCCGGACGTTGACGCGGACCCCGGCCATTTTTTTTGAAAGGTAAGCCATGGCTTCGAAGAGAATCCTGGACATCATGCAGTCGGAGTCCTGCCCCAAGGCCTGCGACATCTCGCCTCTGCCGATCCAGGCGGGGCAGAACGCCTTGGAGTGCACGGACCTGCATTTCAGCTACCACGACGGCAAGGAGGCGGTGTCCGGCATCAGCTTTGCGATCCGGCCGGGGGAGGCGGTGGCCTTGTGCGGGCCCAACGGCTCCGGGAAGACCACCCTCTTGAAGCTGTTGAGCGGGTTGTTGCTGCCCCAGAGCGGCAGGATCACCCTGGCCGGCGCCGAGCTGAACGCCCGGACCGCCAAACAGGCCTTCAGGACCATCGGGTTCCTTTTCCAAGATTCCCAGGACCAGCTCTTCTGCAACGACGTCTTTGAGGACGTGGCGTTCGGGCTGGCCAACCTCGGCATGAGCCCGGCGGAGATCAAGGACCAGGTGACGCTGGCCCTTCAGTTGACCGAAGCCGAGAACCTGCGCGACCGGCCCATCCACCATCTTTCGGGCGGCGAGATGAAGCGGGTGGCTCTGGCCGGCTTGATCGCCATGCGTTCCCCGGTGCTGGTGCTGGATGAACCGACGGCGGGGCTCGATCCCGCGGCCGCAGTGCACCTGGTGGAGCTGGCGCAGCACCTGCACCGGGACCATGGCTACGCGCTGCTGGTGGTGAGCCATGAAATGGATTTGGTCCCGAAATTGGCGGACCGGGTCCTGGTGTTGCGGGAAGGCGCGTTGATCGCGGACGACTCCACACGGAAGATCCTGACCAACGTTCCCCTGCTGGAGCGGGCCAGGTTGAAACCGCCCGAAATCACGAAGTTTTTCTTTGAGCAGGCCCGCCAGGAAGGGAAAACCGTGGATTGGCTGCCGCTGTCCGTGGAGGAGGCCTTGGAGCGCTTGACCCCTTCCGCGCCGGCAGGCACCATGGGCGCATGAGCCGAAAACAACGTGGCATGCTCCTGATCCTGGGCCTCCTGGCCGTGGCCTCCATTTCCGCCTGGCACCTCGTGGCCCTGCAACGGAGCGGCCAGCCGGTGTTCTGGTTGGCCGAACTTTGGGCTCCGGTGGGCGTGCTGAGCATCGGACTGGTGAGCTGCCTGGAATACCTGCTTCCCCCTCGGAATACCCCTTCGGTCGCGGCCAAACCGCGCGTGGCCAGGCGTTCCCGGCGCAAGGCCTGACGCTTTTTCCGTTGCAATTCCAGGGGCCGGGGCTATCTTAGTACCCGTTGAAACGACACCCCTAAGGAGCTTTCTCATGCCCCAGCCCGGCAACAAGCATGGACAAAACGTGCCCGGAGCCTGGTATTGCACGCACCCCGAAGATCCGTCGGGTGAAGGCTGCATCGCCTGCAGCGTGTGCTACACCGGCGCCCCGGATTTCTTTGCGTCAGACGAAAATGGACACGCCTTTGTGTCGAAGCAGCCCACCACGGACGAAGAGGTGGCGCTCTGCCAGGAACAGCTGGAAGCCTGCCCGGTGACCAGCATCGGAACCAACGGCTGATCCCCAGGCCCGGGTCCCAGACCAAAAAAGCCGCCCCCTGGGGCGGCTTTTTGCTATCCTCTGCCCATGGAAGCGCGCTTGCCTGATACCTCGGATACGCTGAAATCCCTGGCCCAGCCGCCGCGGAATTTTGGGCCGTCCCAGCGCGCCCTGGGCCAGCGCCGCCTGGTGCTGGGCCTCCTGCGCGGCGCCGGAATGGGCCTGCTGCTGGTGCTGGGCCTGACCCTCCAGCCGGACGAGGCCGCCTCCCGGCTGGCGCTGTGGGCCGGCCTGGCCGTGGCCGGCGGCGCCCTGTGGTTCTGGCAGGGGCGCCGGGTGCTGGCCCCCCTGGCCGAGCGCAGGCTGCTGCTGCACGACCAGGCGCTGGAGCTGCAGCGGGGCGTGTTCAAGCGCTTCGTGGTCTATGAAGGCCTGCGCCACGTGAAGGTGGTCCAGGGCCCCCAGGAGCGCCTGCTGAGCCTGCGCCTGGACCTGGACGACGACAGCGTGCTGCTCAGGGATTTGGAAGGGCTGCCCGAGGCCTTCGCCGCCGTGGCCGGCGCCAAGCCCGATTCCGCGGTCATCGAGATCGAGGAGCGGCGCTTTGACTGGGGCGAGCCCATGCCATGGATGGTGCTGGCGCTCGCCGCCAGCCTGGCCCTGGGACTGGCCCTGCTGCTCTAAGCCCGGCGCCCACATAAAAAGAAGCCCGCGGATCGCTCCGCGGGCTTCTTTTTTATTATCCGGCCTGCAGAGGCCTAGGCGCACTCCGAGGCGCCCACGCCCTCGAACTTGAAGGGCTCCTCGCTGCCGTTGTCCTTGAACAGCTCGGGGTCCCCGGACGCCACCTCGGTGAACGGCTCGATCACCTTCTTGGCCTCGGCCACCTCCACGGTGCGCAGCCAGGCTTCCAGGCTTTGGCCTTCCAGGCGTTCGGCCCGGTACTTGGCCACGAAGGCCTGCACGGCCAGGGGCGCGCGGCGCGCCGGCACCCGGCCGATGACCCGGCCGAAGGTGGCGCCCTGGTCGCTGATGCCTCCGCCGATCAGCATCTGGAAGTGCGGGGCGTCCTTGCCATCCACCTTGCGCACGTTGCCGAAGAAGCCGAAGGTGCCGATGTGGTGCTGGCCGCAGCTGTTGGGGCAGCCGCTGATCTTGATATGGGTGCCGGCCAGGTCGGCGTTCTGGCCGTCCTGGTACGTGAGCAGCTCGGTCAGCTTGCCGCCCAGGCCGCGCGAGGCGACCAGGCCCAAGTTGCAGGTGTCCGCGCCCGGGCAGGAGGTGACGTCGCCGATCAGGTCCGGGCCCAGGTCGGCCAGGCCCAGGGCCTGCAGCCCGGCGTAGGCTTCGGCCAGCTTGTCCGAGGGGATGAAGGGGATGAGCAGGTTCTGGTCGTTGCTGGTGCGCAGGGTGGCGTTGCCCAGGCGCTCGGTGAGGTCGGCCAGGCCGGACCACTGGGCTTCGGTCACGTCGCCCAGGGTCAGCTTCACCAGGATGTAGTGGAAGCCGGCCTGCTTCTGCGGCCAGGTGTTCATCTTCTGCCAGATCTTGTAGTCGCCGGGGCCTTCGGCCGGGGCCTTGGCGGCCGGGTTGCCCTGAGGCTCCGGGGCGGCCGGGGCCAGCTCAAAGGGGATCTGCTTGGGCAGGGTGCCGCGGATGCGCTCCACCTCGGCCTGGAAGGCCTCGAAGCCTTCCTTGCGGATGAGGAACTTCAGGCGCGCGGCCATGCGGTTCTTGCGTTCGCCCTTTTCGTTGAAGTGGATGAGGATGGCCGTGATCAAGGGCAGCACTTCCTCGGTGGGGACGAATTCGCTGTAGGTCCAGGCGTCCTGGGGGCTGGCGCCCAGGCCGCCGCCCACGCGGATCTTGAAGCCGCGCTGGGGCAGGCCGTCCACCATGCGCACACGGGCGATGGCGCCGACGTCGTTGATGGCGGTCTGGCTGTGGTCGCGCTCGCTGCCGTTGAAGGCCATCTTGAACTTGCGCGGCAGGGCGCTGAACTCGGCCCGGCGCAGGAAGTAGCGGAAGGCGGCTTCGGCGTAAGGGAAGGCGTCGAAGGCCTCGTCCGCGGCCAGCCCGGCCACGGGCGAGCAGGTGATGTTGCGCACGGCGTTGCCGCAGGCTTCGCGGCTGGTCAGGTCCACCGAGGCCAGGCGCTCCCAGATGGCCGGCACCTGCTCCAGGGGGATGAAGTGCAGCTGCACGGCCTGGCGCGTGGTCACATGGCCCAGCTTGCGCGGGGCGAAGTCCCGGCAGACCTCGGCCATCACCCGGGCCTGGGCTGCGCTCAGCTGGCCGCCCGGCACCTTGATGCGCATCATCTGCACATTCTCCTGGCGCTGGCCGTAGATGCCGTGCACCAGGCGGAAGGGCTTGAACTTTTCGTCCGGAACGCTGCCGGCGCGGTATTCCGCGACCTGGCCAGTGAAGTGGTCGATTTCCTGGCGGACAACGTCAGGCAATGGGGCGGTGGAAGTGCTGCTCATGGGTGCTCCTCAATGTGATTTCGATCAAGTATAGGACTTTAATATTTGCCTGTCAATTCTGATTAAAAAAGTATGTTTAATTAACACATTTCTCATAAGCCGATTTAGGTAAGGAATCGCTTATTTTTTGGGGTTTTTCCGCTGCAGGCTCAGCGACCATTTCATGGGAAGGCTGCCAAGGGGGGAGGTCAGCGGCGAAATCACCAATTGGTCCCCGGCCTTGGCCTTGAGCGCCTCAGCCAGCTCAGGCGGCAGGATGGCGCCCAGCTGGCTCCCCAGCTGCTTGAGCTCCAGGCCCCAGGTCATCTTCAAGACCAGCACGTCTGCGTCGGTCTGGCGGCTGGACTTGGTCCATCCGCATTCCCCGCAGTCCAGCTGGGTCACCGAGCCGCCGGCCAGGCGCCTCACGCTGCGCTTGAGCAGGGCCCCGCAGTCCGGGCATTTGCGGCGGTCGGGCTTGGTGCCGCGTCGATCGGCAGGCACGGGCACGTTCAGCTGGCGGCGGTCGCGGTTGCGGGACACGGGGCTCACGCGGGACTCCTGCAGGGAAAAGGGTTGGGCCAGGCTGGGCCGGGGCCCAGGCCTAATTTAACGCTTGGCGGGGGGCAGCGCCAGGGCTTGGCGCAGGCGGTCGCGCAGCAGCACGGCCGCGGCCCGGTCCGGATCTTCGCGCACGGATTGCTCGGCCAGGGCCAGCGCGCGGCGCGGATCCTTCGGCGCCAGGGCCTGGGCCGCGATGGCGGCCTCCCAGGCGGACAAGCTGGGCTGGGCCAGCAGCAGCGGCAGGCATTGGGCCGGATCCTGCTGCGCCTCCATCACGCGGTGCACATACAGGTCCAGCAGGGAGCGCCGCAGCCAGGGATCGGCCAGCGCGGGATCGGCCAGGGCGTCCTGCGCGGCCTGCATCACGGCCAGGGCGTTGGCGTTGGGCCCGCAGCGGCGGCGAAAATCCGCCAGCCAACGGTCGCGTGCGGCGAAGCGCGCGGCCTGGGCCGGGGCCAGGCGGACCAGGTAGCTCACTGCGCCCGGGGCTTCGGGATCGGGCAGGGGCACCCACAGGCCCCAGGCGGGATCCAGGGGCCGCGGCACGTATTCACGCGGAAGCAGGGCCCAGGTCTCGGCGCCCGCCGGGCCCTCCGGGAGCCCGTCGCGCAGCCCCAATTCAGGGGCCGGCCGCCAGTCCAGGTCGCTGAGCACCCGCAGGGGCCGGCCCGCTGCGCGCCGCCTGAGGACGTCCGCCGCCAGTTCCAGGCGGCGCCAATAGCTGCGCGAAAGCGGGTCGCAGCGGTCCTGCATGGTGGCGTAAGCGCCGCCTTCAAGCGCCGCCCCGGCGCAGAGCCAGGCGCAGCCCAGCAGCAGCGCCCTCCGGCGGGGCCAGGCCCGCAGCAATCCGGCCAGGCCCAGGCCGCTGAGCAGGCAGAGGGCCGGCCAGGCCACGATGGCGCGGTTGGCTTCGGCCACCGGCCCGGGCAGCGCCAGGAACCCCAGGCCCAGGAGGGCCCAGGCGGACAAGGCCCAGCGCCGGGGCCCGGCGAAGTAGAGCCCGGCCGCCAGGAACGGGAAGGCCCAGGCCGGGAAGGCCGGCAGGCTGTCCAACAATTGGTCCGGCTGGCCCTGGCCCGTGAAGTAACGCCAAGTGCCCTTCAGCCAGGTGGAAAGATAGGAAGCGCCCGCCCCGTGGGCCGGGCCAAGGCGGGTGAGCATGTAGCTGGAGTGGTAGGCGCGGCCGCCCAAGGCCAGCGCCGCGGCCATGCCGCCGGCCGCCAGCAGGATCCATCCGGCCGCGGGGCGCCGGTCCGCGGGCCGGGCCCACCAGGCCGCCGCCACCACCGCCAGCGCGGCCGGCCAGGCGCCGTAGTCCGCCATGCCCAGCCCGGCCAGGAGGCCCAGGCCCAGGCCGCGCCAGGCCGGCCGGCCCTTGAGCAGCCACAGCGCCGCCAGCAGTTCGGCCGGCACCTGCATGTAGGCCAGGGGCAGGCGCAGGCGCAGCCAGGTGGAGGCCGCCAGGCACTGGACGGCGAGGGCGCCGAAGCCGGCCAGCGGCCCGGCCCAATCTTTGGCCATGCGCCAGAGCAGCAGGCTTTCCAAGCCGAAGCAGAGCAGGTTGGGCAGGCGCAGTGCCAGCGGCCCGCTCCCCGCCATCCGCAGCGCGGCCGCGAGCCCTTGGACCTGGAGCCAGCCGCTGTCCATCCTGAAGGGCTGGGGCTGCCCGTTCAGCAGGCCGGCGGCCTTGGCGACCGAGTCCACCGCGTCCCAGGATTCGATGCCCGGGTGCAGCAGGCAGGCGTCCGCCAGGGCCCAAAGGGCCGCTGCCACGCAAAGGGCCGCGGAGGCCCAGGCCAGGGCGCGGCCGTCGTCCCAGCTGCGATTCAGGAATGGCGCTTCTGCGTCCATCGTTCCCCAGGCCCGGGCCGTTGTCCGGACAAAGAACAAGGGCCACGGAGTCTCCTCCGTGGCCCTTGGTTTTCTGCTACCACTTGTCCCCGAGGCCGCCGCCGCCGGAGCCGAGGCCCAGGCTGCTTTTCAGGCGCTGCCACAGGCTGACCTTCGGCGCCGCGCTGGGGCGTTCGCCCCGGTCGTTGCGGTCCCCTCGTTCGTGCCGTTCGTGCCGGCCGTTGCCGCCGCGGTCGAAGCGGCCCTGGCCCGGACGGGCGGGCTGGTCCCGGCGGGGCGCACCCGCCTGGGCCGGCTGGAACCCTTGGCCCTGGCGGGCCTCGTCGCCGCCCTTGCCGCGCCGGCGCCGGCGGCGCTTGCGCTTGCCGCCTTCGCCCGGGGCGCCGGCCTGGGCCTGGCCCGGATGGGCGCCGGCCGCGGCCGGCCGCGGCGCCTCCTCGTAATCGTCGCCGTCGTCGTCCGCCTCGCCGCGGGGCCGCAATTCCATCATGTCGCTCGAGACCACGGCCTTCTGGTCGCTGGCCTTGCGCAGCACGTCCGTGGCGCTGAGGGAGGCGTTGGCCTGGTGGCGGTCCTGGCGCGGGGCGTGGCCCGCGTCGTGGGCCGGGCGTTCGGCCTGGCGCTGCCCGCCCTGGGGCGCGCTGGAGGAAGGTCCGCGCCGGGGCTCATCGCCCTCGCCGCGCCCGCCCCGTCCGCCGCGCCCGCGCCGCCGGCGGCGCTTGCCGTCGCCGTCGCCGGAGGAACTGGAGGAGCCGGAGGAGGAGCCGTAGCCGCGCCCGCCGTCGTTTTCCGGGGCGCTTTCCGCCTCGGCCGCGGTGGAATTGGCGCTGAAGAGGAGCACCAGGCTGGCCCGCTCGTCGGCGTCCTTGAAGGGCCGCGGGCGGACTTCGATGGGGCCGGCGCCGGGGCGGCCCAGGTCCTCAAAATCACGGACGTTATGGCCCTGGCGCACTTCGTGCTGCACGCCGAGGGTCTCGGTGTAGTCGAAATTGGGCATGATGATTTTCTCGATTTTTTGGCTCAGGTGCTTCTCGATGCCGGCGAGGGCCGCGGCGTCGCGCGGCGTTTGCAGCGAGTAGGCGTGGCCGGTCTCGCCCGCGCGGGCCGTGCGGCCGATGCGGTGCACGTAGTCCTCGGGGCTTTCCGGCAGATCGTAGTTGATGACGTGGGAAATGCCTTCCACGTCCAGACCACGGGCGGCG
>Ga0210401_10001011_pt1 | contig 33827 bp, 33 predicted proteins | sample IncBWH32MmetaG_FD_150866 | JGI IMG/M metagenome (GOLD analysis project Ga0210401, IMG submission 150866) | Forest soil microbial communities from Barre Woods Harvard Forest LTER site, Petersham, Massachusetts, United States - Inc-BW-H-32-M | ecosystem: Environmental > Terrestrial > Soil >... | reverse complement strand
GGTAAATGCTATCTTTGTGCTAGGTTATGTTTCTAAAAAATAAATCTACCATTATATTGCTTGTAACTATTTTATGTGTTGCAGGTTTTATATTTGTTTTCACCAAAATAGTGCTATACATGTTGTTAGCGGCTATATTATCATTATTGGCACAGCCCTTTGTAAAATTTTATTTAAGAATAAGATTTAGAAAAAAACATTTACCCGATACTATTATAGCCCTGCTTTCTTTATTTAGTATGCTGTTTGTATTTTCTTCGTTTTTTTATGTGTTTGTACCCCTTATTATTGAACAGGCCAAATTTATTTCTACGTTGAATTTTAATGAGGTTTTTACCAAAGCTTTAAATCAGTTTCCAAATGTAAAAGCCATGCTATTAAGTATAGGAGCTATAGATGAAGTAAGCAAAAAATTATACGCGCAGCTATCTTCTTTTTTAAATGTAGGCAATGCCAGCTATCTTCTTAGTACATTTTTATCGGCCTTTGGCAGTATTGTAGGTGGGGCTTTAGCTGTGTGTTTTATTACTTTTTTTATGCTGAAAGATAATAAACTTGCATCACGCAGTTTATTACTAATAACACCAGTAGATTATGAGGAAGAAATGCAGGATATACTACGTACTACAAAAACACTTTTAAGTAAATATTTTGTAGCACTTTTTATAGATGTGGTTATGGTAACACTATTAGTGGGCATAAGCCTTACTTTTTTGGGTGTACGAAACGCTTTTTTTATAGGCATGTTTGCAGGTGTTATGAATATTATACCCTACGTTGGTCCGCTTATTAGTTTTGCATTTGCCTGTTTTTTGGGTGTAACAGGTTGCATGGAGGCTGATGAACTTTATCTGATAGGCAGTGTATTAGAAAAAATATTTTGGGTTTTATTATGCGTAAATTTATTTGATGGATTTTTAGTACAACCTTATCTGTTTAGCAATAGCGTTAAAGCACACCCCTTAGAAATTTTTATTGTTATACTTATGGCATCATCATTAGCAGGTGTGGCCGGTATGATAGTAGCTATACCAACTTATACCCTTATTAGAATTGTAGCTAAAGAGTTTTTAACCAATTATAAATTTTTTAAAAAAATAACTGAAAATATACCTGAATAATATGCAACAAACACTTACTTTTTTAAAACAAATAAAAAAGAACAACAACAGAGAGTGGTTCGAAAAAAACAAAGCAACTTATTTAAAATCTAAAGAAGAATATGAGTTGGTTGTGCAAAAAGTAATTAATAATATTGCCAAGTTTGATGCAAAAGTGGCTGGCATAGAAGCCGCTAAAGCTACTTTTAGAATTTATAAGGATGTACGTTTTTCGAAAGACAAAACTCCGTATAAAACCAATTTTGGTGCCAGCATAAACCCGGGAGGTAAAAAAAGCTTGGTAGCAGGTTATTATATGCATGCCGAACCGGGCAACTCTTTTTTAGCAGGTGGATGTTATATGCCTGAGCCTGACAAATTAAATGCCATTAGACAAGAAATTGATTACAACTTTGCCGATTTTAAGAAAATACTGAACCAGAAAGATTTTAAACAATATTTTGGTGAGATAAGTGATGAAGGTAAATTAGTAAACCCACCCAAAGGTTACGACAAAGAAAACCCTGCAATAGAAATTTTAAAAAATAAGCATTTTATAGTATTACATAAAATTGACGATAAAAAATTGTTAAGTGCCGATTTTCCAAAATATGCAGCAACTGTTTTTAAGGCCATGCAACCCTTTATTCTTTTTGTAAGAGAAGCTACGAAATAAGACTTTTTATAAATGTTTTGAGCTGTACTTTGTGGAAATCCTATCCCCTATTATCTAATTGTAATTATTATCTTCGTTCCTTAGTAATTTAAGGAACAACTATGAACATTATTATACCTATGGCGGGTATGGGAAAACGCATGCGCCCGCACACTTTAACAACACCAAAACCTTTGTTGCCTGTTGGCGGAAAACCTATTGTACAACGCCTTGTAGAAGACATCACCAAAGTTTGCGGCGAAAAAATAACCGAAATAGCCTTTATAATTTCTCCCTTATTTGGAAAAGAGACCGAGAAAAACCTGATAGAAATTGCCGCTACACAAGGCGCTAAAGGAGTTATTTATTATCAGGAAGAAGCATTGGGTACAGCCCATGCTGTAATGTGTGCTGCCCCTGCCTTAACCGGTAAAACAGTAGTAGCCTTTGCTGATACGCTTTTTAAAGCCGATTTTGTAATGGATACAAATAACGATGGGGCTATTTGGGTGCAACGCATAGATGACCCTCGTCAGTTTGGTGTGGTAAAACTAAATAAAGAAGGTTTTATTACTGATTTTGTAGAGAAGCCACAAGAATTTGTATCTGACTTAGCCATTATTGGCATTTACTATTTTAAAGATGGAAATTATCTGAAAAAAGAAATTCAATATTTACTAGACAACGATATAAAAGACAAAGGTGAATTTCAGTTAACTAACGCTTTGGAGAATATGAAAAACAAAGGAACAAAGTTTGTTCCGGGTAAAGTGAGTGAGTGGCTTGATTGTGGCAATAAAGATGCAACCGTTTTTACTAATCAGCGTGTGTTAGAATATGACAAGGGTAAAGCAAGCCTACGTTCTTCATCAGCAAAAATTGAAAACTCAAGCATTATAGAACCTTGCTTTATTGGCGATAATGTGGTTATTACAAATTCAGTAGTTGGTCCGCATGTATCAATTGGTGCTGATAGTAAAATCACTAACAGTATTTTAAAAAATACCATTGTACAAAAAAGCAGTAAACTAAACTCCATACAACTTGTTAACTCAATGATAGGCAATCATGTTGAAATAGTTGGCACAGCCGCAGATTTAAACTTAGGAGATTATACTATCAGCAAATAAAATTTGTACAAACAAAAACTCATATCGAGGTATCAAAACATTAGAACCATTAAGTGTTCCGGTATTTTATTGTTTGCTTACTTATTCCTGCTAACATCTTGTACGGCAAAAAAAAGTACAACTGTTTCAAGTTCTACTAAATCAGAAAAAAACACAGAGCTTGCTCAACAAAAAATAGACGATGATTTTAAATTACGGTCTTATTTTTATGATGCCTGCAAAGAAAAAACAAAGGGTAATTTAGATGTTGCTCAAACTCTTTTAAAAGAGTGCCTTAAAATCAACCCGAATAATGCAGCTGTTAATTACGAGCTTGGTAATTTATACAGATACACTGGCAGATATGATGAAGCGTTAAAATGTGCTAAAATTTGCGCACTTGCCAATGAAAAAAATGAGTGGTACAACATACTTTATATAGAGTGTTTACATAACAAACATTTATACTTGGAGGCAGCGGCTCGATATGAAGTTTTATTAAAAAAATATCCTTATCGTACAGATTTTTACCAGGGGCTTGCCGGAGAATATATTTATGCCAACAAACCTGACAAGGCTATACAAGCCTATACCCGAATGCAGCAAACTACAGGAGCCGATGATGATATTGCTTTACAAAAAGTAAAAATATTTACGAAGCTAAAAAAATGGAATGATGCTGAAGTCGAGTTAAAAAACCTTATTAAAGCTAATCCAAAAGAATCGCGTTATTATACTTATTTGGCTGATTTATATCAGCAAGAGGGGCAGCCACAAAAAGCATTAGAGACTTATAAAGATGTTTTAAAAACAGACTCGTTAAACCCATTTGTGCATTTAGCACTTGCCGATTATTACAGACAACAACATAATGAAGAAGGTTTTTTTACAGAGTTAAAAAAAGCATTTATCAGTGAAGATTTAGACATTGATAATAAGGTAAAAATTTTGGTGTCATATTATAATGCTACCGAACAAAACAACAAACTGCTTCAGCAGGCTTATGAGTTGTGCGAATTATTAGTAAAACAATATCCGGATAATCCTAAATCGCATAGCGTTTATGCTGATTTTTTATATCGCGATAAAAAAAGAAAAGAGGCAGCCATTGAGTTAAAAAAAATTTTAGAGTTTGATAAAGGAAAATATCAGATTTGGAATCAATTATTAATTTGCGAAAGCGAAATGAATGCTTTTGATAGTTTAGCAAAACATAGCGCCGAGGCTATGGATTTATTTCCTGACCAAGCAGTACCGTATTATTTAAATGGCGTTGCTTACATGCGATTAAAGCAATATCAAAAAGCAATTCAGGCTTTAAAGGAAGGCAAGCAATTTGTATTTGAAAACACGCCTTTAGAAGTAGAATTTTATTCTAACTTAGGAGATGCCTACAATGCCTTAAAAGAATACGACAAATCTGACAAAGAGTATGACAATGCTTTGGGGCTTGATCCTAATAATGCTTCGATACTAAATAATTATGCTTATTATCTTTCGTTAAGAAAACAAAATTTAGAAAAGGCAGAAAAAATGTCGAAACGCTCGTTAGAAATTGCTCCCAGTAGTGTATCGTACATAGACACTTATGGTTGGGTTTTATACCAAGAACAAAAATATGATGAGGCGAAAAAATATTTAGAAAAAGCTTTTGACAGAGGTGGGTTTAATCGTCCGGCTATTGTTGAGCATTATGGCGATGTGATGTATAAGCTAAACGAAATTGATAAAGCTGTTGAAAATTGGAAAAAAGCCAGAGAACTTGGAAATAAATCAGATTTATTGCAAAAAAAAATTACCGATAAAAAACTTTACGAAGAATGATCTATTTTTTAAAACGCACTTTTATTCTTCTTCCATTTATACTAGCGTTAGCTTCCTTGTCGTGTAAAAGCAAAAAAAACATGGCAAAACAAAATACAGCTGTTGTTGATACTACTATTGAGAAATGCAGAATGGATTTTAAAACCGGCAAAGCACTTAGTAAACGAATGAATGACAGCGAACTTGATTTTACCTACGCCTCAGCCAAATTTAGTTGCCAATTAACAATAGATAGTGGAGAACATTCATTTAACGTATCTGTAAGGTGCCGTAAAGACAGCGTAATTTGGTTATCAATTTCGAAACTAGGAATTGATGCTGCACGAGTACTAATTACTAAAGATACAGTGAAATTTACTTTGGGCTTAACCGAAAAGAAATATTTTGTGGGCGATTTCTCCTATATCAATCAAATGCTGCATGCCGATTTAGATTATGATATGTTGCAAGCCTTGTTGTTTGGAAATAGTGCTGCGTTTCATGATGACGATGATAAATTAAAACCAGGCAGAGATAAAATTACATGTCAGTATTTTTTAAGTACGGTTAGAAAAAAACATTTAAGAAGAATTAATAACGGAACCGAAATTCCAAGCGAGTCATATCAAACTATGTGGTTAGACCCCACTACATTTAAAATAGTAAACTTAGAGTTTGATGATGTTAAGATAAAACGCAAGTTTACTTCGTCTTATAGTGATTTTAAACCTGTAGCCAACTATTTAGCCCCTTTTAAATTATTATACAGTATTACTGCTGAGAAAAATATTAAAGCAGATATAAATTACAGTCGCATCAATATAAACGAACAACAAAGTTTTCCGTTTAAAATACCACCTAGTTATGAGCGCATTCAGTTTAAACAATAAACTTAGCATACTACTTTTATCGTTTGCGTTTTTTTTAACGTGCGCTCCACAAGGCTTTGCCCAAAAAGGAAACAAAAAAGATTTAGAAACAAAAAAGAAAAAACTTAAAGAAGAAATAAACACGATTAATGATTTATTGCACGAAACCAAAAGCAGTAAAAAATTATCGATGAACCAGGTGGCTATTTTAAATAAAAAAATTAGCGTGCGCGAGGAATTGATAAACACTATTAATTATGAAATACACATTATTAATAAGCAAATAACCGAAAATCAAACAGCTATAAAAAATTTAAACGCTACTTTAGATAAATTGAAAAAAGATTATGCTGCCATGATTTATTTTGATTACCGCAATAGTGACGCGTACAGTAAACTGATGTTTTTATTTGCAGCCGATAGTTTTAACCAAGCCTACCAGCAATATAAATATACCCAGCAAATTGCGGAATATCGAAGGAAAAAAGCGGCAGAAATAACAGATACACAAACTGAAATATCAAAAAAGAATGCCGAATTAGCGAGTAAAAAGGAAGAAAAAAGACAACTATTAGGTTCGGAAGAGTTGGAGAAATTAAATTTAGCTAAAGAAAAAACCGATCAGGAAAGTACGCTTTCCAGTCTTCAACAAACTGAAAAGCAACTGAAAACCGAATTGGATAAAAAGAAAAGTGAAATTGAAAATTTAAATGCAGCCATTAAAAAATTAATTCAGGAAGAAATAAAACGCCAGCAGGAAGAGGAAAGAAAGCATGCCTTAGCTTTGGCTAAAAAGAAAGAAGAACGGGCTGCTAACAGAGCTAAGGAAAAGAAAAACAAGGCTTCGGCTAAAACAGTAGAAGAAGATAAAAAAGCCGATGCAAAAGCAGAAGCCGCAGAAATGGCAGAAACTAAAGAGGCAGAACAACTATCATCTGATTTTTCATCTAACAAAGGTAAATTGCCCTGGCCTGTTGCAAAAGGAGTTATAACCATTGGTTTTGGTGAGCAAGAACATCCAACTATTAAAGGTTTTATGATTAATAATAATGGGGTTGAAATTTCGGCTGCAAAAGGACAAAATGCCCGTGCTGTTTTTGAGGGCATAGTTACCGGTGTTACTACTGTGCCCGGCATTGGTAAAATTGTTATTATCAGGCACGGAGATTATTTAAGTGTGTATTCTAATTTAGAAGAAGTGCTTGTAAAATCGGGCGATAAAATTGCACTTAAACAAAACATTGGCACCATTGCTTTTAATGATGATGAAAACAGAAACGTTATCAATTTCCAAATTTGGAAAGGTCAAAAAATATTAAACCCGGAAGAGTGGTTGTATAGATAATTCTTTCTATAAAAAAACAGGTGCTATTTTAGTATTGGCTACTATAAAATTTGTGGTTATTGTCAATTGGGATATCATTTTCTTTAAACCATTTCACAAAACTATCCCATTTATCTTTATTTGCTGATTGCCATTTGGTAAACCCATCCTCATCGCCCTTCAATAAAATCCAATGATTATACGCTTCAAAATGCCCCGCCTTTATAATTTGATTTTGAAAATCAAATAAAATATTTGGATATTTTTTACTATTCTCTTTTTGGAAATAAATGGCAACAAAATTTTTACGTATTCTGTCTAACGAATTTATATCAATTGATTTTTCACTTATCATGGCCATCATTAAAGTAGGTTCATATACTCCTACTCCAAAAGGCAATTTAATATTCTTAGGGTCTTTTAAATCATCAATATTTATGATGGCACTTTTACTAAAGCTCACCGAAAAGGATGAGTCGGATGTAAATTTTATTTCACTTTTATAGGTGTCATAAAGTAACTTGCTAATCTCTGCGGTTCTTTTACTTCCCGGCTCAAGGTTCATAAATATTTCACCATAAATCATTCCCCATACTTCTTCGGTAGAAGAGCAATAAAGTCTTGCTGCTCTATAATAATTTGAAGGAAACTTTGGGTCAGCTTCAATTCCTTGTTCATAAAACGGAAGTGCTTTATTATATTGTTTTTTATTCCAATAAACGTTTCCCTTTTCCAAATATAGCGCACCAGAATTTGGAAACATTTTTAATCCTTCATCGTACGCTTTAAAAGCGTTAACAGAATCTCCCAAAACATCGTAGGTGTTGCCAAGCATTTGAAAACACTGGGCATTAATGTTATTGTATTTAATTACTTTTTTAAATTCCTTTAACGCCTTTTTGTATTCTTGTTGAGCATAATAAGTGTAACCTATTTCATACGGATAGTTGTAATCAGTTGGATTAAGTTTTTGCGCTTCATCAAGTAGCTTTAAAGCTTCTTCATACTTTCCTTCATCTTCAAGTTTTACTGCTTGGTTACCTTTTTCAAGTGCTTTTGCTTTATCGCTTTCGCTTTGTCCGTAAACTACTACAGAGATTGCAAAAAAGAATAGTAACCCAAATGCTTTAGTTTTGCTTATCATTTTATGATTTTTTAAAGCCAAAAGGCCTGCTATTTATATATTTAAAGATAGCCTCTGCAATTGCAGAGGCTTTACTTTTTACGTAAGAACTATTTAAACTACTGCTTAATAATTTTTGATTGAAACACGGTACTATTGTTTTTCAAAATTCTTATTTGATAAACACCATCGGTAAGCGAAGTTAAGTTTAGTTGTTGTACATTATTTTGCATTTGCTGCGTATAAACTTTCTGCCCAATAACACTGTAAATTTCTATTCTGGCATTTTCATACTCATTCATTTGCAGATTAACCATTCCATTATTTGGATTTGGATAAACCGATACTTGATAATTGTTACCAATTAATTGTTTTATACCTACAGAAGAAGAGCACAGGCCAATGTTGGTAGAATCAACACAATAGTTGTTATTAGTGCTTACAGGATTGGCAGGTGTAATGGTTGTTGTTAAAATGGTTACCATACCAAAGTTTGGTATATCTACATAAATGCTATAGCTACCAGTATCTATGCCTGTAAATTGATAAGCTCCACTGGAATCAGCAGTTGTTCTAGCAGAACATCCACCTCCCGGGTTTCTTCCTAGCTTAACATCTATGCCTTTTAAAGGTGCTCCCATAGTTTGATTATATCCACCTTGAGCATAGCGTCCGAAACCAGCACCAGTTGATATAGTTCCACTAATAACACCTGTGCCCGTAAGCGCTGGCAATTCTATAATGCTTATATCATGTCCTGCATCATTAGCACCAACACAACCTGTATGTACAACAACTGTAGCCGAATCCCAACGATAAGCAGGGTTTATTCTTGTGCTAAAATAAGTTGGGATAGAACCAGCATAGTAATTTGTATCGGCCACGGCTTTTAAATAATAGTTGCCTGATGTAAGCTGGCTAAAAGTATATGAGCCATTTGAACTACTTATGGTAGCAAACAGGACATTTGCGTTTACCAAAAGTCCGCTCGTATCAATTGTAGTTGAACCGCTTTGTTGTTTATAAGCATATACCAAGCCATGTGTGATAGCGTGAGTTCCTGAAACAGTGGTAGTATCATAAACGGTTCCACTTAAATCATTAAATGGAGTAACTGTTATATTAGCTATTGCGGTATTGGTACAAAAATTCAAATCTGTTCCGGTAACTGTATAATTTGTTGTAACGGTTGGGCTTTCACTTATGCTTACGGTGCTTGCACCTGTGTTCCAAGAATAGTTAGATGCACCTGCTGCGATTAAGGTTGTTGTGTAACCAGGACAAGTAGTAGCACTAGTTACAGTAACAATAGGTAGACTAAGTACTGTAATAGTTGTAGTTATTGAAGAAGAACATCCATTAGCATCAGTCCCGATAACTGTATAGGTCGTTGTAGTTGCAGGATTTCCAATTACTGTGCTTCCTGCAGTAGCACTTAAACCTGTTGCAGGCGACCAAGTGTAAGTTATTGCTGTGCCAGAAGTAACTGTTAGTGTTGCTGTTTGTTGCCCAAAACAAATTGAAGCACTGCTTAAACCAAGACCAGGTGTTGGGTTTACTATTACCGATGTTGTGGCTGTGTTTATACAATGATTAGCATTAGCACCAGTAACCGTATAAACGGTGCTTGTGTTAGGAAAATCAGTAATAGTAGCTCCTTGAAATCCGGTACTCCAGGTATAAGAAGTTGCGCCTGATGCTGTTAGTGTTGTACTTTGATTTATACATATAGCAGTTGGTGTAGCAATTGCCGTAATAGTTGGCAAACTTTGTACGCTTACTGATGCATAGTTACTACCAATACAACCATTAGCATCGGTACCATGAACTGTAATGGTAGTAGAAAATGCAGGTGAAATAGTTGCTGTTGGTGTAGTTGCTCCTGTACTCCAAGTATATGTATTAGCGCCCGATGCCGTATAAGTTGCTATACTACCCGCACAAATACTTTGGTCAGCACCAGGGCTTACAAATGGTAAACTATTTACTATTACCGTTGTTGTAGCTATGTTTACACAACCAGTAGCATCGGTACCCGTAACTGTATAAGACGTAGTAGTAGATGGTGAAACTGAAACACTCGATGTGTTTGCACCGGTACTCCATGTATATGTAGTTACATTACCCGTAGTAGTTAAAACAGTAGAGCTACCCACACACACCATAGGCGAAGTTTCATTTATACTTATACTAGCTGTGTTTACAGATGAATTTACTATTGTTGATGAGCTTTTTATACAACCATGATTATCAGTAACATTTAATGTATAAGTGCCAGCCGATAGGTTGCTTATATTAGCTACAGTTGATGATATAGGTGTCCAAGAATAAGTATAAGAAGGTGTGCCCCCATTAACAATGGCTGATATAGAGCCATTTGCCAAACCACAACTTGTAGCTATTGGATTGAATGTTATCGAAATAGCCGGTGGCGATGTAATGGTTAAAGTTTGTATTGCAGTGCAACCATAAGCTGCGGTTACAGTTACAGTTTGCGGACCTGCACATATACCACTACCATTTGAAGTATAAGAGGGAGTCCAAGTACCAGATGTGGCTGTTACTGAAATTGGCCCACCGCCCCCAATATTTATAACAGCTTGCCCATCGCATCCATTAAAGCAACTGGCAGGTGTTGTTGAAGTTAAAGTTACAGTAGGTACCGGATTTGTAGTTAACTGAGGCGACTCTCCGCTAAATGAACTTGATACACAACCATTGGCATCAGTTCCAATAACTGAATACGTAACAAATGCTGCTGTAGGTGTTGCTATAACAACCGCACCCGAAGTAGTATTTAAAATAGGTGCAGGAGACCACGTATAACTAACAGCTCCGGTAGCTGAAAGTGTTGAAGAAGAGTAAGCACAAATTACGCTTGGGTTTGCTACCGGATTTAATACCGGTAAAGCATTTACTGTAACTATTTTTACCGCTGATGCAGAACAGCTACCCGAAGTTCCTATAACTGTATATGTAGTAGTTGAAGAGGGTGTTATTGAGATTGTATTTGTTGTTATACTACCAGGGTTCCAAGTGTAAGTGCCAGCTCCATTAGCAGTTAAAGTAATTGTGCCACCAGCACACACTGCATTTGGACCCGAAATAAGTGGTTTGGCATTTATTGAAATGTTTGCATTATTTGAGCCTGATAATGGAAAAGCTACATCCTGAAGACCATCTAAGTTATAATCGCCTCTAATTAACGGTATAGGGTTACCTGCTGTTGTAAAAGATAAATTAAGAGCTGCAGCACCAAAACCGCCTGCTCCGTTACCAGGTAAAATGAAAAGACCACTGCTTGTTCCGTAACCAATTACAGCAATGTCTAATGTTCCATTCATATCAAAATCACCACTTGTAATTCCTTCTAAATAATTTACAGATGCAGGAGCCCCGTAAGCAGTAGGTGCACCGAAAGAAGTTCCTGAATTAATCATTACATAGGCATTATACGATGAACTGCTAGATACTGCTAAATCGGGTTTAGCATCTCCATTATAATCTCCTATAGTGATACCTGAAGGACTTGATATAGCCATAGAAGCTGTTTGAATAGCAAAAACACCCACTCCGTTATTTGTATATGTTGCTACAGCACTGTTATTTATAACTGCAATATCGGGTTTAGTGTCTCCATTAAAATCTCCTGCTATCATAGAAGTAGGAGCTGTAATTACAGAAAAAGGTGATTGATTAAAATTAAAAGACCCAGGTGCTGCACTTGAGTTTAATAAAACTGATACACTTCCGTTTCCATTATTTGCAGATATAATATCTGGTTTACCATCTCCATTAAAATCTGCCACAACTAAAGCCTGGGGTGCTGTACCCACTCCAAAGTTTATAGGTGCATTAAACCCACCGCCCCAAACTCCACCACTGCCATTGCCGGGTAAAATAAAAACAAAATTAAGTCCTGCACAAGAGATAGCTATGTCTTTTATACTATCACCGTCAAAATCTGCAACAGCTAAATCTGTAGGGGCCGCATTAGAAGTTAATGTATATGTTGTTGTTGAAGCAAAATTGGTGGTGCTTGCATTATAATTTAATAAAACAGAAACACCCGACGAACTTGGTGTGTAACTGTTAGCCGTAACCAAATCAGGAATGCCATTTTTATCAAAATCGGCATTTCGTATAGCTTTAGGCCCTTGCCCTATAGAATAAGGTTGAGGGAGATGAAAACACACCTGTGCATTTAAATTTGTTAAAAACAGTAACAGGCTAAATAGTAATAATTTTTTCATTCTTTATTTTTTTAAAAACCAAAGCTAAAATTAACAAAAAATATAAATTGAGAAAAATTTGTAGATGTTATGTGTATAAATAAATTCATTTAAAAATTCTACTGATATAAGCCAGTATTTTGTTTTCCCCCGCAATTCGGTTAGTTTTGTGCCACAATAAAGACCTATGCCAAAAATATCCCTTAAAGCGCAGCAAATGCCTGCATCGCCCATTCGTAAATTAGTGCCCTTTGCCGATGCAGCTAAAAAACGAGGTGTACATATATATCATTTAAATATTGGTCAGCCCGATATTGAAACGCCTGCCGTTATGCTTAATGCCATTAAAAATGCCGATATTAAAGTACTTGAATATAGCAATAGTGCAGGCATTGAAAGCTATCGCAAAAAACTGGCAGGTTATTATCAATCATACAAAATTAATGTAGAACCAAGTGAAATACTAATTACCACAGGTGGTTCAGAAGCATTGCAATTTGCTTTTAACACCTGTTTTAATGCAGGTGATGAAGTAATTATACCTGAGCCTTTTTATGCTAATTACAATGGCTTTGCTGTAGCTGCTAATGTGGTTGTAAAACCAGTAGTATCGGGCATTGAAACAGGTTTTGCCTTACCCCCTATCAGCGATTTTGAAAAACTTATAACACCAAAAACAAAAGGTATTTTAATTTGTAATCCGGGTAACCCTACGGGTTATTTATACTCGCGTGCAGAGTTAGAAGCCCTTAAAGCATTAGTACTGAAACACGATTTGTTTTTATTAGCAGATGAAGTTTACCGTGAGTTTTGTTACGATGGAAAAGAATATGTTTCTGTAATGCATTTGAGTGGCTTAGATAATAATGTGGTGTTGCTTGATTCAATTTCTAAACGATACAGCGCTTGTGGAGCTAGAATTGGCGCCTTCATTACCAAAAACAAAGAAGTAATTGCTGCAGCCTTAAAATTTGCACAAGCCAGATTAAGTCCGCCAACGTTTGAACAAATTGGTGCTGAGGCTGCACTTGATACACCAGCTAGTTATTTTGTAGAAGTAAAAAAAGAATATACCGGGCGCAGAGATTTTTTAATAAGTGAGTTGAACAAAATAAAAGGTGTTTATTGTCCCATGCCAGGCGGTGCGTTTTATTGCATAGCAAAATTACCTGTAGAAGACAGCGATGTTTTTTGTGAGTGGTTGCTTAGCGAATTTAGTTTTGAAGGCGGTACAGTTATGATGGCACCTGCATCGGGTTTTTATGCTACACCAGGTAAAGGTAAAAACGAAGTGCGTTTAGCTTATGTATTGAAAAAAGAAGAGCTTGCTAAAGCGATGGTTTGTTTAAGCGAAGCCTTAAAAGTATATCCGCACACTAAATATTAAACAATATGTTTAAGCTACAGGAAATTTTTCCTGAAAACGATAAAGCACTACAAAAAGCTATGGTGGCTTTGTTGATGTTGGTAGCTTTTTTTTTACCTTTTAAGTTTTTAGTAAATGTTTTTATTGCTTTGGTTTTTGTAGCATGGCTGCTAAGCAACCCGTTTAAAAGACTTTTTACAAAAACACGAAACACAAAAATATTTTTAGCCATTTTTATTTTTTATTTTTTACACTTAATTGCTTTACTATACACACAAAATATAGGTGAAGGTTTATTTAGCCTTGAAATAAAAGTGAGCATGCTGATTTTTCCGTTGGTATTTTATACCGAACAATTTACCCAAAAACAAATTGAGTTTTTTTTTAAGAGCTTTATTATTGGCACTTTGTTATGTTGCCTGCTTTGTTTGTTTCGGGTTATATTTTTATACATAACTGAAGGTCAAACCAATTTTTATTATGAAAGTTTAGCTTGGTTTCAGCATCCCTCCTATTTAGCCATGTACGCCACATTTTGCTGTGTAACATTACTCCTGAAAAATATTTTCAGCGCATTATATACGTATATAAGCATTGCATTTTTTACTTTTTTTGTTTTACTATTATCTTCAAAAACGGGAGTTGCCATTCATTTTAGTACACTCGTGTTTTGTATGGCTTTGATGTTTTTAAAAGGAAGAAATTATTTGAAAATTTTAGGCATAACTTTTTTAGGTCTACTTGTTTTTTGTGTTGGTTTATTTTTTATTCCTGCGGTGAACCAGCGTTTTAATGGGGCTTTTATATCTCTTAAAACTAATAATTTAGATAAAAACACTACCGAAAGTACGGCAGTTAGACGATTGATATGGCATGAAGCAAGCCAAATTATTAAGCAAAATTTATGGTTGGGGGTGTCGCCGGGTGATGCTAATGATGTTTTATACGAAAGCTATAAACAAAATGGGTTAACCGGGGCTTACGAAAAAAAGTTGAACGCACATAGTCAGTATTTTCAAACAACGGTAGGGTTAGGTTTAATTGGTTTAACCAGTTTATTAATTTTATTTATTACCCCGTTACTAGAGAACAGAAAAAAAATAGTGTTATTTTTTGTGTTAATAACGGTTTTAAATTTTTTAACTGAAAGCATGTTGCAAACTATGGCAGGTTGTATATTTTTGGGTTACTTTTACAGTATAATTTGTTTTAAACATGATTCCATTCTCACCACCACGAATTGATAAAAAAATAATAGACGAAGTAACGGCAGCTTTACAAAGCGGATGGATTACTACCGGACCTCGAACCAAATTATTCGAAAAAAAATTGAGCGAATATTATGGCAGTAAGGCAACCTTGTGTTTAAACTCGGCTACGGCAGGTTTAGAAATTATGCTGCGTTGGTTTGGTGTTGGCGCAGGCGATGAAGTTATTTTACCTGCTTACACCTATAGTGCTACGGCTAATGTAATTATACATTGCGGAGCAACACCGGTGTTTGTTGATACTAATGCAGATGATTTTAATATAAACGTAAAAGAAATTGAGAAACACATTACCGCAAAAACCAAAGTTGTAATGCCTGTTGATTTTGCAGGTTTGCCTTGCGACTACGACGAAATAAATGCACTTGTAGTCAGTAAAAAAAGTTTATTTGTTGCTAAAACCGATAACCAAAAAAAACTGGGCAGGATTTTAGTTCTGTCTGATTCGGCGCACTCGGTTGGAGCTACTTATAAGGGCAAAAAAACGGGCTCGTTAACCGATGTATCGGTGTTTTCATTTCATGCGGTTAAAAATTTATCTACTGCCGAGGGTGGTTGTGTGGCACTTAATTTACCTGCACCTTTTGATAATGAAGAGGAATATAAAAAATTATGTGTTAGCACCCTGCACGGACAAAACAAAGATGCGCTTGCAAAAACACAAAAAGGTAACTGGAAATATGATATTGTAGAGGCAGGCTATAAGTGTAACATGACTGATTTATCGGCAGCCATTGGTCTTATAGAGCTTGAGCGTTATGATAGCGAAACACTTGTAAAACGTAAAGCCATTTGCGCACATTATACAAATGCCTTGGCAAAACATGCTGATATATTTGAATTGCCTCTGCAAAAAACAGCAGATAAAGAATCGTGTTACCATTTGTTTCCATTACGCATAAAAAATATTACGGAGGCGCAGCGTGATGAAATCATAAAAAATATTTTTGATTGTGATGTATCTGTCAACGTGCATTTTATACCTGTGCCTTGTATGAGTTTTTACAAGGGTTTAGGTTACGATATAAAAAATTACCCAACCGCTTACAATAACTATAGCCGAGAAATTACGCTACCTGTTTTTTATGATTTAACTACGCAGCAATTAGAAACCATTGTTGATGCGGTTATTAAATCGACAGAGAAAGTAGTAAGCAAAAAAAATACGCTTGCTTAAACGGGTTTTTGATATAGTTTGTTCGTTTGTAGGCATTCTACTTTTATTACCCATTTTTTTACTTATTGCCTTACTTATTACACTTGATAGCCGTGGCGGTATTTTCTATCGACAGATTAGAGTTGGGAAAGACAATAAAGATTTCTTTTTGCTAAAATTCAGAACCATGCAAAGCGGTGCCGATAAAAAAGGTTTGCTTACAGTGGGCAGTAAAGATAGTCGTGTAACGCGTGTGGGTTATTATTTACGCAAGTATAAATTAGATGAATTGCCTCAGCTATTTAATGTATTATTTGGCCGCATGAGTTTGGTTGGTCCCAGACCTGAGGTAAGAAAGTATGTTGATTTATATAATAAGGAACAGCAACAGGTTTTAACGGTAAAACCCGGCATTACTGATTACGCATCGATAGAATATGCTAACGAAAATGAAATTTTAGCGAAAGCCGAAAACCCTGAACAGACTTACATTAACGAAATTATGCCACATAAGCTTTTGCTTAATTTAAAATACATACACGAGCAAGGTTTTGTTACCGATGTAAAAATTATTCTTAAAACGATTGGGAAAATAGTTTCGTAAAGAATTTTTGAGAATAACAACAAGGGTGTAAAATTTCTATTTTACTTTTCTAAATAACGCAAAATCAAAACAACAATAACCATGAACAGGTGTTTCTTCTAAGAATCCCTTTTTGTATATGAATTTTTTTCCGTCGAGTTTTTCCTCTAAAACTGTTTTATTTATAGTTGTCTCTAATAATGTATGGTCAGAAAGATTGGTAAGGTCAACAAAAAACTTACCCCAATCTGTCGTTTTTATAACAACGTAAGTTAAATGCAAATTTGATATAGTTATACAATTATTTTTAAATGAATGTAAAAATGTGGTGTTGGCTGTATGATTAATAGTATCAACGCTTGTTGCTTCACAGCTTTCAATAAAAACATCCAGATTATTTTTGTTTTTAACTACTATTTTTATTCCTTCAAAATTTTGGTTAGGCTTTACAACAAATGAATGTTTTTTCGGTATAGTAAAGTTCTTATTAAAAAGCAAAACTGTGTCTTGAGAACTTATCCATGTGCCAATATAAACTTCCTTTAAAGGGGGATTAAAAACTTCGGGATCTTGTTGAAAGACATACGTATATGTAGAATCGTTATTGATTTTAAGAGAATAGGTTTCAACTGGATGGGAAGCTTCAATTGTATCAAAATAACTTGAAAGATAAACATAACTGCCAATAAATTTATTTTGTGCTTTTCCAATAAAACAAGAAAAGCTAAATAATATTATTACATAAAAATATTTCATTTGCCTAAAAATACAAAAATAATTGTTGTGTCGCGTTAGGGATTGCAGTGTAAAGCCCGACGGCGCGTGTTTACAAAGCACCGTAACGCCCTAAATTGATAAGAACAAAGGCAGAAGTTTACTAAGGCTAGTAAAACTCAAACATGTTTTGTTGCAAGGCCTGACGTTGTTGTTGTTGTAATTTGGTAAAATTATCGTCTTGCAGGTTTTTTTTAATTTGCTGGTATATGTCTTCAATAAGTTTTCCGGTATCGCTTGTTTTTAAAACAGTTATTTTTTTTTCGCCAAGGCGGGCATCTGTTGTAATTAATTTACGAGTTAACTCATAATGCTGGGCATCGGGTGAGGTTACCATTAAATTGGCATAATCGTTTAAGCCTATTTGAAAGTTGATGCTTTCATCCTTGTTGCAGGATTGGTAAAAAAAGTTCAGGTTTTTTGATAAAGCTACCAGCATCATATCGGCCCAGGAGCCCATATTTATTTCGCCCTCTATAGTATCATTGCCTGCCAGATTGCTATTTAATTGAAAAGATGAAGAACCAAAAACATTAAACTTTACAAACCCGGTGCATTTAGCCGTTTGCAGGGTTTGATGCTCGCCTATTTTTATGGCGGCATTTAAAAATTGGTCGGTATTAAATTTACTTAATTGAATTAATAAATAATCTTCGCCTTCGTTAAGGGTTACTTCTTGGGTTGTTTGGTTATGCGGGGTTAATTGTAATGAAAACTTTCTCATTCTTAAAAGTTTATATAAAACAAACTTACAACCTTTAATTGTTTTTAAAAAGGTTTCAATGTTAAGTTTTGGGTGCTTTTTTTGTGTTTTTTGACCAAAAAGTTGGTTTTTTTCGAAAAAAAGGGGTAAAAATAGTATCTCCTGTCTTTCTATAATAAAAAAAGAGGATAATGCTAATGGGAAAATTTTTCTACAATGCTGTTTTACAGCATTTAATTTGCTTTACGTGAAAGCATTACTAAACCCATTAAAAATAAAAGGGCTCCGATTAAAGGCGGCCAACTAATGAAGTGACTTTTTTCTTTATTGATATGAAGTGAACCGATATCAACTACCCGCTCGGTGGTAAAGTAAGTAAAGCCTGTATATAACATCATTAGCAATCCTATTACAACAAGTATAATGGCCAAAGATTTTGATGTGTTCATGTATGTTTACTTTATGAATTTGCTTTAAAATAATTAACCTAAACTATGTAGAACAATAATTAAATAGCCAAACATAGTGTTAGGTTAATTATTGTTTTGAAATTAAAAAAATATGCCAGTAAATAAAACCTGGTTTATGAAAAGCTAAAGTTTACAAAAACGTTTTCTTTTTTTTTGAACCGTTTTTTTAACTAAAGTATTTTAAAAAAACTTCAGAATTGCCAATAATAATAGGGCTTGTACACTGGCATTAGATTTGAATAGTATATTATTAAAGTGTAGAAAATGTTAGAAAAACCAAAAGGCACTTTAGTTGCGCTAGGCTGCAACGAATGCAGAAAAGATGCCGACATTTTAAAGGGAGTGCTGCAAGAAGCAGGAAAACTTATTCCTAAGGTTTGCGTTTTTACCCTGGCAGCCGATAAACCCGAAGAAGCCGAACGCGAATATAAAGACTTGTTTAGAGCTTTAGGTGTTGATGACATTTCGGTCATTAATTTTAAACTACATACCGAGGCCGACTCGGAAGAAAATTTACAAAAAGTAAAGCACGCCAATGTTATTGTATTTGGTAATGGCAGTCAGTTAAAGTTAAGCAGTTTATTAGGGGGCACACATTTAATGGCGCGCATACGAAAACGTTATTTTAACGAAAGAGGTTTTGTGGTTATTGGCGTAAGTGCCGGAGCCGCCGTAATGGCAAACACCATGATTGTAGCCTGCAACAGCATAGACCCCATGCTAAAAGGCGAGTTGCAAATAACCAACGGACTTAATTTAATAGGCGATGTTTTTATAGACACGCATTTTACCGAACGCGGCAAGTTTGGTTGTTTAACGCAAACAGTTGCTTTTAACCCCGCGGTGCTGGGACTTGGCTTAAACGATGATACAGCCATTATTATTAAAAACGAAGAAATAGAAGTAGTTGGTTCGGGCTTGGTGGTGCTGGTAGATGGAACCAGCATTAAATATAACGATGTATCGGAAATTAGTCACGGAGACCCCATAACGGTAGAAGGAATAAAAATGCATTTTATGGGGTCGGGTAAACATTTTTTAATTAAAGAGCGACAGATATTGCCAAATGTAAAAGAGTATTTTACAGGTAACATTGCTTGTTAATTGATAACGATTTTTGTTTGAGCTTTTAAATTACAGTACATTTGTTTTATATGAAAGCGGTTTTAAAAATAATAGGTGTTGCTTTTCTGTTTTCGTTTGTGTTTATGGGCATAAAAAAAGTTGAGGTGGTTACTTTTGGCCAATTACAAGAACAAGCTGCCCTAAAAAATAATGATACTTTATATGTGGTAAATTTTTGGGCTACCTGGTGCGGCCCTTGCGTTAAAGAAATGCCTTTTTTTGAAGAGTCGAGTAAAATATTTGCTAATCAAAAAGTAAAAATAATGTATGTTTGTTTAAATTCGGTTAAAGAACTTGATGGTGTTGAACGTTTGGTAAAAGCAAAAAAAATACAGAACGAAGTTTTTCTTTTAAACGAAAGCAACCCCAACAACTGGATTGATAGAGTGGATGGTACCTGGAGTGGGTTGATACCGGCAACGGTTATGTATAAAGGCGGCGAGGAAGTTTTTTTTAAAGAAGGCGACTTTACACAAGTACAACTTGATGAAACAATAACAAATATGAACAAAACAATAATTACTAATATAGACCAAAAATAAAACGTATGAAAAAAATAAGTACACTATTTGCAGCGGCAGCCCTGGTACTATTTGCAGCCTTTACCGAAGGAGGCTATAAAGTTGGCGACAAAGCAGCCGACTTTAAATTAAAAAACATAGACAATAAAATGGTTGCCATGGCCGATTATAAAGATGCCAAAGGAATTATTGTGGTGTTTACTTGCAACCATTGTCCGTTTGCAAAAAAGTACGAAAGCCGTATTATGGATTTGGATAAAAAAATGAAAGCCAAAGGTTTTCCGGTTATTGCTATTAGCCCTAACGACCCAATGGTTGAACCCGATGATAGTTTTGAAAATATGCAAAAGCTGGCTAAAGCAAAAGGTTACACTTTTCCTTACCTGATAGATGAAACACAAAATGTAGCCAAAGAATATGGCGCTACTAAAACACCACACGTTTACGTGCTGGAAAAACAAAAAGATGCATCGTACATGGTAAAATACATTGGCGCTATTGATGATAACAGCGATGATGCCAGTGCCGTTAAAGAAAAATATGTGGAGAATGCTGTTAACAATATTTTAGCGGGCAAACCCGTAACACCTGATTTTACCAAAGCAATTGGCTGCGGTATAAAATGGAAAAAATAAAATATAACCACAATGGAAAATAAAAAGAAAATAAGTTGGTGGATTGGTACCATTTTAAAAGGCTTAATAACATTGTTTTTATTGTTTGATGCTATAATGAAAATTATAAAAAACCCACAAGCAGTTGAAGGCACCAAGCAATTGGGTTTACCCGAAAATTGTTTAATGGTGCTTGGGGCTTATTTATTTATTTATTGCTACTTTATTATACCTATATAACAAAACAGCTGTTTTTGGCGGCTTAGTTATAACTGCTTATTTGGGTGGTGCGGTAGCTATTATGTATGCGGCACAAAAGGAAGGGCATCCCTATATTTTCCCTATTGTGTTTGCGGTGTTAATGTGGGGTGCTGAATTTATGCGCAACGAAAAAATGCGCACAGTTTTGCCGTTAATAAAATAAATTGCATTTATTTAAATTAAAAAAAGCCTTGCGGCCTGCAAGGCCTTTTTTGTTTTTGATAAACCGTTTGATGTTAAGGAGAAATTATTTTTTATCTTTACTAAAACTACGCAAAAAATGAAAGCATTTTTTAAAGAGCTATTTGAATATAGTACTCATTTTAATCAGAAGTTGATTTCGGTTTTGGATGAGCATGGAGTAAAAGCACCTGAGAAATGTGTGAAACTTCAAAATCATATTATACAAGCACATGAGGTTTGGAATAGCAGACTGGCAGATAAAAAAACACCCGCCAGCGTTTGGGAAATTATGCCGATGACCGAGCTTAAAAAATTGGATATAGAAAACTTTGCCACAACCCTTGATGTTATAGATGCAAGAGATTTTGCCGAGATGATTAATTATAGAAACTTAAAAGGTGAAGCGCGTTCAAACTCGGTGCGGGATATTTTATTTCATGTGGTTAATCACTCAACTTATCACCGAGGACAAATTAATAGTGAGTTGAAACAGCATGGCATTGAGCCTATAATTACTGATTATATTTTTCATAAAAGGTAATAGAATAAAATCAGGCTGCTACGAGTTGCTCACAAATTTGGGCGCAAATTTTGCAAGCCTCGGCACAATCTTTACATGAGGCGTGGTGATTGGCATGTTTACTGCACTCGGCTGCACAGGCTTTACAAATTTTGGCACAAAGGGCATGCAGGTGCTTTGTAAAAATAGAGCTGCGGGCATCGAAACTTGCGCATAAATCGCAAATGTCGGCACAATCTCTGCACAATAAAATGCATGCTTTATTATTTATACTAACGCAGGCTGTTATACAGTTTTCGCAAGTAACCATACAGGCTAAACAGGCTTCGATACAGGTTTGTGAATTTTCCATCATCAGGTTATTTGATTCCTACATTATACATAAAAAAATGTGCCTGAATTAGTGGGATAACCAAACAAGGGCCTTGAAGAAATTAGTTTCAAGTTTGTTGCAACCCTGTGTTAGAGATTAGCTTAGGGTTTTTAATTGTTTTTTTGGTATAGCTAAATGTTTTTTTGAAACAAACATTTATACCGAAAATACTTTGCTGCAATCAGTCAAAAAAAATTGAAGAGAAAAGCCCAACGCAGTACTGAGCGAAACGCCTTAATGCATTTAATAGTTTTTGCTTTAGCGGCAAATGCGTTCGCGCATTTCGGTGCCATAGATGTTGCCTAAGGATGCTGCTTTAGAAAAATCGAGGCAGGCTCCATTTACATCGTGCGCGCTTGATTTGCAAAGGCCACGGTAATAATAGGCTTCGGGGGCAAGCTCGGCTTTTAGTTGTATGGCTTTGGTAAAATAAAGGATGCCTTGCTGATATTTATCAAGATAAAATTTACATTTTGCTGATTGAAAATAAGCATCGGCATAATTGGTATCTAGTTCTATAGCTTTGGTAAAATGTGTGTTTGCGGGGCTGTAGCCTATTGCAATAACGGGTTTGCCAATGGTGGGGTAGCTGTTGTAATTCATGGCCAGCATGCCCAGGGCATAATGTGCCTGAGCAGCATATGTCGATTTTTTTTTAATGGCTGTTTCGTAATCTTTTACGGCTCCTTTAAAATCGAGATAATTTTTTTTTAGTTCGGCACGCGCAAAATACAAATCGGGGTTTTGCGGGTTGGCCAAAATATCGGCATCGTACTGTGCAATGTTGTTGTATTTTAATTGTTGCGCACAAACATTTAAAGTAACTAATAAGGCAACGCTAAGTACAATGTGTTTCATGTTGCAATAAAGATAGTAAAATTGTTGTGGCCTCATGTTGAGGAGAGCAACGGAAAGTTTTTTATTTTAGTTTATCTTTTAGATAAGCTAGTGCTTTATCTATTACCGGGTCTTTTTTTTGCAGGTAGTCGTTAACGGTTGGCTTAACTTCTATATCGGGTTTTATGCCAATGCCAACAAACTCGCGCCCATTAGGATAGGTGTCTTTTTTTGCACATACGCGTGCTTTGGCACCACCCACCAAATCAAAATGATATGGTTGCCCCGTGCTGCCAAAAGTGTTTTCGCCCATTTTTATGATGTGCTTTTGGTTATCGGCATAAATTAAAAAATCTTCGGAAGATGATGCTGTGTTGTGCCCAATAAGCACTACGGTTGGCACAACAATGCGTTTGGCATTTAACTTAATGGTATCGGGCGCGTACTCCAGGTTATAATAGTACTTATCATTATAACATAAAAAACATTTTTTTGTGTCTTCCGATTTATCGGTAATGGTATCTTTAGCTGTAAGCTCTTCACCCCATGCTTTGTATGCCGCCAAATGATTTCGTGTAAGCGACCTTGAACCATATAATAATTTATCATTTGTTAAGTATTGTAATATGTTTGTTGCAATATCGGTGTTGCCACCACCATTGTAACGTAAATCAATTATTAATGCTTTTGCTTTATAAAGCTCGGGTAGTTTTTGTATAAATAGTGAATCTATTTTTGGGTCGCCAAAAGAGTTTAGAGCCACGTAAGCTATTTGGTTATCGTACCACTTAAAATCTAGCAGCTCGCCACCTTCGGTATCAAAAGCCGGAAACACTTCTTTCTCTACTGTTTTTGCATGGGTAAGTTTTAGTTCGATAATTTTGCCTGCCGGTGTTTTAATTTTTAGGTTATAACTATCGCCCGCAAAACCCGAAAGCAATGAGTTGATGCTTATGTCTTTTAAAACATAATTGGTTGATGATGCAATGTAAGGTGCTACAAATTGCTTTATATAATTTTCGGTAGTTAGGTTGTTTACTTCAATAATTTCGCTGCCAATGGGTATTTCGTTTTTTTTACTGAGGTTTGTGCGCACTACAATTGCTTTATCATTTATGTTTTCGAGAAACAGACGATAGGCACCAAACATGGTGTTCATTTTTTCGAATTCTTTTTTTTGAGGCGGATAAATATTTGTGTGCCCATCTTTTAACAGGGCGCAAAATTTTTCGAGTTCTCTAAAATACTCATAATCGTTTTGGGTTTTTAAAACCAGGGGTATAAATTGTTTATAGGCACTATCCCAAGTGGCTTTGCCTATTTTATCGAGATAAATAAAATTGTAATTTACTTCTTCCCAAAATTTTGAAAGTCCGTAAATTTTATCGGTAGCTGTTAACGTATTTGGTAATTGCCCAAACAAAGAAACCGAACAGGCAATAAAAATGATGACCACTAGTTTTTTCATTTTTTACTTATTGTAATTTAAATATACAAAATTATTGCAGCCCCGGGTTATGGAATGGCAGAAATGTTGAATTATAAATTTTAAATGTTGGGCGTTCCGGCGCTTTGTAAACACGCGCCGTCGGGCTTTCCGTTACAAGTCCTCGCCCGATTACGTGCTGTGGGCTTTCCACTATAATCCCTAACGCATGCAAAGCATTAAAAAATAAAACAATAAGCTGGTTAAGTCATTTTTTACCTTAGGTTTGTTTGATGATTTACAACCCTAAACGAATAAGCCATCTGGATGGACTACGAGGTATTTTGGCGCTGGTTGTTTTTGTATATCATTTTTTTTACTGCCTTGCACCGCAATTTATTTTAGGCGGCACACATAACGAGGTTATTTCAAACAACAACACACTGCTTAAAACAATAGCCTACACGCCGCTTAATTTATTTTATAATGGCAGTATGGCAGTCAATTTCTTTTTTGTGCTAAGTGCTTATGTATTAAGCTACAATTATTTTAGCAACAATAAAGCAAAACTCATTCGTAAAAATATTTTAAAACGATATTTCCGACTTGCCATTCCCGTTCTGGCAAGTTGCTTATTTATATTCCTGTTGCACACATTTAATTTATTGTACAAAACTCCTTTTCCGCTTATTGATGTAAATAAAGCTTGGTTGCAGGGTTTGTTTCCCGATAATTTAGATTTGTTGCAACTTATAAAATATGCCCTCGTTAATGTTTTCTTCGATGATAATGCAAGCTACAATTTTGTTTTATGGACAATGGGCATCGAGCTTACAGGCTCCATTTTAGTTTTTGTTTCATTATTAGCCACACACAAACTAAAAGCAAAAGCTAGGGTTTTTGTTGCAATTATATTAATTGAATTTGCCGTAAAAAAATATTATTCCGTAGGCTTTTCATTAGGCCTGCTAATTTGTTATTTGCAACATAACAACACCCTGTTTAAAAACGTAACAGCCAATAATTATTTTAAAGCAGGCATGTTGCTATGCGGGTTGTATCTCGCATCTTTTCCACATCTTACATATCAAAATGGTTTAGCCTATACTATTTATGCCCCAATTGATTTTATGCAAGGTCATGGTTTTCATAAACTGGTTCATATTTTTGGTTGTTCAATGCTTTTATTGGTTTTCATAAATAGCCAAAAACTCAAAAACATTTTTTCAATAAAACCAATACAGTTTTTAGGTAAAATATCTTTTTCGTTTTACTTATTGCACCTATGCTTATTGCTTGTGTTTGCATCCCGCATATACGAATTGCTATATCCTTATTTTGTAGATGAGATAAACATTCCCCTCACATTTATACTAAGCCTTTCATGCATTCTTACCGTATCTTTTCTTTTTTACCGATATGTAGATTTTTACGCTGTAAAATATGCTTCAAAAATAAGCGACCTTGTTTTCAATCAAACTACTTAGCAACCGCAGCCTTTGGTCTAAAATAATAAGTTATCCCTACACTAAAAGCATTAAACGATGGTGTTAAGCTGGCACTTAGTGTATGTGTATCCTGTTTTTTTACGTGCTGGTAGGGCGAGTAACTATCAGCAATAGCAAAAAAGCCCATAGTGCCTGTAAGCGCCAAATTTTTACTTACAAAATACTGTATGCCTGCCAGTAAGTTTAATTGTACGCCTAAGGAGTTTGAGTATGTGCTTGTGTTATGCAATACATCAGGCCCATAGGTAGCAGTTAAAGGATAATAAGTGCCTCGTGTGTAATTGTAGTTTCTATTAATCGACTCGGTATAATTAACCGAAAACGACCCGCCATATCTAATGGCAAAATTTTCAGTAAGAAACTTATAATGTAATAAAGATGCTCCGATGCTTTCTGTATTTCCAAAACTACTGCTGCCATAATTTCTATACGAGTTGTTTGCAGCATCATATGTATAATCCGATTTTGCCTGACTATGTGTATAAGATAAATTACCCATTAGTAATAAATTATCTTTTATAAAACTACCAAAGCCCAAAGTCGAACCTAAATTAAAGCTATTTGTTTTACCCCCATATATTGTATCGCTATATGGTCGGGTGTTATATGTTCCGTTTATACTAATACTAGGCACATAAGTGCCTTTTTCTATTTGGGCATATTGTTTTGCACTCAATAAAGTAAAAAGCAAAAGAGCAATTGTTTTTTTCATAGCTGTAGTTTTTTTAGTAAAGCAAAAGTAAACTATAATGCCATTGGGCTTTTTGCGGTTTAGTTAATAAAGCTAAAATCGACGTATGAAATTTCAAAAGCCGCCTCATTAAATTTTAAGATTTTTTAACTCCATAAAACAGCAATAGTAGCAACATGGCACCTTTGTTGTGGTATCTATATAACTAAACAAACTTCCTCATGAAAAAATTTGTTTTCATATCCATCCTGTTTTTCATTTTCGCTTTTCAAACAAAGGCACAATTGGTTAGGAGTAACTGGTATAGTGGCGGAATTTTTACTAATAATCATGGGTCTACTGGTTATTCACCTAATAGAAATTATAGTAGGGGGGCTTATAGTATTAATTCAAATAAAGTTTCTAATGGCAGTTATGCGTATGGTAATTATTATATAGGCGTAACAGACGATTATAAAAAAGCAACTCAAAGTTATATTGAAGCTATGTATAAAGCCCACGGTTCAGATAAAAGTGCCGATAGCCCGGAGCAAAAAAAAGTAATTTCAGCTGCCGAGGCCAGGCGTATCGAATTTTCTGAGGATAAATAAAACAAACCGTTTATTTAAATTACCTGTATGCTTTGTTTCCCTCGTCATTGTTAGCATAGCGAAGCAATCTCATAATCCTGTCATTTCGAAGGAGGACACGACTGAGAAATCTATTTGCGAACTATGCGTTTTCCTAACCCCAAAAAAACTTCAAAAACTTTTATGGAATTTCTTTTCCCCTTGCATCTACATAAAAAGCAAGCGCAGGTTTTTACCGTATTTATGTAAAAACCTACCGTTTGCAAAAAAAACGCCGCCGCTTAAAAACTTGCAAAAGTTTTTTGCTGAGGTATAAGTAAATTTAAATAACTAAAAAATAGAAATCATGAAAACAAAAACCTATCTCCTTCTACTAGCCTTGCTGGTACTTGTACGCATAAGCAATGCGCAAAACACAGGTTCAATTAAAGTAACCGTAACCGATGCAAAATCAAAAGAGGCCATTCCATTTGCCAATGTAATTATCTATAAGGGCAAAGTTCAAAGCACTGTTGCCACCACCAACATAGATGGCAACGCCACCATAAACAAACTAGCCCCCGATAAGTACAGCGTAAAAGTTGTGTACGTAGGTTACGAATCAAAAAAAGTAAATAACGTACAGGTAAATGCCAACAAAACAACTTACGTACCAATAGCACTAAACAGTGGTGGTGGCGTACAGCTAAACGAAGTAACCATTACCGAGTACGCTGTTCCTCTTATCGACCCCGATACAAAATCGGGCGGCACAATTGATAAAGAGTCCTACCAAAACATGGCAGGCAAAAGCATTAATAGTGTTATAAGCACACAGGCAGGCGTTATGTCAAATAACAATACTACTTCGGCACCTGCAAACATTCGTGGTAGTCGGTCATCAAACACACAGATTTATAGCGAACGTGTTGTTGGCAATAAGTACGATGCCAAAGCAAAATCCTCTCACGATAAAAAAGTTACAGAAAAAACCGCCGAAGAAACTTACGTAAACGAAGAGTACGGTGTGTTTAAAGAAAGCGCCTATAACCCTGCTGCCAACCAACCCCTTTCAACCTTCGCTATCGATGTTGATGGCGCATCGTATAGCAATGCGCGCCGCATGTTACAACAAGGCATGTTACCTCAAAAAGATGCCGTGCGTGTCGAAGAGTTCATTAATTATTTTCCGTACAACTACCCGCAACCTAAAGAGGATAAACCTTTTAGTATTACTACCGAGTATGCCGCCTGCCCTTGGGATAAAAACCACACACTGCTGCAAATTGGTTTAAAAGGTAAAGAGGTTGATTTTGAAAGTGCACCCGCATCGCATCTTGTTTTTTTAATTGATGTTAGTGGCTCTATGGAAGATGAAAATAAATTACCACTCTTAAAACGCGCTTTTAAATTATTGGTAAAACAATTACGACCTAAAGACCGTTTATCAATTGTAGTTTACGCAGGCTCATCAGGCATGATAATCGAAAACGCTTCGGGCGATGAAAAAGAACCCATCAACCAGGCACTCGAAGTTTTAACAGCAGGTGGCTCAACCGCAGGTGGCGATGGAATTAATTTGGCTTACAAAATTGCCGAAAAACATTTTCTAAAAAACGGCAACAACCGTGTTATCCTTGCAACCGATGGCGATTTTAACGTAGGTGTTTCTTCCGAAAAAGAATTAGAAGATTTAATTGTTGAAAAACGCAACAACGGCATTTATTTATCGGTGCTTGGTTTTGGCGAAGGCAATTTAAAAGATAGCAAAATGGAAACCCTTGCCGATAAAGGAAACGGAAATTATTATTACATCGATAATTTTATGGAAGCCCGCAAAGTTCTTGTATCGCAATTTGGCGGCACACTATATACCATTGCAAAAGATGTAAAAATTCAAATTGAGTTTAACCCTGCTGCGGTTAAAGAGTATCGTTTAATTGGATACGATAACCGTTTGCTTGCCGCCGAAGATTTTAACGACGATAAAAAAGATGCCGGCGAGCTTGGCTCTGGTCATTGCGTAACTGCATTGTACGAAATCATTCCTACGGGCAGTGCAGAGAGTCATGCAAAAATCGACGAACTAAAATACAGCAAACCAACTGCCCAATCAACTAACAGTAATGAGATGGCAACCGTAAAATTCCGTTATAAAGATGTAAAGAAACAAGACACCACTTCAAAACTAATCTCTCAGGTTGTGCCAAACCATGTCGAAACTGCCGAAGCCACATCATCAAACTTTAAACTGGCCGCAGGTGTTTCCGAGTTTGCATTGTTATTGCGCCAGAGCGAGTACAAAGGCACATCAACCTACAAACAAGCCATCGATTTGGTAAGCCAATCAAAAGCCACCGACCCCAATGGGTACATTGCCGGCCTATTAGAAATGATAAAAATTTCCTCCGACCTAAGCGATACCAAAGTTTCTAAAAAGTAATTCCTCAATTTCTCATTTCTCACTTAGTAATTAGCACGTTACGGCAGCCTTAGGGCTGCCGTCGGGCTTTACGCCTCAGGTGTTAGAGTACCGGTAGGGTTAAAACAAATAATTAACAGAGAGACTTGTTTTTGCTGAGTATTTGTTAACATACAAAAAATGAAAAAACCTTACATATCAATAACATTATTTGCAAACCGTAAATAATAGCTTAGGTTTGCAAAAACAGCCATAATGCTTAAGTTTCTGCTTACTTTTTTTCTATGTATATTTTTTATCGGGAGCTTACTTGCCCAGCCGCAAATACAAAATAAAATTTGGTGCAGTTGCCAAATAAGCGATAACAAAAAAACCGTAACCGAAACCCTGGTGTTAAACTCAGCCATGTCGCCGCACCCTTATATGTGGGGTAGTCATTATGGCACTTATGCTTTTACAGGCATAAACGAAATTAGCTTTAGAGAAAATGGCACAGGTGCAATCAAAGTTTATTACACCAATTTGTTCGACAACGGAAACTACCTGACCCTGGTAGAAACTGCCGCACTAAAAGAAAAAACAGTAATACATTTTGTACTCTGTTCGCAGTACTTAAAATAAATAATAGTGTTTAAATAATTCTTACTTATCATTATCGCGTTACGGCAGCCTTAGGGTTACCGTCGGGCTTTACACTATTAACATCAATTTTGCTGCATAAATTATCAATTCTCAATAAAAAACTTAACGAGAGATTAGACACTTTTATTACTAGTTTAAAAAAACAACTTAACCAAGGCATTAAAACACTTGAAAGTGATATTTTTTTTAACTGCACCATTATAATCTATCTTATACTTATTCAATTTTGTTTTGTGGAAATAAATCAACATTAAAGAGAAGCCGGAACACAAATTCGCCATGCTTACAGATAATGATTTATGGTCTGCGGAAGTTGAACAAGGTGAAATAGTAAGTCGCATTCATATCAAACTTAGTAAGCACCTGACGAGATGAATGGTTTTGACAGAACACACGCCTTTATCAGCCATTACGATAGTGCAACTTGGGATGTAAGTACCAGTAGTGCTGCAGTAACGGCAGTGGGTAGTTATTATCAAATAACACGCACTAATTTATCATCTTTTAGTCCATTTGCGGTAGTTAACCAAAACGCTTTTACAGCAATTGAAAAAAATGCTGCAACTAATGTAACGTTAAGCGTATATCCTAACCCGGCTGCAAATTTTGTGATTATTGATTTTAAAAATACCGACGCAAAATCGGTTGATGTATATAATGAAATAGGAAGCAAAGTTTATTCAATAAATGTAACTGATAAAAACACAACACATAAAATTGATATATCTAATTTACCGGCAGGTGTTTATTATATAAAAGTTGCAACAGCAACTACACCTATCATTAAAAAAATGGTTAAATCATAAAGCAATAACGAGCGTCTGATTACGATTAATAAAAAAAAGAGGGTGAACAATTGTTTGCCCTCTTTTTTTTGCCATCCCACTGCCCTTGTTTGAATTATTGCTTACAAGTAAATAATCAAACACATTCACCCAATTTCGGGGCAGGTGCCCACGTTAAACTAATACAGTTTAGCCCCCATAGGGCAAAGGCTTTTCACTACAAATATTTTCTTCAAAAACATTTGCGTATATTTAATTAGGTTTTAAGGCTAAATACAATTCAGCTAACAAATAAAATATGTTGCAAAAAACAAGTAAATTAAAAATAGCCTATCTTTTTTACATTACTTTTTTTGCCCTCTACGCAATTTTCCCTGTTTTAACCGATTATGTTGTACAAACCTACAACTTGTTAGATATTGGTTTTCTAACCCCGCCATCACCCCTTAACGCGTGGATACTAATTACCATAATTGCTTTGCTAAGTTGTGGTTTTATTTTTTATAGCGTAAAAAACAACCACAACCAAAAACTCGAATACTTTTCTGTTTCTGTTTTGCGTTACAGCCTTGCCTTTGTTATGATAATTGTTTACGCCTATTGCAAAATGGTAAGCAAGCAATTTCAAATACGGTTTTCGGCACTCGAAATGCCTTTAAAAGATGTTAGCGATTTCGACCTCACTTGGTATTTTTACGGGCGAAGCAATGCACAAACTTTTTTGCTTGGCTGTTTAGAGTTTATTGCCGGCACATTATTATTATCTAAACGCACAACCCTGTTGGGGGCTTTGCTATTATTGCCCATTACAGCCAATATTATGTTACTCGATAATTTTAACGATGTAGGACCGCATTTAAATATTTTTTCTACCCTCTTTTTCTTGTTCGATGTAGGCATCTTGCTTTTTTATGTGCCCGATATGGTACAACTATATAACGCAACAAAGCAAAAACTTGGCAGCGCTTATAATTCAAAAACAAAAAAAATGTATTTCTGTTATGTAAAATTCTTTTCATCCTTTTAGTAGTTTATAGGTTTGGCAAAGGGTTTTACGGAGCCACCCAAATTAAAACCGAGTTAAGTAAATCAAAAAGCAAATGCTTTGGTATATTTCAGTTGCAAAGCATTTCTATAAATAACAAAAACTGCAAACTCGATAGTTTATCAAATTATTGGAAAAAACTGTATTTCGAAAAAATAGACTCCAGAGATACTCGCTTAAAAGACAAACACGATTCTATTATAAATATTTTCTGCGAGTTTCATTCTAACCCCGATTCAATAACCATCACCTCCTATACATCACTCAATCCCGATGAAAACCCAATTAACCCCGTAGTTTTTAAGGGCACTTATATGCTTAGTAACAATAACAATACATTAACCCTGCATGGCTTAAAAAACGACACACTAACAAATGCCATCTACAAAAAAATTTCGGTTAATGGCCACGATTGGTGGTGGTAAAACTTTTCACTCTCATCCCTAATGCAAATAGAGTTAAATTCTTCTGCCTAATTACTGTCATTGTCCCTCAAGCAAAAACAATTTTAGTATTTTTACTTGCTTTAACAAACAACATGCAACAAAACTATTTACAACCAAGCATGCAGGCCGGCCGCGAATTTATAATGCAAAAAATTTCGGGCAGCGTAGTTATGCTAAACCTGCTTAGGTTTAAACCCATTGCCAATTACGCGCAAACACCCCACCTGGCACCACCACAACCCATAAGTGGCGAGGAGGCTTATCAACGTTATATACAACACACATTGCCGCATTTGCAAAAATCGGGTGGCGAAATTATTTTTATGGGTAGCGGCAAAAACTTTTTAATTGGCCCCGTTGATGAGCATTGGCATGCTGTACTTTTAGTACGTCAGCAAAGCGTTCAAAGTTTTATGGCCTTCGAGCAAAATATCGAATACATGAAAGGCATTGGGCATCGTACCGCCGCTTTGGAAGATTCGCGCTTACTGCCCTTAACCGAAAATAAAATTTAATCCTTTAGCACGCGAGGGCGTTACGGCGCTTTGTAAACACGCGCCGTCGGGCTTTACGTTGCAAGTTTTTGTGGTTACACAAAAAGCTTTACACTGCAATCCCTAACACAATACACGCTTAATTTTGCCCACAAAACACTTTAGTTTTTGGGGCTTTTTAACAACATCAAGTTTGCCCAAAAATTTGTATCTTTGTATAATGTCTACAGAAGATAATCCTGAAGTTATTAATCATAGAGGACGTATTCAAGCCCAAGGAAAAAAACTTGAAGAAAGCGAGCGTTGGGCGCAATTTTCACCTTTGTCTCTTAAAAAAGGAATAGGTTTTTCTATAATATTGGAAGAAAGATTATCAACGAGAGCTAAATTATTACGCAAGGAAGCTTTTGAAAAGTGTAGAGAGTTTATGATTAGGTCAAGTGAAAATGGAGGTTGCCCAGTTACGACTAAAACCTTTCTCGCAGAGGCACCACACGAGAGAGTGGATATTGAAGTAAGATTGGGAATTGCATTCGTAAAAATGGAAGATGAGAGTTAAGAAGTTAATATTTTATTACAAAGACTTTTTAAGTAGTCCTCAGCAATATGATGAGTGTGAATTATATTGGAAAAATATTGCTAAGGAGATTCTTAAAGAAGATTTTGTTAATTATACAGAGTGGTTTAAGAACGTATTTGGGAATGGTAAAAAAATTGAGGATGGAAATCCTATTTTTACCCTGAAGCACAGTACTAAAAATAAGGCTATAAGAATAATTCAAGAAGAACCTAAATCAAAAAGACCGTTTCTATATGGTTGGCTTGAGAAGGCGGAGGAAGGTAAACTGGAT
>Ga0210401_10001008_pt1 | contig 33895 bp, 26 predicted proteins | sample IncBWH32MmetaG_FD_150866 | JGI IMG/M metagenome (GOLD analysis project Ga0210401, IMG submission 150866) | Forest soil microbial communities from Barre Woods Harvard Forest LTER site, Petersham, Massachusetts, United States - Inc-BW-H-32-M | ecosystem: Environmental > Terrestrial > Soil >... | reverse complement strand
TCTATATAAGTAATTGAATTTGGTAATGCAGGCAAACTCGACATACTACTATACACACACGATAATTTTTTAAGTGAGTTTGGCAAGCGCGGTAAAACCCCTAAATAGTAATTGCTGTCGCAAAACAAATCGGTAAGCGAACTAAAATATTGCACCCCCGTTAAATCACTAATATTTAAATGCGATACATGCATAATATGTGTAGTGGTTGTAACTGCTACATCTGTAGTATCCATTTGGTTGCCACTCATGGCAGTAGGTACATTAGCCGTTAACCAGGTAACAAAATTTGCATCGGGTATAGTTACCAGTTGCGCTTTACTTAATAAAGTACTAAAACATAAAGTTAAAGTAAACAAACTTGTTTTTAGGGTTTTCATAAAATGAGGGGATTAGTAGTTTATAGTTGTATCAAATGTAATCTTATTTACTCCTTAATTATTTTTAAATATGTGTTTTGCGTTTGTAAAAAATAAATGCCGCTTGCTTGTTTGCTTAAATCAATTTGTTGTTGGCTAGCATTTACTTTTTGTGTGTACACAATAGCCCCTAAACTATTATATATAGTAATCAAACCTAATTCAGTTTGCGATTTTACAATAACTACATTATTAGTTGGGTTTGGATACACAATAACATTTTTATTATTTACATAATTACTTTCAACACCGGTTGTTTGTTGTGGTATAGTAACAACTGTAGTGTCAGTAAGTACAGGATTGTTGTAATCAAAAATAATGTTGGCACTATTTTTTATTACTGTGCCTTGCGCATTGTTAGGTTTTTGGTGCACGGTAAATTTCACAAAACCATGACTTGCTAATTCGTTAACACCACTATCGGGCAACAAAATTTTATTAAACGTCCACTCTAAAATACTTGGTCCGTAAATTCTAAACGAATATAAATTACTCGATGCTCCACTCTCTACTGTAGCCGCATCTAAATAAGCAGGTAACGTATCTCTTACAACAACGGTAAATGCAGTATCGGTGCCTGTATTCTGAAACCTGATGGTATAAGCAAGTGTATCGGTAGCCGTACAATTTTCTTGCGTAGTATATCCGGTAGTTGATATAGCAACTTCTTTTGCATTTGGGTCGCATGAGCCAACAATATAATGACAATCATGTGTATGGTTATTCATAGTATCGCATTCAGTACTGCTGGTGTGTATGGTAGCGTATGTGCAAACGCCGTAGTAACCAATAATTGCTGCACACGATACCGAATCATAAATGGTAAAACTTCCGCCTTGGCCATTTAGCACAGTGCCAATAGTAAAAATATAACTGTTGCCAACTTGAGTATATGGTATAGTGCAGCTAAGTGGTATAACCATGGCATCAAAATTTATGGTTATAGTTACATTGTTGGCGGCAACGGCTCCCATATTTGAATAATTAACCGCATATGTGTTTTTAAAACATTTTCTAAAATAAGGTGCGGCTATGCTAACTTTAACATCAGCACAATGTACCGTTAAGGTGTCGGCAAAATTATTACCATACGAGTTTGTTGTTGCTGCATTAATTGTTGCCGTATAAGTGCCTGAAGGATTAGGGCAAATTTGGCTATAGTAAGTACTTGCAATATGGCTAACCACATACACACCCGTATCAACAAACAGTGTATAATTTCCATTAGCATCAGTAGTAGCAAAATAATTGCCCGGCGTAGCCTTAACTGCTTTACCATAAAGTCCAACTTCGTTTGCATCTTTTACACAATTGCCATTCAAATCTTCAAACACATTACCAGTAATAACATGCGTTGGTACGGCATAGAGTTTTACCAGCCAATTATCAAAACCACCTTTGTTTGTTGTTAAGTCTCCGTTAATTGAATTCGAAGCACCAGCAACAGCACAACCACCATCACTGGTTGCCACAATAGCACTAATTCTGTCAGCACCCGTACCACCTAAACATTTTTGCCATTGCAATGTACCTGCCATGTCTAATTTCACTAACCACGCATCTACGCCGCCCTTTGGTCCTGCCACATCGCCATTGTTTTGTGTAGTTGTAAGTCCGCAAATAAAAAAACCACCATCCTGTGCTAATGCCACTGCTCTAAAACCTTCTCCTCCTGTTCCACCTAAACATTTTTGCCATTGCAAAACACCGCTGCTATCAAGTTTAACCACCCAGCCGTCGCCGCCTGTTCCGCCGTGGTTTCCGCTTACATCGCCGTCATTAGATGTTGTACTACACGCAATCACAAAGCCCTTATCGGCAGTTTGCACTGCACCCGCAAAGTAAGCCTGATCATCTAGCGAACCTCCTAAAGCCCTTTGCCATTGCAGCGTGCCCATGCTATCTAATTTAATGGCCCAGCAATCTCCCCACGAGGTTCCTCCATGATTTCCTATTACATCTCCATCAGTCGACATGGAATATCCAATAACCATACATCCACCATCGCTTGTATTAACAATATGTGTGGCAGCATCATTCAAACTTCCTCCAAATGTTTTTTGCCACACCATTGCGCCGCTGGCATTTATTTTGGCCACATAATAATCAAAACCCGTTCCTACAACTCCTGTATCGCCACCGGCAATCATATAGTTACCCGATGTTGTTACACAAACCGACTTAAGTGTAATTGCCGTGCTTGGTACCATCCATTGCTCAACACCCGCCGCATCAAGTTTAGTAACGCTATACCCAACAGCTACATAACCACCATCGGGGGTTTGTCTAACAGCATTTTGCGGCGTTCCTGTCGGAAAGCTCATCCATTGTGTGTTGCCAAGCCCATCGTATTTTATAATCGCACTTGATGTATAAGGATTATCTCCTATAAAGTCTCCGTTATTCGAACCTGCATATCCTGCCACTACATAACCGCCATCTGTAGTTTGTTGTAAACTATATATTTCGTCTAAAGCTGTGCTACCTAGACTTTTTTGCCATTGTATAGCAGGCTGTGCAAGCAGTGGAGTTGAAACTAAAAGCAAAGCAAACCCTATATAAAGTAGTAATTTTTTCATGGTAAATTTTTTTGAAAGATGAAATTAAAACAGGCGACTTATATATAAGAGTCATAAAAACAACAAAAGGTTGCCTCGCCAAAAAATAAAAAAGGCGTTACGCTGGTTACAGCGTCGGGCTTTCCGTTACAAATGTTTTTCCTCAAAAAAACATTCGACGATACCAAAATATAATAACTTAAAAACCTAAGTCAATTCCTCGCCCGGTTATGGGCTGTGGGCTTTCCACTATAATCCCTAACGCGTGCAACCATAAAAAATTTATCTTTGGTTTTCAATTAAACATTTCTTATGCAAAAACGAAAACTCGGAAACACAGATTTGCACGTTGCACCAATTACTTTTGGCTGCAATGTGTTTGGTTGGACTGCCAACGAAAAAACATCTTTTGAAATACTGGATGCTTTTACCGCTGCCGGATTTAATTTTTTAGACACCGCCGATATTTATGCAAAATGGGCAACGGGTGTGGGTGGCGAGTCAGAAACCATTATTGGTAAATGGACCAAACAACGCAACAATCGTAATAAAGTAATTATTGCAACCAAAGCAGGCATGGTTGATGCCGTTGGCACCATAAACATTACCAAAGCATATATTATAAAAGCTGCCGAAGAATCATTGAAACGTTTACAAACCGATTATATTGATTTATACCAAACACATAAAGATGATTTGTCTGTGCCCGTTGAAGAAACCTTAGAAGCACATCAACAATTAATTAAAGAAGGTAAAGTAAGGTTTATTGGTGCTTCCAACTTTTCTGCTGCAAGGTTAAAAGCATCCTTAGAAGCAAGTAAAAAACACAACCTCCCTCGATACGAAACCTTGCAACCACTTTATAATTTATACGACAGAGAAATTTTCGAAAAAGAATTAGAGCCCTTGTGTGTAGCAAATAATATTGGTGTTATAAATTATTATTCATTAGCCGCTGGTTTTCTAACCGGCAAGTATCGTACCCAAGCCGATGTTGCAAAAAGTGCACGCGGTGCACGTGTAGCTTCAACTTACTTAAATGAAAAAGGCTTACGCATTTTAAAAACTTTAGATGAAGTAGCCGCCCAATACAAAACCACAACAGGCTCCATTGCTATGGCATGGTTACTTGCACGCCCAGCGGTAACCGCACCAATTGCAAGTGCTTCAAATTTAGTGCAACTACAAGAGTTAATTAAATCAGTCGACTTAAAATTAAGTGCAGAAACAATTGACCTGTTAAATAAAGCGAGCAGTTAAAAATACGCCTAATGGAATTGACCGAAACCAAAAACCAAATCATCGAACTCGAAAAAAAATTACTCGATGCATTTGCAAATAAAAATCTGGTAACCCTTGATGAATTAATTCACCCCAATGCAATTTTTATTCTACCTAACGGATTAAGTGTAACTAAAACAAACGTGCTAGATAATTATCACTCGGGTAACTCTGCTTTTACAAACATCCATGCAGCCAATCAACTAATAAATATAATTGATGATACTGCCATTGTTTCTATAAACTTAAACATGGAGGGTAAATATTTTGATAAAATCGTAAATGCACAATTTCGTTATCTCCGTGTTTGGAAACACACTAATAACAAATGGCAGGTAATTGCAACATCAGGTGTTCCAATACAAAATCAGTAAAAAACATGAAAACAAAATTGGCACTTATTCTTACAATAGTTTTTTCGTTAGTGATTAGCGGCTTTAAAATAGTAGATAACACTTGGCTTACCCAAAAAAATAAAAACTATAATTTACTTTACACTTCTACCGACGTTAAAAATTTAATGGATAATGGCATTGTTTTTGTAAACAATTTTTTTGGCGCTACTTATAACAAATCATTCGATGTAATTATTCATCCCAACCGTCATTCGTTAGATAGCACTTGGCGTAAAGATTGGGGCATGCCCGATTTTAAATCCGAATGTTGGATGGTTGCAAGCGGCATTGCTACCAAATTAGATATCATCTCTCCTATAACATGGGATAAAGAAGCCTGCGAGCACATCTATTCTCAAACTAAAAAAACACAACAACTAATCACACACGAGTTAGTGCATGTATATCACGGGCAATTAAATCCCAGTCCCGATTTTAGTAAGGTCGAGGGGCTCGATTGGTTTGTTGAAGGTTTAGCTACTTTTGCTTCTGGTCAGTGCGATTTAACAAGAATAGTAGAAATAAAAAATGCAATTTCACAAAACAAAATTCCGGATGGCTTAGATAATTTTTGGACTGGCAATTTAAAGTACGGTCTTTCGGGGTCGGTAGTTATGTTTATCGATAAAAAATATGGTCGCGCCAAACTAAAGCAGCTTTTGCCACTTACAAAAAAATCCGATTTATTGTCAGTCTTAAAAATAACCGAAACAGATTTATTACTTGAGTGGAAAGCCTATATGCAAAATCTATGAGTCCATTCCAAAAATATAAACAATGGAAATAGCAATTATCTCACTCGTAGCCTTAGTAGCATCTCTGTTAACATTTTTTTCGGGTTTTGGTTTAGGCACCATTCTCACACCTGTATTAGTAATTTTCTTTCCTGTAGATGTTGCCATAGCCTTAACAGGCATTGTGCATTTACTAAACAACTTTTTTAAAATAACCTTAGTAGGCAAACAAATAAACTGGCAAGTAGGCATTAAGTTTGGTGTTATGGCGGTTATAGGTGCGTTTATTGGTGCTCAACTATTATTGCAACTATCAAACAACATGGTGTTACACAGTTACCAAATTAACGGTAAAACTTTTTCCATCACACCCATCAAATTAATCATCTCTATGTTAATGATAATCTTCGCTCTTTTTGATACTGTACCATTTTTAAAAAACATTCAGTTCAGTCAAAACAAATTATATCCCGGTGGTTTAATCAGTGGTTTCTTCGGTGGTTTATCCGGCAATCAAGGCGCATTGCGCAGCATGTTTTTACTTAGGTGTGGTTTAACTAAAGAGGGTTTTATTGCCACAGGCATTCTCATCGCCTGCGCTGTTGATTTAACCCGACTCTCGGTTTACTTCACCCGCTTGTCATCTATTAATATACAAGATAATTTGCCTCTGCTCATCTCAGCCATTGTCTCTGCTTTTGCAGGTGCTTACATAGGCAGCAAACTTCTCAAAAAAATAACGCTAACATTTGTACAGTACACCGCTACCATCATGATAGTTTTATTAGCTATTTGTCTTGGCACAGGTTTACTTTAAAAAATTAAACATGCAAACCATCACCTATCACAAAGCCACCCAAGCCGATGTAGAAACATTGGTAGACATGCGCATCGCATTCTCTATTAAATTAATGGGCGCGCAATCACAAAAAAAAATTGATGAATTAAAAATTCAACTCAAAAAATATTTTACCTCAGCCATCAATCAAACCTGTTTTGCGTATTTAGCTAAATGCCAAAATCAATTAGTAGGTGTTGGCGAACTTATCATTCGCACACAACCCGGCAACTTTAAAAATCCAACGGGCGTGGTAGGTTATTTAATGAACATGTACACCATTCCAACTTTTCGTCGCAAAGGCATTTGCGCGCAAATTTTAAACGAATTAATTAACGATGCCAAACAAAAGGGCATCACACTTTTTGAGTTACATGCCACCAAAGCCGGCGAACAAGTTTACGTACAAAACGGTTTTCAAAAACACTCCGAACCCACCTACCGAAAATATATCAGTTAAAGTCTAAAATAAAAAAACCGATAATTTCTTATCGGTCTTCATTTTCTATCTCCACTTTTTATCATCTTTAATAATGCCTTCTTTCATCAGCTCATATAAGTAATATCGCTTACCCTTATAAAAACCAACCACAAACGCATCAGGCACAGCTAGTTTTCGTATCTGTTCCAGGTCTTCGTTCATCTTATTAAGTGTGGTATATTCTTTATTCAGTATAAAGCGTGGCATATCATCAATCACAATTTTCTCAATTTTCCCAAACTCTTTTATTTTTTTATACTCAGTGTTTCTGTTTTTGTGATGAGCAGCTACTTGTATTCTGTAAACCAAGCCCTCTACTACTTCATTACCGGTAAGTCCGCCGCCTGTATCGCCAGCCGCAGCAATGCTATCGCGTATAGTTTTAAAGTTTACATCTTTTATTTTTAAAACATATTCCGTAGTATTAGCAGCTTCAACCGTTTCGGTTTGCACCATCGTATCATTTAAGCGCCAGGTTAATTTATAATCTTGCCCTAGTGGCAACACCAGTTGGTAAAAACCACTCGCCGCATTCGATTTACATTTTTTAATCAAACTACTGCCTGCTGCTTCAACCATTATTTCAGTTGGCTGGCCATTTACCGATACCGCACCTTTTACAACCACCATAGCAGGCATTACACCTGTAATGCCGGGTTCAACCGTATATAAATCATTATCGCCAAATCCATCGGCTTTCGATATCGAGTAGTATCCTTTATCACCTCCCGGAGATAAATAATAATGTATATCATCATCTGTAGTGTTTATCGGAAAACCTATATTTTCGGACTCAGTCCAGGTCGAATCCGGTTTCAAATAGGTTTTAAAAACATCATAGCCTCCCATGCTGTTATGTCCTTTCGAGCTAAACAGTAACAGCTTCCCATCTAAATGGAAAAACGGATCGTCTTCATCTTCGGTCGTATTTATTTTATCACCTAAGTTTTGTGCCAAACCCCAACTGCCATCGGCTTGCAAATTACTCTTGTATAAATCTTTTCCGCCATAACCTCCATTGCGCGAACTCGAAAAGAAAAGCACTTTTCCATCCGGAGATAAAAAACAATTATCCTCCCAACTAGATGTGTTTACATCACCGCTTAATTTAGCAGGGGGTCCCCATGCATTATCACCCCATACACTCATATAAATATCACCATCATCCTCCTGACTATCTCTCGATATAAAAAGCATCTTCCCATCATATGATATTGATAATGCTTCATCATTATAATCACTGTTAACATTAGCAATGCCTTTTGGGGTTGTCCAAACGCCATTTATTTTATTCGACATAAAAACGTCTTCGCAATAAATTCCATTTTTATCTGGTTCGTTATACGCATTTTGCAAACCTCCAGTACTTAGCTCGCCTCTGTATGTATAAATAAGCAAACTATCGCCCATGTCTATATACGGCGAACACTCCGATGCCCCGGTGTTAACCACATTACCCATGTTGGTTATTTTAACATCTAAAGGTTTAGCGGCTAAATCTTTCGCGTTTTTAATATAATTGCTTAATTGGTTTACTTCTTTCTGCCCCTCTTTATCACCCTTTTTTACTTTAGCGCTATGCAGTTTCAAAAAATCGGCAGCCTCATCAAACTTGTAATTAAAAAAATTAGCGCGGGCAAGCTCATACTCTATCTTATTGGCTTTTTTATTTATAGCGTAAACTTCATTTAAGTATTGTAACATAAGCGGGTGCTTATCCGGGCGCGATTCGTAGCAAAGTGCCGTAAAAAATTTCACACTATTATCGCCGGGGTGTTTAACCAATATTTTTTCAAAAATCGGCAAAGCCAAACGATAGTTTTTTTGCTCAAATAAATATTGAGCTTTTTCTACCTGCGTTTGCTCATTAACAGTCAGTTTCTTCTCTTTAACGGCATTTTCTTGCGCGTAACCACACACAAAACCAAAAAAACTAACAAAAATAAATACAAATAACTTTTTAATCACAAATAACCGGGTTAAAATTACATATCAAAACTAATAAAAATTAGCAAACCCATAATGTAATAAAATAATTAAATTGTTTTTAACTTTTCGATAAACTTGGGTTTTTTCTCGGTTATTGGTAAAATGATACGAAAAATGCTATTTTTGTTTTTATCTGTATGGAATGTATAATTGTAGAAGATAACGAAGTTGCTGTTTTTATTCTAAAAGAATACATAAATAGAAACAGTGCCTTGCACCTTAAAAATATTTTTGACAATGGCGAAAAAGCCCTTGCCCATCTTAAAAATAATCACTGCGATTTAATTTTTTTAGATATAGAATTAAAGGGGATTAATGGTATCGAATTAATCAGACAATTAGTAGACACGCCAAATATTATCATTACAAGTTCTAAAGCAAATTACGCTGCCGAAGCTTTTGATTTTGATGTAGCCGATTATTTAGTAAAACCTTTTACCTACGAGCGTTTCGAAAAAGCCATCGCAAAAGTCAATAAAATACAAGAAAGTCTGCACAAAGAAAATCAGGAGTTTTTTTATATAAAACATAATGGCAAAATGGTAAAGGTGCTTTTTAAAGAGGTTGAGTATATCGAAGCCATGTCTGATTATGTTGATATACACACTACCAAAGATCGTTTTGTTATTTACTCCACTATGAAAGCTATGGAAAGTCAGTTTCCACACAACGATTTTTCGCGTGTTCACAGGTCATTCATAGTACGTGTCGATAAAATAAAAGAGATTAAGAAAAACATGGTCTCTATGAATGGAAAAGAAATTCCAATCAGCCGCACACATAAAGAAGATTTACTTAAAAAAGTAAACCTGTTTTAAATCTATATTAAAACTTAGCACGTGTTCTTCTTGGTTTTTTAAGTAACTTATACCCTACATTAACTGTCAAAAACATATAAGTATCTTTGTACTTAGGGTTTCCTCTTTGTTGCCCCGCCATAGTTGCACCATCTATTCTACCTAAATTAGGGTCGGCCAAGGCTGCTGCAGTTGGCCCATAAGCCTTGGTTAATTTTGTGGCATCATAATAATTACCGCTTACCCCATCAATATAATCGGTAAAGGTTTTTCGTATACCAAATTCAAGTCCAATAGTAAAACGCTTGCTTACTTCTTCTCTATACCCCAAACCTATTGGTAATGCCACACTATAGTTCGAAAACTGTTTCGGCCCACCCGGCATGCCCTGTCCTTCTAAATGATATTGTCTAACACTATACCATTTTCCATCGTACCACTCTTGCGGATTATAATAAAACACACCAACCCCAGCTAAAAGATAAATAGATAGTTTTGTTTTTTTCTTTCTCGAGTTTAATCCTGAAATGGTGTACCTGTTTTTTGTAGCACCATTTATTAAATAATATTCGGCTTGTACCGATAATTCTATAATAGGCGATTGAAAATTCAAATTTCTGTTTTGCCTGATAACATCTTTCGAATTATCATCGCTACCCGAAACTTCTGCAAAACTAAGCATAGCCTTAGCTGCAAACCTTGACCCATAAGGCTTATAACGTAAACCGACACTTAAACAATAACGGGTAGATATAACATTATAATCTTTTACAAAATGACTTCCATTTGTATATGACCCACCCAAATCTCCCAAAAAGCCCGTAGGCCCAATGCCTGCAATAAATTCATATTTATATTTTTTCTTGGTTTGAGAAAAAACAGATACAGAAAATAGTATAAGACTGATAAATAATATAATTTTTTTTATCATAAACCTGATTTAAAGTTTCCAAAACTTAATTATACTGTACGTAAAACCTATTACCGAAAAAGCAAGTCCAATTAAAAAAAGTGGATCTATTTTCTTATCCTGTTTTTCTTCTTTAGTATTAATTTCGTTTAGCATAAATCAATCCGTAATAATTAATAAATCAATTATCCAATAAGTTTACGGTCATTTTACCTACTATTTTATTGATTTTCGGTAAGCGGCAGTTTTTTCTCGATTATTAATCAAACACACCCTTTCTGTTTTTCACAATAAAAAACGCCCATCTTTTATTAGATGGGCGTTTAGTTTAAAAAAATTAAACTCTTTACAATAGTTATTTACTTACAGTTAACCGGTAGTTAGCTATCTTATCATCAGATGATGAAGTAATAATATAATTTCCCGGAGGCACCGATTTTTGCGTGTCAACCAAAAAAACCACATTTTTCTCCATCATTAACAACACTTTCGATACAAACTCAGCCCCTTGTACATCTCTTAAAACAATAACAACTTCCTGACTGTCATGCCCATTTTCATTTGGGTGATTGCTTAAACTACTGTCGCCGTTCAACAAACCCGAATAGGTTTTAATGTTTTTCCGGGTTGCAAAACTAACCGTAACAATTACTGCTGATGAATATTTATAGGTACCGTTTTTATCTGTTTGCCTTAAACGATAGTAAGATGTGCCTTTATATGGTTTATAATCTACCTCAGCATAATCTCTATAACCAATAGTAGTGCCGGTACTTTGCACATCAATTAGTTTGGTAAAGTTTTTACCATCTTTACTTTTTTCAATCGTATAATATACATTATCCGTTCCGGTAATTGCTTTCCAGGCTAAATCTACTTTTCCTCCATTACAAATGGCCGAAAAACTTTGTAGTGCTAAAGGCAACGCTTTCTCTTTTACATTACCCGCTTGTCCAATATGAAGACAGGCTATAAAACTTAAACAAATAAACAATATTTTTTTCATGGCCATTTTTATTTTACAAGTAATCTATAATTATATGTTTTATTATCAGCTGATGCAGTAACCACATACATGCCCGGCAATAACGATTTTGTTTCATCAAGTATAAAAACATCGTTGCTTTCTTTAGCCAACAACACTTTCGATACAAATTCTTTGCCTTGTGTATTTCTTAAAACTACAGTTACATCTTCGTTTTCAAACCCGCTTATATCAATATTTAAATTATTCGAAACAAGTAACGGATTAGGATACAGTGTAATGTTTTTTTGTGGCGTAAAATCAACCGATACGATAGTAGAGTAAGCGTAGACACCACCAATTTTATCCGTTTGTTTTAAACGATAATAGCTTATGCCTTTGGTAGGTGTACAATCTGTTGCCGTAAAATTGGCGTTACTACTGCTAACGGCTATATAGGGTACATCTACTACTTTAGTAAAATTTATACCGTCTTTACTTTTTTCAATGGTAAAATAACCATCCACATCTTCCGAACCGGTTTTCCAAAGCACGTTTACCTTTTCTTCGCCGCAAACAGCCGAAAAACTTTGCAGTTCTATGCGCAACGCATTTCCGTTTGCACCTTTGGCGTTTGCACCACTTACTTGCCCAATGGCTAAGCAAGCCATCAAGCTAAAACAGATAAATAATAATTTTTTCATGGCCTATTTGTTTAATGATTTAGTGTCTTATTTTTTGATGTTTTTCTTTAAACATCTTACATCAAAATTAAGCCCACACAGCCTCAAACTAAATAGTTACAAAAATGATAATCCTGTAAAACAAACGATGACAAACAACCTATGTAAGAATTGTTCAAAAAATGCAAAAGCAACGCCTGTAGCGCATTGGCATTCATAAAATCAGTAGTAAAACCTTTAAAATTCGTAGTGGGGGTTTTCTACTTCACAATTAATTTATAATTGTAAAGCTTGTTATTAGCCGACGAGGCGGTTACTATATAGGTGCCAGCAGGCAGCATTCTCGTATTATCCAATACAAAAACGTGTTCATCATCTTCGCTCACTAAAACCTTCGATAAAAACTCTTTGCCATCTATGCTCCTTAAAACCACCAGCACTTCCTGCCCTTTGTAACCACTTACTTTAGCGTTTACTTCAGTAGTGTTTTCCAAAATTGGGTTGGGGTATAAAACAACATTAGGTTGTCCGCCATCTGCAAAAGTAACGGGCACCATCGTAAAATATTTATAAGCTCCGTTGTTATCTGTTTGTTTCAATCGGTAATAAGATGTTCCTCCATATGGTTGATAATCTGTCTCGGCGTACTCTCTGTAACTGGTGCTGTTTCCTGCACCGGGCACATCAATTAATTTAGTAAATGTTTTACCATCTTTACTTTTTTCAATGGTAAAATAAGCGTTGTTGGTTTCGGTAACGGTCTCCCATTTAATGTCTACTTTATCTCCATCAGGTACTGCATTAAAACTTAGCAGCTCTATTGGCAATGGGTCCCATCCACCACTTTTACTACCTAAAGTAAACGATGAAAACGAATTGAATGGTGTACTCGATGTAGTTGATGTAATATTACCCGCCTGTGCACTTGATGCATTACCTAAAGCGCAAGTAGCTCCTATATCAATCCATGCAGCAGGTGTAGCGGATGTGTTTTTTACTATTGTTACACTGGTACCTTGGTAAACTCCATCATTCGTTCCAAAATATAATTGAATAAGCGGATAATTGCTTGCGCTGTAACTTAAACCGGCATTTGGCTGACTGGTTCCGCTTGCATCAGTACGGGCAATGGTCCAATAATGCACTCCCGAAATTGTATCAACTGTCATTGGCATATTAGTAGCTATATAAGGCGACCCACTATTAAAAGCTGCCCAAGGGTCAGCATCAAAAACTTCGCCTGTATAATTATATTGCGTAGCAGATGAATGTCTAACAGTAAGTACAGCAGGCCTGCAATCTGCTCCTTTACCAATTGGGAAATTAAGTGTTTCTGTCGTTGCGTTTATGGCCATGTTATAACACATGGGTCCATTAACATAACTTACCGATGCGTCGGTAAGTGCGGTAGAAGTGATATTGGGATTTAGTAAAGTTAATAAACCCGATGCCGATGTATTTAAAAGTCCGCTTATTAAAGTTAAATCTCCGGCGCTTTGAATGCCAACCGGATTGCTTAACGTAAAACTCGCTCCTCCGGTTTTGTTCATAGTTATCCTTTTCATGCTGGTACCTTTTATTCCACTGCTGTTAAAAGATGCTGAGGTTGTTCCGTTTAAAATTACTCTGCCGCTTCCTCCTGTAGCAAAGTCAACCGAGTCCGAACCTGCTGCAATAGTTATGTTGCCGCCAAAAGTACAATTAGAGTTATAAGCAGGGCTTAATTTTCCGGCACCTGTTCTGCTAAAAATTACATTTCCATTATAAGCATCAGCATTTGTATTGGCTAATTCCCAAAAGCCGATTCCGTTATTTACAAAAGTAGTTGTAGTACCTGCTGCAAATGTGTTTCCACCCGTACAAGTTTGGTTAGCACTTCCGTTTGCCGTAAGTAAATTCGGACTGCCATTATACGTACTATTCACCAAATCAATATTTGGCGATGTAATTTTCACAGGTCCGTTCCAAACGCAAGGAGCAGTTGTACTGCCAATAATAAATGTACTATTTGATGCCGCAGTACTGGTAGATGTTTGAGAATTGTTACCAAGCTGTGTAACACCATAAAAATATACATTGGTGGCTCCTGCTATAGTACCATCAATCATTTGTCCGGTAGCGGTAATAATAACTGTTGAGTTACCACTTGTGCCAATATAAATATCGCCGGTTGATGATGCAGTTGAGTTTAATTGCAACGTACTTTCAAAGGTTGTTGTGTTTTGAATCGAAGCATTACTTTCTGCAAAATTTACGTTACCGGTTTGTGTTACTGTTACAACCACCGGTCCATGAAAATCGGCGCTGCCATTAGCCGCTGTGTTATCTCTGCCAACGTAAAATCCACCCGGCGATTGCGAAAATATAGTTGTGGTTCCATAAAACTGATTACCCAATGTTTGGCGCGCAACTATAAAGTTGGTGCCGCCAGCGGAACATAAGTGGTTAAACGTTGCATTATAAAAAATATCAGGGTTTGTGTTTCCCATTCTCCATCTGTCAGAATTAACTGTTGTATTAAACGTACATGGGCCATAAAAAATACAACCTCCCGTACCATCGTTAGAGTTCGGACCAATTTTAGTAAACGTTACCGTACCATAAAAAGTACCTCCGTTAAAATAAGAACTTGATGAGGTACAATTAATCGTAACTCCATTTGTTGCATCACCAAAATTGGTTCCTTTAAAATAAATTGTTTTCATTGTATCGCCATCGGTTATAGTAACCGTAGCCCCTGCAACCGATGTAATAATGCTACCTGCCGTAAAATTGCTTGTTTGTGCTACTATGGGTGCCCCTGTAATGTTTAATTGTTTTCCTTTTAAATCTAAATTACCTAATGTGTGATTATATATACTATTAACCGTAATATTTTGTTGTAGTTGCACATCCGTACTTGCAGCTGATGTATTATTAATGGTAAGACTGTAAAAAATTTCTCCACCTGCTAAAACAGTACTAACACTTTGTGTACCACTGCTTCCGTTTAATGTTACCAAACCTGCTTCTGCATTAAATGGCAATGCATTAGTGCTGGTTACATTCCAATTACCTCCAACGTTCAATGCGTAATTGTTAGTGGCATCAACATCTAATTGCGCTGTGCCGCTAATGTTTAAATTATTACTAACCGTTGTTGTTCCTCCTAAAAGTATTTTTGTACCCGATGTAGATAAAGTTAAATTATAGTAGGTAACTTTTCTTACGCCTTGCGCACCCGCATATGTATAATCAACCGTATTTGATGCCGCCGATGCTACAAAGGTTGTAACGGTGAAATTTGCATTGCTTAGTGTTAGGTATAAATAACCTGTAATCCCTTGTGCAAAAATACCCGCGCCACTTAATTGATTAGATACCGTAAGTGTTGCATTATTGGTTGTTGTACCCGATACAACAGTTATAGACGGAATAACCAGTATACCATTCATTTGACTTGCTCCGGTAAAACTGTAAACAGTAGCTACAGTTGCCCCTGCATTAAACGTTCCGTTATTGGTTAAATTAGCTGCAGCAAAATTATAGATTTGGTCAACTGCCGATGCATTCCAGGTTCCTCCCGCATCAACAGTAACGTTGCCAAATGTTTTGGTTCCGTTAGCATTGGTAAAATTAACCGTACCATCTATGGTCATAGCTCCTGTTGAAGTTACAGCTGTGTTACCAATATTTAATACAGCCGCTGCAGATACATTTGTAGTAGAAGTAAAGTTTGTTGTTCCTGTAGTTCCTCCGGTCATGCTTGTGGTACCGTTAATGGTAACAGCCGCTGCTGCAAGTGTACCTGCCGTACTATAAGTAACTGTATTTGTGCCATTACAGGTTAACATACTGGCAATGGTTAATGTACCTGCGGCAGAAAAAGTAATGTTACCATTATTAGCAAGTGTAGCACCTCCGTTTAAATTTTTAGCGCCTGTAGCATTTATTACAATAAATGTACCTGTAATAGTGCTAAGCCCTGTAACCGCAAGTGTGGTGTTACCCATATTTAAAGTTGCTGCTGCTGCCACACCCAATGTTGATGTATAATTGGTTAGCCCCGTACTTGTACCATCTAAAGTTGTTGTACCATTTATGGTAACGGCGGCGGCATTTAAAGTACCTACTGCGTTGTAAGTAACACTATTGGTTCCGTTACAGGTTAACGAGGTGCCTACGGTTACCACCGCAGCCGATGAAAAAGTAACGTTACTGTTATTTGCAAAAGTTGCTCCGCCATTAAAATTTTTTGTACCGTTAGCGTTCGATAAAGTAATTGTTCCGAGCACATTGCTTGCACCCGTAACATTTATAGTACTTCGGGCAAGTGTTGCGTTACCACCAACTACATCCGAAAAAGTTCCGTTCACATTTAAAACACCGGTTTGGCTTCCGGTTATAGTACCCGAGTTTATTATAAAATTACCGATAACAGTTAAGGTGGTAGTTTGCGTAAAGTTTAAAGTTTGGCTTATGGTTTGATTTTGATTTATTTGCACACCCGGGTTAAGCCCCGATGTATTACTTATTGTCAGATTATTAAAAACTTCGCCACCTGCCAACACCGTTGTAACATTTTGCAAAGCAGCACCATTTAAAGTAACTGTACCTGTTTCAGCATTAAAAGGCAACGCATTTGTACTGGTTACATTCCAGTTACCTGCTACACTTAATGCATAATTGTTAACAGCAGTAATATCTAACTGTGTTGTACCTGCAATGGTTAAGTTACCCGTTAACACAGTAGCGGCGCTAAGCGATTTTATACCCGAGCCCGAACATTTTAGTGAGTAGTAAGCTAAACTTAAAACTGGTTGTGCACCCGCCAAATTATATTCAATAGTTCCGGTAGATGCGGTAAATTGCCCATTTACTATAGTATTTGTGTTGCTCCCCAACTGCAATAAACCACTTGATGTAAAAGTTAACAAATTACGATTGACATTAGCTCCTAAGGTAAAATTACCGGTGCAAGTAAGTGTACCTGTGTTAATGGTTACCTGACAGGTTCTTGCATTAGTGCCCGAATTAGAAGTTGTTAATGAGGCACAACTTAAAACCCCATCACCAATTGCAAGTATATTATCTGCGCTACCTAGTGTTGGCGGATTTATAACCACGGCACCACTGGCAGTTAAAACAACACCTGCATTGAGCTGCAAAGTAGTCGATTTATTTGTTGTGCTAATGGTAATATTTGTGATTGATGCATTTGCAGTTACTGTAACCACATCGCCTGCAGATACAACTACATTATCTCCTGCGCCGGGCACGCTACCAAGAGGACCGCCAACCCAAGTAGTCGAGCTATTCCAGTTACCACCTCCTATACCGTTACTAGTATAGGTTGTAGCAAAAAAAACATTTGAGAATACTAGAAAAAAGAGAAAGATGCTACATAATTTTTTGGTCATGCAAAAAAAAAATTGTTTAACCAAAATTAACAAAATTTCTTACATATGTAAGAAAAACACAAAATATGTTTATGTTATTTTCGGTAAATAACACCATTTCGTCTGTTAATAAGCAAACAATTCTCTAAAAAAGAAACATACAAACAGTCCTACTTTAGCAAAACCTTTAAAATTTACTGTACAATTAATTTGCAGTTGTATATTTTATCGTTGCTCGATGCAGTAATAATGTAAGTGCCTGCAGGTAAGGTCTTTGTTTCCTCAACAACAAAAACTTCATTGCCTTCCATCGTTAAAAATATTTTCGATACAAACTCTCTACCCTGCACATCTCTAAGCACAACCACAACTTCCTGATTCTGAAACCCCGTTAGTTTAACATTTAGATTATTTTTACTCGTTATCGGATTAGGATATACGGTTATATTTCTTTGTGCCTTAAAATTAACCGGCACTACATTAAAATATTTATAGGCACCATTACGATCGGTTTGTTTTAAACGATAATAAGATGTACCCTCATAAGGCTGATAATCCACTTCGGCATAATTTCTGTAGCTGGTACTGTTTCCTGCACCCGGCACATCAATTACCTTTGTAAAGTTTTTACCATCCTGACTTTTCTCAACAGTAAAGTACGCGTTATTGGTTTCGGTTATTGTTTCCCATGCAATGTCTACTTTATCACCATCTGGCACTGCATTAAAACTAAGTAATTCAATTGGCAACGGACTGTTTTGATAATCAATTGTACCAATGGTGTAGTAACCCGTTGCGCCTAAACTGCTGGCAGGTAAAGTAAATACAACTCTGTCGCCCACTATAGCTACCCCTGTTGTTACAACTACTGTAAAGTTAGCTGCTGTAGTTGCCCTGCCCCATAGTTGATAGTTACCAGGAATAGTTGGCACACCGGCAACACCATAATCACTAAAATCAAAAAACAGTTGCAGGTTGCCGCCATTATTATTTACATCAGTTTTATTCAAATACCAATCATTCATCCAACGTTCATAACCCGCTGTAGCACCCAAAGGCATATTTAAAGATGTAGTAACTGCCGCTGTAGGGCAAGTGGTTCCTATCGTTATATAATCTCCATTATCTTTCAAATAATCTGCAGCCGTTGTTCCAACTATAATTCCCATTCCTATTGATTGACGTGAGTCGGCAACACTATCCGTAGCACTTGTTCTGCCCACACCACTCACAAATAAATTATAACCGCTGGCTACTGTGTAGGTCGAGTTGCTTGGCGTTAATCCGTAATAAGCACCTTCGTTAGTTTCTAATAGTGTTTTGCGTGTTGTATTTAATGCCGACGTAAATATGGTAAACTCCGAAATATTTCCTGTCCATAATTGATTTAAAGTAGATGCACTGTAAGGTGCCCCAATAAGAAAACCGGTTGCCGTAGCAGCTGTACCATTTTTACCTGTTAAAGCTGTACCGTTTATAGATGGCACAAGCCCTGTAGCACCTGTAGCTACTACCATCGATAAAATATCTTGTGTATTAAGGGCAACCGCTGTATTAGGCAAATCAGCTGCTATATCATTCCAAACACCCGCACCGTTTCCAGTAAACGTTGCATAATTAGTTACTCCGCCACTGGTAAACGAGCCCATAAATCCGTATGAATCTCCTGATGAACTAATATTTACCAATCTTTCATATCCACTCGACCCTCCACCTGCAGCACCCGTACGTGTAGCAACAGCATTAGCCGTATATGGGTTTGATATACTCAGGGTCGATTGTCCCATATAATAATTTGCCCCATCTAATGGTACGGCCGGTAAAGCACCTTGTACGTTAATTACACCGGCGTTTACAATTTTTGGTTGATTAGTTGTGGTAGCTTGCAATAAGTCTCTGCCATTACCACTTTGGTCATACCATTTGGCAATGTATCCGCTCGGTGGCGTTGCCGGCATAGCAGCTATAGTTACACCACTGATGCCATAATATTGTGCTTGGCTCCACTGTATATATTTTTCATCTGTTTGCGAAAGTGCCGCCGAAAAGAAAACAATTTCATTTAAATAACCTGTAAGTGCAGCGTAAGTGCTCTGGGCATCTCCACCAAATGTCATGCCTGTACTGGCGTATGTAGCTGCCGTAACTGCGGCAGTTTGCCGGGTGGTTACTTGCGATAGTGTGGCCGAAGTTAAATTATTGCGCAAGGCAGGTGTAGTATTTGATGCTACTTGGTTTACAAAAACCGAATCTACTGCATAACCACCCCAATCGCTCCATAACGAAAACCCCGATACTGTACCAGCTTCACCATTAGCTAACGACCTGTTTGCACCACCTTTATTACCACCTGTTCTGTAGGCTCCCCACCAGTTGCTTGCATTACTGGCTACATCAGCACTACCAACTACATATGAGTCAGCTAAAGTAAACAACGAGGCCTGTGCTACAAGCAAATAAGAATTGGAGGCACCACCTAAATAACGTATAGCAGGTAAACCATTTTGTCTATCAATAACACCTGCATTCATTATTCTTGGTTGGTTAGCTGTAGTAACCTGTGTTGCATTTCTAACGTTACCACTTTGGTCGTACCAAGTTGCCACATAAGCATTTGGTGCAGCAGCAGGAACTGCTGCTAGACTAGGCGGCCCTGCTATACCGTAATAGGCAGATTGACTAAACTCTAAATATTGTCTGTCGGTTGTAGAAAGTACAGATGCAAACACAATCAACTCCTGACAATTCATAGGTGCCCAATTGTTACCTGCGGCGGTCACATCCCATCTTTTACCAATATTATACCCTAAACCACTTTGTGCGCCTACAGTAGTTTGGTTCGACATAGTTGTTTCTAAAGTTCCATTTTGATACAAATTAATGGCCGTTGTATTTGCTGCACCCGATAGTATAGTGCCGGTAATAATATTATCTGTATTTAAAGTTACATCTGCAGGTAAATAAGCATTTTGCCAGCCCGGAGGATAATAACCATATGCCAAAGCATTTGCAGGCGCCGGCACACTATTCCAAGATAAAGTCGGAGTAATATTTCCACCGTTATACTGTTGTGTAAAAACAGCATCGCAGGTTCCTGCTGCTGCAGCCGTTCTGGCCAATACAGCATTACAAGTAGATGCTGCAACAAAATTCATCGAGGCGGCAGCATAAGAAATAGTAAAATAACTCGTAGTACCATCAAAAACAAGGGTTGGTAAACCTCCTTGCCTACTAACAACACCAGCAGCAACTATTTTCGGTTGGTTTCCGTTAGTGGCTTGTGCAGCATCATTTCCGTTACCACTTTGGTCGTACCACTTGGTCACAAATCCATTGTTAGCGCCTACAAATGTTTTTAAAGTCGCCGTATCTAAATCGCCGGTTGCGGTAAAACCTATATCACTGGTAGTGTTATCACTACTGCGGCGCACGTTTATAGCCTTACCTGCATATGCGCAATATAATTTTCTTAAGCTATAAGCTGCTGCCGCTGTGGCACTTAATGCACTTAACGGACTAGCTTTAAATACAAACTGTTGTAAACCTGTGGTGTCAAAATCTCCGGTTGCAGTAAAGCCTATATCTTGGGTTGCATTATCGCAACTGCGGCGCATATTTATAGCCTTACCTGCATAAGCACAACTTAGTTTACGTAAACCATAACTGGCAGCTGGTGCCGAGCTTATAGCACTTACCGGGTTCGATGCCAAAACAAAAGTGTTTAAAGCATTGGTGTTTAACCCACCACAACTAAAACCTATATCTTTTGTAGCATTGTCGCAAGTACGCCTTACCTGTATAGCGCTGCCTGTATAAGTGGGTACCATTAAACGCAAGCCATAAACCCCTGCCGCTCCATAACTAACCTGCGCCTTTGTTATAGTAACACACAAACAACAGTTAACTAATAATATAAATTTTAATAAATAATTTTTCCCCATACACATCCATTAAATAGGCTCAACTCAAATTTAATAAATAATTCAAAATAAATGTTAATATTTCGATGAATCTTGAAAAATTCTCTTTAACCTGTTTCCAATTCAGATAAAAACACTTTTCATAAGTAAGGAATAGAAACTACGCCCATTTAAATAAACAAAAATGCCCGCCTTAAAAGGTGGGCACTACTGTCTTCAAAATTAGTTATATTAAATATTAACGCACTGGGGTTTTATAAAAACTCTGTTCTTTACTCGCCGTTGTTTCATACTCGTTATTAGTAGGTGGTTCATCCTGCATATAACCTTTTGTTTTTTTGTTTTTTGTAAGCATTATTGTCGATGCAGTATACAATGCTTTATACTCCTTATCTAATTTCTTTTTTATGGAATAATTTTCCGGTATGGCTTTAATTCTATAAAAAATAACATCATTTTTATTTACACTATCTGTCATACAAAGCATTAACGAAATTTTGTCGGGCGATGGGGAGCCTTGTTTAAAATAGCAGGGTTTAAACTTTTTTCCGTTTACTGATGATTCTACCTGAAAGAAAAACTGATTGGTGTTGCTTTCAAAAACCCAGTACAAATAAAACCTGTTATTTACGCTGGTACCCTGAAACTTTTTTAGCACACACTCGCCGGGCCCTATAAGTATATCCGAATTTAATTTTATCGATTCTCTGGCCGATAAAGTAGTTTGCTTATGTAAACCACTACATCCGGGTACAATAAATAGTACGGATAAAATAAGCCCTAAAAATAATAGTTTACTGCTTGTTGTGTTTTTGTTTAAATTTTTCATCTTGCTTTATTAATTTAGCATATGTCAAAATTAGGTTTGTACTGCCTAATACTAAATAGCACAAATAATGAAAATCATGTCATACAAACAACTACGCAAACGCATGTAAGATTTGTTTAAAAATTGCTAAACAGGCTTTTTATAGGTAACACAAGCGCACTTATCAGCAAGCAGAGCAAAATCTCATCTTAATTATTTTTATCAAAACCTAATTTTTTTACCTATCTTTAGTTTGGTTTATGAATAAAGTCCTTTTTCAGCTTATTTTTTATTTGTTTTTGGTTCATTCAAGTGTTTTTTGTCAAAACCAAGAACTCGATTCCTTATTCAAAGTACTTCCAAACGCCCAAAGCGATACCGAGAAAATAAAAACACTGGGACAAATCTCTGAACAGTGTGATTTTAACGACATTCAAAAATACAGCAACCAAATTTTGGATATTGCTGAGAAAAATAAAGCCGTAAGCGACATAAAATCTAAACGAATTTTCCTGCGCGAAAAAGCCCGTGCTTATAACAATATAGGCGTGTATTATTTTACAGGCTCTAAATCACTCGATGCTTTAGATAATTATCAAAAAGCAGCCCTTATACTTGAAACCGATAGTATAGATAATGGTTTACTCATTAGTTTATACAACAACATAGCCGGTATCGAAACCCAAATCGGGGAGCCCGAAAAAGCTTTACAGGCCATTAAAAAATGTGTAAAGGCCGATCTTATTTTGGGCAACAAATCGTATCTCGGCAACGATTACAACAACATAGCATCTTTATTTCGTCAACTAAAAAATATGGATAGTGCTTTGTTTTACGGCCTGAAATCTATTGAAGTACGCGAGGCCGAATTAAAAATAAAACCCAATACCGAAGAACAATTTTTAATTGCCTCATACACAAACGTTGGTGGCATTTATATAAGTCAAAATAAGGTTGCCGATGCTGCAATCTATATTAACAAGGCCTATAAAATATCGGTTTCAAAATCTGATACAGCTTCTCTTTCTATCGCAAACTATTGGAAAGCGCGTTTGCTTATGGCACAAAAAAATTACGCCGAAGCAAAAAAATATTTATTAGAAGCATTAAAATATGCCAACACCAACCGCCACATATTAAATTATTCGCACACCTATCAGGGTTTGTATGAGGTTAGCGATTCGTTAAAAGAATATAAAGATGCCCTGCGTTATTATAAACTATCTAAAATATATAGCGACAGTGTAATGAATTTAGACATGCGCAAAGAGGCCGAGGTAAAACAATTGCGTTTTGAATTTGAAACCAAAGAAACCTTGCTGAAAAACGATCACGAAAAACAAATGGCTATTGAGCAAGCTAAGGAGCAGAAACAAAAAACAATTATCTGGTCTATCGTTGCTTTCCTTGTTCTCATTTCCATTGCCGGACTTTTTGTGTACAAAAATTATTTACAGAAGAAAAAAATAAGCGAAGAATTGCAAGTAAAAAATCAGTTGATAGAACAACAAAAAGAATTGGTTGAAGAAAAACAAAAACAAATAGTTGATAGCATTAACTATGCGCGGCATATACAACACTCTATCTTACCCGATGAAACCATAATCAAATCGCACCTCAAAGATTTTTTTGTTCTCTATCTCCCTAAAGACATTGTTAGTGGCGATTTTTATTGGTTTACGGCCTATAATGATGAATTGTTTTTTGTGTCAGTTGATTGCACGGGGCATGGTGTTCCGGGTGCTTTCCTCAGTATGATTGGCAACACCCTGCTAAACGAAATTGTAAACTTTAAAAAAATTACCGACCCCATTGCTATCATCGAAAATTTAGCCCAGGGTCTTAGTCAAACACTTTCTCATAAAGAGAAAAAAGAGGAGTTTGTAGATGGCATGGATATTTCCATTTGCAAAATAAACACCCAAACAAAAAAATTGTATTTCTCTTCCGTAAACCATGCTGCTTATATCGTTAATGAGGATGGCTTAACACAGCTAGACCCGCAGGTTAAATCAGTTCATGGTATTTTTGCTTTTACCGATAGAAAAAATGAAGGCGTAACCCAAATTTCACTAACACCCGGCACTATGGTGTACATGGGCACCGATGGTTATGCCGACCAGGTTGGTGAGCAAACCAAAAAGAAACTAATGGCACCTAGAGTAAAGGAGTTGCTTTTGCAGATACACAAACTTCCTGTCGACGAACAAAAAGTCCAATTCGAAAACACATTTTTAAATTGGAAAGGAAAACGCAAACAAAATGATGATATACTGGTAATGGGTTTTCGTGTACCTTAGTAAAAAATAACACCTTTTATTATACTTTTGCCCTTATCTTTACATTTAATGAATTATTTATTTTCATACAGCGGTCCGGTTAGCTTTAAAATAAAAAGGCAATTGCTGCGCAATATAAAAAGCGGTACCGAGGCAGTTACCAAAAGCGTCCTTATCCAAAAAAGAATTCGTTATGTGTTTGATGAAATACTGTCTAACGTTTACGAATACTACAAACAACACGATTTTTCTAACGAAACCACCAGCATAGATGGTTACTTAAAACCCAATACACTTGAGTTTGTTTTAAATAGTACTGTTAACGAAACTGATAAGGAAGCGTTAAAAAAACATTTAGATTTGATTAATTCTTTAGATGAAACAGGTTTAAAAAATCTGTATAAAACCCGCTTAGAAGAAAAAAATACCGATAAAGTAACCGCCGGTATCGGGCTCATAAGTATACGCATCAAAACAGGCAACCCTATCACTTACGAGTTTAAAAAAACTACCTTTGCCGATACCGTACAATTAAAAATAGTGCTAAATTTAAGCAATGAATAAACTTATTTTAGAGGCTACTGATACTACACCAAAAGTTGTTCTCGACCATCTTGAAAATACATTTGAAATATCAGGCGAGGCTTCACCCGAAGATGCTAAGCTTTTTTACGCTGCGCTGTTTGCTTGGATAGAACAATACAAAAGCTACTTATATTATCTTAACGACAAAGGTGATATCAAAAAAAATCTCGTTTTCACCTTTCACCTAAGTTACGTTTCGTCTTCTGCCTTAAAATACACCTACAATTTCTTGCAACATATTGAAGAGCTAAAACCCCTTTGCGATACGGTAACCATAAAATGGTTATATGATAAAGAAGATACCGATATGGAAGATAACGGAAAAGAGTTTTCTACTATGGTAAAAATTCCCTTTGTTATCGAGCCGGCTCCATAAAAAAAAGTAACAAAAAAACCGAAGCATAACTTCGGTTTTTTGTTTTAATAAATAAAACGCTTTTACTTCTATCTTCTTTTTCCACCACCGCCATGAAACTCATTTTGTGGTTTAGCTTCCATGTGCGGACTACTGTTCGAGGAATTATGATATTCCACCTGCTGTTTCGGTGCCGAAAACGAACTACCGGTATTATTATGTTCTACATGCTTTGGTTCCGCATACGAATTACTGTTATTGCTATATGATTCTGTTTGGTGTTTTGGTTCTGAATATGAATTGCTATACGATGCGGTTTGATGCTTTGGTTCCGTATACGAATTACTGTTATTGCTATATGATTCTGTTTGGTGTTTTGGTTCTGAGTATGAATTAGTAGTGTACGATACCGTTTGATGTTTTGGTTCAGCGTATGAATTACTGTTTACTGTATTGTAAGTTACAGCACTTTTTGGCATCGGGTTACCATTCTTAATCGCACTATGTGCCAACAATTGTTTAGGCTCATTAGTTTTACCACCACCTGTTTCTGTTTTTGGTTCATTAAAATTTTTTATTGGATTATTTAATCCCAAAGCCGTATGTAAAGCAATTTTACCGCCTCCTGTTCTTGGCCCGGTATAAACATTATTACTAATATTATTATGTACAAACATCGATTCTTTTTTATGAGCATGGTACATATTTAATGCTACAATTAATTTGTTTTTATGTACTAAATGGCAAGGCATTTGGTACACAACCATACTGTTCCAATAATTAATGTAAACAATTGGTTGCCAAGGTGTCCACCAGGTAGGGTAACTGTTATAATAACAAGGCGAGTTATAGCACACGTAGGTTGGCGCATATATATATTGTATACTTGGCCACATCCACACGTTTACTGTTACAGGTGTATAAACTTCGTTATACACTCCGGGCGTTTGTCCTCCATTGTCTTCGTAATTATCATTTTGCGCCATTTCTTGTTCATCGCGTGGCTCTATAATATAGTTTTTACCATACAAATCTTCGTTACCCACAATTTGTATATGCGCAATATCATTTCCTCTTTGTTCTATTTCAATAACAGCTAAATCCTGCGCCTCTGTTTCCGATATCGGGTCTTGCAACACAATACTATGTACACCATTCTCCATATAATCGCGCACACGTATATAATCTATCAGTCCATCATTATCCAGGTCTAAATTATTTACCTTATTCTCAGGTGTGTTTAATTTCTTTTCAAACTCAGCCATATTGTTCGATTCTTTAAACATATACAGCACCCCATATAAATTCAAATTAGCGCCCGGTAAATTCATCATGTCAACGTTTTGTGCAATGCTTGTTGCGCTTATACTAATTAGTATAAAAAATAGTACGCAAATTTTGTTAGTGTTTTTCATAACGTGTAAATTTTGGTTAAACCTTTTTTAGAAACCATTTACTACTGTTAAACAAACCCCATACCAAACCAATATCTTAATTACTATTTAAACTTTTTTAACTATTGGTTTTATTAAAATAAAAAAGCATGAAAGAATATTCTTCCATGCTTCTTCAATAATTTTTTTACTTCTTATCTCCTTCTTCCACCTCCACCGCCGCTATGTCCGCCGCCGCCATGTCCACCACCTCCACCGTTATTGCGTGGTGCTTGTTGGTGTTGTTCTACACGTCCGCCACCATTTGTATTACGGGGCGCCATATTTTGTTTGGGTTGCTCGTTTTGTTTTGGCTGTTGGTTTTGCTTAGGCGTATAACCTTCTTTTGGTTGATTAAAATTACCCGACACTTGTTTACCACCCATTTCTTTTCTTGGGCCACTTACTCCGTTTGGCTTAGTTCCACCTGAGTTTCCGGCCATCTTTCCACCTCTTGGCCCTGTTGTTCCCGATGCCATTTTTCCGCCTACTCTTGGCCCATAATAAACATGGTTTGTTATATAACCATGCACCACGGGCGATGTTTGTCTGTGTCCATAATAAATAGATTGGCATGCAACTATGCGGTTTATATAAACCCGCTGATGATACGCTCTATAACCATACATGCCATTCCAATAAGCATAATAACCCATAGGTCTCCAGGGTCTCCACCAATGTGGATAGTAACCCCAGTACCAAGGCGAATTCCAATATACGTAAGATGGGCCATACATAAACTGTATACTTGGCCATCCCCATACATTCATCATCACCGGTGCCGAACCCTGATTATAATAATTATTATTAATTACCGTAGTTTGTTGTGGGGGCGGTGTTCCTTGGTCATATGTATCATTACTATTTACAGGAGCTTGCTGCGTTTGCTGTGGTGGTGCTTGCTGTGTTTGTTGCTGGTCTTGCGGCTCTATAATATAATTTTTACCATATAAATCTTCATCACCAACAATTTGTACGTGTACGTTGTTGCTTCCTTGTTGTTCTATTTCAATAATAGCCACATCCTGAGATTCTGTTCCTGTTATCGGGTCTTGTATTACTAACGAGTGTAAACCGTTTTCACCATAGTCTTTCACGCGTAAATAATCTGTCTGCCCATCATGGTTTAAATCAAGGTTATTTATTTTGTTATCGGGTGTATTTAGTTTTTGCTCAAACTCTTCCACACTGTTCGATTGCTTAAAAAGGTCAAGCACTCCGTACAAATTCAAATTATCTCCCGGCAAACCTAACGAATCGGGTGTTTGTGTTTGCGAATATCCTGCTGCGCTTATACTTATCAGTATAAAAAATAGGGCGCAAATTTTAGTAGTTGTTTTCATAGTTCAAATATATTATGGTTAAAATTCAGTTTAAGTTAACATTCGTTAAAAACCGTTTAATTTTATCTGATAAAAATCATTTTCTTGATTTTAAACTCATGCCATTTTTATTTCAACAAACACTATACCAAACATTCATTTGCAAATAATTTTATTGATTGTTCTATTATTTATTCTTAACGCATTCTAAAATTTCTTTTGTTACATTTAGCCCGATGAAAAGATTGTCAATCATTCTTGGCACTACATTCTTATTACTTAACACGTTTTGCTTTTCGCAGAATAAAGATTCGCTTTGGCTTGTTTATAATAATAAATCAAACGCCGATACCACTCGTTTAAAAGCTTTGTACGATCTTGCTAATGGTTATTTAGATAACAACCCATATACAGCCATAGTATTTGCACAGCTGGAATTACAACTGGCCGAAAAAACAAATCAGCCAAAGTATAAAGCCAAAGCCTTAAATCTTATTGGGGTGCTGCATAAAAATAAAGGCTTATATCCATTGGCTTTAGATTATTTTTTAAAGGCTTTAAAAATATTCGAAGAAATAAAAAATAACCGGGGCATAGGAAACTGTTATGCAAACATGGGCAACATTTATGCCGAACAAAAAGAATTTACTAAGGCATTGCAGTTTTATAAAAAAGCGTTGAAAGCCCGGCAAGATGCCGAAGATAAAAACCGCATAGCATCATCCTATGGCGATTTAGGTAATGTTTATTCTGCCATGTCTGATTACGAAACTGCTTTAAAATACCACAACATTGCTTTAAAAATTCGTCAGGAAATGGGCGACAAGCAAGGCGAAGCTTATTGTTACAATAACATTGGTGTGGTGTACAAAAATAAAACCGATTACAACAAAGCGCTCCAAAATTATTTTTTGTGTCTTAGCGCCATTAAAGAAGTCGACGATAAAAAAGGCATAACCTATTGTTACAACAACATAGGCAACACCTATATCGATTTAAAAGAGTATAAACTTGCCTTACTTTATTGCGACTCAAGTTTACAAACCGTAAAAGCACTTGGCGATGTAAATGCCGAGCGTACAGCTTACCAAAACTTAGCACAGATTTATGTTAAAACAGGCAAGTATAAAGAGGCTTATGAGTACGAAACAAAATTTAAAGAATTAACCGATAGCATTTTTAATGAAGAAAACAGCAAGCAACTCGGCGATATGAAAACGGGTTTCGAAGTAGAAAGAAAAGAAGCCGAACTAAATGCCAAAGCCGATAAACAAGAAGCGCTTCTTTTAGAAGAAGAAAAAAGAGAGGCAGTTATTCTATATGCATTTTTTGCATTATTACTGGTGGTTATTGTTTTTTCTTTCTTTTTATACAAAAGGGTTAAGGCTGCTAACAAACAAAAACAAACCATCGAGTATTTGTTTAAAGAAGTGCATCATCGGGTAAAAAACAACCTGCAAGTAATTACAAGTCTTTTAAATCTTCAAAAAAATTATATTGATGATAAAAAAATACTCGATATTTTTCAGGATTGCCAAAATCGTGTTTACGCTATGGCAGCCATCCACGAAAAGCTATACGAACATAGTGCGCTTTCAAACATAAACTTTAACGAGTACATAAAAAAACTCATCACACAACTTATAGATACATATCAGCTTAAATTTAAGGTAAAATATAATTTAGAAGTAGATATCGATACACTTGATTTAGATACACTCATCCCAATTGGTTTACTTACCAACGAAATAATTTCCAACTCACTTAAATATGCCTTTACTAATGAAGATGAAAACCCCGTAATAACATTTAAACTCCTGAAAACAAACGAACCTAATTCATTTATTATGCTGATAGGCGATAACGGTAAGGGTACTAAAGTAGGTTTAAATGATAACCACACTTCTTTCGGTATGGAGTTAATAAAAATACTGGCAGCTCAATTGCATGGCACCATTAAACAACTACCCGATAAAGGCACTATGTACGAAGTTGTTTTCTCTACAATAAAATAAACTGCTTCTATTACTTACTCCCCAACAACTAATACTACAAAACTGTTTGGTTTAATTTTAGCACGTGGCTTAGGGTTTTCTTTAGTTGGCTCAGGGCGTTCGCCATATTCTGCCGTTGGCACATATAAATGATGTGTTGTATTATTTATAGCAATGGTACGCGCACCTTTTTGTGTAGTAACTGTCTCCAAAACTTTAAATGTATTTTCATTCTCTTCTTTTACCACGGTAATCGTTCCTTCTCCGTTCGATGAGTAAGCGCATTTTTTCTCTGCATCAAAAGCAGCTCCATCGGTGCCTTCTCCAATAGGTAGCGTAGTTACAATTTTTCCGTTTTCAGCATTCATAACAACCATTAATTTATTGGCACATGCCGAAAACAATCTATGTGTTTTAGTATCAATAGCCAGTCCTGTTGGCTCTTCTCCGGGTGCCAAGCTCCAGCTATTTTTTATTTTTATGCTAACGGCATCAATAACAACAACCAGACTTTTTTCTTCCAGATTTACATAAATAGTTCCTTTACCATCGGTAACAGCAACCTCAGGGTTACTCTCAAATTTAATAGTTTCAATAATTTTATTTGTTTTTGCATCAATTACTGTAGCATCGTTGCTTTTTGCATTAAAACTAAACACTCTATGGGTAAATTCATCATATAGCATCGCATCCGGACTTATCCCTTTTATTTTTATTTTTTCTATCGTAGCAAATGTTTTTAAATCAAACACAGTTATCGATGTATCCTTTCCATTACTAATAAATCCTTTATTTACATCATTAGCAACCGTAATGCCATGCACTCCTTTGGTATCTTGTATAGTCGCAATGGTTTTATCTGTTTTTAAATCCACTACATCTACCACATTACCATGCGATAAAAATAAATGCTGCCCAACTTCATCTACCGTTAAAAAATCCCATCCGGCATCTCCTGCTACACTAATTTTTTTTATTACTTTATATTTATTGCTTGTCTGCGCCTGTAGGGTTACTCCTAATACAATAGCGGCCACAACAAAAGTTATTTTTTTCATTCTTTTCATTTTAAAGATTACGATACTAAAAATTGCGAAGCAATAGTATACATAAACTCTGTAACAATCCTGTAGAATTTTTAAAATTATCGTTTAATTAACCTTCGTAAAAGCGGTTAAACAACTTATTTTACTTGTAAAATCATATCTAGCTGCACCACGGCACCATAAGGCAACTGATTAACTCCTGTTGCCGTGCGGGCATGTTTGCCATTTTCACCAAACAATTCAATCAATAATTCCGATGCTCCGTCAAGCACTTGTGGTTGCTTTGTAAATTTTTCGCCCGAACGAATAAACCCCTGCAGCTTAACAACACCAATTATATTATCCAGGTCTACAATGTCTTTTTTTACAATGGCAAGTAACAATATAACTGTATCGCGCGCAACCTTTTTTGCCTCCTCTTCGGTAACATTCTCTCCTACCACTCCTGTTAACTCACTTACTCTGGCAGATACAAACAACAAATTGCCAACAAGCTTGGTACCCAAATAATTTGCAACGGGTGGTTTTGGTTCACTTAATTTTATGCCAAGCTTACTTAATTTATCTTCTACTAAACTCATTTTGCTGTTTGTGTTTTAAAGCTAAAATTTTAAGTGTACAATGCGTACATTTTGTTTACCAAACCCGCTTCATTAAAAAACATTACTTCAATGGCTTTTTTATTCATTATTGATTTGTAATACAACGCCACCGAGTTGACACCCGTAGTAACATCAATAAGTTCAAAATGCAAATCAGGTATTTTAGCAAATGCTTTACTCCAATAATCTGCCACCAATGCTTTTCCCTTTAAAGTGCCACTTTCAATACCGGCGGCTAATTTTATCATGGGGGTTGTAACTTCAATGTCATCCGCATAATGACTAAGTATATCTTCTAAGTTATGTGAGTTCCACGACTCTACCCATGCCTTTGCAAATTTTTGTGCATCCATGTTTATATCGTTTGTTTTATTTCGTCCAGAAAAAATTACGCCGTCTGTAATTTTGCGTTACCGGGTTGCGGCGTGGTGTAGCCACTAACATCAATGCGTTGCACACGTTCTTTTAAAAAGGCAATGGCTTGTTCTTCGGTCGTAATGTTTGGGTTAACAACCACCATATGTTTAGCCAAAGCCTTGTAGTTTTTTGTCATTAAATAAAACCACACCATAAAAAAATCTATTCCTTCAAAAATTATCGAATTTTCCGTCGTGTATTTATCCAGGTTTTTTAAAAATTCATCGGGCAATTCAAGCCAGTGCATGGCCGGTTTTAAATGATGTATAATATGGTAACCGTCATTAAAGCATTTATGGTTATAACCTACATTAATACAGTTAATAGAGTTTACATAACTGTTTCGTGGTTTGCTTTTATCAATAAATGCGTGTTGTCCCCAGTTACCTGCCAGCATTAAAAAGCGCACAACAAACACAGGTGCAACAAACACAATTAAACTGGCCTTATAATTAAAAAACAATAAAGCTATAGCAATTACCCAAAACGAAATCTCACCCACTAAAAAATCCTTCCTTATTTTCATTCTGTTTTTTCTTTTCAAGTAGGCGGCCAAATCATAAATGCCACTAACAATAAACGTATAATAGTAATGTAGAAAACCTCTAAAGCTATCGCGTTGATATTTCATGGTGCTGCTTAAATCGCTCGGCATATTTTCTTCTGCATGATGCATGCCCAAATGGTGTGCAAAATACGATTCGGGTGTTTCGCCAAAAAACGGACCAATTACCCAAGGTATAATATTGTTCATCCATTTATACTCTTTTTTAAACAAGGGCCTATGCGATGTAAGGTGTAACATCAAAATAAACGAACCTGTTAAAACAGCAAAATTATACAAGTAATAAATAAGTACCAGCCACCATTTTAAGTTGCCCGGTATAAATAAATAAACCGCAAAGGGTATAGTGGTACATAAAATAATTCCGCAAAGTTTAATAAAAGCCAAATCGCGCTTATCGTTAAGCAGTTTAATAAAAAAACGTTCAATAAAATTGTAGCTTGTTTTTTCCTTATAAACCGGATCGGTTATGGTAATGTTTCTAATATCTGTCATTAAGCTGCAGGCTTGTTGTTTTGATTTTTAAAATCGGTTCTAAAAATAATATCCCAAAATTTAGAACTTACCCCATAACCATTTTCATCATCTTTATAATGATGCACCATGTGGTGCATTTTAATTTTCTGCCACAAACCATTTTTAAACTGAAAGTGGTGAATCGCATAATGTGTCATATCATAAAATAAATAACCGCATACAAAACCACTAAAAAAAGGTGAAACAAAATCTGCTCCTAATATGGCACGAAATATATAGTAATATAAAAATGCAAGCGGTACACTTACTGCCGGTGCCATTACCAAACGTTTAGCATCATTGGGGTAATCGTGGTGCACTCCATGAAATATAAAATGCACTCTTTTACCAAAGGCCGATGTTGGGTGGTAATGGAACAAAAAGCGGTGCATTACATATTCGGTAAGCGACCACGCAAACACACCTGCCGCAAATAACCCAAGGGCTATTAGTACAGCTATATGAAAAACAAAAAATGTTTTGTAAATAAAATACCCTACCACGGGTACAAAAAGAACTAAAGGCGTTGCAAAATGTATTTTCGAAAACATTTCGAAAATATCATTTTTAAACATCCTGGTCGATTCCTGACTATTAGATACGAACGTTTGTTTCATTTGCTAAAT